>Ga0184634_10000363_pt1 | contig 11483 bp, 9 predicted proteins | sample PLM31_200_b1_FD_133016 | JGI IMG/M metagenome (GOLD analysis project Ga0184634, IMG submission 133016) | Groundwater sediment microbial communities from an aquifer in East River, Colorado, USA - PLM3-1_200_b1 | ecosystem: Environmental > Terrestrial > Soil > Riparian zone | place: USA: East... | reverse complement strand
CGGGCCATGGTAATGAGCGGCCTCACCTCGTCCACATGGCGGGCAGCTGGCTTTTCCACTAGAACGTGCTTGCCGCACTCGATGGCGCCACAGGTCACCTTACTTAGCGCATCGTGAGAAGTCGCCACCACCACGACATCAACGTCTTGCCGCTCCACGACGGCGCGCCAGTCTTCCGCGGCTATGCACCCGGGAAAGCCGCGGGCAAGCTGCTCCGCCCGCGCCAAATCGATATCGGCACAGGCGACGAGTGAAGCTCCGGCCAATGCCTTCACCCGTTTCTGCCCGATGAGACCACAGCCGACGATCCCCACCTTCATGCGTCATTTCCCCAGTCCATACCACGATCCTTCGGCTCGATGCGGCGCAAGGTATAAATATCCGTCCTGTCCAGATCGCGGCGATGATCGAACAGCGACTCCCAGGGATCCCAAAGAGCGCTGATGAGCTTTCCTGTGATGCCGTCACTCAAAGAAGAGCCTAGAAAAACCGCCAAAGCCGCACCCCGGTCAAGGGGTGTTCCACCGTTCTCCTTCTGCTTCAAGGCGCGCTCGTAGAACGCTTGGCCGACCTTCTCGGATCCCGCTACCAATACTTCTTCCAGCATCCTTGTGTTAAGCGAGCCTGGGGCGATAGCGTTTACATCAATGCCGTCCTCCCGCACTTCCTCAGCCAATGTTTCCACGAACCGGACGATGGCTGCCTTCGAGACCGCGTAGGCGCTGATCCGCGGCAGCGGCTTCGTCGCCCCCCCACCGGACAACTGGACGATTTTCCCGCGGCGGCGCTCCTTGAAGTGGGGCATTAGAGTACGACACATCAATACAGATCCCATCAGATTGATCTCTATGGCGCGCACCCACTCCTGCCAATTCACCTCCTCGACAGCACCTTTCGGCCCGTAGACACCAGCGTTGTTGACCAGGATATCGACATGCCCGAATGTCTCTAGCGCCAGCGTCACGACGCGGCGCACATCTTCCTCCTTGGAGACATCGCCGACATGAGAGACGATCCTCTGTCCCTCATCCTTCCCGTTGCGCAAGCTGTCGCAGGCAGACTTGAGCTTTTCCCCATCGCGGGCGCATAACACCACATCCGCACCAGCAGCTAAGTAATGTTTAGCGATTTCGAGGCCTAAGCCTTGGTTCGCGCCGGTGATGACGGCGACGCGATCCTTGAGCAACCGATCCCTCTCACTCATCGTCCCGCTCCCGCTTTGTCGGGATCCGGGGTGCCGACAGCCAAATACTTGATTCCGGGCGTCGCAGCAAGCCCCGCGAGAAACCGATTCGCGTCGATGACAGCCAAGCCCGGAGCAACCCTGGCCACCTCCTCTCCGCGAATTTCCCGATAAAGTGGCCACTCGGTACAGACCACTAAGGCCTGAGCTCCTTCCAACGCCCTCAGCGGATCGTCGAACTGCCGCACAGTCGCCGCGAAAGATCTAGGCGGCACGTTTACCGCCGGATCATGAACTCGTACCTCGGCTCCCTCGGCCACCAGCCAGTCACACAGCTCCACCGCCATTGACCGCCTCAGGGTATCGGTGCCGGGTTTATAGGTCAGCCCCCACATTGCGATATGAGCCCCGGATAGAGACCCCAGCGCGCTGCGTAATCGACGGCGCGCCCACCCTTTGTGCTCATCGTTGCTCACCTTTACTGAAGACAGCAAGTACGTGGTCAATCCATGTTTTGTCCCGATTCCGTCCAGGAACGCGACATCCCGTGCAAGCGTACCGCCAGCAAAGGCCCCCCCCGGAGCTAGATAGGCCTTGGGACCAATGCGGCTTTCCGATTTCAACCCTCGCTCGACCTCCTTTGCGTCGGCTCCGACGAATTCACAGACAGAGGCGATCTCGTTGGCGAAAGTCACCGAAGTTGCCAGAAACGCGTTAATGGCGTGCTTTGTCATCTCCGCCGACTCAACCGACATCCATTCGATGCGGTCGGTGATCGTGCGCAACAGTAGTTCGAGCTTCTCGCGATCCCTGTCTGAACGCACACCAACAACAATCCGATCCGGCTTGAGAAACACATCCAGTGCTTTACCCAGACGAAGATTTTCAGGAGAGCACGCAAACCCGAGGCCTTTCTCTGGATACCTAGCCATCGCGATTTCTTCCAGCTGGCGAATCGAACCCACGGGCATTTGCGATGAAAGCAATACCGTCGCGCCAACCGGGAGATAAGGAAGTGTTTGTTCGATCTGCGCATTCACGAATCCTACGTCGGCTCTGTCATCGTCATCCACCGGAGTGTCGTATGTCACCCAGAGCACATCAACATTTGTAACCGCCTCAGCCGAAGCGCTCGAGAACTTCAGCTTTCCAGAATCCAACCCGTCCTCGATCAACTCATCCAGCCCCGGCTCGAAAAGAGGTGAGTGTCCCTGCTTCAAGCCATCGATTGTCTCAGCATCAAAATCGAGACCAGCCACTTCATGGCCGAGCGAGGCGAGACACGCCGCTGTCACCGACCCAAGATGCCACAACCCTTGAACACAGACCTTCATTCTCTTGCCGCCAGCACCCACTCATTCGCCCGCAGAAACTCCACTGTTTTAATCACGCCCTGACTAATCGAAAGCTTGGGTGACCAACCCAGCGCACGGATCTTGGCGGTGTCGAGAAGAATAAACGGGTTGTCGCCAATCCAACCGCGATCCCCGCCCGAATATTCCAGTTGAGGCTTGACGCCCAAGGTCCCGCAGATCCAGCCGATAGAATCGTTCAATTCACAGTAGTTGTCCACGCCGAGGTTGAATATATTCACTTTGTCCTTGGACTTCTCCACGGCGGTCAGCATGGCGTCGATACAATCCTGAATATAGAGATAGGATTTCCGCTGCTTGCCGTTGCCCAGTACTCGCAACTTTGAGGGACTAGTGAGGAGTTGCTTATAGAAATCGAAGACATGGCCGTGGGTGTAGCGCTCGCCGAGAATGGAAACGAAACGGAAAATCCAGGACTGAAAGCCGAAGCCTTCGCAATACGCTTCTATCAATCCTTCACCCGCCAGTTTGGAAGCACCATACAGCGAGGTTTGAATCGGAAAAGGCGCGCCTTCCGGTGTAGGAATTACCGTGGCCTCGCCATAAACTGAACCCGTAGACGAAAAGGCAACGCGCTTAATGCCATTAATCCGCATGGCCTCCAGCACGTTATAAGTAGCGATGATGTTCTGCTCCAGATCCTTGCGCGGATGCTCGGTCCCAAAGCGCACATCAGCATTGGCCGCCAGATGGAAAACCACGTCACCGCCGCAAAAAGACTGAATCAGAAGCTCTGGATTCAGCAGATCACCTTTAATCAAATGAAAATTTGGATTTTTCAGGGCATCTTCAACAAAGCGAGACTGCCCCGTTGAGAAATTATCGATGCCGGTGACTCGGTGCCCTTCGGCCACCAGTCGATCTACCAAATTGCTTCCGATGAAGCCGGCGGCGCCAGTGACTATCAAATGCACTTTATACGCCCCTTACTTTTGACATAAGAGACCCCCAAAACAAGAAAATCAATTGCTTCAAACAAGAAAGATATGTCCTTATAGTTACACTCCACCATTTGATGCCGACGCGATTAAAAAGCCTAATACCAAAATACGTGCGGAATAGCGCAAGCTTCAAGGACTGATTGAATCGCCTATGCACACTTACATTACTGCCATGTGCATATCTGTACATCAGACAACACTCGTCGATAATGTGAAACTTCACCCCACCGCAATAAAAGCGGTATAACCACTCGAAATCAGCCGCGAACTCACACTTCCAGTTCCACATTCCATGTCTGGCCAGGCAATCTTTTCTAAGCATCAAAGTTGGATTTCTTGCTGGAGGCGCTGCGCTTTCAATATTCGTTTCTACCGTGGTCTCTATAAGAATATCCTGCTTGTCATTGAATTCACGGCAATTGGTGCCGCAAACACCAACATCAGGATTGGAAGTCAAAAAAGCCACCTGAAGTTCGATTCGACGAGCTAGAGATATGTCATCAGGATCCGCAATCGCTATAAGATCTCCTGCGGCGTGCAGGAATCCCAAGTTATATGTGACCGCAGGATACTGCTCGTAATTTTCACAAAAGACGAGTTTTATCCTGGCGTCCTTACGCGCGTATTCCTGGAAAATCAATCTGGAGTCATCGCTCGAAAATGCATCGACCGCGATGATTTCAATATTCTCGTAGGTTTGAGTAATCAGCGAATCCAGACATTCGCGCAAATATCGCGCGTGGTTATAGTTGTTGACAATAATTGACACCAATGGACCGCGGGACATTACACACATTTCCTATCTTGGTATGCTGATACGGATCGATAACATTGGAATACGCGCCTGAGCTTCCGGTGGTCCCAAGAAATCGGACAGCCGGCTAAGTGAAGACTCTGCCCTAATTCGCGGCGCGAGCCGCAGGAATAGGAGCAAAGCGGATGAAACGACCCGCCGCAATCACTCAGCGGCCTTTAAAGCAAAGGTAGCACGCGCGGCCCCGTGGATAACCCTCCACCGGCAGAGACTCCACTTATAAACCCGGAAAATCTGTCCAAATGCTTGGGACCACCTCTCACTTCTCTGAGTACTCCTATCTATTCAATGTGTATTTATCTATCTCGTGCGCTACCGATTTCCGCACGAGAAGGAAATTTATGTACGAGTATCGATTTTCCGTAAAGGGTGTGAAGCTCAGTGGCATAAACCCATCAGGTTTAATAACATAAATATTGTACGAATATTCATTGATAAATTTGACAATATCATGCAAATAGAGTCTTGCAGCGCGCGCGGCATGCCCGAACTCGATTTGAATGAAGTCAATCGCCCCCTCCGAAAGCAAGGATTTTGCACCACGCAACACAAACAATTCATGTCCTTCTACATCTATCTTTAAGAAATCGATCTTTCTTACATTCAATTCTCTTGCGAGACTGTCAAGCGTAGTGCATTTGACTTTTACGACATTTAAGCGCGGCGCATATCCAATCTCATTCATATTGTAAAGAGAGTCCGTCCCGCTTTGGCTTTCATCGACGTTGGAAAAAAACTCTGCCTCCTTGATTGAATCTGACAACGCATACTCTATTGGAGTAAATGAATCGGCCGTTTTGAATCTTTTCTTGAGGTTATTAATGTTTGTTGGCAAAGGATCGACTGCGAATAAGCGACCCTTGAAATTCAACCCCAAAGCCTCTGCTGACCAGTCCCCCCTATTTGCGCCTACATCAAACAACGTACCTTTATTTCTAAGAGAGACAATAAGCTTCAGCAGCAAAAGCTCACCATTTGTTTTGATATCGCCGTTGCTGTCATTGTCATAAGCGCGCACTATCTTGCGTGCCATTTGCGTTATGTAATAACTTCTAGAGAGGCCGTATGCCATCTGATTCGCAATGCGCGACCGAAGTGTTTTTATTTTGAATATGAACTTTGACGTCACTGCGTACTTGGCCATTGTTATGCCGATTCAGATTCACTAATATCGATCTACAGGACTTTGGATAATCAGAATGCTTCATCAAATATCTGAAGCTCCAGAACAGCAGCCTCGTCCGCTACCAATACAGCGCCCTTGTTAGAATAGACAGATCGCAGATCACCGGGCACCATTAACGACTCACCGCCGGGCCCCTTCAAGAAAACGCGACCCGATTTCACACTGATAAAAACAATAGGGGGGGTCCGAATCCTCCCAACCGCGGAATGATACGAAATGTCGAAGCGCTGACCCTGTGATAAGTCGATCCTCTTTTTCACAAGCGTGCTCGAAACATCTTCTGGGAGAAAATTCGGCTCTACGGAGAAGGGGTAAAGCCCCCTTTTTACCAAGCTCTCTCCGTCGGCGCCGTTATCGTCATCGTAGTTCGCAAACAATTCGTTTTTGGATATGCCCACCTTCAATTTACCGCTGAACGCGGATAACTCCCACCACATCTTCTCCAAATTGAATGGGGCGGAAGGATCATTAATGCAGATACCTGTGTTCACGTGCCTCAAGAAAGAGTTGAGACCATGAAACACCTTCCTATATCCCGGATAGGGAAAGAGCCTCGATGCAAGTGCTGTGAACCTCCTTGAGTAGAGCTTGATCCTACTGTTTTCCTGGGCAAGTAGGCTTTTTAAATATCTTACTGACACCAGAGAGACCAAGGAGAATACAAGATAACGGGGCGATATCTTCCCCAGAAGCGGTAAATTTGTCGAATCAAAATCGACCGCTACCAATTGGTCCGTCTCGGATAAATAGAACGGGAGAACGTTCTTGGCATGAAGCTGAGTCGCTCTAAAAAATGAATAACATAAACAATCAAGTTTGAGTGACTCGAAATCCTCCACTACCGACTTAAAGGCATCTGACGGCGCAACAAGTCGGTGATCTTCGAAATACAAGAAAACAGATCTCGCCCTGACAGACTCCAGCATTTCGCTGGTCGCAGAAATCCAGTCATTTTCTTGGAGCCCTTGATAAAGAAAGAGCCTTTTGAATGCGACGCCCTTTAGAAATCCAACGGCCTCATCGGCAAGACGTCCCCGAATCTTAAAGTGGGCCTCATCAAATACCCTTGACGCATCAGAAACCGTCACTTTGAACAGCTCGAGCTTCTCGGAATCGTCTATCCTGATGTTTGACAAGAGAGGAACAAGACTGCGGTCTGACACAAGTATTCCTTATAACAACACTGGCGACTGCGTGATATAGCTAGTAGCCATGCCCGCGACCTACCACGCGCGCTTGGTCTTTTTGATGACAACCATATAGTAATCGGAAAAATACGCCGCGAGCGTCGCGCTTTCCAGAGAGTACAGCCACGAATAGATTCGCCTTCCCAAGCTATTGTCCGGGATTATTCTTCTCTCGGTGCTCGGCGTAAGAAACCGGTAGGCCCTTATGTTTACGTCTCCAAAACGTTGGAATCTGCGCCACCACCATACGTTCTTTCTCCTGAAATATAGCGTCTCCTTTGTATCGCCATACAGCGACAGCCTGGCCAGAAGCCATTTCGCGAGCTGCTTGAATGAATGCCACAAATACATTGGGAACGCGAGGCATGCACGAAGCGACAGAGGATTCGAGTATACGAGTATGATCTTCCCTCCCTCCCGAACCGATTTTATCAGCCGCTCGACAAATTCTTCTTGTTCAGTCACGTGCACGTGATAAAGGGTGTGCAAAGAGATTGCGGCATCAAAATAGCCTTCTTCAAAATCCACACGTAACAAGTCTTCGCAGAGAAAAACGCAATTGCTTTGCCCTGCATTTGTCAGGTTTTCTCTTGCTTCCGAAAGCGCCTGTGCGGAAAAATCTACGCAATAGCGTTGGCCGAATGTCCGCGAATACTCGATGTATTCCGGGTACTGCACGGCCCCTGAGGCACAATCCAATAATCTATTGCGATTGCCTTCTGGCAGTTCGCTCAGTTCTGCCAGGATGCGATTTCTCGTGATGGAATTGTAGTGTTCCGCGGCAGGTTCCAAATTCTCGTTTACTTCCGTGTCGACGTAACGTCCATCAACCTTCTCCCATCCTTTGCTATCGTAGTAACCGAATACACTGCGATTTTTCATCGGAATCCGCCCAAATTCGTCGTCACGCTACTGCCAAGTGGTGCATGTCGGCTCAATGATCAGATCCTGTAGCTCGATGTGGGGCTTGAGCAGTGAGAGCCCATCGTTGCCATCTGGGCCGAAGACCTTCATGGCTTTGCCCTCGGCGGTGTAGAAGAACTGGCCGGTGGTTAGTACACCATCGACATCCAAGGATGACGGTTTTCATTGCTTCACTTCCGCGATTCAAAACTGGATAACCGCAAGCGGCCGTCTGAGTTTACTTTGCTATCCGCACGAGATAACACCACAGCCGCCTCGCCTTCTTCCACCACCCGTCCTCGTTCGAGGCGGTAGAGCCAGTCACAGTGTTCGACCGTGCTAAGGCGATGCGCGACGATGAGAATGGTCTTGCGACCGCGTAAAGCGCGGACTGACTCCATGACTCCGCGTTCGGTGGCGGTGTCAAGCGAGCTGGTCGCCTCGTCCAACACCAACACCGGCGGCTCGTGGTACAGGGCGCGGGCGATACCGATGCGCTGGCGCTGGCCACCGGAGAGACGAATGCCGCGCTCGCCCACTAGCGTATCAAGGCCATGCGGTAGGTCATTCACGAACTGCTCCAACTGCGCGTCGCGCAGGGCGCGCCAGACGGCGGCCTCATCGATCTGTTCGTTGGGCAGGCCAAAAGCGACATTGCGCCGCACGGTGTCGTCGGTGAGGAAGATGGACTGCGGCACATAGCCGATCTGGTCCTGCCAGCTGCGAATGTTGGTCTGGATGTCTCGGCCATCCACCCGCACCGTGCCGCTGTCCGGGGTGATCAGGCCAAGGAAAATGTCAACCAAGGTGCTCTTGCCGGCACCGCTTTGGCCGACAAAGCCGACCGAGGTACCGCTGGGGATAGACACGCTGACCTCACGCAGGGCCGGGGCCTCGGTCGACGGGTAACAAAAGCTGACGGCCTCGAGCGTCAGTACACTGCGGAACGGCAGTGGCTGGCCGCGTTGCGGTGCGGGTGTCTCTTTCAGCAGGTTGAGTTCGTTATACAAGGTGTCGATTACCGGCAGTCCATAGCGCACCGACTGACCGGCACCGAGTATCCGGTTGACCGAGGGCATCAGTCGGAAGGCGGCGGCGGCGAACAACCCCAGCGTGGGCAGCAGAGCCTCCAATGGCTTCCCCTGGCCGATAATCACCAGCACCAGGGCCGCGAGCCCGGTGACGGCGAGCAGTTCCAGCCAGAGCCGGGGAAGTTGTTGCAAAGTTTGCTTACTCTGCTCGGCCCGCGCGCTGCCAGTGTTGTGCAGTCTGAATTGGGTGAGGAAGTCTTCCTCGCGCCCGAGTAGTTTCACGTCCTTGGCGCTGCCCAAGCCCTGCTGCAAGTGCTGGATACGCAGTCCTTCATGCAATTGGCGCGCTTCGCCCCATCGAAGAATGTGGTGCCGGGTGAGGCGATGAAATCCCCAGCCCGCCACACCGAGGGTGGTGACCACCAGCAGCGCGCCCAGCGGCTCAATGGCCAGCAACAGGGCCGAGATGCCGACCAGCACCAGCAGTTCGGTCAGCAGCATAAGGCCTGACTGCAGTCCATTGCCGATGAATATCTCTACCTCGTTAGTGGCATTGCGGAGTAGTTGCGCCGAGTTGCGCCGCAGGTGGAAGGTGTATGGCTGGCGCAGATAGCCGGTGAACAAGCGCAGTGAAAGGTCGGCCCGAACCCCATACGCAAAACAACTCTGCCGCCAGGCAAGGAAGCCCAGGAACAGCGCTTTAACGGCGTACACCGCCACTAAGATCAGCATGCCGGCGATGACCAACTGCTCGTGGCTGAAGTTGCCAAACCTCTGCAGCAGCGGCGCGAGCGCCGGATAGCGCACGGCGAGGTCGCTCTGCGTCATCAAAGCCAGAGCCGGGATCACCAAGCCGATGCCGAGTGTCTCCAATGCTACGCCGACCAGCATGAGCCCAAATAGCGCGATGGCCGCACTTCGCTGTTCGGCGGTAAGCAGGGCCCAGAGTTTATGGGCGGTGGTGGGCTTGGTCATACCTCTTAAGTCCATTCACAACGCACTCGGCACGCGCAAGCCTGTCGCCATCAAATATCGCCATCCGATTAACGCAAACCCGACTTGGACTCGACCCGACAGGAAGCATCTTTGGGCGGCGCAATGGTTGGCGCAGGGCAAACCGCCAGAGTCACTCGTGGATTAATGCCCGCCGCGTATGCAATTCAGCGCCACACCAAGTAACGCCTAATGGCCTGAAGCCGATCTGCCTGTTGCGGATCGCTGCCGGTTTTAGCTATCGCCTCGCGAGCGAAGGCCCAAATTATCCCCACAAACAACGCGACCATCGCTGAGAGCAACACGATCAAGCTACGCTTGGGTTTGGATTTTCGGTCCGGCTCGATGGCCCTGTCCATTACCTGGATTACCGTAGCGTCCTTGGCCTCGTCTATCTTGGCGAGCTCGTACTGTTTTGCAAGCAGCTCGTAAAGAAATTCGTAGTACTTCACGTCGCGTAGACGGCCGAGATTGTCCAGGCCGCTATTGCCCGATGCATCCCCTCTACCGACAGCGGCAATCGGGGAGGAACCTTCGATACGCGAAAGCTCTCGCCTAAGCGCCTCGAGTTCCTGCTGGGTTCTCTGCAACTCCGGGTTGCCTTCGGCGGCAAAGGTGCGCATCGCACCGCGCTGAACCTCTTTGGCCGAGATCTGGGCGCGCAGACGGGCGGTCACCTCGATCATACTGCGCCCTTGGGCATCCACCTGGGCAAGGCCACCCTTCTGCAGGCCCTGCCTGGCAAAAATTTCTGCCGCGGTCAAATTGTCTTTTGCCTGGACTAATTGTCGCTCAAAAAACAAACGCCGTTGAGACGCTTCGGTTACCGCTAAGATCTTGGTGAGCTTCATCAGTTCGTCCACGTAGGCATTGGCAAGCTCCGCCGCGCGCTTCGGGTCCTTGTCGTCGACATCGATGGTAATGATGCCATCTCTGCCGGCAGCAATTGTCGTACTGCCGACCAAAATATTGCGCGTATTGCTCTGTAATTTCTGTTGATGAACTTTGTTCAAATCAAAGCGGACGATCAGGTTGTCCGCCACGGTACGGCTCTTGAGCATGCCCACGTAAAGATCATTGGGGTTTCTGATACCTAGCGCCCCGCCGGCCGCGCCGATCAATCCTCCTGCCCCACCTCCGAGCTGACTTAGTAAAGCGGATGCCGCCGATGCGCCTTGCTGCGGCGGAAGTACCCGTGTAGTACCGGTATAGATGTTCGGCAAAAGCAAACTGTATGTGGCAGCAGCAATCGCCGCTACAAAGGGAGCGCCGAGCACAATCCGCTTATGCTTGGCGAGAACGATCAGCAAGTCGAGCAGGCTGATTTCGTCGTCGTCGGACGAAATCGGTGTCGCCGAAGACTCTTTTAGGTTTTCAGGACTAACATGCTCGGACATGGCGATCGATCAAAGTCACTGGATTCCCGCTTACGCGGGAATGACGAGGCGGCGACGGGATGACAAGGGCGCGACTATTGCCGAATAACATTGATCGCCGCCGCACCCAAGCCGAACTGATAGAAAATCTGCGAGATGTCCTTGAGCGCCCGCGTAACCGTGGTGCGGTCGAGTTCCTCGGGCACGACGATGCTGTCCCCCGGCATCAGGTGACTGCGCTCCAATGACGCCGCGAAGAAGCTGGTCTGCCGCTTGCTTTTCACCGAGCCGTCCGCTCGCAGCACATAGATGCTGCTCTCATCGGCGCCGCGGGTCGGGCCGCCCGCCTGCGAGAGGTAGTCCGCCACGCGCTTGTCGGGCTTGTAGACGAACGAGTTTTCGCTGTAGACCGATCCGAACACGCTCACCATGGAAGGCTGTGACGGCACGAAAAAGCGGTCGCCGTCCTCCAGCCGAAGGTCGGGGAGATTTTTCG
>Ga0184634_10000362_pt1 | contig 11495 bp, 10 predicted proteins | sample PLM31_200_b1_FD_133016 | JGI IMG/M metagenome (GOLD analysis project Ga0184634, IMG submission 133016) | Groundwater sediment microbial communities from an aquifer in East River, Colorado, USA - PLM3-1_200_b1 | ecosystem: Environmental > Terrestrial > Soil > Riparian zone | place: USA: East... | reverse complement strand
CCCATGCCTGTCCTTCCGAAATTCCGGGGACACAATACCAATTTTCAAATTGGAGACCGGGGCCGGGCCTTGCCTTCTAAACAAATCGATCATTCTGCAAGATTCCTAGGCTAGATCATCCCGCTGCAAATTGAAGATCGTCGATTGCGGTCCTGTCGCATTAGGTTCTTTGCGCCTTGATCGATGTCGTTAACGTAGCACCAACTCCCGCCGCGCTTCGATCAATGGCTGGACGAGTTTCCTCAGCTAAAACATGGATTCTCGGGTGGCAAGTTTCTAAGATGATTTCCACGGCATCTCACTCGTCAGATGCTGGCGAGCCGTTCGACCGTGTCGGGGTAGCGTTTGACGAGATTGATCAACAACACCGCTTGGGCATTCGGCTTCGCCCGACCCTGTTCCCAATTTTCCAACGTGCGCACGTTAGTCCGTAGATACCTAGCAAACAAAGCGCGAGATAGTTTCAGGCGCTCACGTAGCCCGACCAACTCCTTCGGTGCCACCTTGGGCGCCGGCTTGTACTCGACCGAATGGGTGCGCAAAGTCCGCTTGCCTTGCCGCGCCTCAGAGAGCGCGACCATCCCCTCCCGCAATTCTTTGAAAAGGTTTCGCTCGGCAACCCGAGCCTGCTTAGTCTTGCCGATTGTCTTCATGATCTTCTCCTTGATGCCAATTCCGCCTTGACCATAGCTTTCAACACCAACCGCTGCTTCGGCGTCAGATCGGCCATTTCATCCTTATCGAACAGCGTAAAAAGCCAGAACTGATACCCCGCGTGCCACCAGTAATAGATCACTCGCAGGCCACCACGTTTGCCTTTACCGCGCCGCGCGTCCCTGAACCGCAACTTTCGTAAGCCCCCGGTGTCTGGAATCGGATCTCCCGCCTCGGGATTCTTCATCAAGAGATTCTGAAGCAGCCGAAAATCGTCGTCATCCAGGTAATCTGCCCTGTAACGAGCAAACGCCGGCAACTCCACGAAAATCGCCTTCACGAACCAATTATACGCAAATAACGTACATACGCAACTTGCGTTGTTAAACTATACGATTGGAAACACGGCTAGTCAGGAGGAAGCAGTCCCTGCGGTCAGACACGACAATCTTGACAATCTTCCTGAGCCACAAGCAGCGAACGGTGCAGATTTCATCAGTCCTTCTTCTTCGATACGCGCCCGTCCTCTTCGGCATCGATGATCATATTTAATTACTCCTCAGGAACCACGCAGCTAATTTCCATATAACTTCTTAATGAAGCCGCTGTCCTCGATTTCTTTCAAAATCGACGGATCGATGAAGTCACCGGGGTTGAGATTTTTCATTTGCGGCCGGGTCTTGGCGAGTTGATCTATGATGGTTTGAATTCCTTCGCGGTCGGGGTGGGGAGTTCTACGGATCAGTCTTTGAGACATTTCGTCATAAGCCACTTGTACCAGGGACAGATCGTCGAGCCGCGTATACTTTTTGAGGACGTTCAGCGCAAGGTCTTTGTTCGTTTTGAAGACATAGATGCCCTCGAGATAGGCTTTCATGAATCGGATGACGACATCCCGATTGGCCTGAATGAAGCTTTTTCGCGCGCCGAAACCATGCATTGAATAAGTCACACCAAGCTGGCTTAAGTCCGCGAGAACGACGGCACCCGACCGTTTCGCCAGCGTCGCGAAGGGCTCGGATAAAACGACGGCGTCCACCGCTTTGTTTTGTAGCGCCAGAAACTCTTCCTGCTCGCCGCCCACCTGGATAATGGCGACGTCTTTGTCGGGAACCAGGCCCCAACGAGTTAGCGCATAGCGGATGGAAAAATCGCTGGCGCCGCCCAGCCGGGAAATGCCGACCTTCTTTCCTTTTAACATTTCAGGCTTTTTCAGCTCGGGGCTCGCCATGATCTTAAACACGAAAGTATTGAGCGTCGCGGTCAACCCGACGAAGTCAGCGCCGCTCATGTTAGCGTTGATGTTCGCGACACCGGCGCTGGTGATGAACTGAATCTCGCCGGCCAGAGCCGCCTGAACCGCCCGCGAGCTCACCGGAACAAAAAGAATTTCGGCGTCCACGCCGTATTTCCGCGCCAGGTCAAGTTCCTTCATGATGTAAACCGGATCAAATTGGATGCCGATGGATGTGTAGGCGGCGCGGACCTTGGGCAGGCTTTGTCCTAACGCCGCGGCGGCGAAAGCTACAATGAAAGCAAAACTAATCGTCAATCCTTTTACTTTCAACATCGTTCCCTCCCGTTACCTGTTATACCAGCGTTCATCACTGACGATACAGTGCGTCAATAAATCCTGAGGGGTCCAGCTCGTCTCTTACAGCTCCTGCATCCCGCGTGGATGTTGACAAGATTCATTGCGGACTTTGGTAGCTTACCCGGCAATCAACAACGAAAGTGCTTTCGCAGCGATGAGAACTATAAAGCGACTTAGCCGCTTTTCTTTTCCTGAGCCGCTTTGACTTCTCTCCGGCGGGTGTGGAGCACCGGCTCGGTGTAGCCGTTGGGCGCCTCTCTGCCGTTTAGGACAAGCTCCAGCGCCGCCTGAAAAGCGATGCTCGCGTCATAGTCCGGCGCCATGCTTCGGTAGTTCGGGTCGCCGTGATTTTGCCGATCGACCACCTGCGCCATTCGCTGAAACGTCTGGACCACCTGCTCCTTCGTAACGATGTCATACTTGAGCCAGTTGGCGATATGTTGGCTCGATATCCTGAGCGTCGCCCGATCCTCCATCAACCCCACGTCTTTGATATTCGGAACTTTCGAGCAGCCGATTCCCTGGTCGACCCAGCGAACGACGTACCCCAGAATGCCTTGCGCGTTGTTATCCAATTCGCGCTGAATCTCCTCGGACGTCAACTTCCGCTCCAACAACAGCGGCGGTGTGAGAATATGATCGAGGTGCGCGCGGCCTCGTTTCGCTAACTCGCGCTGTCGCTTGGTGACATCGACGTAGTGGTAGTGCAGAGCATGAAGCGTCGCTGCGGTCGGTGACGGCACCCAGGCAGTGTTCGCGCCGGCCTGCGGATGGGCGATCTTGGTTCTGACCATCTCACGCATTTCCTCCGGCATGGTCCACATGCCCTTGCCGATCTGCGCTTTGCCGTGAAATCCCGTCTCGATGCCGACGTCGACGTTCCAGTCTTCGTACGCCTTGATCCATGGCTGCGCTTTGATCTCTTCCTTCGGCAGCATCGCTCCCAGCTCCATGCTGGTGTGGATCTCGTCGCCGGTGCGATCCAAAAAGCCCGTGTTGATGAACACCACGCGATCCTTCGCCGCCCGGATACATTCCTTCAGATTGACCGTGGTGCGCCGCTCTTCGTCCATGATGCCGATCTTGAGAGTTTTCCGCTTGAGTCCGAGCGCGCCCTCGATCCGCTCGAACAGCTCGACGGTAGCGGCAACTTCCTCCGGCCCATGCTGCTTCGGCTTGACGATGTAAATGCTGCCCGTCTTGCTGTTGCGATATTTTCCCCGGCTCTTGAGATCGTGGATAGCGGAGAGCGCCGTGACCATTCCATCGAGGAAGCCCTCGGGAATCTCCTCGTCGTTCTTCATTGTCACAGCGTCCGTGTACATATGAATGCCGACGTTGCGCACCAGCAGCAGACTTCTTCCCGGCAAGGTGAGATTTCTTCCTGTCGGTGTAATGAAGACTTTGTCCGGATTCAGCCTGCGAGTTAGCGCGCGGCCATTTTTTTCGAACGTGGTTTCGAGTGTGCCTTTCATGAGGCCGCACCAATTCCGGTAGATCGTAACCTTATCAGCGGCGTCCACCGCGGCGACGGCATCTTCGCAGTCCTCGATGGTCGTGATCGCCGCTTCTAGTGCCACGTCCTTCACACCCGCCGGGTGGGCCATGCCGATGGGATGGCTACGATCGATTTGAATCTCAATACGCGCGCCATTGTTGCTGAGCAAGATGTTCGTTAATTCTCCGGCGTTTTCCTGATAGCCGAGAAATTTGCGTCCATCGGCCAGACTTGTTGTCTTACCGTCCTTGAGCGTCGCGGCCAGTTGTTTCTTGCGACCGACACGCTTGAGAAAAAATCGGCTGACGTCCGAGTAACTGCCGCGTTTCAGCGCGACGACTTTGTCTAAAAACTCCTCCGTGTAAGCGATGACCTTGGCGCCACGCCTCGGATTGTAGGCCTCACCCTTTTCCGCGCCGTCCTCCTCCGGGATCACGTTAGTACCGTAGAGCGCGTCGTAAAGACTTCCCCAGCGAGCATTGGCGGCGTTCAGGGCATAGCGGGCATTGTCGAGCGGCACCACCAGCTGCGCCCCCGCGATCGAAGCGATCTCAGCGTCGACCTTGGCCGTGGTGATCTTGAAATTTTTTCCCTCGGGGACGAGGTAACCGATCTCTTTTAGAAAGGCAGTGTAATCCTTGAGGTTAAACGGCTGACCGGATCGGGCCTGATGCCATTGGTCAATTTGCTTTTGCAGCCGGACCCGCTTTGCCAGGAGCTCGCGATTCCTCGGCCCCAGATCGCTTACGATGGCACCGAAAGATTTCCAGAAGCCGTCGGCCTTCACCCCGGTTCCCGGCGCAATCTCGTCGCGCACCAGACGATGGAGCCGTTCATCGATCTTAAGGCCGCCGACCTCGACTCTGTTGGCCATGGTCATCTCCGTTTCGTGGGCATCCTCGGCACGCACAGAAGTTCATGCCGAGTCGCAAAATCCCTAGCGCGCTTCGGATAGTTTTACTCTTGAGTTCTATCCCCTTCTGACCAACTCCGCCCCCTAAAACACCCATACCACTCCCGACCCCGTTTTGCTCTCCGATGCCATAAGGCATAGCGCCCGCGGTTTATCATAAGAAGCCGTCCACCGGCACGATTCAAACCAACGAGACCGTGAGCGGGTTGTAGGAGTAGGGCCACGCGTTTCCGTCCGCGCCTTCGTCCCGCTTTGCAAAGGACGGGCACGCGCACCGTCAGGCTTTGACAAATCAACAAATATAATCACGTCCTCAAGCCGGGAATCTCGCGGCGATGATCAAGCAATGACAATCGATACCTGACCGTGTTCCTTGCGCGTCGGCCTGACGGTGATCTCAACGTCCTGGCCGAGCGCAATCAAAAAGTCCATGAGCCGTTCGACTGAAAAATTGCCGGAACGGTTACGCATCAGGGCCGAAACGTGGGGCTGCTTAATGCCGAGAATTGCGCCCGCTTCTACCTGTGTGAGGCCACGACTCTTGATGATGCGGTAGATCTGCAGAGTGAGATGGGCCTTGAGCTGCTCGCGTTCGGGATTGGCGAAACCAATATCGGCAAACACGTTGCCGCTGCTTTTTTCGAAGGTCGTGCGTCTCCGTTTTTTAGTCGCCATTGTTAATTGCTCCTTTGCCGGTTAAGCCGCTGAGCTTCCGCGAGTCTGCGGCGGATGAGTTCAATGTCCTTTTGCGGGGTCGCAATGCCGCTCTTGGATTTCTTCTGGAAGGCATGCAGCACGTAAATCACATTGGAAAAATCCATACGATCGGCTTTGGCTCATTCGCCATTATATTAATATACTTATTTCCGTATAACGTGTCAAAACCGGGTGGGGATTAACCGTGACGGGCTACTTTTCCAATTGGAGCGGCGGTTTGGTATCTCGCCAGCCAAAATTACGAATGACGCCTAAAGGAAACTAAAACGTCTTCGTGACCTCAGAGCATAGCATCTTGAAATAGGCCTGCTTTCATCGGCTACCTTTTCGCTCTGCATCCACCCGCGCCATGAATTTCGGCGACAGCTCGCGCAGCCGTTCGTCGGTCATGCGCCCGCTGCGCGTCATGTAGTCGTACGCAAGCTGCCAAGGCTTCAATCCCATCTTCTCAGGCAAGCGCTCGTACCAGTACGAGCTCGCGTTTGCTGCAGAAATAATCTTTTCAACCACGGGCCGACGCTCACGCTCGAACGCCGCCAGTGCACGCGGCACGTCCTCGCCGGCTTCTTCGAAGGCGCGATCGAGGGCGATAGCATCCTCGAAAGCGAGGCGGGTGCCGGAACCGATGGAAAAATGCACGGTGCGCAGCGCGTCGCCGATCAACACAGTGTTTCCGACATACCATTGACGGGTTCTCAGCAGCGGAAATTGACGCCAGATCGATTTGTTAGTTACCAGCGGATGGCCGCCCAGATCCGGCGCGAACACGCGCTCGCAGTAAGCGCGGCTCTCGTCGTCGGGCATGCGATCGAGACCGGCGCGGCGCCATGTGATCTCATCGCACTCGACAACAAAAGTGCTCATCGCGGGGCCATGGCGATAGTGGTGCGCGACGAAATGACCGTCCTGGTTCGCGCGAAAAGTTAGGCTGAGACATTCGAACAATTGCGCCGTGCCGTACCAGGCGAAGCGGTTGGTGAGCCACTCCATTTGGGTTCGAAATTCGCCTTCGAGAGCGCGCCGCACGAACGAGTTCGCGCCGTCGGCGGCCACGAGGAGATCGCAGTCTTTCGCCTCGTCGAGTGAATCGATCACATGTTCATATTCGACGCTCACGCCCGCCGCGCGGCACAGCTCGTCGAGAAATTGATTCAATTCCAGCCGGCCGATGGCCGAAAACCCGTTGCCGTCTATATCGATGCGCTCGTCGCGATGAACGATGCGCTGCATCGGCCAGCTCTCGAGACGCGGCGAAAGCTGGTTATGAAGATCAGGCACGTCGCGCTCAAGGAACGCCAGGGCGCCCTGGGAAAACACCACGCCGAAGCCGAAAGTAGCGTCGGGCGGATTTTGCTCAAAGACTTGGACGCGCCAAGCGGGATTGCGTCGCTTGATCAGCAACGCAAACAAGAGACCGGCGGGGCCGGCGCCGATGATGTTAATCAACACGGTAACGACTTACCACGAAGGTCACGAAGAGCACGAAGTTTAAGAGTCTAGATATCGAATCCTAATTCACTACAGAGACGCAAAGTGCGCATGGTTCCACCGTTCGAGAAGCCTCACGGCAGGCTTCCTCGACGGCCTTCAGTTCCGAGCCCGTCGAGGAATCACCACGAGCGGAATTCTTCATAGCCGCGCATCCTGAGCTTAGTCGAAGGACGCGTTCTCAGTGCATCCGCAGTGAACCATCCGAATCCTTCGTGTCCTTCGTGCGCTTCGTGGTGAATAGAATTGAAGTAACGCAGTGCAAGATTCCACTTACTTCCCCTGTTCCCCGTACAACCGCTTGACGTATCCGCTCGCTTCAATTTCACGGAGCAATCGAGGATCGACGAATTCCTTCGGATCGACGTCGCGGACGCGCGGATTGGTTTCGGCTACCTGCGTCAAACCGAGCTTCATCACTTCGATGTCCGGATAGGGAACCCGCTCGAAGGCTGAGGCGTAGACTCGCTGGGTTTCCTCGAGCATCGAGCGGTCGGTGGTCTGGGTATATTTTCCGATGACCTTCATCGCGAAGTTCGGATCGGTCTTGAATCGATGCACCGCTTCGATGTGCGCCTCGAGGAAACGACGGACGGCGGACTCCTGAGTGCGCAGGAGTTTTTGCGTCACGATGACGGTGGAAAGTGGATAACGGTATCCTGAGGTATTGTAATCGACCAGAACGCGGAAGCCCGCGGCGCGCGCGTGGAGCACCGCCGGAAAGCCGAAGGTCCCGCCTTCGATTTGTCCGGCCTTGAGCGCGGCTACGATCTCCGGAAGACCGCCGGCCTGCCTAATCATGACGTCGCGGTCTGGTACGAGCCCATTTTGACGGAGATACAAGCGAGTAAAAAAATCTGTGACGGTGCCGATGCGGGTGACACCGATGCTCTTGCCGCGCATGTCCTCGATCCGCTGGATTTGCGGCGCCGCTACCGTAAATACAAGCACACGATTGACCGGGATCGCGACATAGACCGTGTCCGCGCCGGCGAGTTTGGCATCCACGCCCGCCGGGCCGCCGATCGCCGCAATGTCTATGCTCCCGCCGACCAATGTCTGAACCGCCCGCGACCCCGCGGCGATATACACCAGCTCGACGTCCAACCCATGGCGCTGGAAGATACCGGCTTCTTTCGCAATCCACGGGATCGAGAATGCAGCGGTGATTGCCGCGTAGGCGACACGGAGTTTTTGCAATCCCTCCGCCGCATGAGCCGCATCGAATGCCCACAGGAATGGAAGGCAAACTGCCAAGAGAAGAAACTTGCCTAATGAGTGCGCAACGGTTTTCATGCTTTCCTCCTCTCTCGTGGATTATCTTTCAATCTCTCTCGGTCGATTCCCCGCAGCTTGCTGAGATAAGTAATTTGCCTATCCGAGCACCGTCATTCCCGCATGCTTTAAGCGGTGGTTCGACTAGGCTCACCACAGACGGGTTCGGAACTGGACCCCCGATAAAAACATTCGGGGGTGACGCCTTTAAGACAAATCTCATCGCCGAGCTCTAATACCCCGCAGCCGGCTCCGGAGTTTTTCATTTTCGAAATTCGAATTTCGGATTTCGTGCTTCGAATTTAACCCACCAGTCTATGGCTCAATTGCGTCTACGTACGAGTCAACAACAACGTGGTCGATTCTTCATCAGTAATGCCCTTCGTCCCCGCCGGCGTCGCCCGGATCGGTGTCGAAGAAAAGCTCCTCGATAGTCATCTCTCTTTTGATCAGTCCTTGCCGTTGGCAGTAGCGAATGATCGTCTGAAGATTTTTTCGGTTGGCTTCGCCCAAGCCGTAAGCCCAGGGATCGGGTCCCAGCGCTTTACGCTCTTCATCCCACTGGTGAGAGAACCACGCCAGCGGCACGATGCGCGGATTGACCACGCGCTGATAACAAACCTGCTTGGCTTTCTCGAACGCTTTCGCCAAGCTCACTGCGGCCCAGGGATATTTATCGACGATCTCTTGCTTGATGACGGTCACATGCATGATCGGAAAAATCCCCGTCTGCTGGAAATATTCGCGCTCGACTTCATTGTAATTCGGAAACAGGCGATTCACTCTTGGGTCGCCATTGACGAACGGCCTGGGAATATACGGGTTGATCATCGCCGGGATCTCGCCCTCGGCGAGCATCGTGTCCATATGTTTTCCGGCCGGAATCATTTCGATCTTCAATCCCGGCGGCGGCGTGAACTCGACGTCTTCGCTACGGTCGACGACCCAGGTAATTTCTTTGTGCGGCACGCCGTACTGCTCTTCTAGAATACCGCGCAGCCAGATATTGCCCGCCGGTTGAAAGTTTGTGCCGCCCACCCGTTTGCCGATCAAGTCCTTCGGCGTCTTGATGCCGGCATTGACGTTGACGAACGCAAAGCCGTGGCGGAATCGGCGGTGCAGAAAAACCGGAATTCCCGTAATCGCCACGTTATGCTCGCGCGCCATGAAATAGGCGCCGACGTTGAATTCGCAGACGTCGTACTCGAGATTGCGCGCCATGCGCCAGTGACGTTCGCGCGGCCCGTGAGCGGTCAACACGACGAGCTCCAGCCCGTCCGCCTCAACGGTTCCCTCTTTGAGCGCTCGGATGATCTCATAATCACCGCACGCGACTGCCAGCTTGAGTTTCGTTGCCATCACCAATCTCCCCCGAACGACACTGCGGTTGGAGTAATGGAGTGCTGGAGTATTGGAGTATTGTTTTTCGGACCCACGACTCCACTACTCCATCACTCCAATTCGCCAGCTCCTTAGTTCCCGTACAGCTTCTGCACGAAGCCTTCTTTTTCAATTTCGTCGATCAGACTCATGTCGACAAATTCCGCGGCATTTCTTTGACCGGCGCCGATGGACGTCAAAATATTTTTAATCCCTTCCAATTCCGTGCGCGGCGAGCGCAGTAATCGCTTGGCAAAGAATTCATACGTGCCCTCGACGGCTTCGGCGTCGGTGATTTGCAAATGTTTTCGGAGAATCTTGAGACTCCCTTCTTTGTTGGTCTTGACGTAGTGCATGCCTTCGATCTGCCCTTTGATGAATCCCTTAATGGCGGCTCGATTCTGCTGGAGATAAGAGCGGGTGACGATGTTCGACGTATTGGTATAGAAACCGAAGTCGCCGATATCCGCTAAAACGTTCATGCCAAGTTTGCGCGCCTGATATATTTCCGGATAGGACTGAACCGTCGCATCGACCTTCTTAGTCATCAGCGCCGCCATGCGCGCCGACGTGCCGCCGGTCTGCAACATGGAGATGTCCTTAGGGTCCATTTTCCATGCTTTGATCGCCATCAGCACCGCCGCGTCGTTGGAGCCGCCAAAGCGGTTGATGCCGATGACCTTGCCGCGCAACTGCTGCGGCTCTTTAATTTCCGGGCGCGAGATGAGCAGCATCGGCAGCTTATTTTCCAAGGTCGCAACAATCACCACCGGCGCCCCCTGTGTCGCTCCGATCACCGCCGAGGAGGCCGCCGTTTGAGTCAACTGAAGGCTGCCGCCGAGCAAAGCCTGAATGTTCGGCGATCCCGCCTGGATCAAAATAATTTCCAGATCGACGCCGTACTTCTTGCTGAAGCCAAATTCCTTGTTGACCCAGAGCGGCAGCTGATAGCCGGCAGTCCCGCCGTAGCTCACGAGAAAGCGGGTCATCTCGGCGGCCCAACTGACCGGTGCCGGTCCTGCCAGCGTTGCGGAAAAAATGATCAGGCCGACCAAAGCATGTCGCCACTTTCCGTTCACGTTCATAGGTTTCACCTCTCGTGATAAACAATTAAATTCGCGCACTCAATTCATCTGTCGCCGGTGCGAATCGCGGAAAAAGTCTGAGAGCATTCATTTGTTCCACGTTGCGCCGCGCCGTCGGATCGAAACCATCGTACGCTTCCCAGTGATCCACTTCCCCCTGCAATCTCTCGCCATAAACGAATGGCAGGTCCGATCCCCACAAGATATGCGTCGGGTCGGCAAGCTCCTGCAAGGAACGGAGAGCGAACCCCGAAGTGGTGCTGGCAATCTCGAAATACAGCGAGCGGAGTGTCGGGATAACGTCGGTCACCCCTTTGGCATGCCGATGCCCTTCGAGCATCGAGATTCTTTGCGTGAGAAACGGCACCGTGCCGCCGCCGTGCGCGACGATGAAACGGATATCGGGACAGCGCTTGAGCGTGCCGGTGAAAATCAGATTCACGATCGCCCGGGTCGTATCGAAAACGTACTCGACGACGAAGGGCGGCGCGCGCAAGCCGGCGTGCTCGGGAGCTTCGCAGTGGGTCGGGTGAATGAACACGACGGCCTTGCGCCGGTTAAGCTCGTCGAACAACGGATCGAACAAGGGATCGCCCAAGTAGCGGTCGTTTACGCTGGAAAACAGACCGACGCCGTCGAGATGCAAGATGTCGAGCGCATAGGTTAATTCTTCCAGCGCGCCGTCAACGTCCGGCAGGGGAAGGAGAGCGAATGAGCCGAATCGCGCGGGGTGCTCCAGCAACATTCTTGCTTGGAACTCATTGCATCTGCGCGCGACTTCGCGCAGACGGTGCAAATTTTTCAGAACCACTCGCGGTGTCAGCGAAGTAATGGCTGTTTGAATGTGCCAACTGTCCATGGACTCGAGTTGCATTTTAGTGTCTGGAAGCT
>Ga0184634_10000359_pt1 | contig 11512 bp, 8 predicted proteins | sample PLM31_200_b1_FD_133016 | JGI IMG/M metagenome (GOLD analysis project Ga0184634, IMG submission 133016) | Groundwater sediment microbial communities from an aquifer in East River, Colorado, USA - PLM3-1_200_b1 | ecosystem: Environmental > Terrestrial > Soil > Riparian zone | place: USA: East... | reverse complement strand
TGTTGGGCGCGCTAGCACGATTGTACGGAAGTCCGTGGTTCATGCTCGGCGACCGCGACCTCGCGACGCATCTCTACCGCAGCGATCGGTTGCGCGCCGGTGCGACGCTCAGCGAAGTGACCGCGGAGATCGCCTCGCGCTTTGGTTTGGCGGCGCGCGTGCTGCCGATGAGCGACGACGCGGTGCGGACATTTGTGAAGCTCAGGCGGCGGCGCGCGATGCCGTTTCAGGAATATTTGGTCCGCAACCGCGCGCGTGGCGATGTGGAGCGGATCGAGCTGCGCGGCATCAAACGCGCACGGCCGCTTCCGGAGGTACTACGCGCGATTCGAAGCGCTCGCGCGGTGATACTCGCGCCGTCAAATCCGTTCGTATCGCTCGGCCCGATTCTGGGCCTTAAAGGGGTGCGTGATGCGTTGCGATCGGTGCGCATGCGAGTCGCGGCGATAAGTCCAATTGTCGGAGGGCGGACGATCAAGGGTCCAGCGGACCGAATGCTGCGCGGGCTCGGACTGGAAGTGTCGGCGGTGGGCGTCGCGCGCCTGTACAGTGACGTCGCGGGAACGTTTGTCATCGATCGAGCCGATCGAAAGCGCACCAGCGAGATCGAGCAGCTCGGCATGCACGCGGTGGCCGCGGACACGATCATGTCATCGGCGGCACGCGCCGAAGGGCTTGCGCGTGTAGTCCTGAATTCGCTTCCGGAGTAGGCTGATCAGTCCATGGTTTCGTACAGTGTAACCGCGATCGACGGCATGCCGATGGTGCGCGCGGGCGACGACCTCGCGGCGCTCATCGTGCGCGGCTTGCAACACACGGGGCTGGAACTGAAGGAGCGCGACATCGTGGTCGTGTGCCAGAAGGTGGTGTCGAAGTCCGAGGGGCGGCTGGTCGATCTCAAGGACGTCGAGCCGTCCGCGTTCGCAAAGAATCTGGGAGCAAAATGGGAGAAGGATCCGCGCGCCGTCGAGATCGTGCTGCGGCAGACCAACCGAATCGTGCGCACCGATCACGGCGTGATCATCGTCGAGACCGGGCCGGGATGGGTATGCGCGAATGCGGGGGTGGACGAATCGAACTCGCTGGCGGACGACGTCGCGATTTTGCTGCCGGTGGACCCGGATGCGTCGGCGTCGCGGATTCGCGCGGATTTGAAGCGGCTTTGCGGAGTCGAGGTCGCGGTACTGATTACGGATACGTTCGGGCGCCCGTGGCGCGATGGCCTCACCGAGGTGTGTCTTGGAATCGCGGGTATGAATCCGATTCTCGATTTGCGCGGGACGACCGACCTTGGCGGCCGCGAGTTGCATCACACAGTGGTCGCGACTGCGGATGAGCTTGCGTGCGCCGCTGGACTGGTGATGCAAAAGGCGAGCGCGACGCCCGCGGTGGTGATTCGCGGCTTTGAGTATCAGCCGTTCGATGGCAGCGCGAAGGTTTTGATTCGGCCGCCGGAGGCGGACCTGTTCCGCTAACCCTGTGCAGGCGAAGAAGGAAAAAGCAGTTGAAAGCGCGCGCGCGTTGCCCACGGCGCAGATCTCGCCGGTGCGCCTGGTCGAGGCGGAACTCGCGGCGGTCGAGCACAAGCTCAAGTTGCTCCTGGACTCTAACGAGTCACTAATCGCCGAGATTTGCCATTACCTGGTCGATGGCGGTGGAAAGCGACTGCGACCGACGTTCATCTTGCTGGTGTATCGAGCATGCGGCGGACGCGATGAGACGCTCGAGGATGCGGTCGATGCGGCGATCGCACTGGAGCTGATTCACTCCGCGACACTGCTGCACGACGACATTATCGATCGCGGCCTGCTCCGGCGCGGAAAACCGTCGGCGTATGCGCGGTACGGATTCGGACCGACGCTAATCGCGGGCGACTACCTGTTTTGCCGCGCGTTCGAACTGTGCGGACGATTTCAGGAGCACCTGGTGCGGACCGCGGCGCAGGCGTGCATCCAGTTGACCGAAGGCGAGGTGATGGAGGGACGGTTCCGTCACAACACCGCGGCGACGGTTGATGATTATCTCGCGGTGATCACGCGCAAGACCGCGTCGCTGTTCGCGGCGGGCGGGCGCGTCGCGGCGGATCTCGCCGGAGCGCCCAAGCGCACGATCGAGGCGGCGGCGAAGCTCGGCACCACCATTGGGCTCGCGTTCCAGATGGTCGATGACCTGCTCGACATTCTCGGCCCGGAGGAGAAGATCGGAAAGCCGGTCGGATCGGATTTGCGCGCGGGAATTCCGTCACTGCCGGTGGTGCTGGGTGTCGAACGCAACCCGGAGCTGCGGACTCTGTTTCAGAATGGGGCGTTGGCGGACCGCACGTCGTTCGATCGAGCGCTGCAATTGTTGCGCGATCCGCGGCTGGTTGGCGAGGCGCGCGCGCTGGCGCGGCGCCAAGTCGATGTCGCGCGCGCGCTGCTCGATGAGCTGGCGCCGTCGATGTATCGCGACGGTCTCGCGACGCTGATCGACGAGCAACTCGACCGCGAAGTCTAGCAGGCGGTTGAAAAAGCCATTTTCAACCGCCTGCTCCCTCTCTCGCATCTCCCCCAGAGGGGGAGAAGATTAGGAAGGCAGACAGTTTTTACGCAGGGTGTTGAGCACGCCTGCGCATCCGCCCCGCCAGGTTCTGGGTTTCTCAAAACCCTGCTAGGCGCCGGGCTATTCGCGCGGCGCGCTTTACTCGACGACAATCCCGATCAATTAGTCGTTCATGGCCAGCGTAGCGATCGTCGGCGCGGGGCCAGCGGGCGCCGTGCTCTCCTACCTGCTTGCGCGGCGTGGAGTCGACGTCACGCTCCTGGAGCGCCAGACCGACTTCGCACGCGAGTTTCGCGGCGAAGTGCTGATGCCGTCGGGCACCGAGGCGATCGCGCAGGCGGGACTGCTCGAAAAGCTCGACGCGCTTGCGTACGGCGCCGCGAACAAGATTGGGATATTCCGCGGCGATCGCGAAGTGGTGACCGTCACGATCGACAACCCGGCGAACGGGCCACGAGTCACGCCGCAGGCGCCGATGCTCGAGATGATCGTCGGGGAGGCATCGCGGTTTCCGAACTTCCGGCTCGAACGTGGGACCACGGTGCGCGAATTGATGCGCGAGAATGGGCGAGTGGTAGGCGTCAAGGCTGACACCCGCGCGGGGTCTCGCGAGTTTCGCGCGGATTTTGTGATCGGCACGGACGGGAGGGCGTCTATCGTTCGACGACAGGCCGGATTTGCACCCGATCGCATCCAGCAGGCGTTCGACGTGGTGTGGGCGCGCGTGCCGGGGACGTTTCTCGACGGCCGGACCGCGCGCGGCTACATCGGTCGCGGGCACCTGTTCATCATGTATCCGTCGCCAGAGGGGCATCTGCAGATCGGGTGGGTGATCAAGAAAGGGGCGTTCGGCGATCTGCGAAGGATCGGCGCGGAAGGATGGCTCGGCGCAATGGCGCCGCATCTTTCGCGCGATGTTGTCGATTACCTCGAGGCGGGACGCGCTTCGCTGAAGCATCCGGTGTTGCTCGACGTAGTGTGCGACCGCGTGCGCCAGTGGAGCGCGCCGGGCGTGCTGGTGATTGGCGACGCGGCGCATACGATGTCACCGGTCGGCGCGCAGGGAATCAACATCGCATTGCGCGACACGATAGTCGCGGCGAACCATCTTGGCGCTGCGCTCGCAAGCGGCGCGGGGCCGGCAGAACTCGACGAAGCTGCGCGCCGTGTTCAGGCGGAGCGGATCGCGGAGGTCGCGGCGATACAAGATATGCAGCAGTTGGGTCCGCGGATACTCTTCGCGAATTCGATACTGAGTCCGATCATGACGAGCGCACCGCTCATCTGGTTCGCGCGGAGGTTTCTGACGGGGGCGATCGCGGAGCGGGTGCGGCCGTTTATTCGGGGGGTGTCGGTGGTGAGGCTGGAGTGACAGATCGTTCGATTGAGCTATAGCGCGAGAAGCGCGCGGAGGCGGGCGGTCACTTCGTCAAGAACCGCGGCGGGAGAGCGTGCGGCGAAGTTTGTATCGCGTGCAACCCAGTCGACACTCTTCAATTGATCAGAGAGTACGACGCCAGTAATCGGCAGCTCGCGCGGCAGGGCAACCTCGAAAGGATAGCCTTTCGCTTGGCTGGTGACCGGGCAGACAAGCGCGAGATTACTGCGTTGATTGTAGCTCGCCGGTGAGAGAACCAGCGCAGGACGACGCCCACGCTGCTCGTGACCGGCCTGAGGATCGAAGCTCAACCAGATTAGGTCGCCGCGCTCGGGAACGTAGCGCCGAGGCCTACCACGTCTCGTGGCCGACGGGACCGCCCCACTGCGTTTCGGCATGCCGGTTTTCCGCCGTAATCGCGCTGACGAGATCTTCGAGACGGTACTCGCGACGTGCCGGCGTGACGACGATGCGCCCGCTGGCGGCAGTCACCTCGACTTCGGTGCCCTCGGCGATGCGCGCGCGGTGCGCGAGCGGCGCCGAGATTCTGATCGCGAGGCTGTTACCCCACTTGGAAACTTTCATGATGCTGTCCCGTATATACGCTGTATCTATGTTGGTATCAAGCGCATCCGCACTACTTTCTCTTGACATGAGGCGAAAAAAGAGCGAAAACAGATTTAATGGCGGCAGTGGCTGTAGCGCTCGAACGTCTCGCGGAAGGGACCGTCGGAGTAGCCCTGCCCTACTCCTCCAAAGAGCTACAACTACCTAATTTTTCAGAGGTTTTTCGCGGGCACGAGCTAACCCGCAAAGACCACAGGCTGCCGTCGGGAATTCCCCTGCTCGACTGCCTTATCGACGGCGGCATCGCGCGGGGGCGGCTCAGCGAAATCCTCGGTCCCGCAGGCTCGGGACGCACCACCCTGGCCGCATCGTTTGCAGCATCGGCGACCCGGCGCGGCGAGGTGATTGCGTGGATCGACTCGGCGGGTGCATTGGATCCAGCGAGCATCGCAGCGGCGGGCGTGGACCTCACGCGCGTGCTGTGGGTGTCGCTTGCGAAGTGCAGAGGAGAGAGTGCGCCCTCTCCCTGGTCAGGGAGAGGGGACAGATGGCGGGCGCCGTCACGCACAGGTTGCATATCGGATGACCTAACCTCTGACCCCTTCCCTAAAGGGAAGGGGAACCAGAATGGGAAAGAGGCAAGAACGCTCAAGGCGGCGGAGATGGTGCTCAAGGCGGGCGGGTTCGGGCTACTGGTGATCGACTTTGGCGACTCGGCGCGGCCGCTTACGCAAAGCGCGGCACTTCGGCTTGCACGCGCGGCGGAGCGATGCGGCGCGGCGGTGCTCGCACTCGCGTCGCGGCGGCTATGCGGCACGTTCAGCGCATTGAGTCTTTCGCTGGTGCGAAGCCGCGCGCGTTTCAGCCGGCTCGCGCCGGGCGCGCCGGTGCTGTTCGACGGGTTCACGTTTGAGACGCGAGTCGCGCGCAACAAGCTCGGTCCGATGGGGCAGCGCGCGATCGTGCATGCGATGGTGGATCCGGTGATGACGCAGGCGTGGGTTGCATTTCCAAGTGAATACCTAACCCCTACCCCTTCCCCGTTCGAGTTCGCTCAGGGCAGGCCTAAAGGGAAGGGGAACCAGAATGGAGAAGTTGCTGGAGCGTGATTGTTCCTACGAAAAAAAGGGAGAAAAAAGTCGGGATTCTTCGCTACGCAGACTTCACTCGGAATGACAGAGGAGACATCGGGAGCGTGGATGTGAAACGGCATGGGACGTATCGCGTGCATCTTCGTTTCTGATTTTCCAGTTGCGGCGCAGATTCGCGCGAACCCCGCGCTGGATGAATCGCCGCTTGGGATAGCGCAGAGCACCGCGCCCCACTGCGAGCTTCTCTTCATCTCACAGCGCGCGCGAGCGATGGGAGTCCGCGCCGGGATGACGATCGCGCAGGCGCGCGCGATCTCATCGGAACTCGCCGTCATGGTTCGCTCCGATGCGGCCGAGCAGTCGGCGCAAAATGCGCTGGCGGACGCCGCCACATCGGTCTCGCCGGTGGTGGAGCCGGGAGCGCCGGGCGTGGTGTGGCTCGACATCGCGGGGCTCGGGCGCGTGTTTGGAAACGAGGAAGAAATAGCGTCGGAGCTGATTCGCCGCGTGCGACGGGTGGGCATGGAAGCATCGGTCGGCGTCGCGGCGAACAAGGAGATTGCGCATCTGGCGGCGCGATGCGGCGGCAGAAGAATCATTGCGCCGGGATTGGAGCGCGAGTTTCTGGACTGGCTTCCGCTCGACGTGCTCGACCTCGGCACACCTGGCCGCGCCCAGGAATTAGAGCTGACGCTCGAGCGCTGGGGAATCCGGCGGCTCGGCGATCTCGCGCGGCTGGATCCCGCTGCGGTGGGGAGCCGGCTCGGCCGCCGCGGCGTAGAGCTGGTGCGGATCGCGCGCGGCGATGAGTTCGCGCCGCTTGCGCAGCGGCCCCAGGCGGAGACATTCGCCGAGGAGACCGAACTCGACTACGGAGTCGAGAACCTCGAGGCGCTTGGTTTCATCATGCGCGCGATGCTCGACAGGCTGATCGAGCGGCTTGAGATGCGCGGCCTGGTCGCGGGCGGCGTGGTGCTGGGGCTCGCGCTTGCGGACCATCGGCGTGACGCGCGGCGGGTCGTAGTCGCGGCGCCGTCGAATGACGTTCGCGCGCTGCTCACGCTGGTGATGCTCGCATTCGAGAACGCGCCGCCCGATGCGCCGATCGAGGCGGTGCGGATCGAGATTGAGCCGCGCGCGCCGCGCCCCGCGCAAGCGGACATGTTTCTTGCGCCGATGCCTGCGCCGCAGAGATTGGAGGCGACGATCGCGCGGCTTGCGGCGCTGGCGGGGCCGGATAGCGTCGGAATGCTCACGCCCGCGAATTCGCATCGCCCGGAAGCGGTAAGGATCGAGCGGTTCGCGCCGGCGGCGGGCCCTCTCCCTAACCCTCTCCCTGGTCAGGGAGAGGAGAAAAATGTCGCGCGGCTGGTGATGCGGGCGGTCAGGCCTGCGATGGAAGTCGAGGTGTTGTGCGGGCGGGGCGAGCCGGAGTTCGTACGCGGGCGAAACCTGGGCGCGCGCGTCGTGACGATGGCGGGCCCGTGGCGTCGCGAGGGTGAGTGGTGGAAGCGAACGTCAGCCGCGCCGGGTGATGGTCATCTCACTTCGCCAACTGCCCCGGCCAACGGGGGCACATCGCAGCGCGACTCTTCACTTCATATTCAACCGACGGCATGGAATGCCGCACGTTGCGTGCCCGATGATTTGGTTGCGCTCAATGGCGGCGCGCGCGAGTACCGATTTTTTCCGCGGCCGGGTTCGGATGCGGAGCGCGCGATGCCGTTTCCGCTCGGCGAGATCGTGGTGGGAGAAGGCGACGCGGTCGATTCGAGAGCAGCCAAAATCAGGCGCTCTGGTCAGGGAGAGGGGGCACAAGGAACAGAAGGCAGAATCGACCCTCACCCACACCCTCTCCCATCGGAATGTACGGGAGAGGGTTTAGCGGGAAGAGAAAGATCGTGGGCGGGGTTTGTGCGCGACTACTACGAGTTCGCGCTGGATGATGGTGGAGTGTATCGCGTCTTCCACGACCTTCGCGCGGACAAGTGGTTCGTCGATGGCGTGTATGACTAGCACTGCCGATTACATCGAGCTGCGCGCGCGGAGCGCGTTCAGCTTTCTGGAGGGCGCGACGACGCCCGAGGATCTTGCGACGCGCGCGGCGGAACTGGGGTACCCGGCGATTGCGCTCGGAGATCGCGACGGACTTTACGGCGCGCCGCGATTTCATATGGCGGCAAAGAGCACGGGCATCAGGGCGATGGTCGGCGCGGAACTGACGGTCGCGGATGACGCGCATGGCTTTGCGCGTCCGCAGGGCGGCACGTCGAAGACGCGAGGATCAGATCGCGCGGCGCGTTCCGCACCGGTCCCGACCGCGCGGCTTTACGTACTCGCGCCCGATCGCGCGAGCTACCGCAATCTTTGCCGCATGATCACGGAGTCAAAGCTGCGCGTGCTGAACGAGGGCGCGATTGCGTGTGACGGCACGCCGGCGCCGCCCGAGTATCCACCCAAGGGCGAGAGCTGGATCACGCTCGACGATCTCGAACGTTACGGCCGCGGGCTCATCTGCCTTGCGGGGGGTGTGATGAGTCCGCTGGCGCGGATGTTGGTGCGCGGCGACGACCCGCGCGCGCTTTGCGATCGGCTCGGGACGATATTCGGCTGCGGAAACTTTTACATCGATCTGCAGCGCCATCTCGATGCCGGCGAAGAGCGGCTCAACCGCAGGCTCGCGGCGCTGGCGACGTCGATGCAAATCCCGGTGGCCGCGAGCAACGACGTGTGCCACGCCGAATCTGACCGCCGGTTGCTCGACGTGCTGACGTGCATCCGGCTCGGCACGACGCTTGAAGAAGCGGGCCGGGCGCTGTGGGTCAACAGGGAACGTCATCTTAAGCCCGCGTCCGCGATGGCCGAGTTGTTCCGCGATCTCCCCGGCGCAGTTGCGGCAACGCGTGCGATCGCGGAGCGATGCGAATTCACGCTCGGCGATATGGGCTATCGCTTCCCCGATTATCCGCTCCCGCCCGGCGAGACGCACGACAGTTACCTGCGCACCCTTACCTATGCAGGCGCGCGCGAGCGTTGGGGCGCAAAGATCGACGGGCGGACGCGCGCGCAACTCGAGCACGAACTTCAAACGATCGCGAAGCTTGGTCTGGCCGGCTACTTCCTGATCGTGTGGGACATTGTGCAGTTCTGCCGCGAGAACCGGATCATGGTGCAAGGGCGCGGCTCGGCGGCGAACAGCGCGGTGTGTTACGCGCTCGGAATTACCGCGGTCGATGCGGTCAGGATGGAGCTGCTGTTTGAGCGGTTTCTATCCGAGGAACGCGGCGAGTGGCCGGACATCGATCTCGATCTCCCAAGCGGCGGCCAGCGCGAGCAGGCGATCCAGTACGTCTATAAGCGCTACGGCGAACGCGGCGCCGCGATGACCGCGAACGTAATCACCTATCGCACCAAGAGCGCGGTGCGCGAGGTGGGCAAGGTGCTCGGGTTTGCGCCGGAGCAGGTGGACCGGCTTGCAAAGCTGTACCGCGTGTATGAGTTCCGCGACGAGCGCGACGATTTGGTCACGCTGCTCAAGCACAACGGCGTCGATGTGGGCGCGCCGCAAGTCCGGCTGCTCGCCGACATGGTGCCGCGCATCCTGAGCATCCCGCGCCATCTCGGGCAGCACAGCGGCGGGATGGTGATCGCGGCGCATCGGCTCGACGACATCGTTGCGCTGGAACCGGCGTCGATGCCGGGGCGAGTCGTGATCCAGTGGGACAAGGAGGACTGCGCGGACCTGGGGATCATCAAAATCGATCTGCTCGGCCTCGGCATGCTGGCGGCGCTGGAGCAGGCAATTCCGATGATTCGCGCGCACGAGGGAGTTGAGATCGATCTCGCGCACCTGCCGGCGGATGACACAGGCGTGTACGAGATGCTGACGCGCGCCGATACGGCCGGAGTTTTCCAGGTGGAGAGCCGCGCGCAGATGGCGACGTTGCCGCGGATGAAGCCGCGGACGTTCTACGACCTGGTCGTTGAAGTCGCGATCATCCGGCCCGGGCCGATCGTCGGCAAGCTGGTGCATCCGTATTTGAACCGGCGCAATGGGCGCGAGCGGGTCAGCTATGCGCATCCGTCGCTCGAACCGATTTTGAAACGCACGCTCGGCGTGCCGCTGTTTCAGGAACAGCTTTTGCGAATCGCGATGACGGTGGCGGGATTCACGGGAGGCGAGGCCGAGGAGTTGCGGCGCGCGATGGGATTCAAGCGGTCGATGGAGCGGATGGAGAAGATCGATCGGCGGCTGCGCACCGGCATGGCGCGCAATGGACTTAGCGCGGAGGTCGCCGATGACATCGTGCGGTCGATCACGTCGTTTGCGCTCTACGGATTTCCCGAGTCGCACGCGGCGAGCTTCGCATTGATCGCGTACGCGTCGGCGTATCTCAAGCATCATCATCCGGCGGCGTTCTTCGCCGCGCTGCTCAACTGCTATCCGCTCGGCTTCTACCATCCGTCCACGCTGGTCAAAGACGCGCAACGTCACGGGGTCGTGGTGGTGCCGGTCGATGTGACGCGCTCGGCGTGGGAATGCATTTTGGAGGAATACCCTCTCCCCCACCCTCTCCCTGGTCAGGGAGAGGGGGAAGATACTCGACAACTAACGCGCTCACTCGCGATCAGGATGGGGCTCAAGTACGTCTCGGGACTGCGTGAGGATGTCGGGCTGCGAGCCGAGCGCGAACGCACGCGGCGGCAGTTCGATTCGATTGCAGATTTCGCCGCACGCGCGACACCCAACCGTCGCGAGCTTGACGCGCTCTCCTACGCGGGTGCGTTCGCGGCGTTTGGACATACGCGTCGCGACGCACTGTGGAACGCCGCGGCGGTCGAGCGAGATCCGGGGAGTCTGCTCGCGGGCGCGCAGCCTCGATCCCAAACGTCGCCACTGCCGGGGATGACGGCGCTCGAGGAGACGCTCGCCGATTATTCGGCGACAGGACTGACGGTCGGACCGCAACTGATGGCGCATCTGCGCGAGCAGCTTCGCGGCCGAGGAATTTTGAGCGCAGCGGAACTGAACGAGGCGAAGCACGGGTCGATCGTGAAAACCGCGGGCGTCGTGATCGTGCGGCAACGTCCCGGCACCGCGAAGGGATTTCTGTTTGTCACGCTCGAAGACGAAACGGGAATCTCAAACCTGATCGTGACGCCGGACTTGTTCCATGCGAACCGTGCGCTGCTGCAACGCGCACCGATCCTGCTCGCCGCCGGGCCGCTTCAGAAGGTCGATGGCGTAACTGCGATTCGCGCGCGGAGATTCGCGGAAATCAAGATCGGCGCGGAACTGCCACAGTCCCACGACTTCCACTAACTCCGCAAGCTACTTCGGGAACGCAACGATGTCGTTCTGCATGAAGAGCGTCGCGAGAAAGCGTCGCGCGGGGCCGGTGACCTGGACCACGGGCGGATCGACCTTCGCATTCACGATGCGCGAAGGCTTTACGTCAACCTGATCGTAAACGTATGGAAGGCCATTGCCGCCAAGAAACGACGGTGCGTCAGCGATTTGGAAATGAAGGTGCGGCTCAGTGGAATTGCCGGAATTTCCAAGGCGCCCGAGCACTTGCCCGCGCTTGACGAAGTCGCCCTTCTTCACGGTCAGTGAACCGGGAATCATGTGGCCGTACAGCGCGTAGCGGCGGTAACCGATGTCGATCGCGACAAAGTTGCCCGCAGCGGTTTCGAGATCGATCTTGACGGCGCGCGCCACGAGATCGGGCACGTTCTCCGGAACGCCGTCGTGCAGGGCGACGACCTTGCCGTCGGCCACCGCAATCAAGCCGGCCGCGTAAGCCATGTAGCTGCGATTTTGCTTCGGATCTCCCGCGTAGGTTCGCCCATCGGGCCCGATCTTTTCGTAGTCGATGGCGAAGCGCTGCGCGAAGTACAGAGTCCCGTCGATCACCATGCGTGCGCGGCGATG
>Ga0184634_10000358_pt1 | contig 11528 bp, 9 predicted proteins | sample PLM31_200_b1_FD_133016 | JGI IMG/M metagenome (GOLD analysis project Ga0184634, IMG submission 133016) | Groundwater sediment microbial communities from an aquifer in East River, Colorado, USA - PLM3-1_200_b1 | ecosystem: Environmental > Terrestrial > Soil > Riparian zone | place: USA: East... | reverse complement strand
CTCGGGGCGCTCGCTGCATGCCCAGGAGATCGCCTTCAACGACATCCGCACCACGCTCCAGGCGCTGATCTCGACCTACGACAACACCAACTCGCTGCACACCAACGCCTACGACGAGGCGATCACGACACCGACCGAGGAGTCGGTGCGCCGGGCGATGGCGATCCAGCTCATCATCAACAAGGAATGGGGGCTCGGCAAGAACGAGAACCCGAACCAGGGCTCGTTCATCATCGAGGAGCTGACCGGCCTCGTCGAAGAGGCGGTGCTGAAGGAATTCGAGGCGATCTCCGAGCGCGGCGGGGTGCTCGGCGCAATGGAGACCGGTTACCAGCGCGGCAGGATCCAGGAAGAATCCCTGGACTACGAGCACAAGAAGCACGACGGCTCGTATCCGATCATCGGCGTCAACACCTTCCGCAATCCCCGTCACGAAAATGCGGGCGAGCCGGTTCAGCAGAAGCTCGAGCTTATCCGCTCGACCGAAGAGGAAAAGCAGTCCCAGCTCAAGCGCCTCGCCGATTTCTGCAGACGCCACCAGCGGGAATCCGGGCCGATGCTCAAGCGCCTTCAGCAAGCGGTCATCGACGACGCAAACGTCTTTGCCGTGCTCATGGACGCGGTGCGCTGCTGCTCGCTCGGCCAGATCACCCACGCGCTCTTCGAGGTGGGGGGACAGTACCGGCGCAGCATGTAACGCGCGAACGCGCGGGGCCACGGTCGTAGCAACGGCCTTGGCCTGCGCCGAAGCCCGGGGAAGGCGAGGGACACCGACGGCGCGTCGGCGGCGATTTTCTCCTGTAATATTCCGCGGCTCGCTCGGTTTCGCGAGATACAACGGTCGGGGGCATCTCCGAGGACGGAATCCGTGCAACAAGGATCGCTCGACACATTTCCGCGTCTGCTGCTCGATCAGGCGCAAATCCGGCCGGGCAGGCCGGCCTTCCGGGAAAAAGACCTGGGCATCTGGCAGACCTGGACCTGGGCGCGGGTCGCAGACGAAGTGCGCTCGCTCGCCTGCGGCCTGGCCGCGCAAGGCTTCAGGCGCGGCGACCGTCTCGCGATCGTCGGCGACAACCGCCCGCGCCTGTACTGGTCGATGATGGCGGCGCAGGCCTTGGGCGGCGTGCCGGTGCCGCTGTATCAGGACGCCGTGGCGGCCGAGATGGCGTTCGTCGTGCAGGATGCCGAGATCGAATTCGCCGTCGCCGAGGACCAGGAGCAGGTCGACAAGCTGCTCGAGATCGAGGCGCAATGGCCGCGCCTCAAGCGCATCTACTTCGACGATCCGCGCGGCTTGCGCCATTACGCTCAGGCCCAGCTGACGAGCATCGATAGCCTGCAGGCGATCGGCCGCGACTTTGCGGGACGCGACGCGGGATTTTTCCTCGGGGAAATCGAAAAGGGCCGGCCCTCCGATGTCGCGGCGATCCTGTACACCTCGGGGACCACCGGCAACCCCAAGGGCGTCTCGCAGACGCACGCGGCGATGATCCACACGGCCAGGGTGCTCGCGGCCTTCGACGGCATCGGCCAGGGTGACGACCTTCTGTGCTATCTGCCCATGGCCTGGGTGGGCGATTTCCTCTATTCCTACGCCCAGGTCCACGTTGCGGGCTTCTGCCTGAACTGCCCCGAATCCCCCGATACCGTGATGAACGATCTGCGCGAGATCGGGCCTACCTATTTTTTTGCGCCGCCGCGCATCTACGAGAACATCCTCACCCAGGTCATGATCCGGATCGAGGACGCGGGCTGGGTGAAGCGCAGGATGTTCCATTACTTCATGGCTGTCGCCAAGCGCGCCGGCATGAAAATGCTCGAGCACAAGCCCGGCGTGCCGCCCAAGGACCGGCTGCTGTACCGTCTCGGCGAGCTGCTCGTGTACGGGCCCCTGAAGAACGTGCTCGGCCTGTCCCGCATCCGCGTCGCCTACACCGGCGGCGAGGCGATCGGTCCCGATCTGTTCGACTTCTACCGCTCGGCCGGCATCAACCTGAAGCAGCTCTACGGAATGACCGAGACCTGCGTGACCGTGTGCATGCAGCCCTCAGGCGAGGTGAAGCTCGACACCGTCGGCAGGCCGATGCCGGGGGTGGAAGTGCGTATCGCCGATTCGGGCGAAGTGCTGGTGCGCTCCCCCGGCATGATGAAGGAGTATCACCGGCGGCCGGAGGCGACGCGCGAGGCGATCGACGCGGAAGGCTTTTTCCACACCGGCGACGCGGGCTATTTTGATCCCGACGGCCACCTCAAGATCATCGACCGCGCGAAGGACGTCGGCAGGCTCGCCGACGGGACGCTGTTCGCGCCGAAATATCTCGAGAACAAGCTCAAGTTCTTTCCCTATATCAGGGAGGCCGTGTGCTTCGGCCACGGGCGCGAGAAGGCCTGCGCGCTCGTCAATATCGACATGGCCGCCATCGGCAACTGGGCGGAGAGGCGTAATCTGCCGTATTCCGGCTACACCGATCTCGCCTCGCAACCCGCGGTCCGCGAGCTCATTCGCGAGTGCGTGGAGGAGGTCAATCGCGGCCTCGCCGGGGATCCTGCGCTCGGCAATTCGCAGATCCACCGCTTCATCATCCTGCACAAGGAGCTGGATGCCGACGATGGGGAGCTCACGCGCACGCGCAAGGTGCGCCGCCGCCACATCGGCGAGAAGTACGCGACGCTCGTCGATGCGCTCTACTCGGGCAAGGCGAGCTGCTTCATCGAGACGCAGATGCGCTTCGAGGACGGCCGCACCGGAACGGTATCGGCCGACCTGAAGGTCGCGGAGGCAAAGACGTTCAGCGTTGCCGCCGCGAAAAAGGCCGCGTGATTTCCTCTGCGCCCGGCCGCGCGACATGACCACGGGCAGGACGATCGGCGCGCCGATTCTCGAAGTCGACGGCGTCTCGCTTTCTTTCGGCGGTGTCGTCGCGCTGCAGGCGGTTTCGTTCGATGTCAAGGAGCAAGAGATCCGCGCGATCATCGGCCCGAACGGCGCGGGCAAATCCTCGATGCTCAACGTCATCAACGGCGTGTACCACCCCCAGCAGGGAACCGTTGCGTTCAGGGGCCGCAAGCGCCGCGACGTCGATCCGCACGAGGCCGCAGAACGGGGAATCGCCAGGACATTCCAGAACATCGCGCTGTTCCGCGGCATGACGGTGCTCGACAACCTTATGACCGGGCGCAATCTCAAGATGAAGTGCAACCTCCTGCAGCAGGCGATCTATTGGGGCCGCGCGCAGCGCGAGGAGCTCGAGCACCGCGCCAAGGTCGAGGAGATCATCGATTTTCTCGAGATCCAGCAGATCCGCAAGACCCCGGTCGGTCGCTTGCCTTACGGCCTGCAGAAGCGCGTCGAGCTCGGCCGCGCGCTCGCGGCCGAGCCGGAGCTTCTGTTGCTCGACGAGCCGATGGCCGGAATGAACGTGGAGGAGAAGCAGGACATGTGCCGCTTCGTTCTGGACGTCAACGACCAGCTCGGCACCACCATCGTCCTGATCGAGCACGACATGAGCGTAGTGATGGACATCTCGGACCGGGTGGTGGTGCTCGACTACGGTCGCAAGATCGGCGACGGCACGCCCGACGAAGTGCGCGCCAACCAAGCGGTGATCGACGCCTATCTCGGCGTCAGCCACTAGTTTTAGCAGGCTGTTGAAAAACGCTTCCCGCGTGAAAATCGAATTCCGCGCAAGTCGAGTTTCAGAGGGAAGCGTTTTTCTACGGCCTCCAATTTGGGGGATCCCAAGGGGGCGTAGCCCCCTTTTTCAACAACCTGTTAGCGGCGCGGCATGAAGAAGAACGGGCCCGCCTATCTGCTCGGCGCGGCGCTGCTCGTGGGGCTGATCGCGCCGCTGGCGAGCGGGGCGAGCCCGGCCGGCTTCTACGTGGAGGTGCTGCTCGGGGGCCTGATGACCGGGGTTCTGTACTCGCTCGTGGCCCTCGGATTCGCGCTGATCTTCAAGGCCTCGGGGGTGTTCAACTTCGCGCAGGGCGCGATGGTGCTGTTCGCGGCCCTGGCGGTGGCGCGCATGGCCGAGGCGGTGCCGCTGTGGGCCGCGATCGTCCTGGCGATGGCGATCATGATCGTGCTGGCGTGGCTGATCGAGCGGCTGGTGCTGCGGCCGCTCGTCAACCAGGAGGGGGTGGCGCTGCTCATGGCGACGCTCGGCGTCGCCTACTTCCTCGACGGGTTCGGCCAGGCCGTGTGGGGCAGCGGCATCTACGAGATCAATCTCGGCATCGCCAAGGAGCCGGTGATGATCCTGGAGGGCGTCTTCCAGGGCGGCATCCTGGTGAACAAGGACGACTTCGTCGCGACGATCGTGGCCGCGGCGCTGGTCGCGGGGCTGGCGCTGTTCTTCCAGAAGACGCCGACCGGGCGCGCGCTGCGCGCGGTGGCCGACGACCACCAGGCCGCGCAGTCGATCGGCATCCCGCTCAACCGCGTCTGGGTCATCGTCTGGTCGGTGGCCGGCATCGTGGCGCTGGTCGCCGGCGTGATCTGGGGCACGAAGCTCGGCGTGCAGTTCTCGATCTCGCAGGTGGCGCTGAAGGCGCTGCCGGTGGTGATCCTCGGCGGCTTTACCTCGATTCCGGGCGCTATCGTCGGCGGCCTGATCATCGGCGTCGGCGAGAAGCTGGCGGAAGTGTTCCTCGGGCCGGTGCTGGTGAAGGCCTTCGACCTCGCCGGCGGCGGGATCGAGAACTGGTTCGCCTATGGGCTGGCGCTCCTGTTCCTGCTGGTGCGGCCGGAGGGCCTCTTCGGCGAGAAGCACATCGACCGGGTCTAGACATGTTCTACCGCGAGAACGGCCAGTTCAAGTCGAGCTATGCCTCGGACCAGCAGATGCTCCCGATCCTGCAGGACCGGGTGTTCATGCTCGGCCTGCTCGCGTTCGCCTTCCTGGTGGTGCCGTTCGTCGCGGGCGACTACCTGTTCCTGTCGATCTTGATCCCGTTCCTGATTCTGACGCTCGCCGCGATCGGCCTGAACCTGCTGGTCGGATACTGCGGCCAGATCTCGATCGGGCATGCCGCGTTCATGGCCGTGGGCGCGTACGCCGCCTACAACTTGGCGCTGCGCCTCCCGCAGCTGAATTTCCTGGTGGTGCTGGTGCTCGCGGGCCTGATTGCGGCGGCGGCGGGCATGCTGTTCGGCATCCCGAGCCTGCGCATCAAGGGGCTGTACCTGGCGGTGGCGACGCTCGCCGCGCAGTTCTTCATGGACTGGCTGTTCGCGCGCGTGAAATGGTTCACCAATTACGCGCACTCGGGCTCGGTCTCGACCGCGCCGGTGGAACTCTTCGGCTGGAAGATCGACACCCCCGTCGAGAAGTACCTGTTTCTCCTGGGGGTGCTGGTGGCGTTCACGCTCATCGCGAAGAACCTGGTGCGCTGCCAAATCGGGCGCGAATGGATGGCGATGCGCGACATGGACGTCGCCGCCGAGGTGATCGGCATCCGCCCGGTGTACGCCAAGCTCACCGCCTTCGCCGTCAGCTCCTTCTACTGCGGGGTTGCGGGCGCGCTGTGGGGGTTCGTGCACCTCGGATCATGGGAGCCGCTCGCGTTCAGCCTCAACCTGTCGCTCAACCTGCTGTTCATGATCATCATCGGCGGCATGGGATCGCTGCTCGGCAGCTATTTCGGCGCCGCCTTCATCGTGATCTTGCCGATTCTCCTGAACCAGGTTCCGCAGTGGCTCGGGGTGCCGATCTCGACCGCGATGACCTCGCACCTGGAGTTCATGATTTTCGGTGCGTTGATCGTGTTCTTCCTGATCGTCGAGCCCCACGGGCTGGCGCGGCTGTGGGCGATCGGCAAGGAAAAACTCCGGCTCTGGCCGTTCCCTCATTGACCCGGCAGGGGTTATCATGTGGCGCATGACCGCGGAGCAGTTTGCGGTTACTTAAGGAGGAGGGTTGAGATGAAGCAGAAAGCGAAATTCGCGGTGCTCGCGGCAAGCCTCGCCGTTTCGGCGGCGGTCGCAAGCACGGCGGCGCTCGCCCAGGCCGAGGAGCAGTTCTTCCCGGTTCTGGTGTACCGCACCGGGCCTTACGCGCCGAACGGCGTGCCGTTCGCGAACGGCTACGTCGACTACCTGAAGCTGGTGAACGCGCGCGACGCCGGCATCAACGGCATCAAGATCGCCTTCGAGGAGTGCGAGACCGGCTACGCCACCGATCGCGGCGTCGAATGCTACGAACGCCTGAAGGGCAAGGGGCCGACCGGGGCCACGGCGTTCCATACCCTGTCCACCGGGATCACGTTTGCGGTGACCGACAAGACATTCGCCGACAAGATCCCGATCATCACCGCCGGCTACGGCCGGGCGGACTCGGTCGACGGCACCGTATTCGGCTGGAATTTCCCGCTCGGCGGAACCTATTGGGGCGCCGCCGACATGCTGATCCAGCACATCGGCAAGAAGGAAGGCGGCCTCGACAGGCTCAAGGGCAAGAAAATCGCGCTCGTCTATCACGACTCGCCCTACGGCAAGGAACCGATCGCGCTCTTGCAGGAGCGCGCCAAGATGCACGACTACGAGCTGCTGCTGCTCCCGGTGACCCATCCGGGCGTCGAGCAGAAGGCGACTTGGCTGCAGATCCGCCAGCAGCGGCCGGACTACGTGTTCCTGTGGGGCTGGGGAGTGATGAACTCCACCTCGATCAAGGAAGCTGTCGCGACCGGCTACCCGCGGGAAAAGATGTACGGCGTGTGGTGGTCGGGCGCCGAGCCCGACGTCACGCCGGCGGGCGAGGGCGCGAAGGGCTACAACGCGCTCGTCTTCCTCGCGCCGGCGGGTCGGGGCGCCGTGCACAAGGACGTCCTCAGGTACGTGTACGACAAGGGCCAGGGCGCCGGGAAGAAGGAAGACGTCGGCGAGGTGCTCTATAACCGCGGCATGACGGCGGCCATGATGACGGTCGAGGCGGTCAAGCGCGCGCAGATCAAGTACGGCAAGAAGCCGCTGAGAGGCGAGCAGGTTCGCTGGGGACTTGAGAACCTGCATATCGACCCCGCCGCGATCAAGAAGCTCGGTTTCGACGGTTTCATGACGCCGGTGAGCACCAGTTGCCTCGATCACGAAGGCGGCAGCGTGTCGTACATCCATGCCTGGAACGGCAAGAAATGGGTGGTGCAGGCGGGGAGCTACAAGCCCGACATGAGCATCATCAAGCCGATGATCCGCGCCTCGGCGGAGAAATACGCGGCCGAGAAGAAGATCGCCAAGCGCGACTGCGCGAAAGAACAGTAGCAGGACCGGTCCGATCCATATCGGGCGGCGCTTCCGGGGCCGAAGCCCGGGAGCGGTCGCCTTGACGTTCCAGAGATGAGCCCCGCGCTGCTCGCCGTCAACGGCATCGAAGTCATCTACAACCACGTCATCCTGGTGCTGAAGGGGGTGTCGCTCACCGTGCCCGAGGGCGGCATCGTCGCCCTCCTGGGCGGCAACGGGGCCGGTAAGACCACCACGCTGCGCGCGGTCTCCAATCTCCTCAAGGGCGAGCGCGGCGAGGTGACCAAGGGCAGCATCGAGTATCTGGGCGAGCGCATCGAGCGCCTGACGCCTTCAGACCTGGTGAAGCGCGGCGTGGTGCAGGTGATGGAGGGCCGACGCTGCTTCGCCCACCTCTCGGTGGAGGAGAACCTGCTCACCGGGGCCTACACGCGGCGCGGCGCCGACGTGGCCGCCGACCTGGAGAAGGTCTACGCCTATTTCCCGCAACTCAAGGGGCGCCGCAAGTCGCAGTCGGGCTACACCTCCGGCGGCGAGCAGCAGATGACCGCGATCGGGCGTGCGCTGATGGCGCGGCCGCGGATGATCCTGCTCGATGAGCCGTCGATGGGCCTCGCGCCGCAGCTCGTCGGGGAGATCTTCGAGATCGTGCGCGCGCTGAACGGTAAAGAGGGCGTGAGTTTCCTGCTCGCCGAGCAGAACACCAACATCGCGCTGCGCTATGCCGACTATGGCTACGTTTTGGAGAACGGCCGCGTGGTGATGGACGGCGCCGCCGCGGAGCTTGCCGCCAACGAGGACGTGAAGGAGTTTTATCTCGGGATTTCCTCCGGGCGGCGCAGGAGCTTCAAGGACGTCAAGCATTACCGCCGCAGGAAACGGTGGCTGGCATGAAGGAAAGGCAACGCATGAGAAAGGTCTTGGCGGTTTTTGTTCTGACGGTCGGATGTGCTGCGGCTTCGGCGCAGGGCTACCCCAATAGGCCGATCCGTCTGGTGGTCGGTTTTGCGCCGGGAGGCGCCGCCGACATCACTTCGCGGGCGATGAGCGATCCGCTCGGACGTGCGCTCGGGCAGGGCATCATCGTCGACAACAAGCCCGGCGCGGGCTCGAGCCTCGCCGTCGAATTCGTCGCAAAATCCGCCCCCGACGGATACACCATCCTGATCGCGAGCCAGAGCGGCATGATCATAAACCCGCTGATCAACAAGAACGTCGGCTACAACACCGAACGCGACCTGGCTCCCATCACCCAGGTAACGACCTCGCCGCTGGTGGCCGCGGTCAATCCGAAGGTGCCGGTGCGCTCGATCTCCGAGCTTGTCGCCGAGGCCAAGAGGGCTCCGGGCAAGCTCAACTACGCCTCCTCCGGCAATGGATCGCTGCCCCACCTCGCCGCGGTGTTGTTCAGCGCGCTCGCCGGCGTCGAGATGGTGCACGTGCCCTACAAGAGCGGCGGGCAGTCGGTGCAGTCGGTGCTCGCGGGCGACACCCAGGTGACCTTCGCGACCTCGCCCTCGGTGATGCCGCTCGTTCAGGCCGGTCGCCTGCGCGGCCTTGCGGTGACGACCCGGGCGCGCTCGCCTCTGGTGGCGGGTCTTCCGGGGATGGAAGAGGCCGGCGTCGCCAGTTACGACCTCTCCATCTGGTACGGATTGTTCGCGCCGGCGGGGACGCCGCGGGAAGTAATCATGCGGCTGTTCGACGCGACCGCCGCGACCCTGCAGAATTCCAACCTCAAGCAGATACTGGCCCGCGACGGCGCGGAAACCCAGGGATCTCGCTCGCCCGAGGATTTCGCGGCCTTCCTGCGCGAAGACGCGAAGGTCGTGGCGCGGCTGATCCGCGAAACCGGGGCGAAGTTCGATTGAGCTCGATCGCGCCGGCTTGCCTGCGCCGGCAGCCGGCGCCACTCCGGGCGCCCGACCGATTCGATGCCGGAGTATTACGACAGCCTTGAAACCCGCGACCCGGAGGAGCGGGAGCGCTCGCTGATGGCCGCGCTTTCGGGCCAGATCGCACACGCCCGAAGCAACGCTCCGGGCTGGGGGCGCATTCTCGCGGAGGTCGATCCCGCAACCGTCACCAGCCGTGCGGCGCTCGCAAGGCTTCCGGTGACGCGCAAGTCGGACCTGATTGCGCTGCAGAGGGCCGAGCGTCCGCTCGGCGGCCTGAACGCCACACCGGTCCCGCAGCTCGGCAAGATTTTCGTCTCCCCGGGTCCGATCTACGATCCCGAGGGACGCGGCCGCGACTGGTGGCGCGTGTCGCGCGCGCTTTTCGCGGCGGGTTTTCGCGCCGGCGATCTGGCGGTGAACACCTTCGCCCACCATTTCACGCCGGCGGGCTCGATGCTCGAATCCGGCGCGCTCGCGCTCGGCTGCGCCGTGGTGCCGAGCGGCACCGGTCAGACCGAGATGCAGGTCGCGACGATCGCCGACCTGCGCGTGAGCGCCTACATGGGGACGCCTTCGTTTCTCAAGCTGATCGTCGAGAAGGCCGGCGAGCTGAAGGCCGACATCGGCAGCCTGAAGAAAGCGGCGGTCAGCGCGGAATACCTGCCGCCCGCGCTGCGCGGCGTGATGGGCGAGCGCGGAATCCGCGTGCTGCAGTCCTACGCTTCGGCCGATCTCGGCCTGATCGCTTACGAATCCGAAGCTCTGGAGGGCATGATCCTCGACGAAAGCCTGATTCTCGAGATCGTGCGTCCCGGCACCGGCGACCCGGTGTCCGAGGGCGAAGTCGGCGAGGTCGTCGTCACCACTTTCAATCCGGACTACCCGCTGGTGCGCTTCGGCACGGGAGACCTTTCAGCCGTATTGCCCGGGGTCAGTCCCTGCGGCCGCACCAACACGCGCATCCGCGGCTGGATGGGGCGCGCCGACCAGACCACCAAGGTGAAGGGGATGTTCGTCCATCCCTCGCAGGTGGCCGAGGTGGTGAAGCGCCACCGGGAGATTTTCAAAGCGCGGCTTATCGTCGACAATCCCGGCGGGGACGATCGGATGACTCTGCGCTGTGAAGTACATGGGGCGCCTCCGCCGGGACTCGCCCAGGCGATCGCGGAAAGCATCCGCAGCGTCACCCAGCTGCGCGGCGAGGTCGCGTTCGCAAAGCCCGGCGAGCTGCCGAACGACGGCAAGGTCATCGAGGACGCAAAGAAATATGGCTAGGCGCGGGCCGTCCTTCGCCCGGGCACGCTTGTGCGTCCTCTGGGTCGCGACTCTGCTCGCGCCTGTTTGCGTCTGCGCGGAAGAAATCGTCACGGTTTCGGGGCGCCCGGGCGCCACGCAGTCGTATCTGCTGCTGCGCTATGCGTCGCCGCCGCCGCAGGTGGTGGCGGTGCTCTTTCCCGGCGGCGAAGGGCTCCTCAGCCTGCGAGTCGAAGGCGATGCCGTCAAATTCCAAGGGCGCGGAAATTTTCTCGTGCGCACTCGAACGCTCCTGCGCGACAAGCAGGTGGCGGTGGCCGTCGTCGATTCGCCCTCGGACCGGCGGAGCGCCGGGATGGACGACGGCTTCCGCACCGGCCGCGCGCACGTCGAGGACATCGCCGCCGTGATCAGGGACCTGAAGAATCGCTTCCCTCAGGCGAAGATTTTTCTGATCGGCACGAGCCGCGGGACGCTCTCGGCCGCCTATGTCGGCCGCGCGCTGGGCGACGCGGTGAACGGCGTGGTTCTGACCTCCACGGTGTTCTACGGCCCGAGACGGGGCAGCGGCATCGGCCTCGCAGGTTTCGATTTCACCGCGATCAAGGCGCCGCTGCTCTTCGTTCATCACCAGCACGACAGCTGCAGAGCGTGCCCCTATGGTCCGGCCGAAAATCTGGGCAAGACCTATCCGTTGATCACGGTGAAGGGCGGCAAGCCGGCGGAGTCCGGCCCCTGCGAGCCGCTCGCGGCGCACGGCTACTACGGCAAGGAAGCCGAGACCGTCGGCGCCATCAGGAGCTGGATGCTGGGCGAGGCTTTCCCGAGGACGGTCGAATAGGCGGAAGTCCTCCTGGCCCGGCTAAACTAGGAGGTACTCTTCCGAATCATGCGCATGGACGTGATCAACATCCGCGAAGCGAAGACGCATCTCTCACGCCTGGTTGAACGGGCGGCACGAGGAATTGAAATCGTCATCGCGAAAAACGGCGTGCCCCGCGCCAAACTCGTGCCGATGGATGCGCCAAAAGCGGTGAAGCTCGGCGTGCTCAAGGGGAAGATTCTCTATCCGGATGATTTCGACGCTCCGCTACCCGACGCTGTCCTCGCGCAGTTCGGAGTACGCCGCGCGAAGT
>Ga0184634_10000357_pt1 | contig 11528 bp, 10 predicted proteins | sample PLM31_200_b1_FD_133016 | JGI IMG/M metagenome (GOLD analysis project Ga0184634, IMG submission 133016) | Groundwater sediment microbial communities from an aquifer in East River, Colorado, USA - PLM3-1_200_b1 | ecosystem: Environmental > Terrestrial > Soil > Riparian zone | place: USA: East... | reverse complement strand
TCTTGCATCCCACGCCTACAGCGGGAAATTGCACGTCTTCACAGCCAATGCAATAGACCTATCAACGGCACGCGACCGGCGTCATTCAGCAGCAGATTTCAGACCGGCTATGAACTTTCGCCGGCAACTCGGACTTCTGTTTGTCCTAGTCGTGTCAACAGGGGCAGCTCACGGGCAGAGGGGGGAAGCTGAGGGTCTGGCTTGAATACGTGATTCCGCTGAAAAAGTCTCATTCCAAGAATCAGGAAAAAATAATTCGCTCACAGATCCCCTGTAACGCACGATCGGAGCTTGGTTAATGATTTTCTTCATCCCGAATTTTCGTGAATAGGAGGTTTTTCAGCAGAATCAATACGTGAATTGTGAGTTTTAAGTTCGACTGAATGGAGATGGCTTGGCCGTTATTCTCACAGACTATACATGGCGGGCGATTTGACTAACGACGAGCAACGGTCACAATCCGAGCGCCAATCAAAGGTATCCCAGGCTTTTCAGCCGCTCCATCACCATCGCTGCGCATTCCTCCGGAGATTGTTTGTCGGAACGGACCGTCACCTCGGGGTTTTGCGGTGGATCGAAACGCTCGTGGACTCCAGTCAGGTCGGTGACCCGCTCGCGGGCGGCAGCGTAGAGTCCCTTTTCATCGCGCTGCTCGCAGATCTCGATCGGGCACTCCACGTAAACCTCGACGTAGCGGCCGATCTCTTTTCGCGCTTCATCCCGCCACGACTCTTCTTGCGAGATCCAGGGGACAATAACTATGCCGCCCGCCTGGGTAATGAGCTTCGACACGTAGCTGAGCCGCTGGGTAATCTTATATTTACCTTCTCTGCCGAAGGCGCGCTCCTTTACGCCAAGGTCCTTAAGGAGCCTTGTCCACAGTTCGTTTCCACTCGAAGGCTCTAGGACAACGGAGGAATAGCCCTGCTCAACGAGCCGTTCTTCGAGGAGGTGGGCGAGGGTGCTCTTGCCCGCGCTCGAAAGCCCGACGATCCAGATAGCGAATCCCGGTTTGCGCTCGCTCATAGAGGTCACCGGTGCCACGCGCGCACCATCTTAGACTCAGCACTGACAGAGAATCGGCTCGGATTATCTAGCACAGACGTCTCAAGTGTAAAAACGTTTGTATTAGTACAGCACATAGATAGTATGTCAACCGATATTTTTGTGCCCGCGGTAGATTGACTCGGCGGCACGGGGCAGTATATGGAGAAAAGGATGGAGCCTGTGATTTGTGATCTCCCGAGTTATCTGAGAGTCCTCGAAGAGGCGGGAGAGCTTGCGAGGGTGAGTGTCCCTGTCTCTCTCAACCAGGAAGTAGGAGCGATCTGTCTGCGTAATCTCAGGAGCCGTGGCCCGGGCCTTCTCTTTGAACGTCCAGGCGGGTTGGATATCCCTCTGGCGGTGGATCTTTTAGCTTCGCGGCGTCGCTATGCGTTGGCTTTGGGCGTGAAATCAGAGGCGCTGAGTTCTGAGTGGAATCGGCGGGTGAGAGAGCCGCTCAAGCCTATAGTGGTTGAGAGGGGAGTTTGCCAGGAGCGGGTGTGGGTAGGGGACGAGGTGGATTTAGCCAAACTACCGGCGCCGGTTTGGAACGCAAAAGATGGCGGGCCGTATTTGACTTTGTCTTGTCACATTACGAAGGATCCTGTGACCGGGGCGCGCAACGTCGGCGTATACCGCAACCAAGTTCACGACCGCAACACTTTAGGCATCCTTATGGAACCTTATGCTCACTTGAGGCTCCAGATGGCGAAAGCGCCGGGTAAGCCTTTTCCCGTGGCGATTGTGTTGGGGGCAGATCCCGTGGTCTTGATGACGGCTACGGCGCCGGTGCCGTTTGGCGTGGATGAGTTGGAGATCGCGGGGGCGCTCCGCGGCAAACAGATCGAGATGGTCAGGTGTAAGACGGTGCCATTGGAAGTGCCGGCGACGGCGGAGATTGTGATCGAGGGAGAGATATTAACGGATGAGCTGCGGGAGGAGGGGCCCTTTGGGGAGTTTACGGGATACTACGGCGGGCATCAGGCGCCGCGCCCGGTGGTGCGGGTAAAAGCCGTCACGCACCGGGAACATCCTATCCTGCACGCAACTTACGAAGGGCTTCCCCCCAGCGGCTCTGCGATGCTGGTCGCGGTTCCGCGTGAGGCGGAGCTCATGCGGCAGATCGCGCTTCCGGGCATCCAGCAGGTGCACATGAGCCCCGGCGGCGGTGGGGCGTTTCATGCGGTCATCTCAGTGGAGAAGGTCTATGAAGGTTTTGGCAAGTATGTCGGGATAGCGGTTCTTGGGACTACGGCCGGGCGCTCGGTCAAGCGGGTGATCGTGGTGGATGCCGACGTGGACGCCTTCGATCCGGTGGCGGTGGAGTGGGCCATCGCCACGCGCGTCCAGCCGCACCGGGATGTGGAGATCCTCCGGGAAATGCCCGGGGTCATCCTCGACCCCTCGATGCCCGACCGCCTTCCCAGGCTCACTTCCAAGATGATCATCGACGCCACGCGCTATGATGCCAAGGCCTTCCCGCCCGTGTGCCTTCCGGCGGCGGAGGCCATGGAAAAAGTGGAGCGGGACTGGGAACACTACGGCGTCGCGAAGAAAAATTGACTTTTATCGAGTCCTGGATAGGAAAGGTGGTTGGCAATGGTAGAGACTGACATTTTGCTGGACGCGTTCACGCGGGTGTATGAAACCCTGCACCGCACACTACCAGACCTCACCCAGGCGGAACTCATCTTGACATGACCGCGAAAGCGGCGATAAACAGGCAACAGTGAGGAGGCGAGCATGAATGCTATGATGCATAAACTCATAGGGTTTGCGTTGCTGTTTTGCCTGGTTGCCACTCTGACCTTCACCGGAACCGGGAAGGTTCACGCCTCGTGGGAAGCCGAATGGAAGGGAACGGTAGAGGCAGCAAAGAAAGAAGGAAAAGTCACGATTTATACCTCGTCAAACCAGAACACCCTGCTCTTTGAGTCGGGGGCCTTTCAGAAAAGGTTCCCGGAGATCAAAGTCATCGTCGTGTTCGGAGATCCTTACCAGCGCATCCTCACCGAGCGGAGGGCCGGTCAATACCTTGCGGATGTCGGGCTCACCGGTCCCGACACCCTTTGGGACCTTTATTTAGCCCGGGTCCTGGACCCGATTAGAGATACTATTATTTTGCCTGAGGTCGCCGATGAGTCTAAATGGTTTCGGGGAAAACACCACTACATCGACTCGGAGCAAAAATATCTTTTTTCCGCCATTGGAAACGCCGATTTAGGGAGCATTTTCTACAACACCAAACTCATCAATCCCAACGAATTTAAGTCCATGTGGGATTTTCTCCGTCCCGAATTGAAAGGAAAGATAACGGCCCGAGATATCCGATCCCCGGGCCCGGGGGGAGTTACCGTCAGGTTTTACTATTACGTTCCTGAATTGGGTCCTAATTTCATCCGGCGTCTCTTCAGCGAAATGGATATCACGCTTTTCCGGGATCAACGGCAAGGAATAGATTGGCTTGCCACCGGCAAATATCCTCTTTGTTTTTTCTGCAACCACACGAGGATAGAACAGGCCAGGTCTCAGGGATTACCGGTAGAGAGTTTTGGATTGATGAAGGAAGGCGCAGGATTGATTGCGAGCGGGGGCGCTATCAGCCTTGTCAATAGGGCGCCCCATCCCAATGCGGCGAAGGTCCTGATCAATTGGTACCTCTCCCGCGAAGGACAGATGGCGATGCAATCCGTAGGAGGCAGTTCCGCGAATTCGCGCCGGATGGACGTCCCTAAGGACATGGTTCCACCCCGACGGCGCCTTCAGGAGGGCGTCCGTTATGTAGAGGTCGAGACCGCGGAACGGATGTCCCAGGAACCTGTGCTCAACCTGTATAACGCCGCATTAGCGGAAGCGGAAAAAAGACAGAGAAAGTAGGCAACCAGCCACGCGCAGCGAGTCGGAACAATCCGCGCGCTGTCACCGCGATGGTAACGGGTCCGGTCCGGCGATCTTCTTGAATAGCGCGATCACCTGCGGATCGCGTGGGAGTTCTGCCAGGAGTTTAGGTCATTTCACTTCCCGTAATAGGGGAGGCCTCGTCCGCGGTCATTTTTTGTAGGTCTGATGAAGCCCGGTCCACCCTGAAATCCGCCTTTTTTGGCACGCCTTTTTTGGCAGGTTGCTCTTTCCCCCTGTTTTGGGGTAGGTTCTGAATCACTTTTTTACGGCTGAGCGAAGTGAATATGGTGCTGACTCCTCACAAAAGTGAATTCATGAGCGCGGACATTGAGCGCGTCCTGAAAGGGATTGACTGCGACGAGCTCGTCTCCCTGGCGGTCGAGATGGGGAACATCTACTCGCCCTCGGGCTTCGACGAGGCGATTGCGAACTATATCTTCCAGTGGCTTGAGCGTGAAGGATTTCAGCCCAGGCGCGTGGCGCTCCTGCCCCAGCGCCCGAACATCGTCGCCACCTTGAAAGGAAAGGGCGGTGGCACCAGCCTGATCTTCAACGGCCACATCGATACCGCCATTGCCAACGACGAGACCGCCGGCTACCGGATGCCGATGCCCGAGATCATCCACAAGGCGTGGGTGGACGGAGACCTGATTCGCGGCCACGCCATCATTAACGACCGTGGCCCCTTGGCCGCGGCGATGATCGCCGCCAAGGCGATCAAAAAGAGCGGGCTCTCTTTAAAAGGAGATCTCATCCTCGCGGGTGTGGCCGGCGAGACTACGAGAGAGCCGGTGGACGAGTTTGAAAGTCCCGACTACCTGGGGAAAGAAGTTGGCACGCGATATACCATCGTCCGCGGTGTGCTGGCTGACTTTGCTCTGGTTTGTGAGGCGACCGCGTTCACGCCGGTCTGGGTCGAGGCGGGAGAGGTTTATTTCAAAGTCCGCATCCAGACGCCGGTCGAGCCTTTGTATACGCCCTACATACCGCGCTTCAGCAGCGTCACTTCTCATCCCAACGCGATCGTGCGCGCCGCCGCGCTGATCGAGGCATTGGCCAAATGGGCCAATCGCTATGAAGATGCCTATCGCTACGAGTGTCCAGGCGGTGTTGTCATACCTAAGGTTAACATCGGCGCGATCCGCGGCGGCGTGCCCTACCGCATCACCAGGACGCTTCAGTTTTGTGACCTTCACTTGGATGTCCGAATGCCGCCAAAAGCCGATCCCCTCGCGATTCGCTCGGAGATCGAACAGGTGATGAAAGGCTGCGGCTTAGAGGGCACTGTGGAAATAACCACTTACCGTCCCGGGTACGAGGGAAAAGGGGTCGAGCCGCTCGTGGAAGCCGTGACCGCTTCACATCGCCTTGTTCTCGGCGGGGATCCGAAGCCGGTCATACCCTCTTTTTCCAGCATGTGGCGCGATATCAGCCTCTACAACGAAGTGGGGATCCCTGCCGCGACCTACGGGCCGGCTTTAGGGGCCGGCGGCGGCAATGCCGCGCTGCGCGTGAATGACTTATTGAATGCAAGCGGGATTTACGCGCTGACGGCGCTGGATCTCTGTAACCGCGCCAAACCTTCAAACCTTAGGACTTAGCAACGGCAAATTGTCGGATGATTGACACTGGGGGCGGAAAGATTATATAGGCCCTACGAGGTCGAGAAAGACTTCATGCGGCGAGGCCGAAAGGCATGAAGGACAAAAAGGAGGACCTTTCATGAGGCGAGGATTCGGGCGGCTGATTTTGACCGCGGCCGTGTTCGTTGGGATCGGGTCCGGCCCCTCGTGGGCGGCCGAGTGGGATAAGGTCCTGGAGGCTGCGAAGCGCGAGGGTAAGGTGGCGGTGATTGGACCCCAGGGGACCGAGACGAACGATGCCCTTTCGCTCGGGTTTCAGAAAAAATATCCCGGCATCCGGGTAGACGTTAACAGCATGGCCGGCAATCAGATCGCGCCAAAGTTGCTGAATGAGCTTCGGGCCGCCAAATACACCACAGACCTCATTGTCACCGGCACGACGACCGCGATAGAGAGCCTGCTCCCGGCCAACGCCGTCGCGCCGCTGCCGCCCTACCTGGTCGGCCCTAATTCTCGCGATCCCTCCGTGTGGCGAGGAAAGAAGTTCAACTTCGCCGACGGCGCCGGGCAGTACAATTTGGTCATGAGCGCCTATATCAAAGCGCCGTTCATCTACAATCCCAAATTGGTCGATCCGCGTGAAATCAAATCCTGGAAGGATCTTCTCAACCCCAAGTGGAAAGGCAAGATCGTCCTCCGCGACCCTTTGAGCGCGGGAGGGGGACTGGCGAGCGCGACTTTTTGGTACACGCACAAGGCCCTGGGTAAAGATTTCGTCCAGAAACTCTTCGCCCAGCAGGATATCGTCATCGGGAGGGACGACCGCCAGATCCTGGACTTTGTGGCCCAGGGAAAATATCCGATTGCCATCGGGCCAAGCGATGTGCTGACGAACGAGTTGATCGGCCGGGGGCTGTCGCTGAAGCACCTCGACTCCGGCGCGCTTCAGGAAGGCACGTATATGACCGCCGGCAACGGGAGCATCGTGGCGGTCAGGGACGCGCCTCACCCGAACGCGCTGAAAGTTTATCTGGATTACCTTTTTTCAAAAGAGGGCCAGCTCGAATGGAGTAAGGCGGCTGGATTTGCGAGCCTCCGTCGCGATGTGCCGCACGATCACGTCTTGGATCTCCTGGTGCCGAAAGAAGGCGTCGACTATCCGGATATGTCCACTGAGCTTTACGTTAAACTCCGCATGGAGCTCGTGGTTTTCATAAAGCCGCTGCTCCGCCGCTGAGGAGCTTTTTCCGGAAGAGGCCCGGCGGTTCATGAAGGAATCTTTGGAATGTAAATTAAAAAGGGGGTCGAGTGATGAGACAACGATGCCTTTCGAAAATCTTTTTAGCAGGGATATTGGTCTGCGCTATTTTGGCAACTCTGCCTCTCTCCGCTTTTGCCGCTTCAGCCTCGCAGGCGGAGTGGGACCAGGTTTTGGCGGCGGCAAAAAAAGAGGGCACGGTTACCGTCATCGGTCCGGTGGGCGCTGATCGAAGGGATATCCTCACCGAGCCGTTCCAGAAGAAGTATGGCATTGCCGTGGAATATCTCGGGGATCGGGGATCCGGAATCGGGCCGAAAATCTCAGCCGAGCGCGGCGCCAATAGATACCTTTGGGATATTGTGGTCACGGGGACTACCACGGCGCTCACCGCTTTGATCCCGCAAGGGGCTTTGGATCCCATGGAGCAGGCCCTGATTCTCCCGGAGGTCAAAGATCCCAAGATGTGGCGCGGGGGTGGCATTGAGTTTTCCGACCCTGGCCGTCGCATGATCGTTATGACGCCCTCGCAGCGGGGCACGCTTTTCGTCAATCCCAATACGATCAAGCCCGGCGAGATCAAATCCTACAAGGATCTCCTGGATCCAAAGTATAAAGGCAAGATCGTCGCGGACGACCCCCGCTTTGCCGGCCCCGGCCAAGCCACTTTTACTTTTTTCTATCTCCACCCGGATCTGGGCCCGAACTTCATTCGCGCCCTGGCGCGCCAGGAGCTCACCATTTTCAGGGACTACGTCCAGGAGATCGATTCCATTGCTAAAGGCCGCCATCTTGTTCTCATCGGCGTCTCGGATATCGCTGCGGAAGAACGGAAGGAAAAAGGCATCCCGATAGAGATTCTGAACCCCAGGCAACTCAAAGAGGGATCCGACATCAGCCCGGGCTCCGGCGGTGTCGGCCTCTTCAACCGGGCGCCCCACCCCAACGCGGCCAAGGTCTATCTCAACTGGCTTCTCTCCAAGGATGGTCAGGCCGGATTTGCCCGCGTCAACGGTTACATCAGCGCGCGGTTGGATGTTTCCACGGACCATTCTCCATGGCGGGTCCCCATACCGGGGGCGATTAAGACTTACACCCCTGAGGCCATGGAGGTCAAAGAGCCGCTCACGAACTTGCTGAAGGAAGTTTTAGGCCAATAGAGAGGAAAAATCATGGGCTTCACAGGGCTACGCGAATTTATCGGCTTATTGGATGACAAAGGCGAGTTGGCGCGCGTGCGCGTCCCGGTAGATCTCAACCAGGAGCTTGCCGCCATCTGCGTAAAAGGTCTCAAGGCGAAAGGCCCGGCCTTGCTCTTTGAGCGGCCGGGGGGGCAAGAGATCCCCATTCTGGTGAATCTCCTGGCGACGCGGCGGCGCTATGCGCTGGCGATGGAGTGCGCGGAAGAGGTGATCCACCAGGAATGGAACCGTCGCGCGCAGAAGCCGCTTCCGCCGGTAGTGGTGGATCGCGCGCCCTGTCAGGAGATCGTGTCGCTGGGCAAGGAGGTGAATCTCAAGCGGCTCCCGGCGCCGGTCTGGAATGCGCGCGACGGCGGTCCGTATCTGACTCTCTCCTGCCACGCGACGAAAGACCCCTCCACGGGCCTCCGCAACGTGGGCATCTATCGCAACCAGGTGCATGACGAGCAGACGCTCGGTCTTCTCTCCGGACCTTACACCCATATCATGCTGCAGCGCCGGAACAATCCCGGGGAGCCCTTCCCCGTGGCGATTTCGATCGGCGTGGACCCGAGAATCGTGATGGCGGCCTCCTGTCCTTTTCCCTTCGGGAGCGACGAGCTGGCGATGGCCGGGGCGATGCGGGGCAAGCCGATCGAGATAGTGGCCTGCAAGACTGTGCCCTTGGAAGTGCCGGCGGATGCGGAGGTGGTGATCGAAGGCGAAGTGAGACCCAATGAAAAGCGCGAGGAGGGGCCCTTTGGCGAATTTACCGGCCATTACGGCGGTCTCAAAATGGCCCGCGCCACCATCCACGTCACGGCCATTACCCAGAGGAAAAATCCTATTCTTCACCTCGCCTATCAGGGCGCGCCGCCCCATGAAACCGACGTGCTCACCGCGATCGGCAAGGAGGCGGAGATCATGCGCGCGATCACGCTGCCGGGGATCAAGGCGGTCCATCTCACCGAAGGCGGATGCGGCATCCTGCACGCTGTCGTATCGATCGAGAAGCTCTATGAGGGATATGGCAAGATGGTGGGTCTGGCGGTCTTCGGCTGCCCGAGCGGCCGCCATTTGAAGCTGGTGACCGTGGTGGACGACGATGTGGATCCCTGCGACCCCGTGGCGGTGGAGTGGGCCGTGGCCACGCGCGTGCAGCCCCACCGCGACGTGGAGATCCTCAAAGAGGTCACCGGCATTTTTCTGGATCCGTCCCTGCCTCCCGCGGAACAGGCCGGTCCCGCGCGCACTTCCAAGATGCTCATCGATGCCACGCGCTATGACGCCAAGAATTTTCCTTCGGTCTGTCTTCCGGCCGCGGAGGCCATGGCCAAGGTAGAGAAAGAGTGGGATCGCTATGGAATTCCCGGACCTAAGTAGGTGAAGGAGCGCTTTATGAGGCCGGGTTTCTGTTTGGTGATCCTGCTGGTGTTGGGAACGGCGGCCAGCGCGGCCGCCGCGCCTGCATGGCAAGAGGAGTGGGAGCGGGTCTTGAGTGCCGCAAAGCGGGAGGGGGAGGTGGCGGTCATGGGCCCCGTCGGCACGGACACGCGCGATGCCCTTACCATCCCTTTCCAAAAGGCGCATGGGATTCGCGTTGATTACTTTGGTGCCACCGGAGGACAACAGGCGACCCGCCTCGGCATGGAGCGGCGGGCAGGAAAATATTTGTGGGACATCTTCGTGGGTGGCACCACAACCGGGCTTACCTCTCTCATTCCAATGGCGGCTTTGGACCCTATGGAGCCGGCCTTGATCCTGCCCGAGGTAAAAGACGCTAAAAACTGGCGCGGTGGCGGGCTTGAGTTCGTCGATCCGGGCCGCCAGATGGTGGTGATGACACCGACCCACCGGGTTACGCTGGTGGTCAATACGAGCATGGTTGACCCCAGGGTGTTTAAGTCTTACAAAGACCTTCTCGATCCAAAATGGAAAGGGAAAATCGTCATTCAGGATCCGCAACTCGCCGGCTCAAGTCAAGCTACCTTTACCTTTTTTTACCTTCATCCAGAGCTGGGGCCGAATTATATCCGCGCTTTGGCCCGACAACAGCCGCTCGTTCTCAGGGACCCGGCGCAGGCTTTGCAAATGACCGGCCAGGGAAAGCATCCCATCCACCTGGGTCCCCGTGACAGTATCCTCGTGGATGCGATCCGGCGAGGGGTGCCAATTGCGATTGTGGAGCCAAGTCAACTACGAGAGGGATCGGACATAAGCCCCGGCGCCGGCAACGCGTCCTTGATGAACCGTCCCGTGCATCCCAACGCCGCTAAAGTCTACATTAACTGGCTCCTTTCTCGCGACGGCCAGCAGCACTATGCGCGGGCCTTGGGCTATGTGAGCAAGCGGCTGGACGTGCCCGCTGAGTATGCGGAGCCCTGGCGGGTGCCCCAGCCAGGGGCCATCAACACCTACGACATGAAGGCCATCGAGGTGAAGGATAGTCTCGTCGCATTGTTGCAGGAGGTCTTCGGGCGCTAATCCATGAGAGGGGAGAAGAGTAAACGATGGACCAAGAGTCCGTGCACCTGATTATTGAGACCCTTAAACAGGAGGGAGTTGACCTGGTGGTCACCTTGCCGGAGGAGCCCACTTACTCGCTTACCGAGGCGATACGCCAGGACCCCTATTTCACCGCCATCACCGTAGCGGGAGAAGGCAACGGGATCATGCTCTGCGCGGGCGCCTCCATAGGCGGACGCAAATGTGTTTTTGTCACGGGCATCGCCGGGCTGCTGGTGGCGAGTTGGGCCTTGGCCCAGACGGGGATGGTTTTTGGCATCCCTGTATTGCTTCTGATCTCCTATCGGGGCGACATGGGCGACCACAGCGGCATACCGGGGGCGCAGCTTTTGATGTTCAAGCAAGTGGCCGAGCCGCTGCTGAACACGTTGCGCATCCCGTACCGGATCGTAAACCAGAAGGCTGCCTTGAAGCGGTCCCTCCAGGAGGCCAACTTTGCCTGCCACGACTATGGCGCGCCGGTGGCTTTGCTTTTGAGCGGGGAGGTACTCTGGTGAAGCGCCGCGAATGTCTTGAATGGCTGGCTTCGTTCGTCCCCGAAGATACTATCGTTGCCGCCAGTCTCTCTTCCAATTCCAGCATGTGGTCGAGTCTGAGGCCGCAGGGGGCGAACTTTTTCGGCCTGAATCTGGGGCTTTCCCTCCCTTTTGCGTTGGGTCTAACCCTGGCTTTTCCCAAGGGTAAAGTGCTGTGTCTGGAATCCGACGGAAGCCTCATGAACGACAGCTCCAGCCTGATTACTCTGGCCGATGTCAACCCCTCCAACCTGGTGGTTCTGGTCTTTGACAACGCGTCCTATGCCCGGATGGGTCCGACATTTACATCGCGCGCTGCGGATCTGGAGAAGATTGCGCAGGGGGCGGGAGTCAAGAACACCGCTACCGTGCGGTCGCACGAAGAGTTTGCGCTCGGGGTCAAACGGGCATTCGAGGGGAACGGCCTGGCCTTTTTAGTGGTGAAGGTAGAGCCGGACATGGAGCGAACCGTGGGCAACCCGCGCTTCTATGGCCGTCCGATGCGGGAGCGCTTCCTCGA
>Ga0184634_10000355_pt1 | contig 11553 bp, 6 predicted proteins | sample PLM31_200_b1_FD_133016 | JGI IMG/M metagenome (GOLD analysis project Ga0184634, IMG submission 133016) | Groundwater sediment microbial communities from an aquifer in East River, Colorado, USA - PLM3-1_200_b1 | ecosystem: Environmental > Terrestrial > Soil > Riparian zone | place: USA: East... | reverse complement strand
GCGAACAAGAAGGCGTTGGCCAAGGCATAGAATTCAGCGGGAATGGACGTCATGATTCGAGCGCGAACGGGGAGTGAGCGAGCATGTCTGGAGTTGGACCGCGGATGCGGGATGCACTTGGAGCTATAGCGGCTTTGCTGGAAAAGGGCAACGACGTTTGCGACCCCGAATCGTGAAATTGACACGAGCGTCAGCCGTCGATTAATCTCACATCGACCTGGAGTCTGATCACTCACAAACTTCGCCGCGATTCTGAATGAAAAGAACATTTATTTATTGCTTCGTGGCAGCCGCGCTCGCCGTTCTTAGTGCTTACCCGTTTTTGAAAAGCATGGAATTCGGCAGCTGCCTCGCTTACACCTTCGGCGGATTTCGCGAGGTCGCGACCGACCGCACCGATCGATTTCTTGGCAAGGTTCAGGAAAATACGGCACGCTGTCGCGGCGGCGATGCCGCGACATCCTGGCGGACAACGCCGTGGCTTGATTGGCAACGGTACCGGGGCGCGGCAGGACAGGAAAGCATTTTCGGCGGGCTCGCCGGCAAGTTGGGTTTTCTAAGCCCGAATCGGCGCGGCATTGATGGCGCGCTCCTCGATCTCGAATATCAGCGCATCGAGCTCCTCAAGTTCAATCTCTTCGACAACAGCGGAACCTACGAAGAATACGCTCGCAACCAAAATAGTCCGAACGGCGAGCTCGCGAAAATCTGGCCGCAATTTCGGCTTCTTCAAGATCATCCATTGTACGCGGCGGTCGGTGGAAAAAGTCAGCAGAGATGTACCGGCGAGCTCATCCGTTTCCGCACGCTCACGGGTATTTGCAATGATATTTTGAATCCCCTCATGGGCTCAACCGGTCAACCGTTCGCCCGTAACGCGCCATTCGAGGCGACATTTCCGGATTTGGCTCCGGACGAATTTGCGAAAAATCGCCACGGCGGCCGCATCGGACTGTTGACGCCCGATCCGCAGGTGATCAGTCGAAGACTTTTCACGCGTCATCAGTCATTTCCCGAGCAGTGCAACAACGGCCGCGGCCTGCTAAATAATTCAATGGAGGCGAATTGCGACTATCAAAAGGCGCCGCACATCAATGTCCTGGCTGCCTTTTGGATCCAATTCATGACCCATGATTGGTTTTCTCATTTGGACGAAGGCCACAACCACGCGGAATTGATGGCGATGGGCTGTAGTGCTCAGCGCGTCGCCAGTACCGACACGCCGCTGACGCCGGCGGAAATCAAACGCCTCGGCTGCCGGCCGGAGGATCGCATCGGCAAGAGTTTTATCGCTCAGGATGCACCGCCTCCGACATTCAACATGGGCGAGAAGTCTCGTATGTCGCGCGCACCGAGGACGACGTCGAACAGAGTCACTGCGTGGTGGGACGCGTCGCAAATTTACGGCTACGACGACAATTCACGCCAGCGCGTCAAGCGCGACCGTCGCGATTCGGCCAAACTCCTGCTCGAACCCATGGGCGCGGGCACACCGGGACAATCGGCCCATCTTCCGACACTTCAACCGTCCGATCCGCAGAACCCTCAGTGGGCGGGGCAGGAAGCAGTGGCTTTCCCGGACAACTGGAACGTCGGTCTGAGTTTTTTTCACAACGTGTTCGCCCGCGAGCATAACTTGTTCGTCGAAGAATTTCGCCGCCGCACCGCGGACAATCCGGAAGCGGACACCGGCTTGCGCAATTCCGCCCGGCCCGACCAGATGATTAAATACCGAGAGGTCAGCGACGACGAATTGTTCGAAGTCGCGCGCCTGGTGGTTTCCGCCGAGATTGCCAAAATCCATACCATCGAGTGGACGCCGCAAATGCTTTACAACGAACCGCTCCATTTGGCCATGAACGCCAATTGGTCCGGTCTGTTGCAAAACCATCCGCTCGTCAGCGCCGCTCTCGAGAAGGTAATTCAACGCTTCGCGCGGTCGGACAACAGTAGAAAATCTACGCAATGGTATTCGGCTTTTGCCGCGGGCCCGGGCATTTTCGGACTCGGCGGCAATAAGCCTGACATCAGCGGCGGCGTCAATCATTTTGGCTCGCCGTTCAATTTTCCCGAGGAATTCATCAACGCTTACCGGCTGCATCCGATGCTTCCCGACCTCATTGAATTCCGCGACCTCAACAAACCCAACGACATCACGTCGAAGATTCCAATTGTCGAAACCGTGCGCGCCAAGGCGACGCAGGCCTTGCGCCGATATGGAATTGCCAATTGGGCGCTTTCCCTGGGCCGCCAGCGAGCCGGCAAACTGACGCTGCAAAATCATCCGCTTTTTTTACAAAACCTCGAGATGCCGCGTCTCAAGAGCGCGACGGGGAAGATCGATGTCCTGGCGTTGGATCTCATTCGCGACCGCGAGCGTGGCATACCGCGCTACAATGAATATCGCCGCCAATATGGTCTCAAGCAATTGACAAGCTTCGATGATTTTATCGACTTGCGCTTGCCGATGAGATCACCGCAGCGCGCCGAACAGCAAAAGTTAACCGCCCTCTTGCGCGAAATCTACGGTCAGCACAAATGCGAGGTGCGGAAAATCATTACCGACGCGCAAAAGAATCCGGATGGAACCCAAATCAGCGATTGCCTCGGCCGGCCGGACGGCGCCACGGTCGATAACATCGAAGACGTCGACGCGTTAGTCGGCTGGCTCGCGGAATTCGTTCGCCCGCATGGCTTTGCGATATCCGAAACCCAATTTCAAGTTTTTATCTTAAACGCGTCGCGGCGGCTTTTTAGCGACCGCTTTCTAACGTCGAGCTTTCGTCCTGAGTTTTACTCTGATCTCGGCGTCAAATGGGTCAATGAAAACGGGCCGGATGGCAAGACGATGGAAAAATCCCAATCGAACGGCCACGAAATGGAAGTTTCACCGCTCAAGCGAGTGTTGCTAAGAACGATTCCGGGACTGAAATCCGAGCTTGATCCGGTGATGAACGTATTCGATCCATGGGCACGAGACCGCGGAGAATACTACTCTTTGCACTGGAAGCCGCGACCCGGCGCGGAGAGTGACGCGGCGTTTAAGGTGGACCAGCAGCTTTCTGAAAAACGATTCGGAATGCTTCGACAAGCTCAGCACGAACGGAAAATTCTTGATCATTTCAACTTCCCGCACCGTTCGCCCTGAGCACGGTCGAAGGGTGAACGGTGCTTTACAGCAAGCTGCTAGAGTTGGAAGACTCCACGCCGCCGAGTTCTTCTAGTCGTTGCCAGCGAGAATCACATCCGCCGCTTTCTCGCCGATCATGTAAACCGCGCTGACGATGAAAAAGCCCGGGATACGCGGGAACACCGATGCGTCGACGACGCGTAGACCTTTTGTGCCGTGCACGCGAAAGTCGCTCGTCAGCACGCCGCCCTTCTCTCTTGGTCCAATGGGACAGGTGCACGACGCGTGATGCCCCCAGGCGTTGTCACGCACGAAATCGCGCAATTCCTCCTCCGACTGCACATGATCGCCGGGCAGATGCTCTGCCGCGATGAATTTGTCTTCCCTCAGACGTGCAGTGATTCGGCGCACGAACTTAACGCCGTCGACCACGGCGTTAAGATCCTCTTCGGCTTTGTCATTGCCTTCTTCGAAGTATCGAAAGTGAATCTCCGGCGGATCTCGCGGGTCAGACGACTTTAAACGAACCGTACCCGCGGTATTGCGTGTGTGCGCTTTTAGCACGATCCAGCTCAGATAGTTACGATGACCTGAAATGAGCTTCGAGTAACCGGGGAAATAGCCTTCAAAGCGCGTCAACAAGCTCATACAAAACAGATCCGGCACGGCAGCGTCTGCCTGAGATTTTTTTAACACCGTGAACATACCGCCGTTGGTCGCATAGACGCCTGACCGTGTTGACTGCCATTCTTTGTATAGCGCATCGCCCTTGTGGAATTCAGCTCCGTTCATAAATTCCCAATCATCTTTCATGCGCTGTACCACGCTCACTTCGTAACGGTCCTGGAGATTCGTACCTACACCCGGGAGATCTACGCGCACGCCAATACTGTGGCGTTCAAGTTCTTGTTTAAGACCTATGCCTGAAAGCATGAGCAGTTGCGGCGTGTTGAACGCGCCGCCGCAAAGAATCACTTCTTTCAGCGCCCTTACCTCCCTCTTTTCGCCTGCGGCTTGCCCTGGATTTACGTGCGCTCGGTACAAACTCCTGCCCTTCAGATATTCGACTCCGACGGCGCGGTTGTCGGGATCCAGCAACACGCGAGTCGCCAAGGCGTCGAGCTCGACACGCAAGCGATCGGGAAAACGGCGCGCCACGTCCAAGATTCGTTCTCGCGTTCCGATGCGAGCAGCATTCGAAGTCGTCAGCGGCACGTAGCGGATACCGAAAGCATTTCGTCGAACTAACCTCCAGTCGTTCGGATCGCCCTTCGATCGAAAAAACCAGAAGAGCCGCTTCAGAGGGTGCTCCAACTCCGCGATAGCGCTGAATGCCGAGCGCTCGATCACATCCATCATGTCGCGATCTCTAAGGGCCTGTTTCGGCGGCCGCGGCCGCTCCGTCGGAAGCCAGCCGGCGAAACCATGACGCGTTAGATTGATGCCCAATAATTTAGCCAACCAGCGAAACAGCGGCCGATGACGGCAGTCTTCGAGCCGCTCGAAGTATTTCCGCATATTGGCCGCATTCCATGACTGATCGCCCGTCAGTTGTGCGATATAATCCCAGTCGGCATTGTGCGGATAAACCAAAATCATCGCGTTGTGCGCCGTGCAGCCGCCGAGAGTGCCTGCTCTTGGATAGAGCACGCCGCCCCGTTCCACTGTATATTTGTAATCCTTTTTCTGTCGTTCCTCGTCCACATAGTGACGCACGAAGAAATCCCACTTCATCGCGGCGTTTTCCGACGCAAACGCGTGAAAGGCAGGGACCTGATAATCTTCGGGAAGGCGTTCTTCGGTTCGATCGAGAGCGTCACCGCCTGCTTCGAGGAGCAAGACCGAATGGCCGGCCTCGGCAAGACGCGCGGCAAGTGTACCGCCCCCCGCCCCCGAACCGACGACGATGTATTCGTATTCAAGGGAGCGAGCGTCGGCTTCAGACATTCGAATTAGTTGCTACGCCGAAGTAGCTAGAACGTTTTCAATAACTCGATCAGCGCGCGTTTGTCCTCATCGCTCAGCGGCGACTCTTCCTTCAAATAGCCGGTGCCGAAATAATGCCCTTTGTTCACCACGTAGTCCGGGCATTTGCTGACCTTGATAAGATCAGGAACAAGACTCTTAAAAACCTTGGCGGCCTCTTCGTCACTCTTGCCTTCGACCTGAATCAGATCCGCTTTCATCTTGAGCAACAGCTTGATCAAATCGAGCTTATCCGTTTCGAGGTCGATATTGCTCATCAGACTGATCGGCGTCCCTTTGGGAATCGGTCCAATCTTGACCATCCCTTCGCTGAACAGCCACGGAAAAAGATTATGCAGCCAATCGCCCCAACTGAGCAGTTTTCCCAGGGCGGACGGTAAGTAGCCTGGCGGAACTTTGATGTAACTGGTGGTGGTCGTTCGGTAGATAAAACCGGGAACCTTGTCACCGAGGATCGTATCCTTGTCCCTCTTCTCCGGCCAAAGCATCTTTTCGATGGCGTCGTTGAACGAATCCATGCGCGCTTCAACCGAAGGATTCCAATTGAACTTGCCCACGGAGTTGTTCAACAAGAACGGCGCCGTTGACCACAAGCTGATCAAGGAAGGCACGCGAGTATAACCACGGCCGCCGGCAGGCAGTTCGTATTCGAACGGCGTGGCGTCGATCGGATTGTATAGCGTCATTTTACCGGCGGACGGTAAATCCTTATAAGTTTGCGACGAGAAATTGTCCCAGATGTTGCCGCCGAGAGCATTGGTCGCGAGTGGGCTGCACGCGTTGGTTTGCAGCAATGTCACCGGGATGCGCCGCTCCGTGGAAAGATAGTTGTCGTTGAGAAAATCGTCGGCCACAACCATGGCGGTCATCTTTGTCTTGAAGTCGTCGGTCTTGGTCCATGCCCAATATTTTTCCCAGACGTTGGTATCGATATCCGCGGCGGCATCGGGAATCTTGCTGGAATGACAGCGCGCGCAATACTGCGCGAAGGCGACCTTGCCGCGCCTGAGTTCCGCCTGATCCGTGGATATGTAGCGGCTACCGCCCGGCGCGTCCTTGAGCAGATCGGGCTTCGCGGTTTTGAGAAAGAAAAGTGCGACGTCCGCGGTCTGCGCCACGGTGGCGTTCCAGTAGCTGGAATTCTTCTCCGCCGCCTCGATCGGGATGGGCGTGATTTTTTTGCCGCCGACGAGCGGATTGAAATGAAGAATCCATTCTTCGCTGAACAGGCCGATGTTGATGAACACCCGATTGAGTGCGCCCAGAATGCCCACCGAGTCGGCGCCGTCTTTCAATACGCGCGGCGTCCAAACCGTATCCGGCTTTTGATAGAACTGCGAAAGCGCCGCCGTTTGAGGAAAATCTTGAAACTGTTTATTCTTGAGTCCGCCGCCGGCCAGTTTTTCCTTGCCCCAGCGCGCTGCCGGTCCGAGCCGCGGGCCGACGTTATAGACGGCGTTCATCGTGCGTGGATTGTTGATGTAATCGGTCGAAATAAACGATGTGTCCAACGTCCCCGGCAGCGACGTGTGAAATAATTGATAGGCGAAACTCGCTTCATCCTTATCCCAGAAAAAGATTCTGTCGACCCAGTAATATTGTGCGCCGGGATTGGAATTCAGATTTTCCCACTTGGGATTTTCCGGATCCGTCGGCGGTTTCACCGGGCTCGGCCCGACGTGGCAAAAACCGCATGACATGCCGACTCGGTAGGGTCGAATGAGATTCTTGTCGTTGTAATACTTCGGATCTGTGTAGTAGCGCTCCGCATCCCATTTCTTGGCCGCTTTTTCGTCGAAATCGGGATTGGGGAAAAGCCGCAGGCCGACGATACCTGACGCATAGCCGTAGTACGATCCAACCGGAACATTCTTGCTCCGTGCACCGATGGTCACACCCGCATATTTCTTGTCATTTTCAAACGGATCAGGCGGACAATCCTTGCTGTGCGAGTCCAGCCATAAGCCGAAGCGATCGGCGCGCGGGCCTTTGGCTTTTTCGAAGCATGGCTCGTTGACCAGCCCGAGATAGCGCCAGCGATTGTCGCGGCTGACGTGTTTGATGTTCGGATGGGACGACAGAATTTTTAGAAAATCGAGAGCGCCTGCACTGTTGTTGGCGAGAAAATCCCAAAAGCGATCGTTGCCGCCCGTCCAAACGATCCAGTTGTTACGTCCTTTGATTTCATTGGCGGTGAGCTGGAGGCCGCCGTCCATGTCCTTGAAGTAATCTTCATCGGCCGCCGGAAAGCTTGCTGCGGTGCGGCCGGCCATCAGCGCTTCGTCCTTTACGTTTCCCGGCTCGGGAGATTTCTTTCCACAACCCGGGACGGTGAGTACGGCAATAAAAATTGCCGACCCGATGCAAATTCCTACGTTCTTCATCCGTGCTCCTCTCAAAACATCGGCGCTTCCCCGTGCGCAAACAACTTTTCAATTCTCAACTTAATCGTCTTCATCGGACCGGGAACGATTAGAGTGTTTTCAGATACTCGACGAGCGCGTCCTTCTCCTTGGCAGACAGTTTTGTGCCGTATTCGTGCCCCTGGTTGCCGCTGGCGCGTTCGCGAACGTCAAATTTAGTGCCGACGCGCTCGGCCTGCGGACCTTGGGTTACGAAGCCGACGTTTACCGGATCGTAGACGTCATAGCCGCGGTAAAAAGCTTGCGGTCGTTCGGCGACGGGCTTGAGCATATCGCGCAGCGTCGGCACTGAGCCGTTGTGTAAATAAGGCGCGCGTAACCAAATGCCGTCGAGGAAGGCCGCGATATAACCACTCGGTTCGATCTCGACGAGGCCGCGCCGTTCGATACCGAAGCTGCGCACGACTTTGTTGGACTCGATGGCTGCTTGCTTGCTCCAGGTTTTAAGCCGCTCGCGGTCCGTGCCGACCTCTTCCGCCGGGACGCGTTTGCCGGTGCGGTCGCTTCTATGGCAAGCGGCGCAATTCTGATCGAATACCGCTTTCCCGGCATCGGCCAGCTCTTGATTGATTGGAAACGGATATTTAGGCGCCTGTTTTTCGCTTAGGTAACTTACCAGCCAATCTACTTGTTTGAGAAATTCTTCGCGGCTTTTCGGCTCCGCACTGAGCAGACCGAGCGCGGAGTCGATAATCACCGAGCGCGCGTCGTGACTGTCGCCGGCAAGATTCATCAGCATGCCCTTTTCGGGTTGATACTTTTTGAGATTCCAGACCGACGGCATGTCGGTGGGGCCGATGCTGTCGTCCATCGGCCAGTTGAGTAAAAAATACTTGGTGAGATTCATTGCGTCATCACGACCGCGGCCCCACAGAGGAAAGTCCTTGTGATAGACCCATTTGAATTGTTGCTCGCGCTCGAGCAAGCGTTTTTTGGTGAACGGAATAAGAATGTAACGATAGATAAGTTTATCCATTATCGGCAATTTGTAGACAAGCGCGATCTCGCTCATGATCTCATCCGCGTTAAAGCGCGGATCCTTGGCGCAGTCGACGACAAAACGGAAAAATGCCTGCAGGTTAAGCGTATGGCTCGGTCCCGTCGGGACAAAAACAGGGTTTTCAGTGGCGCTCTTGCGATAGGTGGCCGTGTGGCACGAGGCACAATTATTCGCGACCCTTGGAAAGCCAATGACTTTCTTGGTGAAACCGACCGGCAGTTCCTGTCCTTGTTCCCACGCGACTCCTAACGAGGCGTAGCCGCCGGGCCCGGGAAGTTTTTCCGGAAACATGCGCGGCAGCACGAAAAAAATCCAGTAGGGTATGCCGGCATCGTTCTCCGCGCCGATGGAACCATATTTGAAGCGCATGTCCGGCGTCGCCGTCACCCAATCCGGCTGTGGTTCTTCGCGAAAAAATTTATACCAACCGATGGCGCCGCCGACGGCAGCCAAGACGACAATAACCAGCAAGCAAATCTTCCAGCCGGATTTTTTCTTCTGTACGTCAGCCATCGTTCCTCCGTCCGTCACTCGCTAGCGCTGGCTACTTAAAAAGTCTTGAGATATTCGACCAAGGCGTCTTTTTCCGCGGCAGAAAGCTCAGTGCCGAATCGCTTGCCTTCGTGTCCCTTGTTGGAATTGCCGGGCTGCTTCTCTTCATCCGTATCGTAAAGAAAATATTTCCTGCCCTTTTCTTCTTTGACATCGGAAGCAAAGCCGACTTTTTTCTGATCGTAGACGTCGTAGCCGCGATAAAATGTTTGTGGCCGCTTAGCCTTGGGCTCGAGCAATTCGCGCAAGGTCGGCACCGAACCGTTGTGTAAATAAGGCGCGCGCAGCCAAATACCGTCGAGCGGACTGTTGGCATAGCCGAAGGTTTTGCGAAAATGGCTGAAACGCTCCTCGCCGTAGCCCGCGAAAATCAAGTTCTGATTGACGGCGACTTCGTAAGTGTAAGAGTCCAACCGATGGCGGTCCGTGCCGATGTCGTCAATCGGGACCACTTTGCCTACATACTCGCCGCGAAAGTCTTTGCCGTTGGCTCCGTGGCATTCGGCGCAATATTTTTTGTAAGTCGGCGCGCCTTGGGCGGCCAGGTCTTTATCGATCTTAAACGGATAAGGCGGCGCGGCAAGCTGGCGCAGCCAGTCGGCGACGCGTTTCATGCGCGGGCGATCAGCGGTGGGTGGGGTGACGCCCGTGCCCATGGCGGCGCTGCGGTTTCGTTCCTCCAGTGAAACGTTATTGCCGTCCCAATGGAGATTCATCTTCAGAGTTTCGCGCTGCCCTTGATACCAAATCGACGGAAAGTCAGTGGTGCCGATCAACTCTTCTTTGGAGAGCTTGTCGATAGGAAAATTAAAATAGGCCTTCAAGGGGTTGAATGTGTCGACACGCCCCGGTCCCCACTCGGGTTCCTTCTTGATAAAGTCAAGCCGGTCACGCAACGTAAGCAGCCGTTCGCGCATGTAATAGACGGCATAGAATCGCAGCACCAATCGGTCGATGAGCGATAATTTGCCGAGTCCCTCGCGTTTACGAATGGTATCGATCTGCAGCAAAATATCCTGCGGCGTGAATCGTCGATCTTCTCCCGTCGCAAAAAGAAATCTCATGAAGGCGCGGAAATCGAAGGTGTTGGCCGGCATCGCGGCATAAACCTTTGGCTCGCTTTGCGGCGTTTCGCGCACCGTCCCAGCGTGACAAAATGCACAGTTGAGCCAAACTAGATCGAAGCCGAGATAACGGCGCTTGGACATCCCCACCGGCAAATCTTTGCCTTTCTCGAAGACAAAACCGACCGACTGCCATCCCTTGCCACCTTCGGGCAGCTTGTCTTGAAACAGTTCCGGCAGCGCGCGCCAAATCCAATAGGGCACGCCGAACTGATGCTCGCTGCCGAGGGAACCATACTTGAAATGTTCGACCTCGTCTTGATAATCCACCGGCCGATCTGCGCCAAACCGGCCGAGAAGCACTGCCCCTACCAAAACGATGACCACCAACGCGGCGACGGAGAAGACACCGATGCGGCATAAGACGCGCTGCGCCGACGACATTTGACTCTTCTCCGCCATAAGCCTTCAACCTCCGCAAGAGTCGCTCACTGACGCGCGTCGTTGCGGCCCCGAGCTAGTTAATCGCCGATACCCGCTTCGCGACGCGCGCTCGATGAAACTGTGGAGTTGCACGATTGAAATATAGAAAAAACTTGGTGTGTTATTAAAACGTTTCGCGAAGGTCGCGCGACTACGGTTGCTCGACCGCCAACGCGACAAACTGTCCGTGTAGAGTATCAGCCGTTCGAATACTCCGCGCGGCGGCGCATTAAAATTTCAAAGCGAAATCGATCAGCCGCTTCTTATCCCAGTACACTTTGCCTAAATAAAGCTTAGGCTCGATTTGACGAATTTCATCGCGAATCCATTGGGCGACGATCGACGTGTCCGAGTAATCCAAAACGATGCACTCTTTGCCATCCATCCAGCTCGGCGCCTTGTAGACCTTGGCAAGTATCGCATTGAAGCCGAACGGCAGGATTTTATTTTTGAGGAATCCCTTCTTGCCGTCAAAAACTTTGCCTTGCCAAGCGAAGAGATTGACCATCTGCGCGATGTTCTGACTGTAGGCGGTACCTGGAGCGACGATCGCCGTGCCTTGCGCCTCCCCGTCCGGAATATCGCCGACCGGACTGCTCGTGAAAAGAGCGTCGAGATCACCTTGCGACATGGATAACAGCTTCGCCACATCGTAAGCCATCTTGGGTCCCTCCTTCTGCTCGTGATTCAATTTTGGCAATCAAGATGTACCTTCAAGGTGTAAGCACAAATACAGCTCGGCTAATGTCACATATCTCGGTGTTCCTCGTCAAGAAAAATGCACAACCAAGCCGGATTTTCGCGAATCAGAATCGATCGCCGCGCCTGCCAACTGTCGCGCAATTGCGAAACAAAGAAAGTTTTGTCAAATTCAAAAACAAGGAAGGTATCATGCGCACAAAAACCGCCATCGTC
>Ga0184634_10000352_pt1 | contig 11566 bp, 11 predicted proteins | sample PLM31_200_b1_FD_133016 | JGI IMG/M metagenome (GOLD analysis project Ga0184634, IMG submission 133016) | Groundwater sediment microbial communities from an aquifer in East River, Colorado, USA - PLM3-1_200_b1 | ecosystem: Environmental > Terrestrial > Soil > Riparian zone | place: USA: East... | reverse complement strand
TTTCATCGGGCGCCTGCGGATACTGCTTCCACATCGGATGACTCTTATCCTTGCCGATGACTAAGCGTTGGCCGGGAATCAATTCGCGAAATTTATAGGGTCCCGCGCCGATGGGATACTGCCGGTCGGCGACCTCGGCGCCATACTTGTCATAGATCGCCTTACTCGTAATCAGAATCCGGTCGAAGAGATATTCGAGTAACGGCGCCGTCGGCTCTTTGGTCGTGATTCTTACCGTGTACTTGTCGATCGCCGCTTCGCTGGCGACGGCCGAAACGTTTTGGAATTGTTTGGTAAAAGGATCGCTGCGCGTGCGTTTGATCGAATGAACCACGTCCTCGGCGGTCAGCGGCGAGCCGTTATGGAACTTGATGTCTTTGCGCAAATTGAAGAGCCAATTTTTGGGATCCTTGACCTCCCATTTTTCCACCAAGAGACCGACGTGCTGCCCTTTGTCGAAGTCGTAGGTGCCGAGGCAACCGAGCACCATGCACCAGACGCTGTACATGAGCGAGACACTGTCCGCATAGGGATTGAACGTCTCCATCGTCTCAGTGACGCCGATCGAAATACGCGTCTCGGCGGCCTTGAGCGGCGCAACGGCAACGGTACTGACAAAAGCTGTAAGGGTAAGCGCAGCAACGCGAGCAGGTTTCATGGGTTTCCCTCCGTAGTTAGGAAATACGATCCTCGATCCTCCATCCTCGACCTTCTATCCTCCAGTACTCCATCACTCCAATGGTCCCTCGGCTCTCTCCGAGCGACGGGCATCACTTCCAAAGCTGCTTGTAGAACCCTTGGCTGTCCAGCTCTTTGACGAACCGGTCGTCGTAAAACGCTTCCGGCTTCGCGTCCTTGGCTTTGGGGTTTCTAATCGCCGCCTGATTCAAAACCTCCTGGATACCCTCGCGCGTGTTGTAGGGAATCTTGTCGACGTAATCCACGGCGTACTGGTAAACCGTATCGAGGGTTTTAGCATCCGTGGCGCGGGCGTATTTGCCAATCGCGCGCCGGCTGAGCTCCTTGTCCGTAAACAGCCGGTACACGGCCTCAGAGTAGGCCTTGAGGAATCGCCGCACCAGATCGCCGTTGGCATTGAGAAAAGAACGGCGCGCCATAAAAGCATCGTGGGGAAAGTACACTCCGGCCTTGCCCATATTCATCAATACTCGCGCGCCAGCCTCTTCAGCCCGAAGGTTGGTCGGGCTGGAGAACGGAGCAGCGACGATGGTGCGAGTACGCAACATTGCCGCGGCAGCAAAGAGATCGCCTGTTTGTATGAGGGTCACATCCTTTCCAGGTTCGAGCCCTTGCTTGCGCAAGACATAGCGCATCGTGAAATCGGTGGAGGAACCGAAACGGGTTACTCCGACCGTCTTCCCGCGTAAGTCATCGATCGTTTTGATGTCCGGTAAAGCCATGATGTAAAAAGCAGGAACTTTGACCATCGACCCGAACATAATGACGTCCGCCCCACCCAGGCTCGCATCGACAGCGGCACTCCCCGCCGCCCCGGCGATTGGCAGCTCGCCTCCCAACATGGCCTGCACCATCAGAGATCCCGAAGCGATCAGTATCAGATGAGAATCGATGTCGTATTTTTCGAAGATCTTTCCCTCTTGCGCCACCCACAGGCCGGCGAAAACGCCGCTCGCGCTCGAGTAGCCGTGCGCCAAGCGATCTTTGGCGAGACCCGCCGCGGGCCACAGCGCAGCCATAAACATAACGACAAATAATTTTACCAGTCTTCGGTCCATGAGCTTCTCTCGGGGTTGGTTGAGTTTCAGACTACGACTTGGGGCTATTTCTGTCTAGGTACCGCCGCCCAGGCTTCGATCTCAACGAGCATGTCCGGCAGATCGATGCCTACGCCTCTGAGCAGCGTAGCCGGCCGAGGATGCGCCCGTAAATCCGGCTCTTGTTGTTCGAAGAACGCGTACATCTCGTCGCGCATATCGAAGACGTCTTCTCGGCGTTTCAAAAAGTAACGGAACATGACGATGTTTTTCAAACCGGCGCCCATGATCTCCAGATTATTTTTGATATCGTCCAAGCACTGGCGCGTCTGTTCCTTGATGCCGCCGACGACTTTCCCTCTGCCGGCTCGCTCCTGTTCGGGAGTTCTGCACGGAGCATCTTCAAAAGGATCTCTACCCGTCGATCCGGAAAGAAATAGAATGTCAACGTCGCCTTTAGTGCGAAATCCGGTCGCCCAATTCATTTTTTCTTTATGGTAATGAGGCCAAAGAGTGCCCCAGTCATATTCAACTTTTTCCGCTTTCTGTTTCGCAAGTGATTCAGGGTTCTGTGCCATTTGGGTTAAACCTCCTTTGAGTGTTTCAATTGATTTATCAAGGTCAGAGCCATAACGATAGCGCAAAAAGGCCTTCAAGCCGAAAATTCCTGACCTATGTAACCGAAGCGGAGATCATCGCCAAACTACCGTACAAGAATCAGCCGCGCTGGCCCATCGAGTGATCCCAACGTTCGTTTTTTATTAGCAACGACGCTGGAGTTTAAATGAGCGAGCGCAGCCGGGCTACGCACAGCTGCATCAAAGGAGAACTGACGAAATGGAGATGGGAGATGGGGCCAGAGATGGCAAAGATGGGGCCAGGCCTTGCAATCACACAATATCGTAATGCAAGACGCGACCCCCATGGCCGCCATCGGAAATACTTCTCAGATGAGGCGTCGCTGGAGACTAGTTTGCCAGAGCACCAGCTTTCAGTGGCGCCGAGTGTGTGACGCTGCTTGATTCGATTCCGCCTCGTTGCTCGTCAATCCATCTTTTACATAGTTTGAGCGCGTGTTCTTCCGCTTTTTTCTTAGTCGCAAAAGTTAATTCCGGGCACTCTAATCTTTTTATCTGTGTCACTTTATCTTCAGCGTCAAATATCAAGCCCCGGCCATACCATTTTTTCTCCGGCACGCGAATTCCGATCCCATAAATGGGATGATTATTGTATTGGTGCATGCATCCGCCTTTCGATATCTGTCTGAGAGTGAAACATGGCCCACTCAAAACCGGCCATGCTGCCTCGTGGCGCTTCCATAACGCCCCGATAGAGTAGAATGCCCTCGCCCCGGCATCGTTCTTAGCTTGCTCCCTGCCGACAACCACAAACTAGCGAAGTTTCTGCCGTTACGGCAACGAGGAACAACTTTTTACTTCCGTCTGTAGGCGTTCCACTTTGCTAGCTTGAAAATAATAATCAGGATCACAATCATTACAAAAACGGGCGCAATTGCCGCCATACGAGACCTCCCTGTTGAGTCTGCCGTTTTCGGACTACTGGAAAATTATAGACCGACTCGGTAGGGACTGTCTGTCTAATATTGGACGATTTAGGAATAGTCGTCCGAGGTACCTTGAGACCTGTGCGCGGGGCCCAGGGTAGCTCACTTCGTGGTTGGGCGGACGGGCCTTCGGCTTCAAGCCGGCCTGCGCAGAAACTCCCTACTCAGAGTCAGAATTGAGTCGGTTGGCGGATGTGGATAGTGAAACAATTCGGCTTGTGAAGTCCACTTCTTCGCGCGCTTGGAGGACGACGGGAGAGCGAACTGATTTGAAAATTGGACTTATCCCTTTTTCTTTCTCCGACCACCAATGAGGAAACGGAAGGACTTAACAAGATTGTTTAGAAGTCGATTCTGCTGAAAAAGTCTTCTGCCAAAAATGGTGCCAAAATTTTTCGCTCACAATTGCCCCACAATCGATTTTCTCAACACGGTTAATGATTTTCTTTATCCCGAATTTTCGTGAACAGGGGGTTTTTCAGCAGAATCGAAGCCCAGGCCTGACCCTGGCGACTCTGCCGGAACGTTCGATGTGTCTAGTCTATCAGACATCTGTATATTTTTTGCGGACTGGAATACCGTACCGGACAATGCTGGATCGTCGGAATCTCGAATGCGAACCCAGTTGCTGCAGTTTTTCAGTCGTAAACGTTCGGGAATCGCTTTGACCGTCCAGTGACTGGAAATCGACAGAAACCGAGTCAGAGGTCCAGGAAATATGAAAGGCGCTTACCTGGGTTCGGTCAAGATGATCGCCCAGAGCACGTAAGAGCTGAGATAGTCTACTGTACGCCTGCGTATGCGGAGAAGAGTTAGTTCGCCTTTGCTTCTGTGCCTGGTCATCAAGGCGTGCGATATCGGCTAGGCTGAAACGTACCCACCGACTAACTGTTGATTGGCGAGTGCTCTGCTCGGAAATATCATTCGCGCTAAGAGCGTGGCGCAAAATCCATTCGCCCGTTTTAGTCAGGGAATCACTCGTCACAACATAATTCGGGCCGTCCATTTCCAGCTCGAAAGCCGGAAGCTTGGCGACTTCCAGCGATTGCCCGATTACTCTAAACGATTTAGCGTGAGCCTTTCGATACCGCCTTTGTTCGTGTGTCAATGAAAGTCACCGTATGGCGGTTCTGAGGTTAATACAACCGACGCTATCAATTTCTTGTTACAATTTGATGAAATTTATTCCTGCGAAGCGCGCCATATATAGCGCGTAATAAATAATTTGGCACTGCGTGGTGCCACGTCGCAATTGAGCCCGCATACCCGTAGACGCGTTTTGTAATAAAGCCGATCAATATCATCGTAGATCCCGCCACGAATAGGCGTCCCCCGTCCTCCTCCTCCCGCTAGAAACATTCAGGCTCAGCAAGGAGCAGGATGGTTTTTTCCGGTCAGAACAGAATTTCAAATTAGGTTGGCTTGCAGGCGCACGTTAACCGTCAGGATCTCCGCTACGAGGTGTTGATCCGCCAATCGACCATTGAAGTGATATTCAATCCGAACGGTTTCGCGCACGTCCTGCCATCAATCCGCCAAAGTTGACACGTCATGTCATGAAATGGGTTATTTTGACAAATCGGGAGCCAAGTCCGACCGCTCTAAGTAGCCGATTCTCAAAGCAATATGCTCCGACGGGGTGGTGGCCTCCGCATTGCTTTTCAACAAAAGCCAGCACACACCAAAATCATCCCGAGAGGGCAAAGATGTCTAGAGAAATCGCTTTTACTATACTCATTCCATTATGTATCGTCAGCGTATTTTTACTTGCGCTGGCCATCATGAACAAACTTAAGCAGTGGCGAAAAAAGCGCACCATGGAACGGGGGATTACGGACTTCGTGCGCCAGGTGCGTAGCTGAAACATCGTGAAGAAGGCTCCGGCTCGAATCCCACGCAGCCCGAAGTTGGACGTGCTAACGGCTGAGAAGGTATTCGGCTGGAAGAACGTCCACAAGCACAATGGCGAGCTGATCGGTAAGAAGCAGGACACGGCTGGGCGATGGCGAACGGCGAAAGTGCCCAGCTACTCGACCGACCCTGTTCACGCATATGCGATAGACGAGCGCATGACGCAGCTCGGACGCTCGGAGCGATACCTAAAAGAGCTTTCCACAATCACGAGAAGCTTTGAGGGTAAGGTCTTGCAATAGTACATCTGAATCACGAGCGTGCTGGGAGTAAGAAACGCTAATGGTTGAAATGTGGCAATACAAGACCTAACCCCGCCTGCGGTTAATTTTTGGCGGCGTGCGAATTGATAGGGAAGAAATTTAATGGTTGTGATGATTTTCTCATGATGAGTTTAGAAAAAGTCCGACACGCTCCGAACCACAGCACCTTTGTTACTAGAACACCTGTCAAAACGCGTAATCGGGCTAAGTAGAACACCGCGTTCAAAGTCATCGCCAATATAATCAGGTCAAATTGTCGATCGTTAAGAAAGAGGTGGCTGAAAAGGATTCGACTGGAAAACTACAAGTTCGAGCTAATCGACAACAAGCGGGACAAGGCCGGGCGCTGCCGGACGGCGAGCGTGCCCGATCACTCAAACTGACCTGCCTTATTCATCGCCTATCGGTTATCGGACATTTCGGATTCTCGTGATGCTGGGTATTTCTTAGCCCTTGTGACAGCGCTGGGGTACTTTTGCTTCACTGGCCCACGCGTTGCTCATCCATACCTGAAACCAGCCGGCACGTGAGGAGCAAGACTTGTCCTTCTTCTACATTGTTTTGGGGATTGTTTTGATAACGACGGGAATTTTATTGCTGGGTAGCGACATCTCGGAGCGAAAGAGTGGTAAGGCAAAACGAATCCTGAGAAAAGAAAAACGCGATCAACGGCTCATTTGTCCCGGTTGCGAGAGCAGTGACGTGAGAAAATCTCATCGTGCGAACTTGTTCGAAAAGGTTCTTAGCATCCTTTCACTTCGGCCATTTCGTTGCAACAATTGTAACCACCGGTTTTGGAAAATTAATTAAGAATGGCAATCAAGCGATCGCCGGCTGTTAAGGACACGTCGTATGTTTTCATCGTATGGTGAAGAAGGCTCCTGATCGAAGGCTACGCGGCCCCAAGTTAACCGTGCACGGAGCTAGCAAGGAGCTGGGGCAAAGGAGCTATGGTCAGGTCTTGCAATCACACACTGTCGTAATGCAAGACGCGACGCCGTCAACGCCCCGAACCCATCGACGACCCAGTGTCGGATGTCCTCGCTTGAGTGTGTTACAGACCATACGCGAGAGCCGCGGCACTGCGTTTCGCATCAGCGACGATGAGATGCTAGTCGGAATTTCCCGAGTGGGAAAGCAGAAAGTATTCTCTTCTACCCCGAAGGCGCATCGTCGGCGAAGTCGAGTTAGGCAAGGCTGACACCGATGATTTCCCAACGATTTTAACCGATCACACTATTGCAAAAGTCGGTGAACCGTTTTGAGGATCGACGTCAGACGCCCGAGAGGTCGATTCGAAACATACCGCGCCCGTGAGTGGCGCAGACGAGCGTTTCGCCCATCCAGAAGAGGTCGTCGACAGAGCAATTGGTCGGCCCCTCGTTTGTGGGCGACCACGTCGCGCCAGCATCTTCGCTCGCAAACACGCCTACCTCTGTGCCGATGTAAAGCAGCCGTGTTCGCCGCGGGTGAACGGCGATTGCCCGCACCGGCGCGGCGGGCAAACCCGAACCCAGATCCGTCCAGGTCGCGCCGGCATCGCGCGTTACCCAGATGTTCGCGTTGACATAACCGCCGAACGCAACGTAAACGACGCGATTGTTCCCCGGATCGATAGTAATACAGGTGCAGAAGCGCTGCGTGTGGAGCGGCTTCGACCCGGTGCTATCGACCCGCTGCCAAACCGGCTGCGCAGCCGTGCCGTTGGCGGTGCGAAACACCATGCCGTCCAAGTGGCCGGCCCAAACAATGTCCGAGTTGCCGCGCGCAATGGCAATGGCACTGATGTAATTTCCGGCGCTCGGTTTGATCGCGGACCACTGCGGACCTGACGTAGGGGTGTTGGCAGCGCGCGCATTGTTTGTGCGCCAGAGCGAAAGACCGCCGGCGAGCAAGCGATTCGGCTCGTTTGGACCGAGTACGAACGGCGCGATGAAAAGCGCGCGGCGCGCCATCGCATCGGGAATTCGGTAAGGAATCGGCTTCCACGCCCAGTCACCTGTCGTGGAGTTCCAGAACTGGCCGCTGATGTAGCGGTTGCCGCTCGTGTCGTCGGTGGTACCGCCGTCCGTGTTGCGATGGATATTGAGATACACGTACTCGCCGTAGAATACATTCGGATCGGTCGGATCAGCGGCACACCAGCCGCCATCGCCGCCGAAGATCGTGCTCCAGTGTTCAGTGCCTTTCAAAGGGTCGAAGCAGATCGTTCCGTTGTCCTGCGCGCCGCCGACGATCTTGCCGCTGGCAGCGTTGCCCGCGCCGCCATAAAACTGGGTGACGCCGTAGTTGTTAACTAGCTCCTGCCAACCATTCACGTAGGGTGGCTGCGCTTCCGTGCCGACCGCGCGGATGTCCGCGGCTTTGAACACACCACCGTCATTGCCGAAGAACACGGTGCGGTTTGCCGCGCCGTCGTAGGCCGGATGCGAGACGATCACGTGTTGGTCGGCGTGGACGGACCGCGAGTCCCACCAAGTACTGATTTCAGTCAGCGTGTCGCCGCTATCGATACTCCTCCACAGGTCGATGCCACCGACAATCACAAGGTTTTCGTCGGTTGGGTCGCCCGCCCAAATCACGTTGTCGTACCAGCCTTGGTCACCGAGGTAAGGCGCCGGGTCGCCGTTCGGATCCAAGCTCGCACGCCGCTGGTAGGTCTTGCCGCCGTTAGTTGACCGCCAGATCTCACCGTTCGACATCTGGACCGAAACATAGACAATTTTCGGGTTTTTTACCGAATAGGCCAGTTCCACGCGACCCGACCACGGACCATGCGTTGCAGGTTTCCACGTCCGTCCGCCGTTCGTCGTGTAGTACGCCTCACCGTTCTTGAGTCCGCCCGCGACCGCACGTGTACTGTTGCGCGGATCGAACTTTACGTCAGCGATCGGCTGGTCGAGCACCTTCGTCCAGGTTTTTCGGTCTTTGTCGCTCGAACGAAAAAGGCCAGTGCCAGTCGCGGCAAGCAACACCGATCCGCTCTTCGAGATCGCGAGCCGGTTAACCGCAGTGAAGTCATTGGTCGCTGTGGCGGGCAGCTGCCTCCACGCCACCCCATCTGTGGTGCGAAAGATGCCCGCGCCACGAACGGCGTCAAGGTTAAAAAAACCTTCTCCAGTTCCGGCATATATCACGGTCGGCTTCTTCGGATCCATCACCATATACGAGACGGCAAGGTTCGCCATCAAGTCATCAACGGGTGCCCAGTGCGCTCCACCGTCCGCTGTGTGCCAAATTCCTCCGCCCACGCTGCCCACCCAGATTTTTTGGAAATCTGTGGGGTGAACGATGATCGAGCGTGTGCGTCCCCCGATGTTTCCAGGTCCGAGCCATTCCCATGATGTCTGCGCGAGTCCGGCTGTGGGCGCGGCGATTAGCGCGCGCGGTTGCACTGCGCGCTCGGCAGGCAGTCCAGCAATGCGTGGTTTCCTGACGACTTTCACACGCAACGCGCGCAATTCCTTGAGCGCTCGGCCGAGCGCGTTCGCGGGAATGCGGCCATCGTCGTTCTGTGCCTGCGCCGCGCGAAACGCCTGCCGCGCGCGAGGCATATCGGGGTAATTGATGCGGCGGATTGCGCGTTGAATCGCCGTTTCAGACAACCCGTTAAGCGTCTCGTTCGTCGCGCCACGGCTCCGCCGCAAAACCGTCACAAGCTCGACGGCGATGTTCTTTCTCTGAGCAAGTTCTTCGTCCGAGATGGCCATGGCTGAACCCCCTTTTTTTAAATTGGTTTGGATCTACGGTCGCAGTCGCTTCGGGCGGTACTGCGGAGCCTCTTCGATCAACGTCTCCCACACCATCTTCCCGCTCGCCCGATCAACAGCTCGTACGAACACCTTGATGGCGCCGCCCGCTTGCGTGTCGGCAACCAGTTGGAAACGCTTGTCGCCGAGCTCTTGTTGTTCCAGCACATTCGGTTCAGCCGTGGATGTCGCAGGTTGCCCAACGGAGTGGTCCGTCACGTCGGTAGATTCAGGCAGCAATTCGACGGCGCCGGTGTCCAGGTCCACACGCGCCGCTCCGTGTGCGTCGCGCTCAAATGTCTCGCGCACCTTCGTGCTCGGCGGTGCCCCACCCTGATAGCGCGCTTGCGCCGACCACCAAATGACAACGCTCCGCCCCTCAGGCTCCGCGCGCAACGTAAATTCCGACGTGTCGTCGAGCGACGGTAGCACCCAACTCGGCAGCGGTAGCCGCTCCGAGACTCGCCGCACGCGGCCCTCTGCGGTGTCGAGGATCACGATCTCGAGCGCGCTGGGCGCGGCTACGCGGGCTGCGACGAGCATGTCGTCGACCACTGCCAGCGCACGGAGTCCACGGGCTGCGCGCCACAGCATCTCTCCTGTCCGAAGGTCAAGCGCTAACACGGTGCCACTGCGGTCGCGCACGAACGCACGCAACCCGCTGGGATCAGCGACGCCGCGCGAAAAAAGCCTCGTTGTAGAAGCCCGTGCCATTCGTCTTACACGTCTAGTATAGGCATCGAACATAGCCGCCACAGGGCACGTGCGCAAGCTACAATTCTCTCTTCGGACACACGTTGCTCAAAACGGCAATCGCCATTGCCTTCACTGGTCAGGACCCTGGGGTCAGCCGGGCCTTGGTTATAAAACCCAAAAGAGAAGACTGAGAGAGAAGACTGACGGTCAGGTATTTACGATTGACATTTGACCTTCAGTTTCCAGCTAATCAGAACTGCGCTGGACTTAGAGAACTATCTGTCTATCCCATCCCTGATAGACGCAACTCACAGGTAATTTAATCAGGGGCGCAGTCCAAGCGTCGCACAACATCTGATTTGCGACGTAAACGGCAGGCGGGCTTAGTTTGGCGAGGAGTTAACTGGATAAAACTTTCGAATGCATTGCGCAAATTTCCTTGATCGATTCGGTTACGTTGCGGGTAAAGCCCGCTTTTGGATACGCGCAGAATAAGGAGAACTCATCGCGCTGACATAGTTGATGCCACAAATGTTCCAGACGGACTGTGGCGGCCTGATCTCCCCGCGCCCAAAGTACGGCAACCATCTCTCCGAACGCTCGCACTCTGCGACCGTCACCTTTCGCGCGCGTAATAAGTTCACTAACTATATTGTCAAAGAGTTTGTCGTCTGGCCAGCTTTTTACTATAAATCGATCGAGCACTTCTTCAGCCTTTAAAGCAATATATCGATCATTCGCGCGGGTGGCTTCAAGATTAAAACCTTTTTGCATTAAGCGAAGCTCAAGGGCGTTGAGATGTACATCGGTCGAGATCAAAATTACGCCATCGCCTGATTGCAAACCTCCTCCGATAAATCCTTCTAAGGTGTCCATGAAGACGGTTTCGTCATCATAGATTTGAACGAAGTGGTCTGAAGGAAAAATTTCACCCCAGAACACATCTTTTCCGGTTCCCTGAAAGTCAAAGTCGCTAGGCATGAAGTTTTCTCCTTTTTTTCATTCACCGACGATTTCAAAAATGTCATCCATATTTTTACTGGCTGAACTATACCTGTGCGTTAACCAACAAAATTTCGCGGGTCTGTTGATCGCCTGGGTTGTACCAAATCCGACAATGTCCATTTCAACGTAGACAGGTAAATCGCCGCTTTCGGCGAGAACTTTGTTCGCCTTCTCGATTAATTCACTGAGCGCCATACGCGCAACACTCCCCCCTGTCTTCGAACGAAGCAGTTTCCCTGCGCCTTAGCGATATCGCAGCCGGTCTAGCTTTGTGCCGGCTGGAATTTTAGCGACCTTCGACATACCGTAATCATACCCACCTTCAGTGCCTAGTTCTGTCAGGTAGTTGACAATGAACCAATTATACAGGCTTCCAGCGGCAAAACCGTGCTTCATCGAACTCATGTATGTGACGCCTGCCCGGGAGTTGCCGGACGGCAACGCATGGGCCTATGAAGCCCAACGGGCAATCTATTCACCGCCGACTATGTGACCCCCCGCTAGCATGCCTGTTCTCTATTTAGAGGCTTTCTTTGAAGCTGAATTGACGCCGTTTCTATCTTCTACTGTTTGAGCAGCCTCGGTTAGATGTTCGATGTTGGTCGCTTTCTGCATATTGTCCAATTCGAGATCCATAGGCCG
>Ga0184634_10000351_pt1 | contig 11578 bp, 14 predicted proteins | sample PLM31_200_b1_FD_133016 | JGI IMG/M metagenome (GOLD analysis project Ga0184634, IMG submission 133016) | Groundwater sediment microbial communities from an aquifer in East River, Colorado, USA - PLM3-1_200_b1 | ecosystem: Environmental > Terrestrial > Soil > Riparian zone | place: USA: East... | reverse complement strand
ACTTTGAGCCCATGCCGGAACTGGAAAAAGTAGGATGGCTTAAGCGCTTGCCTCTTGAAGAGGTGATCTCCTACGAGACGTGGGATGGCAAGGCATGAGCCACAAAGCTAAAGCCCTCATGATTCTCGGCACCGCCTCGGATGTCGGTAAGAGCGTGATTGCGGCGGGACTCTGCCGGATCTTTTATCGCGCCGGAATCCGTGTTGCGCCATTTAAGGCCCAGAACATGTCGCTCAACTCCTATGTGACACCCGACGGTCGAGAAATCGGCTGGGCCCAGGCGGCCCAGGCGATCGCCTGCGGCATCGAGCCTACGGTAGATATGAACCCCGTGCTTTTAAAGCCCGTCTCTCACCTGGGATCCCAGGTGATTCTCCAGGGGAAGGTTTACGGGAATATGGGGGTGAGAGACTACTATGCCCTCAAGAAAAAAATCTGGCACAAGGTTAAAGAAAGCTACCTCAGGCTGGAGCGGGAGTTTTCTCTGATCGTCCTGGAGGGGGCCGGCGGGGCCGCAGAGATCAATTTGAGGGAGCATGACATCGCCAACTTCCGCATGGCGGAGTTCGCGGATGCCCCTGTCCTCCTTGCAGGAGATATCGAGCGCGGCGGGGTGTTTGCCTCTCTCGCGGGGACCTTGGATCTTATAAGGCCGCGGGAGAGGAGCCGCGTTAAAGGGCTCATCGTCAATAAGTTCCGCGGCGATCCAACGCTGCTTAAAACCGGCATTGAGTTTTTAGAGCGCAGGACAGGGATTCCAGTTTTGGGCGTCATTCCCTATTACGATGGGATCTCCATCCCGGAAGAGGACTCGGTAGCACTTGAAAGGAAGATCAGAGAACAAAGACCTTTCGGCCCAAAAACCGTCAACATTGCGGTGATCCGTCTTCCCCATATGGCGAACTATACCGATTTTGCGGAAGTGGAGAGGGAAGGGCGAGTGGTCATGCGTTATTTGACAAAAAGAGAGCGGCTTTCAGACGTTGACGTCCTGATCCTACCCGGAACAAAGAATACGCTGGGTGATTTGGAATGGCTGCGGCACGAGGGTTGGAGGGAAGAGATTTCGTCTTATGTGACGCAGGGTGGGAGGGTTGTGGGGATCTGCGGGGGTTACCAGATCCTTGGCGAAGAGGTTGCTGATCCTCTAGCGGTTGAAGGAAAAAGAGAAAAAGGCAGGGGCCTAGGTCTCCTCCCTCTAAGGACCGAACTGGCGGCGGAAAAGACCACTGAAAAAGTCGTTGCTCGGTCCTTGCTCAATGGGGTCATCCCTCATGTCGAGGGCTATGAGATCCACATGGGAAAGAGCGAGCCGGTGAAAAAAGTAGATCCGGCTTTCAAAATCCTCAAGCGCGGGAGTCGAAGTGTCAGAGAAACAGACGGAGCGGTAGTCGAAGGAGGGCGCATTTGGGGAAGCTACCTCCACGGCATTTTTTCCAACTCATCTTTTCGCCGCGCCTGGCTCAACGATCTCTTTCGGGCTAAGGGACTGCCGCGGCCTGCCTTGCAGCAAAGAAGGGATCCCTATGACGAGTGGGCCGGGCATCTCTGGAAGCATCTCGACATGGATCGGATCTTTGCTCTCGTAGGTTCAAAGAAGCCGAAAAAATATTCATGGCGTGGGAAGGGTCTCTAAATTCTTATGCGGTGCTACTGGTGAGTGCCGTTCTCCTGGACCTCGCTGTCGGTGATCCCCGCTGGCTTCCACACCCGGTCGTCCTGATGGGGAAGTTCATTGCCTGGGGGGAGAGGTCTCTTTGGAGCGGTGAGCCCCGGAGAGACTTCATGGGCGGGATGGTCCTCACGCTCGCGCTGGTGGGGCTTTCGGGCGGAGCCGTTTGGGTGTTGCTTCCCCTTTTCTCGCTCCTGCATCCCCTCCTATCCTTTCTTGCAACTGTGGGCCTAGCCTCGACCACACTCGCCACGCGCAGCCTCCTAGATGCCATAGCTCGGATAGAGAGGCCACTTCACGAGGGAAACCTGATTGAGGCGCGAAAAGGGCTTTCTTATATCGTTGGGCGAGAGACTCACTCCTTGAATGAGGATAAAGTTCTCTGCGCCGGCTTAGAGTCTCTGGCCGAGAACACATCCGATGGCATAGTGGCCCCTCTCTTTTACCTCGCTTTAGGGGGCATCCCGGCAGCCATGGCTTACAAGGCCGTAAATACCCTCGATTCTATGATCGGATACAGAAACGAGCGCCACCTCTATTTCGGTCGTTTCGCCGCACGGTTGGACGATGTCCTAAATTTCATCCCGGCCCGGCTCACCGCCCTTTTTATGGTCTTGGCAGCTTGTCTCTTGCGCTTGGATGGGGCTCGGGCTATGCGCACTGTCTGGAAAGATCACGGAAACCATCTCAGTCCTAATGCAGGCTATCCCGAAGCCGCTCTCGCAGGAGCATTTGGAATAAGACTGGGAGGCCCTAGTATCTACTTTGGCCGGGAAGTATGGAAACCACATATCGGTGAGGAGAGAAATCGAGTCGATATCCGCATGTTCAAGGAGGCCCGGTGGCTATGTCTCATAACGACGATGGTCTCGCTCATGACTTTCTTGTTCCTGCTGGGGCTGATGGCCTGATGCCTTTAGAGCGGCTAAACCTCTGCAAGGAGCATGGGGGTGATGTATTTGCTTGGGCAAGAAGGATGGGTCTGAATCCGACAGAGATCATCGACTTCAGCGCCAGCGTCAATCCCCTGGGGCCTCCGCCTGGGGCCCGTAAAGCCTTTGTTGAAAGCTACGGCGAGATCACCCGCTATCCTGATGTAGAAGTCCACGAGCTCAGGGAGGCGCTGGCACGGCGCCACGGACTGAAGCCGGAGGAAGTATTTCTGGGAAACGGATCGACCCAACTTATTTATCTTCTTTGCCGGGCCTTGAGACCGCAGAGGGGCCTGGTGGTTTTTCCGGCATTTTCGGAGTATGCCAACGCCCTCAAACTGGTGGGCGCAAAGATTCGATCCTATTTTCTCTCGGCTGAAGATGGCTTCACCCTCTCCCTTGAAGAATTGATGAGGGCATGGGAGCAAGGCGCGGACATGGTATTCCTCTCCAACCCCAATAGCGCAACCGGCGAGCTCATCCCCAGGGGAGAGATACGGGAAGTTGCGCGGCTTGCCCTCAGAAAAAGGCGCTTTCTGGTTGTCGATGAGGCCTTTATGGACTTTGTCGAGAACGAATCGATTCAAGACTTGGTTCAAGGTAATCCCTATCTCATCGTGCTCCGCTCCCTGACCAAGTATTACAGCATTCCGGGCCTTCGCGCTGGCTATCTTTTAACCCATGGCCGAATAGCAGCGCTGCTCGCTGCACACCAAGAACCCTGGTCTGTCAACGGGCCGGCGCAGAAGGTCGCCCTGGCCTGCCTCGCCGACGCAACGTTCAGCTCAAAGACGGCCCACTGGTTGCAGCGAGAAGCCCCTTTTTTGATAAAAGGCCTGGCTCAGGTCAATGGCCTTCGGCCCCATCGCTCTCGCGTGAACTTTGTCTTAGTCGGCCTGGATCGGGTCGGGACGACCGCCACGGAGTTGCGCTCTCATCTTCTCCAGAAGAGGATATTGATCCGTCCTTGTGATTCCTTTTCTGGTTTGGGCTCAAACTATTTTCGCGTAGCGGTGCGGCTCAGAAAAGACAACGTGCGCCTCCTGAATGGGTTGGAGGACGTTATGAACCCTTCTCGGAGCGGAGACTGAGGCAGCCTTTTCTCTATGGAGAAAGAGACCATCCTAATCACCGGAGGGGTGCGGTCAGGGAAGAGTCGATATGCCGAAGCCCGGGCGGCAGCGCTGGGGACAAAACTGCTTTATCTGGCTACCGGAGCGGCGAAAGACGAGGAGATGGCGCGGCGGATCGCCGAACATCGTAAGCGAAGGGGAGAAAACTGGATTACGGTGGAGGAGCCTTTAGAGATAGGAAAAGAGCTGTTAACGCACCGGGGAAGAGTCGATTGCGCTGTGGTAGATTGTCTCACGCTTTGGGTCAGCAATCTCCTCATCCAGGGGGGCGAAGCAGAGGTGGGGAGAGCAGTCGAAGAGCTCGTCAAGGTGCTGCCTCAGATCGATTTTCATCTCCTATGGGTGACCAATGAGGTGGGATGGGGCATCGTCCCCGACAACGCGCTGGCAAGGCAGTTCCGCGACCTCTCCGGTTGGACCAATCAGCGCATTGCAGAGATGGCGCATGAGGTCATTTTAATGGTGGTGGGGTTACCTGTGGTGGTGAAGAGCAAGAACAGCCGCGTCGCTCAGTCCTGAAAACTTACATGTTGCTAGAAGATACTTTCAAGATGAGATCTTTCAAGCGATCCCTTCCGGTCTATTTTTTCCTTTCCCTCCTGGCCCAATGGTTTATCCATGAGGGCCTTGCAAAAGAGCCTTCCGCTGTCACCGCTGGGATGGCAGTTCCTAAGAGAATCGTTTCCCTCGCTCCCAGCGTGACGGAAACCCTCTTTGCCCTGGGTGCGGGGAATCGCCTGGTGGGAGTGACGACCTATTGTGATTATCCGCCACCGGCGCAGAAGATCCCCAAGATCGGGGATTTTGTCAATCCCAGTATTGAGGCTGTCTTGGCCCAACAGCCCGATCTGGTGATAGGAGTGCCAGAAGGGACAGATCAAGAGAAGGTAAGGCTGATGGAGAGATTAGGTCTCAGGGTTCTCGTGGTTTCGGTGTCTGGTCTAAGCGGCATCCTCAGCTCGATCAAGCTCATAGCTGGCGCGTTGGGAAAAGAAGAGGCAGGGGAAAAGCTGGTATTGAAGATCCAAACGCAGATGAACCATGTGAGGAAGAGAATCGAAGGGGCACGGCGCCGTCGGGTGCTTATGGTAGTGGGATTCCGCCCCTTGGTAGCTGTGGGTAAGGGAAATTTTATCGATGAGCTGATTACCTTGGCTGGCGGAGAGAACATCGCTGCAGCCGCGCCTCAGCCCTGGCCTCATCTTCCCGTGGAATATGTTGTGGCCAAGGCCCCCCAAATCATCATAGAGGCGGGCATGGGATCGGAACGAGAAGAGTCCAGAAAACGTTGGGCCGATTTGAAGTCCATCCCGGCAGTTAAGGAGGGCAGCATCTATTCCTACCCTTCGGACAAAATTCTCCGGCCGGGACCACGAGCGGGAGAGGCTTTAGAGGAATTGGCCCGCCTTATCCATCCTGAGTGCTTCCCCCATTCCAATCGCAAACACATCGAGGAGAGTGGATGTGAAAGTTCTAAGCCGTAAGAAGATGATTCAGGTCAATGGAGGCCTGCTCATTCTTCTGGCCCTTTCGGTTATCGGCTGCACCCTTCTCGGGCCTGTCCCGGTCAATCTCTCGCAGGCCTTGGAAAATTTTTTCTCTGCGGACCCCAATGCCGAAATTCTTTTTCGCGCTCGGCTGCCTCGAGTCCTCTTAGGGGTCGCAGTTGGAGGAGGGTTGGCGAGCTGTGGAGTCGTGCTTCAAGCCCTGCTGCGAAATCCTCTTGCCTGCCCTCATATTCTTGGCGTCTCCGGGGGAGCTTCCCTCGGGGGTATCCTCGGGCTGATCCTTTTTCCTGTTGGGTCGTCCACTGGGGATCAACTGTTAGTTGCCGAAATCTCCTGGGTGCCTCTAACCTCATTTGCCGGTGCCCTTCTTAGTATGATCCTGATCTACCGCTTTTCCCAGGTTCATGGGCGCATCCATCCTTACCAACTCCTTCTCGCCGGTGTCATCTTTAATGCCTTTGTGGGCGCGATCATCATGTTTTTAAATTCCATCGTCGATTTTTATCAGGCGCAGGCCCTGCTCTTTTGGCTGGTGGGGAATTTGTCTACCCGTGCCTATCTCACCGTGGGATTCATATGGGTTTATGTCCTCTTAGGCCTTTTTTGGCTCTGGAGCCACTGCCTGTCACTTAACCTCCTCACCCTTGGAGAGGAGGGAGCGATGCAGCTAGGGGTGGAGGCAGGAGTCACGCAGCGGCAGATCTTTGTCGCTTCCTCCCTCATGGTGGGGGCTATGGTTTCGGTAAGCGGGATGATCGGTTTTGTAGGGTTGATCGTTCCTCATGTCATGCGCGTTATCGTGGGGAGCGACCACCGCCTACTCTTGCCCGCCTCTTTTCTCGCCGGTGGGATTTTTTTGACTTGGGCCGATACCTTTGCCCGGACCCTATTCGCCCCTGCCGAGCTTCCTGTAGGAGTTGTCACGGCTTTTTTTGGCGGGCCCTTTTTCTTCTTCCTCCTCTATCGAGAGCAAAGGAAAAGGCTTTTTTATGAGCCCAGTCGTTGAAGTTCACAATCTGAGCTTTGCCTACGGAGATCAGAAGGTCCTTAAGGGGATCTCCTTCACTGTGGCGCGGGGAGAGATGTTAGGAATCCTTGGCCCCAACGGCTCAGGGAAGACGACCCTCCTTAAGATTCTTTCCCTGGTTTTGACCGAGGTGGATGGCGAGGTGATTCTGAATGGCAGGGCGATTCAAAATTACCGACGAAGAGATCTGGGCCGGCTGGTCGCTGTGGTGCCTCAAGAGAGTCAGGTAAGTTTCCCTTATACAGTTGCCGAGATTGTTTTGATGGGGAGGGCCGGCTTTCACGGCCCCTTTGCCTTGGAGGGGAAGAGGGATCTGGAAGTGGCCCGGGAGTGTATGGAGGCGACCGAGACTCTCGGTTTCGCCGACCGCTATCTCCACGAGCTGAGCGGAGGCGAGAAGCAACGTGTCATTATCGCCCGTGCCTTGGCTCAGGAGCCTGAAGTCCTCTTGCTTGACGAGCCCTCGACCTTTCTCGATATCAGGCATCAGATCCAGATCCATGAGCTGGTCCAGCGGCTCAATCGCCAGCGGGGGTTGACGGTCCTCTCGGCCCTTCATGATCTCAATTTGGCTTCGCTCTTTTTCCCGCGCATTATGATGCTCCGCAATGGGGAGATTTATCGAGAGGGGACTCCGCGGGATGTCCTCACAGAAGAGACCATACAGAAGGTGTATGAGGTCAAGGTTCGAGTTCAATGGGACGGCTTAGAAAAAAGGCCGCAAATCTTTCTATCCTCTCCTCCTTCCTCATGATCGCAGAGGATGCCGCCTCTCTAACACCCAGCACGTCTATTGGGATTGCCATCGGTCGCCTCACAAGCCTCGCTCTTCTCCGGGTCGCTATGTGAGCGGGTTCTGTGCTAAGTGAACGGAGGTCCACATGGAATTTAAAGATCAGGTGGTGCTCGTGACGGGTGCCTCGAGCGGCATCGGCCAGAGGCTCGCCATCGATTTGGCAACCAGAGGGGCGACTGTCATTGGCTGTGGCCGCTCACAGGAGCGCTTACAGGAAACGCTTTTGGCGACGCGGCGCCATAGCCCATCCTCGGCTATCCATCGCTGCGATGTAAGCGATCCCGCGCAGGTCAAGGGTATGGTTCAGAAGGTCCTCGCTGACCTTGGAAAGATAGATATCCTGATTAACAACGCCGGCTTTGGCATCTATAAGAGATTCATCGATACTCCCTCAGAATCCATCGAAGCGATCCTGCGGACCAATCTCTTAGGCGCGGTCTATTGCACTAAGGAGGCCCTTCCCTCGATGGTGGAGAGGCGCTCCGGGCATATCGTCAACATCTCCTCGGTGGCGGGTAAGATTGGCACTCCCGACATGGCCTCCTATTGTGCCACTAAGTTCGCTTTGATCGGTCTAAGCGAGAGCCTCTACTATGAGTTGAGGCCTCTAGGCATCCATGTCTCGGTCATCTGTCCCGGCCCGGTCAGGACAAAATTCCACTTGCTTTTTGATGAGCTTGCCCCCATGGCCCCTGCTTTCTTAGTGCTCCAGGCCGATGCGGTCTCGCGAGCGGTTATCCGAGCCATCGAGAAAAAGAGGTTTGAGGTTATTCTCCCGCGTTGGCTCGCCTGGGCCTGCTTTATCAAGGGGATGATGCCGGATGTATTCCGGCTCATCACCTATCAGGCTTTGCGTTTAAGGTCTGGCCGGGGGAGAAGAGGCCCCCAGACCTAAAGGCGGGAACCCAAGAGGGGTTAAGGAAGTTGAATAGATCAAAGGGAGGATATTATGGTGCAAAATTCTTTCCTGGCGGCAGCTCTCTTGAACAGATCTTGCGGGCGCTGAGAGAGATTCGTTAGGCCCTTTAGGGAACTTTCGTATCGAGGTACCCGTTATTAAGTAAAAGCAGGGTGTCAATAAGAAAGGAGGGGTTTTATGCTCGGACAAGCCAACCTTTTGGGCGCTCTTAAAGCTGGTATTTTGGGAACTGTTATCATGACCATCGTTATGTACAGTCTTCCACTGATCGGTATTCCTCCAATGGACATCATGGCCGCCCTGGGCGGTGTCTTTCCCTTAAAGATCTCTCCTTACTTTCTGGGCGCCCTCATTCACCTCGGCATCGGGACTGTTTTGGCCCTCATCTACGCGGCCTTTTTCCATTGTTGGCTCCCCGGCCCTAACTGGCTGCGGGGCGCGCTGTTTTCGCTCCTTCCGTGGCTTTTTGCCATCACTCTGCTCGGTGCCTCGCTCCAATTAGCTTCCCAGGTTTTTGGGGCCGCGCCCGCATCCGTAGTGAACCCATGCGCACCGGTCAACCCTTGTGCCCCAAAAGCCTCCAATCCTTGCGCAGTGAAGCCGGCAAACCCCTGCGCCCCTGGAACGGCTTCCCAAGGAGCCATTTCCCCTCAGGTCCTAAGTCTCATGGCTCATCTGATCTATGGGGGCGTTGTGGGGGCTATTTACCGCCCCCGCGCATAGCTTATTTCCCCGGAAAAATTTATTCGGCTTGCTATTTCGCTCCCTGTAATCTATGGGTGGGCAGGAGAAGAGGTCCAGATCGAAAAAGCAATATCATGATAATTAAGGAGGCTCTATGGCAGAGGATATTCAGATAAAAAGGGAAATTGTCGTCGAGGCGGATGCGGAGACTCTGGAGAAGATGCGCAAGGTCGGACGGGCGCAGGGCTTTACGGTCCACTGCGATGAAGGGGAACGTACCGGCGGAGAGAACACAGCCCCGCCGCCGCTGGCCTATTTTTCTCTCTCTCTGGCCTTCTGACTGCTCACCCAGATCTCCCGGTACGGGGAGATGATGAAGATCAAAATTAACCAGGCCCACGTATGGGTCAAGGCCAGGTTTAAGAGTGAAGGCTCGGTCTTGGCAGAGACGGTCAAGGCTCAAGGTCTGGGTTTTGAGACCAGAGTCGAACTGGAGTCCGAGGAGTCCCCTGAACGAGTAGCTGCTGTCGTCCGCAATGCCGAGAACGGATGCTATGTACTCCAGAGCCTCCTCCATCCGGTGCCCGTCGAGCGCGAATTTATCCTGAACGGCGCCGCATTTGAGCCTCAGGCGCTGCGCAAGAAAAAGCGGTGAGCCTTGCGGACTTCTCCCCTGCCTCCTCCTGGCTAATTTCTGATCCTGGCGATAGGCTAAGAAAGTGAATGGAAGTATGGAAGAAATCACTCTTCGCCCTCGGTGGCCTTTTGGGGCTATGGCTCCTGGCTCTCCTCATCGCCAGCTCTCTTCCCTGGAGCCGTGAGGGCTCGCGTGCCCCCCTTCGTCTGGAGCCAGACCAAGACGCAGAGGACTTCTTCAGGGCCTACTGGCAGAGGCCCATCCCACCGCAGGGCTCTCCTCCGGCCTCTTTTACCGAGGGCGAGGCGGCGCTGAGTCCCGAGGCCTGCGGGGGCTGTCATGCGCAGCAGTACACGGACTGGAAAGAGAGCCTCCACAGCAGGTCGATGGGGCCGGGTCCCTGGGGGCAGATCATCGATTTCCAGAAAAATAGCCCAGACCAAGCAGTCTTGTGCCAGACCTGCCATGCGCCGCTCACCGAGCAGATGGCCTTTATTAAAGCTGATGACGGTGGTGAAAGCGCTTACCAGAAAAATCCCCATTTTGATCCCAAGCTCCAACTCAAAGGCATCACCTGTGCCGCCTGCCATGTGCGGCAGCACCAGCGCTTCGGTCCGCCCAAAGCCGAAAGGGCACCTGCTGGCGGGTATCCTCCCGGCCTCGCCAACCATAACGGGGTTCAGCGGACGCCTCACTTTGAGAAGGCCGAGTTTTGCCGAGACTGCCACCAGTTTGACCCTGAAAACACGCTGCTCGTCATCAATGGAAAACCGATCCAGGACACCTACCGAGAGTGGAAAGAGAGCCTGTGGGGACAGAGTGGCGCAGGCTGTCAGGAATGCCACATGCCTAAGCGCCGCCATTTCTGGAAGGGGATTCATGATCCGGAGTGGGTCAGAGGCGGGGTTCGCGTAGAGGTTCAACTGGCTCCGAGCGCTTCGTCTCCGCACGCTCCGCTGGAGCTGACAGTGGAGGTGGTGAACGCAGCCGTGGGACACAAATTCCCCACTTATATCACCCCCAAGGTCTTTGTCCGCGCCGCGCTTTTGGACCGTGGGGGGAAACCCCTACCGGAGACCCGGCAAGAGAGGGTGATCGGCTGGGACGCCCGGTTTGTAGACGGAGAGTGGAAAGAGTACTTCGACACCCGCATCCCGCCCGGAAAGAGCCTCCGCTTCAGCTTTCGGTGGAGACTATCTCCCTCGGCAAAGAAGATCCGCGCCTGGGTGGAGGTCCATCCGGATCACTTCTACCACGTCCATTTTTACCCAGTTTACTTGAAAGACGAGAACTTAAGCCCGGAAGGTAAGAAACTTATAGAGAGGGCCTTGAAGGAGTCTGGCCGCACCTCCTATATCCTCTTCGAGAAGATCATCTCTCTGGATGGACCTCCTCCCTCCTGAAGTCAGATTTCTTGGAACTTGAAGGTTTACCACGCCGCTTGAGACCCTCATCGAAGAGCAGAATAAAAACGCCAATTAGGGCAATGATGCCGAGGACAATAAAGGCAGCAATGAAAGGGTTCATTTCAGTACCTCCCTGCCGTCAAGGAAGTGGCCTAAGAGCGCCAACGAACATCCTATAGCGACAGGGAATCTCTATCTAACCTGCGTCACTGTGTCGATTAGAGCCGGTTTGCCTTCTCTCTTGATGTATTCAATAGCCCGTCTCAGGGCCGGTCCTACCTCATCTCCGTTCAATATAGGGCCCTCGCCATAGCATCCCATCCCTTTGGCAATGGTGGCGAAGTCGGGGGCGGGGTTGTCGATCTCCATGCCGATATAGGCGAGCTTTTCATCGGTTCCCCTCTGGGCCGCCATGCGGATCTGGTGCTCCCAGTCATTATAGTAGGCGCGGTTGTTGTACATGACGATCAACATGGGAATCTTGTCGTGGGCACCGATCCAAAGCGTACCGGGGTCAAACATGAGGTCGCCATCAGGCTGGATGTCCACCACCAGCCTCCCTGCCGCCCTATGGGCAAGGGCCACTCCCGTTGAGATCCCGATCTGCGTGGAGGTCCCGAGCGATTTCCCAGGATGGCGATAGGGCTGATCAAAATCCCACAGCCGGAGCGCCCAATCTTCCAGCGTGTTGGCCGTAAGGACCCAATCCTCATTTTTGATCACCTGCCACACTTCATGGGCCAGGCGCGGCAGCGACATGGGCTCGCCCTTCCAGTTCTTCCTGACCTCTTCTTGCCAGCTCGCGCGCAGTGCCTGATGGGTCCTTTTGTGCTCCTCGAAGCGCCGGCGGATCTCGTCTTTCTT
>Ga0184634_10000350_pt1 | contig 11589 bp, 9 predicted proteins | sample PLM31_200_b1_FD_133016 | JGI IMG/M metagenome (GOLD analysis project Ga0184634, IMG submission 133016) | Groundwater sediment microbial communities from an aquifer in East River, Colorado, USA - PLM3-1_200_b1 | ecosystem: Environmental > Terrestrial > Soil > Riparian zone | place: USA: East... | reverse complement strand
TGCTGCGCGCCGCGCCCCAGGTCGTGCATGTCGGCGCAGCCGGCGATGGAAATCACCGGACCCTCGGTATGCATGGCGTTGGTCAGACCAGGAATCGCGTTGGCAAAGCCTGGCGTCGTATACATGCAGACACCGGGCTGCTCGGTGATCCGGCTCCACGCGTCCGCCATATGCACCGCCGCCTGCTCATGGCGCGTGTCGTAAATCTGGAAATCCTGATCCGCCATCACGTCGAGGACCGGCAAGATATGATCACCGGCCAAGGCAAAAATATTTCTCACACCTTCGAGCTTGAGCGCTTTACAGATCAGATGACTTCCCGTGACTCGGGCCATGATTGCCTCCTGTGGCGAACGCTTTCTGGATTCGTATATCCGCTGGAGAATGTACCCCCACAGAACTCTGCGCGCCAACTCGCGTCGGTACAAATCCCGATCGTCAATTCGCTTTCGACGAACTTTCGTTTAGTACAGCGCGACACCACCCGTCAACGGCGAAGTTTTCGAACCGCGACCGCGTCGGCAAGCACGGTCGCCGCTGCCTGAATACTCGCAAATCTTCCCTTGACCGGTTCCCGCGCCGCGTACTAAGTAAATTCCTCGATTGTCGATGAACTTTTAGGAGGAAGCTATGAGAGCTTTGATTGCTCGCAATTACATTCTTCTCTGCCTGGTCGGCATTCTTGCTCTTCCCGCCGCTGTTGCGGCGCAAAAATTGATGGTCGGCTATTCCGGGGTGACCGCGATACAAGCTCCCTTTTGGATCATGAAGGACGCCGGATACTTCAAGCAGGAAGGGCTGGATGCCGATCTCATTTATATCGCTTCTTCATCGACTATGGCGCAAGCGATGATGGCCGGGGAGGTAGCGATCTCCACCGCTAACAGCCAGGCCGTGGTCGACACCGGCCTTCAGGGGGGCGATCTCGTGGCGGTGGGCGCATTCGTCAATTTCGTCGCCCTTTACGTTATAGCAGCGCCGGAGATCAAGAGCGTTCAAGACCTCAGAGGCAAGCCTGTGGGGGTTACACGCTTTGGCGCCACCACCGACTTTGCGATGCAGATGTTTCTCAAAAAATACGGCCTTGAGCCTGTCCGGGATGTGCCGATCATCCAGATCGGCGGCGTGCCGGAGTTGGCTGCGGCACTCTCCAAGAAGTCCATCTATGCCGCGGCGATGTCGTATCCCATGGGGTTGGTGGCGCAGCAAGCCGGGATGAAGGTACTGGCCAATCTAGCCAAGGAGGAGATCCCCTTTGTCCACCAAGGCATCACGACAACGGGAAAGTTCCTGCGCGAGCGCAGGGCTCACGCCAAGGGCTTAGTGCGCGCTTATGGAAGGGCCGTTTATTTCATGCATACGCGCAAAGAGGAATCGAAGGCTATCGTTTCCCGTTACACCAAGGTCACGGATTCGAGCATGCTCGAAGGCACCATGCAGTACGCCTACGACTTCGTGCAAAAAGTACCCTTGGTCAAGCGCGAAGCATTTCAGGCGACCTTGGATGAGAGCGGCAAGAAAAATCCCAAAGCCAAACAAGCGCGGCCGGAGCAGTTCTACGACAACAGCCTGGTGCAGGAACTAGTCAAGGAAGGGTTTTTCGCTTCGCTGTGGGGCAAATGACCGGCCACGAGACGAACAAGGTCGAAGGAATTAACAGCTACGAGTTAGCGGGCGGCGGAATCAGGCTTATCGTGGCGAGCACAATAACGAAAGCGTCGGTACAATTTTGACGGTTGGTCCGTCAAGGCATCCTGGGACGATCCCGACGCTCACGACCTTTCGCCTCATACAAAACACTATCCGCGGCGCTCATAAGAGACTCCGCTCTGTCCCCATCCTTCGGATATACGGCGACGCCGGCACTCACAAATGTGCGTGTAAATCCAACGGCAGAAAAATCAACCGCTCGGAGGTCAATTTTTGGCGCAAATGTCCATGAATGCGCAATCAGCCCAACGGCTACGAAGTCTTGCCAAACAAAGGAGAATGCATTTCTAGAGAAAAAATTTTGAAAGGCGCTTATCCGTGAGTGATCCCGCAGTACGCGACAGAGCGTAGAATCACGTGCGGCGCCGTGGGCGCCGCTTTCTAACCTTCGCCGCCCTGCCAGCTTGCACCGTCGAGATGGGAAATTGAACATTGATTGCGACGATCCGGTCCGCGTAACGATCCGCAAGACGGCCGAGGAATGCGCTGAAGAATTGCCACTCTCGACCGGGCTTGCGTGGGCTGATCACTTCGCAATTGATGACGGTGTCGACGACGGACCAATTCATCCAGCCCGGATACGACATGTTTTTGTGCTGAATCCTGCGGCCGCGCCGAGTCGCCGCGAAAGTGCGCAGCTCGCCCGCGCGCATCGCATCGACGAGTGTCTTGTGCAGATTTGCTCCAGTGCGTTCGATAATCTGAAAGCGGATCATGCCTCGCCACCTCCGATTAAATTATCGCGTAACGGGTCCCGTTTCGGATAGTAAATTTTGCGCCTGGGGTGCGATTGTATGGCCCGCCTCATCACTTTAGCAGGTCAAATGTCGCGGCGAAGAATGAATGAAAGACAAGAATCGTTCTGGCGTTCTCGCAATTGCGAAAACGAGTCGGTGATTGAGCATTTCCGCGTTATTTTCCCTTGCCGACGCTGGCCAACGCTTTTTTGATAATGTCGCGGATCGCATCCAGCTCGTCGATCCATGCCGGGTTCAGCCAAAGGAATTTGGCTCCCTTCACCCTCCGCGCGCGTTCGCTCACTTTTTCCTTGGAGATATCTTCTCGCAGGGAATCGTAGAGTCCGCCGGTTTTTTGATTGGAATCGAGCCACGTCGCTTGTCCCTCGCGAGACAGTAACCAATTGACGGCGACTTTCGCCGCGTTGGGATGGGGCGCGCGGCTGAAGAAGCTCAAGGTACCGTTGTAAGCCGTCACGGAAGAACCTTCTTTCAGCGATCCGGGCAAAAATTGATTGAGCGGCAGTCCCTGCATCATCGCCGTGTCGACATCGCGCGCGCCGATGCCGAAGGCGTATTTTCCCGCGCTGAGCCAATCCATCAATTGCTCGTTGGACCGCAAGATAGTGATGTCCGTGTCGGCGTGAAACCGGCGGATAAATTCCGCTCCGAGATCGGGGTGCTTGTAGAAAAAGATCTGCGCCGCGCTGATCGGGCCGGACAGCAGCGGGTCCACCGAGACGATCTTTCCTTTCCATTTCGGATTTAACAAATCCCAATAGGATTTGATCTCAGAGGGATTGACCATTTTGGTATTGAAAGTAATCTCGCCGCTTCTCGGCGTGCCTTCGAAGACGAAGATGAAACGGTTCTCCGGGTCGTCGTAATGATGTTTGCCTTCATACCAGCCGGAGGTGTCCAAGACTTCCGGCAAGAGCAAAAAAGGTTTGATCGGTTCCAAAATCTTTGCGCGGTGAAACACCGTCAACGGCGATATGTTTCCCGAGACATACAGATCGACAGCGAACTTTTCCGCTCGGCGCAAACTCATGACACGCTGACTTAACTCAGGGCCTCTCCCGGTCACCATGCTGATTTTGATTTTAGGAAATTTTTTCTGAAAGCCTTTGCGAAACGCCGGTTCGAACGCTTGGGTCATGTAAATGACTAGCGCTCCTTCCTCCTCCGCCGCTTTTACCGTTTTCTCCCACTCCGCCTGCCAAGCCGGCCTCGACTCGGCGGCCCCGGAAGAATCGAAAGATGAATACGCAAGGCAAAATAGCAGCAAAGAGATCGATGCAAGGATGCGCTGCATTGATTTCAACATAGGAACTCCTTCGTTCCGCTCGGTCGTCGCGGATGAATTAGCTTTTAGTTCTTGCTTGGTATGGAATCAAGAAGATTTGAATTCAGTCCTGGGACTTGACCCCCCGAGCGGCAAACCAGAGGTCACAAACCGACGGCCAGCGCTAATTGCGGCCGGACAGAATCTAAGCTCACCCCGTCATGTCAATTTCAACTCGATTCCAAGTTAGGGATAGACATTGATTTCGCTCTGGAGTAGAGAAGCTTTCTTGACTGACAGTGTTCTCGAAAGTTAGTGCAAGGCATGGAGCTATGACCGCCGCTGAGACTCAATTACCGCTCGACGCCGCGCGCAAGCTGGTTCCGATGATCCGATCCTGCGCCGACCAGATCGAGGCCGAGCGGGAGTTGCCCCGGCCGCTCTTCGAGGCGTTGGCCGACGCCGGCTTGTTCCAGTTGGCGCTTCCACGCGTCCTGGGCGGCGCGGAGATCGACTTGCCGAGCTACGTCCAAGTGCTTGAGGAGATCGGCAAAGCCGACGCCAGCACCGGCTGGGTGGTCAATCAGTGCGCGATCTTCGCGACCTACGCGGCACGGATGCCGCGCGACATCGCCCGCTCGATCTGGATCGACACGCCGCGCAGCGTCGTCGCCAACACGCCCGTCCCGACGGCCCGGGCTGTCGTGGTGCCGGGCGGGTATCGGGTCAGCGGTCGTCAGGGATTCAGCTCGGGATGCCGGCATGCCGCCTGGCTGGCGGCACGCGCTCTGATCTTCGAGAGTGGCGAGCCTAGGCTTAAGGATGGTCAACCCGAAGAGCGCTACCTATTCGTGCCGGCGACCGAGGCCGAGTTGCTAGATACTTGGCATGTGCGCGGCATGCGCGGCACGGGGACTCATGACTTCGCCGTGAGCGATGTCTTCGTACCCGCGGAGCGTACGATTCTTCAGGCTGGCGCTACCCTGCTGGAGACCGGACCGCTCTACCAGATCCCGCGAAGCTTGCTGTTCGCTTCGGGAGATGCCGCGGTGGCGTTGGGCTTGGCCCGCTCCTGCCTCGCCGCGTTCTTCGAGCTGGCCGGCGCCAAGACACCGCGGGCCATGCAGGCGACGCTCCGCGATCAGCCTTTGGTTCAGACTGGGGTCGGACACTCCGAAGCCCAACTCCGATCCGGGCGGGCCTTCCTGAACGAGGCGGTCGGTGAGATCTGGAACGAGGCGACGTCGACCGGCGCGGTCACCCAGGACCGGCGTGCGGCCCTACGTCTGGCCACGACGCACGCGATTCGACTGGCCGTCGACATCGTCGACACCCTTTATCAAGCCGCCGGTGTGACGGCGATCTACGAGGGGAATCCGATACAGCGCCACTTCCAGGACATTCACGTGATCAGTCAGCATCTTCAGGGCCGGCTCTCCCATTACGAGCTGGTCGGGAAGTACTCGCTGGGGCTGAAGATCGACCAGTCGCGGCTCTAACCCGATCGCCCTGTGGCAAGCTGCTCTTGAATAATGCTGAGGAGAGTAAACGGTTTGTACGCTTTCACCGACCGATAGGAAATCGCTTTTTGAAGTCAGCCACCGGCTGTTATGTCAACTTCAACTCAATCCCAGCGTAGAGATAATCAAAAAAAAATCGGACCTCTTTCATATCAGCGCCCTCAATTTAAATCCGGTGGTTCGATCCTTCGGCTTCGTTCAGGACACGCTCACTCGGCTGCACCTTTAGGTCCGAGTCTGCCGAGGGACCATCATCCTGAGACTTGCCGAAGGACAGCGTCCTGCTCTTCCATCCACGATCCTCGGCCTTCAAATTTGGAATTTGAGATTTGCAATTTGAGACTTCGTCGTGAGCTCAGTCGAACGATTCCGAGCGCCGCGAGGAAACGGAAATCGCATAGGACCACCGGCGCGGAAGGATTAACGGTCGCGTTCGGGATGAGATCGAAGAGTATCGCCGAGGCGTTCGTCGATACTGAAAGCGGGAAATTATCGGTAACCGCCCAGGCGGACTGCATAGGACCGAGATGGAGAAAGCCGTTTTCGGCCTGGATCAACAAGCAGGCCCAAAGCCTCCAACGCTTCGACACCGAGAATTGGCTCATCGACCTTTCCAATGAGCACGGTGGTTGGAGCCTCGCGGCCATCGATCTTGACCACCACCAAATCTGCTCCTAGTCGAACGCGTCTTCCATCGGCAAGCGTGACGGTTACAGATCTTCGCGGCCGTTTGATCCCCAACGCACGGGCCAAGCCTGGCGAGATGACCGAATAGGTTGTGCCCGTGTCTACGAGCATACGGACAGTAGCGGTTTTCTCCCCCCGCAGACGCACTCTCTGATAAATGTGGCCCATTGGCTGCTCCGAGATGACGTTACCAGAACGAATAACCGCAGACAATCAAACACAGGAGCTACGTACGTCCCAGAAAGACAAAAAGGGCTCGACTTATTTCTAGATTGAGTCTTTTGAAAATTAACTCCGGTGGTTCGAAAGTCCCATCACCCTGAGACTGCCGACAGGCAGCGTCCTACTCTTCCATATGGCCCGTCGTGAGTTCAGTCGAACGACAACTGCGTAGCACTACTCGGCTGGTGGTAGACAGGTCGGCGCAGAGGTTTGCAGCCATGCCGCTTCAAGTAAACCAATTGCCTAAACCATCCTTGAAGAAGAATTACCGGATCCGCCAAACGTGGGGCCACGATCGGTTCCGCAATTACCGGCTCCCAACAATAATAGTGTAAACCTTCTTCATTTCGCCCCGAGGAAATTGCTTCGAGAGAGCGCGCATCACCCCGGCCTTATCAACGTGGATTGAGATTCCAAGCTTGGCATATTCTTCCAACACTCGCTCCTTGAATTCGAATTCGTGCTTGACGTGGCCGATGCATTCTTCAATGTGCGGCCGGAAGGCTTCAATGTCACGCAACTCATAGTCCTCGGCGAGCATCGGCAGGAGCGTTGCGTAACTAAGATCGTCGCTGGTCTCGAGAAAATTCCAACAAGTGGCGATCACGGCCTTTTTGTTGATGCCGAGCGCCCAGTGGATCGCTTCCACGGATTCAGGTTTACATTTCCACAAAGTGACGCGGCCACTCGGTTCCTCGACATACCAGACGGTGCCCTCGACGCCGGTTAGTTTTTCATCTTCCGTTGGTTTATTTCTTTGCTCCATCTGGGCGCGGATCTCGCCATACTTCGCCACCGGATCTTCGTCGGCAACCAGTTCGCCCAACAGGGATGCGCCGGGCACATCCAATAGATCAAGTTGGTGCAACGGAATGACACTGGCGTCATCTCGAACGCCAAACAGGACGGCCAGCGCGAGATCACGGTCGTAGACGACCAGATGCGTGTTGCGGGCGCCGTACATCTCGAAACTGATATGACAGGCGTTGGCTTCGACAAGTTGCGGAATCGCCGGATGGATTCGCAGCAATTCTTGCCACATGTCCAGAAACGGTCCCCAGCGGCTGTTGCGCAGAGTGGGAGATAAACGGAGCTTGTAAGTCAGACGCCATTGACCGTCACCATCCCGATAACGGTAAGCGAGCACGTTGGTGCCATCGAGCTTTTCATAGAGATGAATTGTTTTGATCGGCGGAAAATGAAAAGAACCGTCTTTGCCGAACGGGTAATGCAACTTCGGCGTTGCCAGAATAAGCTGCGGCGTTTGCGCGTCACCGACATGCGTAATCACCAAAGCCCCATAGCGGTGATCGGCTTTTTGGCAGAGAAAACCGCGCAGTCGAAGACCGTCATTAAATGGATCTTCGACATCGAACGGCTGCAGCCACTTTTCATCGAGACCGATAAGCTCGGTGGCGAGGGAAAGAGCGAGTACATCAACAACGGTGTCCATCGTTCATTGCCTTTAAAAATTAGCGGGACCGGCGCCGTTCGTCCGGCGCTATTTGTTTATCGGCCGGATGATGGTCAAGCCGAGGAATTTGTAGTTGTCGTCGAAACGAAATATTACCGGGAACTGCTTTAACGCTTTTTTACTCAACTCAGATGGAAAGCCGCCATAGCGCGGTTTTTTGGTTTTCGCCATCGACCGATCTTCCAGCTTCACATCGATGACATGGTTGTCGACGCTACACTTAATTCCACTCTCCGTAAGCGTCACGCTGCGCTCCGCCGCGACGGTTATCGCATGGCCCGCGCCGAATCGGTTCGACTTGTACGAGTTATGCACGTCCACCTCCACCGACGCGCCATGGAATAGTATGCGATCGTAAACAACCTGGGCTTTAATCTTGGTCGCGAATGTCTTCTTCGATGACGGCTTCGTCCGCTTGCCGAGCGCCCTCGTGCCGTTTGCCGTAAGCAAGAAATATCGCTCTCGAACACCTTTGATCGTGCCACAAATACGGCAGGCGAGCTTACCGTCTCTATTGCGCTTGTAGCCGTCCCAATGCTGGCATTGTAAACTGAGAAACTCCCAGGCAAGGCCAAGACTTTGGTAGACGTCGAAATATGAATTCTGTCTCGCCTTTTGCGGCCTTCGGCCATTCAGATGCTTGCTGGCGAAGTCCAGCGCCCGAAAGACCCGCTTTAGATCCGTGCTTAATTGCGCCTTGGCGTTGCGCGCGGCCATCTCATTCACCCCCGCCGAGCTAATTCGTCGGTCGCTGTTATCTCGCCTCGTCCCAACTTGGCCGCGCGAATATTTTCACCCGGCCATTAGCCGTGAAAGAGCAGAGGTGATCGTCTGCGCGATTCGTGCCGAAGTCAACGATGCCGGCAGCGGAATATGGAGAGATGCCTTGTCAGTCGCGGACTCTTTTTTGATGAGCGGAGAAATGGCCTCTTCGACTCTGCGGGCGATCCGCTCGAATGCAGCGCCATTCGAGCGCGGTTGATTGCCCGGCGATCGCGCAGTGTGAGACGGTTTTTCTATGGAGTCCCTACGACCGGTTCGGGAAAGAGTTTCAAGAAATTTAATCCCTGCTTCCAGCAGCATTCCCAGGGCGTGGCCGGTGTCGGCGGTCCCATGGGCTTGCGATGGCGCCGACGCATCTCTCCCATCGCCGCCGTCGGGTCTGCCGTCCGTCTTTTGAATCTCCGGCTCAGTTATCGGCGCCGCCTCTTCCGGCACGATCTCTTTCAAGGTTTCGATCATCGATCTTCGGCCCAACTGCTCGAAGCTTACTTCCGAGCCGGCGCCGTCAAACAGGCCCTCGAAGAGCGCCTTCTTGAGCCGGATGGTTTCCCAAACGCGCTCTTCGATGCTGTTTTCCGTCAGCAAATGGATCGCGAGAACGGGCCTAACCTGTCCCATGCGGTGAACCCGCGCGATGCGCTGTTCGAGACGCGCGGGGTTCCAGGGCGGCTCGATATTGATTACAGCGGAGGCTGCCTGAAGATTTATTCCCACGCCGCCGGCGTCGGTGGAGAGAAACACTTTTAGATCAGCTTGGTCGCGAAATCTGGCAATCAGCTGGCCGCGCCGCCGCGTGGGGATACCGCCGTGGAGAGATATGTAGCCGAGTTTCATCTTGTCGAGCAGCGCGCCAACCTGGAGAATCATTTTTTCCCACTCGCTAAAGATCACTACTTTGCGCTCTTCTTCGAAGACCAGCTCATGGAGGATTTCGCGCAACTCGTCCAATTTGGGCGAAACCTCGGTTTCCTTGTCGAAAAGAAAAGTTGAGTCGCAGAGCATGCGCATGTTCTGGATCGCGCAGAGCATGCGCTGCTGATCCACGGGTGACAACCATCCCTGGCGCTCCAATTTGCGCACCAGCGCCGCCACTATTTTCTGCTGATCGCCATAGTACTCGGATTGCTCGGGGCTCATGGGAACGCGAAAAATCTTATCGGTGCGCGGCGGCAAATCTTTCAGCACCTGGTCACGGCGCCGGCGCAGTAAGATGGGCGCCAGCTTTTCTCGCACTTGATCCAGATTGCGGTAGCCGATGAGTTTCCCGTTCTCATTGATTTGCCGGTGCTCGCTCAGAAAACGAAATGCCGGCCCGAGCCGTCGGCCATCGACAAACTGAACCACGGAATAAAGTTCTTCCAGTTTGTTTTCTAGCGGCGTCCCGGTAAGAACCAGCGCGTAGCGGCTGCGCAAGGGCTTAATCGTGCGCGCCGTGGCGGTTTCCCAGTTGCGAATCCGCTGGGCCTCGTCCAGAACGATCAGATCAGGCAACAGAGCCGACACATTGTCGAGATCGCGGCGCACCAGCTCATAATTCACGATCTTGAAGAAGGCCTCCGAGTTGTAGAGCGCGCGTCGTTGCTCAGGCGACCCGTCGATCACGACAGCGCTGCGGTCGCTGAACCGCTCAATCTCGGTCAGCCACTGATGCTTCACCGATGCCGGGCAAATCACCAGCGTCCGGCTGATACCGCGGCGGCGGGCCAACATCTCCGCAGTACCGATGGCCTGGATCGTTTTCCCAAGCCCCATATCGTCGGCGAGAATAGTCCTTCCCCGCGAAGCGGCGAATATAACGCCGCGCATTTGAAATGGATACAATGGAACTTTGAGGAGATTATCCAGCGGCAGTTTGCCCTGTTCCAGCAAGCGCAGCTCATGGGCTTCAAAGGCAAGACCTTCAGCCGCCGCCGTCTCGCGATCGACCCATTCAAGAGCGTCGCCGTAGATCACAACCTTTTCATCGAGGGAGCGGAAGCGCGCCAGCGCCTGAGCAACGCGATCCATCTGATGCGCTTTGAGAAAACCGTCGCCGTCGAAGAATTCTTCTCTGAGCGCGAGCAATTCGGCTGAGATTTTAGCCGGAGAAACAATGCGAACTCGCGGTTGCTCCCGGTAGTCCAAGTAGATGGTGCTGTGTTTGCGTTGGTAGCGGCTCTTTTCAACTTTGCCGCCGAAGCGCGAGCGCGCGTGCAATAACACCGCCTCGATATGTTTGCACGTCCCCAAAGTATTGACCGCGTAGTCTGGGCAGGCACAGTAATTGTCGAAAAGGCCCACGCCGCGCAGCGCGACTCGATACGAACGCTTGCTCGCCGGAGAAAAAACCTGATAGTCGCCGAACATGCCTCGACCCTGCGGTTCGATTTTGAAAGCTTCCTTGCGCGCGCGCGACTGCCGCTCCGCGATCTGTTCTTCGATAAGCATGATTGATGCGATCCCTCATTTGCAAAAAATTCTGAAGTCGTCCAAACGTACTAATTTTCTGTGCGGCGGACAAGAAAAAAATCCGACGGCAAAGCGACAGGCGAGCACCAGACAATCCTTACAAGCTCTTGATTACGACAGCGCCAAACATTATCGCCGCGGCAGAAACAAAAAGCCCCAACCTCTTTCGAAGTTGGGGCTTTAATTTTTAATCCGGCAGCGTCCTACTCTTCCATACGGCGACCGTATAGTACCATCGGCGCTGGAGGGCTTAACGGCCGAGTTCGGGATGGGATCGGGTGTGACACCTCCGCTATCGCCACCGGAAACTGTTGAGAACAACGAAAGTCAAAAACAATTTGAAATTCGCTTTATTCTCTCACAACTGAATACGGGTAATTCTCAATCAACGCGGAGTCGCATTAGTAAATATGGTCAAGCCGCACGACCAATTAGTACCAGTTAGCTTCGACCATTACTGGCCTTCCACACCTGGCCTATCAACCTCGTAGTCTACGAGGGGTCTTTAGAGGTCTTACGACCTGGGATACCTTATCTTGGAGGGGGCTTCCCGCTTATATGCTTTCAGCGGTTATCCTGTCCGCACGTAGCTACCCGGCAATGCGGCTGGCGCCACAACCGGAACACTAGCGGTGCGTTCTTCTCGGTCCTCTCGTACTAGAGAAAACTCTCCTCAAGTATCCTGCGCCCACGGCGGATAGGGACCAAACTGTCTCACGACGT
>Ga0184634_10000348_pt1 | contig 11607 bp, 10 predicted proteins | sample PLM31_200_b1_FD_133016 | JGI IMG/M metagenome (GOLD analysis project Ga0184634, IMG submission 133016) | Groundwater sediment microbial communities from an aquifer in East River, Colorado, USA - PLM3-1_200_b1 | ecosystem: Environmental > Terrestrial > Soil > Riparian zone | place: USA: East... | reverse complement strand
CGGGAAGTCGAAGGCCGCCTCGCCTCGCATCAGAGCAGCGAGGTGTCCGAGGTCCGAGGTCCGAAGTCCGAGGTCTAGTGCGCTGGTTCTTTCTCCAGACGTCGGACGTCGAACTTCGCACTTCGGACGTCATTGGAGTTGAACCCGACCATCTCCTGTGCTATCGTGGTCGGCGTTCGCCCGCGCGGCCGTGAGGCTCCGTGGGCGGCGCCCCCTTCAGGAGCAGGCCCCGTGTTGCGTGAGCTGGTTTTCGCCCCCGTAGCCGAGAAGCTCGCCGAGGTCGAGCGCCGGATTCAGGTGAAGATCTCGAGCCGGGCCGATCTCATCTCAGAAGTGACGAACTACGTGCTCGGGGGCGGTGGAAAACGGGTGCGCCCCGCCCTCCTCCTCCTCTCCGCCCGGATGTGCGGGTACGACGGAGGGGAGCGGGACGTGGATCTGGCGGTGGTGGCGGAGTTCATGCACGCGGCCACCCTGATCCATGACGACATCATCGATAACGCCCAAAAACGCCGGGGGCGGCCGTCGGCGCCCGCACGGTGGGGTCCCCACGTCGCGGTCCTGGCTGGGGACTTTCTCTACTCGCACTCGATCCAGCGGCTGGTGCGCGACGGCGACTTTCAGGTGCTCAAGGCCTTCGCGGACGCCACCGTCGCCATGACCGAAGGGGAGATCCTGGAGCTGCGGTGGCATCGGAATCCCGATGTGCTCCACCAGGACTATCTCACGATCATCACCTGCAAGACGGCGGCCCTCTTCTCCGCGGCGTGCCGGAGCGGGGCATTGATCGCCGGGGTGGATGAACCCCGGGTGGAGGCTCTCACGGAGTTTGGTCTCAACCTGGGGATCGGCTTTCAACTGGTGGACGATGCCCTGGACTTTGCGGCGAGCGAAGAGATGCTGGGGAAACCGGTCGGCAATGACCTGGTAGAAGGTAAGGTGACTTATCCGTTGATCTACGTCCTCCATCAGGATCACAGCCCCGAGCGCGATCACATCCGCCACCTCTTGTCCAATGGACAGCTGCAGGAGGCCGATGTGGAGCGGATTCGTCGGTATGTGACGGAGGGCGGTGGGGTCTTGGCGTCGGTGGAGGAGGCGAGGAAGTACCTGAGGAAGGCGCGGCAGCAGCTAGTCCCCTTTCCCGATACCGTCGCCCGGCGGTCGCTCGAGATGTTGGTAGATTTCATCGTCGAGCGGAAATGGTGACGACCGAGGTCGCCGTGTCAACCACGCGAGTGCTGATCGTCAAGCTGAGCTCTCTGGGGGATCTCGTCCATGCGCTCCCCACGATCCGCTGCCTCAGGGAAGGCCTGCCCGCCAGCATCACCTGGGTCGTGAATGCGGTGTACGCGCCGCTCCTCAGGTATGCGGCCGACGTGGATGAGGTCATCTCCTTCGATCGCCAGCGTCCTCTCAGGGGTCTCTGGAGGGTGATCCGGCAACTGCGGCGGAGGGAGTTCGATCTCGTAATTGACCTGACCGGCCTATTCAAGAGTGCCCTTATCAGCCGGCTGGCGCGAGGACGACTCTGCCTCGGTCCCTCGGATGCCCGGGAGCTCGCCTGGCTCTTCTACCATCAGCAAGTCGGATCGAAGGATCTCAATCGTCATGCGGTAGAAAGGTACCTTGACGTGGTGCGGGCACTCCAGGTCAAGGACGGGGATCGGGTCTTCCCTCTCGCGTTCCCGTCTTGGGTCCCCGCCGAGGACGGAAAGAGGCCGGTCGTGGTCTTGATTCCCAGCGCGCGATGGCACAGCAAGCGGTGGCCGGCAGCTTCCTTCGCCGAGTTGGCAGATCGGCTTCGCCGGGACGGGGTGCAGGTCGTCCTAGTGGGGGGTGAGCTGCCGAGCGGTGAAGACCCCCTGGCCAGGGTCGAGGGGATCATGGATCTCCGCGGGAGGACGTCCCTGCCGGAGCTCGGAGGGATCCTGCAGCGGGCCGATCTCGTCGTTGCCAACGACACGGGTCCCATGCATCTCGCCGCCGCGCTCGGCCGTCGGGTGATCGCCCTCATGGGGCCGACCGATCCCAGCCGGACGGGCCCATACGGGACAGGTCATCGAGTCCTTTCTACCCGGCCACCCTGCAGTCCCTGCTTCTCCAAGGTCTGCCGGAATCCGGCCGGACAGATCTGCCTTCAGGACCTGCGCCCGGCTGAGGTCTACGCCACTGCCGCGGATATGCTGAACACCCCTCCATGAGTCATGACCCGAAAACCATCCGGAACTTCTGCATCATCGCCCACATCGACCACGGAAAGTCCACCCTGGCCGATCGACTCCTGGAGTACACCGGGACCGTGCCGGCGGCGAAGATGCGGGAGCAGGTCCTGGACCAGATGGAACTGGAGCGGGAGCGGGGAATCACCATCAAGGCTAAGGCGGTCCGGTTGCGGTATGAATCGCGGGAGGGGACATCCTACCTCCTCACCCTGATTGACACGCCGGGACACGTCGATTTCACCTACGAGGTCTCCCGGGCCCTGAGCGCTTGCGAGGGCGCCGTCCTGGTCGTGGATGCCTCTCAAGGGGTGCAGGCGCAGACCCTCGCCAACCTCCACCTGGCCTTGGAACACAACCTCACCGTCATCCCGGTGATCAACAAGATCGACCTTCCCATCGCCGATGTCGCCGCCGTCAGGCAGCAGATGGAGGAGACTCACCTGATCAATACCTCGGGGACGATCCTCTGTAGCGCCAAGGAGGGGATCGGGACTCAGGAGGTCTTCGACGCGATCGTCGCATCCATTCCTCCACCGCAGGGGGATCCGAAGGCGCCGCTGAAGGCCTTGGTCTTTGATTCCTGGTTTGATCCCTTCCACGGCGTGATTGTGATGATCCGTGTCGTGGATGGATGTGTCCAGCCGGGGCTCTCCATCACCCTGATGTCGACCGGGGCGACGTTTGAGGTGAGCCAGGTGGGCGTCTTTTCGCCGGAGATGGAGCCGGTGGCAATGCTCCAGGCAGGAGAGGTCGGGTATTGCATGGCGGGCATGAAGGATGTCCGTCAGGTCCGGGTGGGGGAGACCATCACCGAGGCGGACCGACCGGCCTCAACTCCTCTGCCGGGATTTCGGGAGGTGCGGCCTATGGTCTTCGCCGGGCTCTATCCGGTGGAAGGGGGTGAGTACCTTCGGCTGAAGGAGGCCTTGGAGAAGTTGCGGCTCAACGATTCGGCTTTTACCGTGGAGCCGGAGAGCTCGGCAGCTTTGGGATTCGGCTTCCGGTGTGGGTTCCTGGGACTGCTCCACCTCGAAATCGTCCAGGAGCGGTTAGAGCGGGAGTTCGATCTCGAGCTCCTGACCAGCGCCCCGACCGTCGTCTATCGGATCCGGCTCACGGACGGGAGGACGCTGGAAATAGATAACCCCTCCCGTCTCCCCTCCCGTGAGCGTGTGTCCGCCATCGAAGCACCGTACATCCGGGCCGTGATCATGACCCCGGGGGAGCATATCGGTCCTGTCCTTGCCCTCTGCCAGGAGAAGCGGGGGGTTCGGGTGGGTTTGGAATACCTCCAGGAGCGCCGCGCCATCCTCACCTATGATCTCCCTCTGGCCGAGGTCGTCCTCGATTTCTACGACCGGCTCAAATCGCTGACGCGGGGGTACGGCTCGCTGGATTATGAGCTGATCGATTACCGGGAGGGGGACCTGGTGAAGCTCGACATCCTGGTGAACGGGGAGCCGGTGGATGCCCTCTCTGCCATCGTCGAGCGGGATCAGGCCTATCAGCGGGGACGGCAGCTCGTGGCCAGACTCCGCGAGCTCATCCCCCGACAGCTCTTTGAGGTTGTGCTGCAGGCCGCGATCGGGGGCAAGATCATCGCCCGGGAGAGCATCAAGCCCCTCCGCAAGCAGGTCACTGCCCACTTGTACGGGGGCGATGTCACGCGAAAGCGAAAGCTCTTGGAGCGGCAGAAGGAGGGGAAGAAGCGGATGAAGCAGCTGGGGCGCGTGGAGATCCCTCAAGAGGCCTTCATGGCCGTTCTGAGTCTGCGGGGGGACCAGGGTCGGCTTCGGGGGGTCAAGGGGTCTGGCGAGGACTAGGACAGAGCGACAGACTGCGCATGGCCCATGAGAGCATAAGATGAATCGCGACCCGGAACAGGAGACGCTGGTGGGGATGGAGGAACCCGCGGGAGAGGCGCGCGAACGGCGGAAGTCCGCTGCCCGGGAGTGGCTTGAGGCGCTCGCGGTTGCCGTGCTGTTGGCGCTGTTCATCCGGACCTTTGTGGTTCAGGCCTTCAAAATCCCCTCCGGGTCCATGATCCCTACCCTCCTGGTTGGGGACCATATCCTCGTGAGCAAGTTTACATACGGCGTCCGCCTCCCCATGCTCGATACCTGGGTTCTTGGCCCCCGGGCCCCGCGGCGGGGAGATATCATCGTCTTTAAGTATCCCTATGATGAGAGTCGCGACTTCATCAAGCGGGTCATCGGCCTTCCGGGAGAGGTGGTGGAGATCCGCGACAAGCAGGTGCATATCAACGGCAAGCCGCTCCAGGAGGTGTACCCCTTGTACAGGGACCCCGTGGAACGGGCGAATCGCCATTCGCCTGGAGAGGTCTATGGGCCGATCACGGTACCGCAGGACAAGCTCTTTGTCCTCGGGGACAACCGAGACCAGAGCCAGGATAGCCGGTTTTGGGGCTTTCTGGACGTCCACAAGGTGGAGGGGGCGGCATTCATCATCTACTGGTCCTGGGACCCGATTGAGGGGCGGCTGCGTTGGAATCGGATCGGTAAGTCGATCCACTGAGGAACGTCCGAGGTCCTATGTCCGACGTCCAAGCAACTATCCCCTTGACAAGGCGGGGGCCGATCTTTAATCTTCAAAGAGACAGGGCCTTAGCACTCATACGATGAGAGTGCTAACCCCGATCCGAACGGGATGAGATCCTCAATGCGGCGCCTGTGGGGTGGCCTTCGAGGGGCTGCGGGCGTAAGATTTCGGATCGGGGCTAACGTGAGAGGTATCGATGCGCGGCGCGCCAGCCGAATTGACCGAACGGCACCGGGACGTCCTGCGGGTGATCATCCAGGACTATATTGCCAGCGCCGAGCCGGTTGGCTCTCGAAGTGTTGCGCGGAAATACGGGTTTCGTCTGAGTCCAGCCACGATCCGGAATGTCATGGCCGATTTGGCAGAGTGCGGCTATCTCGCCCAGCCGCATACCTCCGCGGGCAGGATCCCGACCGATCGGGGATATCGAATCTACGTCGACAGCCTGATGGACCGATGCCCCCTCACCCGCGCGCAGGAGGGGATGATCGAGAAGCGGTTCTGTCACGTCCAAGGGGAGGTGGGAGACCTGATGCGGGAGGCCACCAAGCTTCTCTCCGGCCTCTCGCGCTCGGTGGGCGTGGTCCTCGCACCGCGGGTGGACCAATTGGCGGTCAGGCGGATCGAGTTTGTCCAGCAGTCGGCGGAAAGGATCCTGGTCATCCTGGTCACCACGTCGGGACAGGTGCACCACAAGATGGTGGCCCTCGATGAGGTGATTCCCCAGGAAGCGTTGAACAAGATGGCCCGGTTGCTCAATGCCATGGTGGAGGGGATGTCCCTTTCGCGGGTGCGGCAGCTGCTGGTCAAAAAGATGGCCGAGGAGAAGGCGATGTACGACGAACTCCTCCGCCAAGCACTGAAACTAGGCCAGAAGAGCTTTGCGGGAGAGACGGAGGGAGAGGTTTACATCGACGGGACCACCAACATCATGCATGAGCCGGAATTCGCCGATGTCGAGAAGATGCGAGCCATTTTTGTCGCCTTCGAGGAGACGTCGAAGCTGGTAAGGATTCTCGATCAATGCTTGGGCCAGCAAGGGCTGACCATGATCATCGGCTCCGAAAACGTCCTCCGGGAATGGCAGCGCCTCAGTCTGGTGATGGCCCCGTACTATAGCGGGGAGCAGCTCCTGGGGACTCTCGGGGTGATCGGCCCGACCCGGTTGGACTACGACAAGATCGTCCCCCTGGTGGACTTCACCGCCAGGCTGGTCAGCCGGTCCCTGACGGAAGTGGCGTCGTAGCATCGAGTTGGGATCTCGACGGCGGGAGGGTTCCCTCTCGCCTTTTGCCTTTCGGGGGAGGAGCAACGGCAAGAAATGGTGAGGGATAGAGGAGAGGACCAGAGTGCCGCTGGTTCCGACGCCGCGGAGGTGGCGGCCCCCGATCTGGAGGCGAGGGTCGCGGCGCAGGCCAAGGAGCGTGAGGAGCTTCAGGACCGGTATCTGCGCCTGGCGGCGGAGTTTGACAATTACCGGAAGCGTGTGGTGCGGGAGCGGGCCGAGCTGATCCGAACCGCCCACGAGGGCCTGCTGCTTGAGTTCCTTCCGGTGCTGGATAATCTCGAGCGGGCCCTGGCCGCCGCGCGCTCCTCCGCGGGGTCGTCTCGGGCAAACGAGGCCCTGATCGAAGGGGTAGAGATCACCCTCCGACTGTCCAGGGGGGTGCTCGAGAAGGCGGGCGTGAGGGAGATCGAGACGGTGGGGCGGGAGTTCGATCCGGTCGTCCATCACGCCGCGGAACAGGTGCGGGTGACCGAGGTTCCCGAGAACACCGTCGTGGAGGAGGTGCTTCGGGGGTACCTGCTGGATCAGAAGGTCCTCCGCCCCGCGCTGGTCAAGGTATCCACCCGCGCAGCTGCTCCTTCGGATATAGCGGGAGCGTCACAGGGACAGGGCGGTGAGTAGGGACTACTACCAGATTCTCGGGGTCTCGAGAGGCGCTTCCCCTGAGGAGATCAAGAAGGCCTATCGGCGGCTGGCCCTGAAATTCCATCCCGACAAGAATCCCGACGATCCTGCGGCGGCGGAACAGTTCACAGAGATCAACGAGGCCTACGAGGTCTTGTCGAATCCTGAGCGGCGGCGCGAGTACGACCTGTACGGGACTGTCGGGGGTGCCCGGCTGGCCGCCGAGACGGCCTCCGGCTTCGGGACGGGCTTCGGCGGGCTGTTTGATGACATCCTGGAGGGGATCTTCGGAGGGTTTGGCGGGCGGAGCGCCGCCCACCGGGGGGTCGACCTCCGCTATACGATGACCATCACGTTGGAGGAAGCCGCCAAGGGATTGAAGCGGGAGGTCACCGTTCCCCGGCTGGAGGCGTGTGGGGGCTGTCGGGGAACCGGCGCCCGGCCGGGGACGCAACCGCAGGCCTGTCCGGCCTGCCGGGGCAGAGGCCAGATTCGATTTTCGCGAGGCTTTCTCACCGTCGATCAGACCTGTCATCGGTGCGGGGGAGAGGGAAGCACCATCGGTTCCCCCTGCCCCACATGTCAGGGCGAGGGGCGGATCACCCAAGAACGGATGGTGGCGGTGAGGGTCCCCCCAGGAGTCGAGACGGGGACGCGGCTCCGGATCAGTGGCGAGGGGGAGGCAGGGTTCAAAGGTGGGCAGCGGGGCGATCTCTATGTGGTGATCCAGGTTGCGGAGCATCCGATCTTCCACCGGGAGGGGGATGATTTGACCTGCGAAGTCCCTATCAGCTTCACGCACGCGGCCCTGGGGGGAGAGGCCCAGGTTCCTACCCTCAACGGGATGATCCCCTTTCATGTTCCCCCCGGGACCCAACCGGGCGCGGAGTTTCGACTCGAGGGATGCGGCCTCCCGAATCTCAGAGGCTACGGTCGAGGGGACCTGAGGGTGAAGGTCCTGGTCGAGATTCCTTCCCATCTCACCCACAAACAGCGGGAGCTCCTGGAGGAGCTTCATCGTCAGGAGAACGGCGAGGGGACGCCGCTGAGCAGGAGCTTCTTCGAGAAGGTCCGCGAGCTCTTCGGTGGGGGAGTCGGTTGACGGACTGCGTGTCGTGGATCGTTTCTACGTGACCGGGAAGCACGCCCTGGGCGGTGACGTTCGGTTCAGCCCGGCTCAAGCTCGCCAGATCACCCGGGTCCTACGGATGGGGGTGGGCAGCCGGGTGCTCACCTTCAACGGCACCGGGCAGGAGTGGGAGGTAGAGATTGTCGCGGCCTCTCCCCGACAGGTCCTTGGTCGGGTCGTAGCGGAGCGATCTGCGGTGCGCGAGTCCCCCCTTCGGGTTGTGTTGCTCCAGGGGCTTTTGAAGGGGCCCAAGATGGATTTTCTTATTCAGAAGGTGACGGAAATGGGGGTGGCCGAGGTCGTCCTTCTCACGACGAGGCGGACGGTGGCCGAGGGGTCAGGAAAGGTGCCCCGGTGGGAGCGGATTGCCATCGAGGCGGCAGAGCAATCGGGTCGCCTCACGCTCCCGAGACTCACCGGCCCACACCCCCTGGAGGGATACGTGACCGGACCCGGCCCCGGGGCGGCCCTGGTTCTCTGGGAGGGGGAGCGCGTGGGGACGCTCGGCGCGCTGCTCGATCAGATGCCCGCTCCGGATGAGGTCAAGGTCGTGGTGGGTCCGGAGGGGGGGCTGGAGATGGACGAGGTCGCCCTCCTCACGCGGGCCGGTTTTGTGCCTGTCTCCCTGGGGCCCAGGACCTTGCGGGCGGAGACCGCCGCGGTGGCCGCCCTCGCTATTCTCCAGCACCGCTGGGGCGACCTCCGCTGAGCGGCCGTGGTTGTCAGTCACACAATGCAGCTCTACCTCATCGACGGTACCTCCTACATCTACCGAGCCTTCCACGCCCTGCCACCGTTGAGCAACTCTCGGGGGCTCCCGACCGGTGCGATCTACGGCTGTACCACGATGTTCCTCAAGATACTGCGTGAACGAGCGCCGGAACATGTGGCCGTGGTTTTTGATGCCGGCGGCGAGACGGAGCGCCACCGGGAGTTCGAGGCCTACAAGGCCCAGCGTCCACCCATCCCCGAGACGCTGGCTCCCCAGATCCCCTATGTCTATCAGGTGGTGCGGGCCCTCAATGTGCCGACCCTGATGGCGGAGGGCACCGAGGCGGACGACATTATCGGGACGGTCGCGACAAAGGCGGCTGCCGATGGGTTTCAGGTGACGATTGTCTCCGGCGACAAGGATCTCTTCCAGCTCGTGGGTCCTGCCATCCAGGTGTACGACCCGATGCGCGACAAGACCTATCGAGTCCGGGATGTCGAGGAGCGATACGGGGTGCCGCCGGAGGCGATGGTCGACCTGATGAGTCTCACCGGGGATGCCGTGGATAACATTCCCGGGGTCCCCGGAGTGGGAGAGAAGACCGCCAGCGCGCTGATTCGGGAATTCGGAACGGTGGAGAATCTCCTCCGGTCCTTGGATCGCGTGAAGCGGCCAAGGCTCCGCGAGGCGCTGAAGATGCACGCCGAGCAGATCAGGAAAAACCGGACCCTCGTTACCATCCGGACCGACGTTCCCCTGTCCGTCTCGGCGGAGGCCCTGCGACGCCCGCTTCCCGACTGGGAGCGACTCCGGGACCTCTTCCGGGAGTTGGAGTTTACCCGTTTGCTCGCGGCCCTTGAAGGGACGCAGCAGGAAATGCGCTGATCGGATGATCCGGGTGGGGCTTACGGGGGGGATCGCCACGGGCAAGAGTACCGTCGCCCGCATGTTCGCTCGGCGGGGGGCCGCTGTCATCGATGCGGATGAGATGGTCCGAGAATTGCAAAAGCCGGGCTCGACTGTCTATGAAGCCATCGTCGACGTGTTCGGGCCTCACATCCTCCGTGGCGACGGCACCATCGATCGCAGATCATTAGGAGAACTCGTCTTTCGCGATGAGCAGTTACGCAGGCGCCTCGAGACCATGGTGCATCCTGGCCTCATCAGTGCGGTGGAGCAACGGGTGGCTGAACTTCGGACACAGGGGGGTGCGGTATGCGTGGTGGAGCTCCCCCTCCTCATGGAGGCTGAAGCCGAGCGTCGCTTCGATTGCGTGGTGGTCGTCACCGCCCCGGAAGAGGTACAGGTCGCTCGCCTTATGGCCGATCGAGGTCTGAGTCGGGAAGAGGCCTTGGCCCGCATCGGCAGCCAAATGCCCCTGGGGGAGAAAGAGCGACGGGCCGATGTCGTCATTGAAAATGGGGGAGCGCTGCAGGAAACCGAGCGGCGCGTGCAGGAGGTCTACGAGTGGCTGCTCCAGAATGCCTCAAAAAAAGCTTGACAAGGTCTGGGTGGGTTCGTAATATTTATTGCGGACATACCGATTTGAGGCATCTCCTCAGCACTTTCAAGGTTATTCCACCACAGTACTCCAGCCCTGAATCAGCCTCGGGAGATCCCCTGTATCGGGTAGTGCACATAAACGGAGAACGAGAATTCGCTCGACACGCTGGGTCCTGGGCAATCGCGCCCGATCACGCATCGCCGCGTGGTCACGAGGGTCGGTCGGGGGCTAGCGCGAGAGGGTAAGAGGACCGGGAGATCGCGGGTTCCGCGACCGGAGCCACGCAGAGAGGGGAGAAAGCGAGATGCCGTCCCAACGTCATGCGAGTGATGCCGTGAAGGAAGCGACCAAAGAGGGGAAAGAGACGAAAGAGGCCAAGGCGGTGGTCCAGGAGACAGCCAAGGACGCCCCCCGCGAGGGTCTCATGAACCTGGCCGAGTTGACCGAGAGGACCATCTCCGAACTGATCACCATTGCGCGCTCCGTGGGCCTGGTGGGCGCCAGCGCGCTCAGGAAGCAGGATCTCATCTTCAAGATCCTGGAGGCCCAGGCGGAAAAGAATGGGCTCATTTTCGCCGAGGGGGTCCTGGAGGTCCTCCCGGATGGTTTCGGCTTCCTCCGGGCGCCCAACTATAACTACCTTCCCGGGCCTGACGATATCTACGTCTCCCCGTCCCAGATCCGGCGTTTCGATCTGAGGACCGGCGATACGGTGTCGGGTCAGGTCCGCCCCCCAAAGGAGGGCGAGCGGTATTTCGCCCTCCTCAAGGTGGAGGCGGTCAACTTTGAGAACCCCGAGGCGATCAAGGATAAGACCCTCTTCGATAACCTCACGCCCCTCTTCCCCAACGAGCGGTTCCGCCTGGAGACGACCGGGGACGAGATCAACATGCGGGTCATGGATCTGATCACGCCGATCGGGAAGGGGCAGCGGGGATTGATCGTGGCGCCGCCCCGGACCGGGAAGACGATCCTCCTGCAAAAGATTGCGAACAGTATCACCAAGAATCATCCGGAGGCATTCCTCATCGTCCTCCTCATCGATGAGCGTCCGGAAGAGGTGACCGACTTCCAGCGGTCGGTGAAGGCGGAGGTGATCAGCTCCACCTTCGACGAGCCGGCCAGCCGCCACGTGCAGGTGGCCGAGATGGTCCTGGAAAAGGCGAAGCGGCTCGTCGAGCACCGACGGGATGTGGTCATCCTCCTCGACTCGATCACCCGACTCGCCCGCGCGTATAACGCGGTCTGTCCGCCGAGCGGCAAGGTCCTCTCAGGCGGGGTCGATGCCAACGCGCTGCAGCGGCCCAAGCGGTTCTTTGGGGCGGCCCGGAACATCGAGGAGGGGGGGTCCCTCACCATCATCGCCACGGCCTTGGTCGATACCGGCAGCCGGATGGACGATGTGATCTTTGAAGAGTTCAAGGGGACCGGGAATATGGAGCTACTTCTGGACCGCCGCTTGGTGGATAAGCGCATGTTCCCCGCCATCGACATCTTCCGATCCGGGACCCGCAAGGAGGAGCTGCTCTTGACGCAAGAGGAGCTCAACCGGATGTGGGTGCTCCG
>Ga0184634_10000347_pt1 | contig 11613 bp, 10 predicted proteins | sample PLM31_200_b1_FD_133016 | JGI IMG/M metagenome (GOLD analysis project Ga0184634, IMG submission 133016) | Groundwater sediment microbial communities from an aquifer in East River, Colorado, USA - PLM3-1_200_b1 | ecosystem: Environmental > Terrestrial > Soil > Riparian zone | place: USA: East... | reverse complement strand
TACTTAAGCAATGTCACCCTGAACGAAGTGAAGGGTCTCATGTATTTGGAAAGACGAGATTCTTCGCTTCGCTCAGAATGACAATCAAAGTAAAGGGACTTATGACTCACAACACTAGAGAGAAGAGGCCGGCCCTTCAGGTCAGATAGCGGAGAAAAATCGTCGCCAGCCCCAGAAAAGAGAGAAAGCCGAAGACGTCTGTGAAGGTCGTAACGATAACGCCTGATCCCAGGGCCGGGTCCAACCGTAGCTGCTTGAGCGCCAGGGGGATCAGGGTCCCGGCCAGTGCCGCCACGAGGAGGTTGATCACCATGGCCAGGGCCAGCACCAGCCCCAGGACCGCGTTGCCTTTCCAAAGATAGGCCACAAAGGCCACCAGAAATCCGGTCACGGCCCCGACGGTAAGTCCCACGGTAACCTCCTTGACTATGGCCCGCCATGCCGAGGAGAAGGCCAATTCCCCCAGGGCGATTCCCCGGACCATTACCGTAAGGGTTTGAGTCCCGCCATTGCCCCCCATGCCGGCTACCACCGGCATAAATGTCGCCAGGGCGACTACCTTCTCTATGGTGCCTTCAAAGAAGGCAACCACAGAGGCGGCGAGAATAGCAGTTAAGAGGTTGAAGGTCATCCATGGAAGCCGCTTCTTTATGGACAGGCCGGGTGGGCTGAAGACCCTGTCGGTCTCTTCCAACCCAGCCATCTTGTACATATCCTCCGTGGTCTCCTTGTCAATGATGTCGATCACATCATCGACGGTAATGATGCCCGCCAGCCGGCCCTCCCCGTCCACGATGGGCAGCGCCAGAAGCTCGTATTTGGAGACTGTGCGGGCGGCCTCCTCCTGATCCATGGAGACCTCCGCCCGGATCGGGTCGGAGATCATCATCTCCTGGAGGGTTCGATCGTGAGGCGCGATGACCAGATTGCGGATCGGGACGACGCCTGCGAGCTTGCCCCCTTCATCCACCACATAGAGATAAAAGAAGGTCTCCAGCTCCCCGCGCTCGCGGATCTTGTCGATGGCCCCTTGGGCGCTGGTGTGGGGGGGGAGCGCCAGGAACTCCGTGGTCATGATCCTTCCCACGGTTCCTTCGGGATACCTGATGAGCTGCTCGACCCTTTCCCGCCTGTCCGGGTCCACCAGGGCGAGGACCTTTTCTTTTCTCTCCTCAGGGAGGCTGTCGATGAAAGCCACGGCATCGTCCGGGTCAGACCGGACGATCATCTTGGCTAGCTTTTCATCCTCTATCAGGGCGAGGATATCAGGGAGGAGGTCCGGGGGAAGCTCCTTAAGGGTCTTTGCCACCCTGCGGGCAGAAAAGAGGAGATCGAAGAGCAGCCGCACCTCGGTCGCATTCAGGTCCTTAAACAGCAAGGCGATGTCTGCCGGATGGCTCTTGCCGATCACTCTCAGGACGCGGTCGGGAGTAGCTGTGCGGATCAGCTCCCGGACGGTCTCGTGGTTTAGAGCCGGAGGTTTCATGATTCTTTATCGACAGGCCATCATCATCTTCTTGTTTAACTGTTACCGGGAGAATTTGCAAATCTGTTCTTTGGCGCTTAAAAGAGTTATGGAAATCTGATAGGGTGGCTGCCAAGGAGGGTTTATGTTCGGACTTGGTTTTCAAGAGCTGTTGATTATCCTGGCCATCGCCCTGATCATCTTCGGTCCGGCGAAGCTGCCGCAGATCGGAAGTGGACTGGGCAAGGCCATCCGCGACTTCAAGAAGGGAATCCGAGACGAGGAGTCTGAGAAGGGCGTCAAGGAGGAAAAAAAGGACGATTCCAAAGAGCTGCCCCGTTGAAGAGCGGTCCAGACCCTCTCCCAGTTTTTTCTCACTCCACGGCACCAGGAGGCCGGAGAAAAAGTCCCCAGAGGAGCTTAAAAATGGAGGAGACTAGCCATGCGATTTTTACCGAGAGACGAGAAGTTTTACGATCTGTTCGAGATCAGCGTCAAAAAGGTTGTTGAAGGGGCGATGAGACTGGAGGAACTGATAAAAGATTTTAAGGAGGTCTCCCTCAGGGCCAAGCAGATCAAGGATATCGAGCACGAGGGCGACCTGATCACCCACAATACGATTGAGATGCTCAACCGCACCTTTGTCACCCCATTGGACCGGGAGGACATCCATGATCTGATCACTTCCCTGGACGACGTCCTGGACTACATCGAGGCCTGCGCTGAGCGCCTGAGCCTGTTCAAGATCGGCAAGACCACGGAAGAGGCCATGCTCCTGGCAGGAGTCTTGGTGCGCTCCGTCAAAGAATTAGAAGGGGCGGTTTATAAGTTGCGGCGCTTGAAGGAGGTGGATTCCATTCTCAAAAACTGCATTGAGATCAACCGGCTGGAGAACGAAGGCGACTATGTGGTTCGGTCCGCCGTGGCCAAACTCTTCGAATCGGAAAGCAATCCTCTGGAGGTGATCAAGTGGAAAGAGATCTACGAGACTCTGGAGAACGCGATCGATCGGTGCGAAGATGTGGCCAATGTCCTGGAAGGGATTGTCCTTAAAAACGCCTAGAGGTCTTTTCCCAGTCTCCATCCTCTGCGTCTCCGGCGTGTCTCGGCAGGCAGAAGTTTGGACGCCCATCTTTGGTGCTGGAGCCCACCAGGATCGTGTAGAGGGAGAACCTCGACGGCTTATAGATCTTCTCGATCTGGAGCTCCGTCTCTTCGACAAAAGGCTTCAGTCTCAGGTTCGTGTGCCATCCCAGCCGGCGGGTCAGGGGATCGAGGGACTCCGTCAGAAACCCCAGGAGGGGCGCCTCACTGGTAAAGTGGTTGACGATGACGATTCTACCATCGGGACGACAGACCCTCTTGGCCTCTCCAATCATCCTGATGGGATCGGGGACCACGGTGACCACGTGAAAGGCCATCACATAGTCGAAGCTGTTGTCGGGGAACTTCAGGTTGAGGGCGTCCATCTCCAGGACTTTGAGGTGGCTCCAGCCGTTGTTGCGGATCTTCCTGCGGGCGCGGGCCAGCATATGAGGGGCCAGGTCGATCCCGACCACCTCGCAGTGGCGCGGGTAGGCAGGGAAAGAAGTGCCCGTCCCCGCTCCCAGCTCCAGCACCTTGGCCCCCGTAGGGATGTCGAGGGCCTCGATCACGTCTCTCACGCGCGAGTAGAAGAGCCGGCCAAATACCTTGTCGTAGAATGGCGCGAAGTCAGAGTAGAGCTTACTTTCGTGGGGATCTATCTCACCCATAGTCCCCACCCGGGCTTAGATTCCCTGCTCGACAGGAAGTGTGCCGGATCAGACATCTCTCACTTGCCTCTGGTTAAATAGAGAGATGTCTCGCTTGCGGAAGCGCCACTGCTTTCCCTTCTTAAATGCGGGCAGGATATTTTTTCGTGCGAATTCATTCACCGTGTCAGGACTCAGGTCTAGAATCCTGGCGACTTGCCTGCTGTTCAACAGATCTTCTTCCTGGTCCAGCATAAAGCCTCCCCCCTGATGACATTCGAACCGCTGGCAAACAGAGCTTTTTTAGCAACTTAGTCCGAAGCTGTCAAGCGAACTTGACGTTTAGGGGCGCCGTAGATAAGGTTACCTCTGGCATGAAGCCGCTCGAAATGTTCAGGAAACTGGGGATGCGCCGGCAGATTTACCGTAAGATATTCAAACTCATGGGCGTGCTGGCAATCGCCTCGGTCCTTTTCCTGGGAATTGCCGCCTATACCTTCTATCGTCTGGTTCAGCTCGGTGAGCTGCGTCGCTTCCTCATCCAGGAAGTGGAGAACCTGACCCAGTTGAAGGTCAGTGCCGGCGAGGCGGGCTTGACGATAGGGAAGGTAATGGGTGTCTCCCTCAGGGACCTTGTCCTGTTCGAGCCCAAAGGGCAACGCCTGGTGATGAGGGCTCAGAGGGTCCTGATTCGCGTAGCCCTCCTGCCCCTGCTCCGGCGCCGGCTGGTCTTTAGCGAGATCCGTCTTTATCGCCCAACGCTCCAGGTCACCCGGGATGAATGGGGAGAATTGCCTCTCCTCGGCGGGATCCTGGGCCTTCTTTCTCGCAACGGAGAAGAGGGGGAGTTTACTCTCGACCTAGACGGGATAAGGGTTGAAGGTGGAGAGATCCTCTTACGCGAGCACCAGAAGGACCTTGTCCCTACGGTCACACGCTTGCGCGAAATCGATCTGATCCTTCGGCGCGTCCCGACGAAGGGCCCTTCCCGCCCGGCCCCCGCCAAAGAAGTAACGGCCCCCGGAGGAGAAGAGGCGACACTGATGGTGAGCTTAAAGGCCGCGATTGAGAAAGACGGTAAGAGGGTAGGGGTCACATCGAGAGGCAGGATCGTCTTCCCCGGGGGCGGATCCGAATGGCGCCAGGCATGGTTCGATCTGGATACTTCTCTAGAGCGCTTTCCCGCGAATCTGTTTTGGAATTATTACGGTCACTTGCTGCCGTTCAAAACAGTCCAGGGCACCCTGAGCCCACGCCTCCGTTGGCAGGGGAGGTTGGCCGAGCGGGTCCACGTGCAAGGCGAGGTGGACTTTGCGCAGATCGAGTTGCATGCGCCTGATATCTTCGCCTACCCCTTAACACCCGGGGATGGGCGTCTGAGGCTGGCAGTTGAGCTAACGCCGAACGAGATCCGGCTCCAGTCCCTCGATTTGCGCTCTTCAGAGATCGCCCTGGCCGCGCGGGGATCCGTGCAGGTGTCGACCGAGAACGACCCTTACTTGGAAGTTCACCTCACGGCGCCTTTCGTGCCGCTCCTTGCGGCGCGGAAATATATACCGCAGAAGATTCTCGGCCCTTCCCGGTGGGGAAGGCTGATAAGCGCGGCGGATCGCGGCCGGGTGAGATTGGTTAAGGCTGGGGTCGCCGGCCGTCTCTCGCAAATTCGTCGCTTGTCCGAGCCTGGCTTCGAAGAGCACATTTGGCTGGAGGCGGAGTTGCTCGACGCGGGCGGCAGCTTGACAGGAGACCCCGCTCTACCCGTGCGAGGCATCAGCGGGCGGATTGTCCTGGAAAAAGGAGTCCTCTACTACCGGCACCTCAAGGGCAGCTATGGCCCGCTGCGCCTCGCCGAGGTCGATGGCATCCATAAGGGAATTCTTACAGGACGCGGGCTTCTTCAACTGCGCGCGAGGGGCGAGGCGGATCTCTCGCAGCTGCGCGGGCAGTTGAGGGCAGTTCCCATTCCCCCGCATGTGGCCAAGGCGGTCGCGGCCCTTGAGGAGCTGGGTGGAACAGGTAAGTTCCGGCTCTCCCTACGCACGGACTTCGCCTCCCTATCCCATTATGAGGGACAGCTTGCTTTAGAGAACGCGCGCCTCAGGATAGGAGAGTTTTCTCTATCACGTCTCAGGGCCAACCTATCCTTCTCTCCCAAGGAGATGCGGGCGGAAAAGGTTACGGCCCTCTTAGCCGGCTCCCCGGTCCACATTCGATTATACGTCAAGCCCTCTCCCCCGAATGAGTCCACGTTTGACCTCATGATCGAATCCTCAGGCGTCAGGGCCGGAGTGGTGAACCGCCTTCTCCTCTCTTCAGGATCACTCCAGGATCCCGGGACCGTCCGCGGCACAGTCCGCTACCAGGGTTCCCTCGTCTCTGCTCAAGAGAGGCGGGTCAACGGCGCGCTGGAGATCGGGGATGCCAATCTCCCCTGGAAATTTTTCGCTCAACCCCTGCACGTCGTTTCCGGTAGAGTGGGCTTTGACGATAGAGGGATAGACCTTCGGGACCTCAAAGGGCGGGTGGAGACCTCTGAATTTGAGTTTAGCGGCCAATGGCAGTATGGGGACGAGCCCCAGTTGACCTTTAGCTTAAGCTCGCCGCAGATGGACCTGGCTCATCTCCTGCCTCAGGAGGAGGCGAACAGCGACTGGTCCGGGCGTCTCAAAGCGAAGGGCAGAGTCCATATGGACAAAGGCAGATACGAGGGCTTCGAGTTTTCCAACCTGAGCACAGATCTGGCTCTCGACAAAGGGCGATGGCGCCTGGAGAACTTTGTCGCCTCCTCCCTGGGAGGGGGCATCCGGGGCCACGGGTCCTTTATCTACGATTCCGACGGCCTTTGGTTCGCGGTCGCGCCCAGGATTCAAGGGATCCCTATTCATGGATTTTTGAACTGGTTCGATCTGGGCACGGCCCGGATCACGGGGAAGATCAATCTCTCTGGCAACCTTGAGTCCAGTGGCAAGACCGGCCCTGAGAGAAAGGGCAATCTGAGCGGCGCCTTTCAACTGCGCGTCGAAGATGGCGTAGTCCGGGGCTTTAAGCTCCTGGTGCGCATCCTCAGCCTCCTCGACCTCTCCCGCTGGTTCTCGCTCAAGATGCCGGACGTCAACCAGGAGGGGATCCAGTTTCACAGCATCACCGGGGACTTCAGGGTAAATCGGGGAGTCTATGCAACGCAGAACTTTCTCCTCGACAGCAAGCAACTGCGCATCACCGGCGCGGGCGAGGTGAACGGACCAAAAGGGGAAATCGATTTTGTCATTGCGGTCCGACCCTTCCCCGGGATGGATTCCGCCGTGAATTTCATTCCGCTGATCGGGCCGGGGCTCGCGGGCATCAAGAACTCACTCCTGGTTGCCAGCTTTCGCGTCCGAGGGCCGATCGAAAATCCGGCCATCACCCCTGCCCCCCTCAAGACCCTCTCCGAGTTTTTCTTTAGCGCCTTGTCCATTCCAAAGGAGCTCCTCGGGCCCCTGGGAGAGGAACAGAAGTGAGCTGGGAGCTTCGGCTCTATAGCCGGAGGGACTGCTGTCTCTGCGAAGAGATGAAAAAGGCGATCGGCGAAGTCGCCGCGGAGATCCCTTTGAACATAGAAGAGATCGATGTGGATGCGGACCCAGGGCTTGAGGCGCGGTTTGGCCACGAAGTCCCCGTGCTCTTCATCAACGGCCGCAAGGCCTTCAAATACCGGGCGGCGGTGAGGGAGTTGAAGAAAAAGCTGAGGGGCGTGGAGTGATGGTATAAATTTCGATTATAGGCAACATGGGGCGGCTAAAAGGTTATATCCAGCGTTACCGGCGGCGCTACCTGCTCGGCGCCCTCTGCCTCTTCGGCACCGCCACCCTGGTCATGTGGATCCCCTGGTGGATCCGCGCGGCGGTGAGCGTCATCGAGCGCGGCGGGCCGGTTGAAGGGGTGACCTTCTATGCCCTGGTCATCATGGTAGCGGCGCTGCTGCAGGGAGTCGTCCGGACCTTTTCCCGCTTTCTCATCTTCAACACGGGTCGGGATATCGAGTACGACCTGCGCAATGACCTCTTCACCCATCTGCAGAAACTTCCCCTGGCCTATTATCACTCGCAGCGGACCGGTGATCTCATGTCTCGCGTCGTCAACGACCTCTCTGCGGTGCGCACGCTTTTAGGTCCGGGGGTCCTGAACCTCGTCAACGCGCCCCTTTACTATTTCTATGCGCTCATCCTGATGTTATCGATGGACGTGCGCATGACCCTCGCTGCCCTCTTGCCCTATCCGATTTTGATCCTGGCGGTGCGGAGCTTTCGCGGCAAGGTGCAGAAGAGCTCGCTCAGGGTGCAGCAGCAGATGTCCGCGCTGTCGAGCCACATCCAGGAGGATCTGAGCGGCATGCACGTGGTCAAGGCCTACGCGCAAGAGGAGAACCAGATCGGCCAGTTTCAGGGCCTCAACGTGGATTATCAGGAAAAGAGCACGGAGCTGGCAGCTCTGCGCGGCCGGATCGAACCTTTCATGAGAGGGATCAATGGCCTCACGATCCTCATCGTGATCTGGTATGGAGGGGCCCGGGTTATCCGCGGGGACTTGATGGTGGCGGACCTGGTGGCCTTCATCGCCTATCTCAATATCCTGGCCTGGCCCACCGCCGCCTTTGGTTGGATGCTCTCGCTGGTGGAGCGGGGACGGGCGGCGATGGAGCGCCTCGAGGAGGTTTTCAAAGTGGAGCCGGCCATCGCCAGCCCGCCGCTACCTCTCCCGCCGAGAGACTCCCAGGAAGGGATCGAGTTCCGCCATGTCTGGTTTGTCTACGACCGCGGGGTCAACGGGAACGCCGTCCTCAAGGACACCCATTTCGCCTTGCCCCGGGGACGCACGCTGGCGATCGTAGGCCGCACAGGTTCAGGAAAGACCACGCTGGTCCAGCTCCTCCCGCGTCTCTACGACGCGAGCTCCGGAGAGATTCGCCTGAATGGGAGAGATATCCGTGAGCTCTCTCTCTCAGAGCTCAGGCGCGCCCTTGGCTACGTGCCGCAGGACCCCTTTCTCTTCTCCGCCTCGCTGCGCTACAACCTGGCCTTCGGCAGGAGTGAGGTCGCGGACGAGGAGATTCAACGCGTGGTCCGCCTCACCAGGCTCGATCGGGACCTTGAGGTCTTCCCCCAGGGGTTGGATACCGTAGTAGGGGAGAGGGGGATCACCCTTTCCGGGGGACAGAAGCAGAGGGCGACCTTGGCTCGCGCCCTGCTCTTGAACGCGCCCTTTCTCATCCTGGACGACTGCCTCTCCAGCGTGGATGCCCAGACCGAGGATGAGATTCTGAAGGGCCTCAGGCCCATCCTCAAGGAGAAGACCTGCATCATCGTCTCCCACAGGATCTCCACGGTGAAGGATGCCGATGAGATCCTCGTCCTGGAAGACGGAGTGATTGTCGAGAGGGGAGACCACGAGACCCTGCTGCGCAGAGGAGGAATCTACGCTGAGCTCTATCATCAGCAGCAGCTCTCCGCAGAGCTGGAGGGATTCTAGCTCATGAGCGGAGAAGATCACCCAGAAGAGATCTTTGGCCGGGCCTACGACTTCACGCTCGTCAAGAGGCTCTGGCGCTTTATTCTCCCTTATAAGGGCCTGTTCTACTTTTCGCTGATCCTGCTGCCGCTGCAACAGATCTTCGGTCTTGCCCAGCCCTACCTCATGAAGGTGGCCATCGATCAGCACATCGCGGGCCGGGATCTCTGGGGCCTAGCCGGTGTCGGACTGCTCTTCGTCTTCGCCGTCGCGGGGGAGGTGTTGACCTTTTACTTTCACTACTACTTCACCATGCTGGTGGCGCAGAAGTGTCTGGCCGATCTGCGGGTGGCGGTCTTTGCTCACGTGCAAAGGCTCCCCATGAGCTACTTTGATCGGAATCCGGTCGGTCGCCTGGTCACCCGGATGACCTCAGACGTGGATGTCCTCCAGGAGATGTTTGCCTCCGGGGTGATGACCCTGGTCTCAGACTTCATCATGCTGATCTGGATTATGGCGATCATGTTTTACCTGCATGCGGGGCTGGCCTTGGTCTCGCTGGCGCTGATCCCCCCCATGGCATTCGCCATCAACTTCTTCCGCCATAAGGCGCGCCAGACCTATCGTCTGATTCGTGAGCGCATCGCGCGCATCAACGCCTACCTCGGAGAGGCCATCTCAGGGATGAGCACCATCCAGCTCTTCGTCCGGGAGCAAAAGAGCTACCAGGAATTCGACCGGCTGAACGCTGCCCACCGCGATGCCAATCAGTGGTCCAACACTTATGAGGCGGCCCTCTTCTCTATGGTGGAGGCCGCGGGATCCGTGAGCGTGGCGCTTTTGCTCTGGTACGGAGGCGGCGAGGTCCTGCATGAGGTGATCGGTATCGGGACGCTGGTGGCCTTTAAAGAATACATCCACCGCTTCTTTGTGCCCCTGCGCGACTTCAGCCAGAAGTATACGGTGATGCAGTCGGCCATGTCCGCCGCGGAGCGGATCTTCCACCTGCTGGACACGCCGGTTGCTATCGCCAGCCCGCCCAAGCCGGTTGTCCCTAAACCCTTCGAGGGAGAGGTGGTCTTTGACGATGTCTGGTTCGCCTATCGGGAGGGGGAGCCGGTTCTCAAGGGCCTCTCCTTTCGCGTCGAGCCCGGGGAGAAGGTCGCTGTGGTCGGGACGACCGGCTCGGGGAAGACCACGACCATCAAGCTCCTTAGCCGTTTTTATGATATCCAGCGCGGCTCTATTAAAGTCAGCGGGGCCGATGTCCGAGACTGGGACCTCAGGGAATTGAGGCGACACATCGGCGTGGTCCTGCAGGATGTCTTTCTCTTTTCTGGGGATGTCAGGACGAACCTCTGCCTCGGGGACCCCTCTATACCTCTAGACCGTATCCAGAGAGCTGCACGCTACGCCAACGCCGAGGCCTTCATCAGCCGTCTTCCCGCAGGGCTGGATGCCCAGGTGAGGGAGCGGGGCAGCAACTTCTCCACCGGCCAGAGGCAGCTCTTGTCCCTGGCCAGGGTCCTGGTGTTCCAGCCGGAGGTCCTGGTGCTGGATGAGGCCACCTCCAGCGTCGACACAGAGACCGAGCTTCTCATCCAGGACGCGCTCGAGAAGATCATGAAGGGTCGCACCTGCCTGATCATCGCCCACCGCCTCTCCACCATCAGGAACGCCGACCGGATCATCGTCCTCCATAGAGGCGAGGTGCGTGAGATCGGCTCCCATGCAGAGCTGCTCCAGAAGCGCGGCATCTACTACCGCCTCTACCAGCTCCAGTACCAGACGGCGGAGCCGAGGTTCGGGATTCAGAATAGCTCGCCCAAGATCGAGGGTTGATAAGTCTTTTGATTGTCGTTGTTGTCAGAATAGCAGCCAGGAAGTTTGTCCTAACGGCCTGTGGCATTGAGAAGAAAGGTGGTAGATAGGGACCATGCGGAAGGAAGTTCGATTTCATTATGATCGGGAAGCGGATGTGCTCTATCTCTCGGTGGGAAAGCCGCAACGGGCAAAGACCATTGAGATGGGAGAGGACTTTATCCTCCGCTTACATCCCAAAACAGGAGAGGTGGTAGGGGTAACCATCATCGACTTCTCAAGACACTTTCCCCAACTCAAGCCAACACATTTTAAGCTGCCGGCCAACGGCTCCTTCGATCCTGCACGACTCCTCGAGCAGGTCCTTACGCCCCATGATAGCTAGGTTGTTAACCGAAGAGGATCTTCGCCAGCAGACAGTCCAGGTCTTGGCTGAGAAGCTAGGCTGCGGGCCAATAGGGAGATAGGCCGCCAGCGATGACGCCGCCTAAACGGCTCACCTGATAGTTAGGCCGGCAGCAAAGAGATGCGAAGGGCGACAGTATGCTTTTTCTGTTCTATGCGGTGGCCGTCTTGCTCTTTCCTGCCGGTGCCGTGTGGGCCTGGCGCCGGGGTGGGGAGCGCGGGCTCGCTCTCCTCACAGTGATCGCCGTAAGTGCGCTCGTCGTTCTGGCGCTCATAGCGGCTTCGGAACGAGGAGGAAATCGCCTCCTGCAGACGCACGGCTACACGCATACGGCAACCCGAGCACTTCTACTTGCGGGACTTGTCTTGATACTGCCGTTAGTCGCTTCCGCGATGAGTGTGTGGGCAACCGCACCGCGGATTCGTCCGGGTTTCGTATATCCGATCGCCGCTGCTACCGCGCTCATCGGGACTGCCGTGGGAAGCATCGTAGCTATATACACGCTCTGGTCGTAGTGGCTCTTCGGAACTGCGCCTCAAACCATGGGTGATTTACGGCCAACAAGCGGCTCAAGCTGAACCTCAAAGATGCAGCCACGCATAATACAGATAGGCACATTCATCGGCTTGGTGCTCGTCTTCCCGTGCCCGTGGTATATGATCGCAGTTGGCGGCCTCCTGCCGCTTCCTGTCATTCTCCTG
>Ga0184634_10000346_pt1 | contig 11614 bp, 5 predicted proteins | sample PLM31_200_b1_FD_133016 | JGI IMG/M metagenome (GOLD analysis project Ga0184634, IMG submission 133016) | Groundwater sediment microbial communities from an aquifer in East River, Colorado, USA - PLM3-1_200_b1 | ecosystem: Environmental > Terrestrial > Soil > Riparian zone | place: USA: East... | reverse complement strand
CCTGCCTTACGCCACCCAGGTCGCGGCAAAGACCTTCCCGGTGACTCTCTACACGTCGCCCGATTGCGGTGCCCCTTGCGACCGGGCGCGCGCGTTGCTCGTCAGGCGTACGGTGCCGTTCAAGGAGGTCAGCGTCCTTACTCAAAATGAGGTCGACGAGTTGAAAAGACTCTCCGGCAAGAGCGACATACCATTGCTCGTCGTCGGCGCGCAGGTGCAGAGCGGATTTCAGGAGGGCGTCTATAACGGGCTGCTCGATTCAGCCGGTTATCCGTCCACGGGATCTTCCGTACCGATCGAAACGCTTCGCAGGATGGACCCCGCCAAAGCGCCGGAGCAAGCGCAGCAGGGCGCCGGTACGCCTCCGGCGTCCGATAACGTCTACAAATAGACCGGAAGCGTTTGTCTCCACGGGCAGCGCGCTAGTCGCGCTCACCGACCGAACACGCCGGACAGTAAGGTTCGGCCAGAGTGGTGCGTGGCTCGGCTCGAGCCGACGGGTTCATGGCGCACGCGGCCATGAGCAGAGATAGGACCCGATGCGCGAGCGGTGTGTTGATATCCAGAGAGCGAGTCGTTGAACATTTGACCTTGGTTCACCCGAATGCTGTCTTACTTTGCCACTGTCTGGCAAACTAAGATCTTCGAGAAAAAATACCTCTTTCGGTGATATTGCCAAGCGATCGATGAGACGCCTAGAAAAAATCTCCATTGAGGGCTTCAAGAGTATTCAAGAGCAAACCCTCGAGCTTGGAGCGTTGAACGTGTTAATTGGAGGCAATGGGACCGGCAAATCAAACCTCATTCAAGCGTTCCGATTCTTGCGCGAAATCGAACGTGGTTCGCTATCCACGTACTCTCTCGAACGCGGCGCTGACAACCTCTTGTTCTTCGGGCGCAAGCGCACGAAGGCGATAAAGTTGCACTTAGAATTTGGTGAGGGCGGCTCGTCGAACGCTTATCGCATTCACCTAACGCCTTCGGACGAGGGAGCACTAGTCGTGGCAAGCGAGGTGGTCTCTTTTCATGACCGTACCAATTACCTGAAACCCTTCGACCGCGCGATTAACTCAGGGTCGAAAGAGGCAGTGATCGGGACAATTAAGGATCGAATCGCTACGTATGTTAGGAGGGACCTTTCGAGTTACTTTGTTTATCACTTCCATGACACGAGTGACAGCGCAGCGGTAAAACAGCCAGGCCCTCTGGAAGATAACCGCGTGCTTCGGCCAGACGCGGGTAATTTAGCGGCATTCTTGTACTCTCTAAAGCAAACTCAGCCAGGGCACTACGAAAACATCCAGAGTGTTGTTCGGCAGGTGGCGCCGTTCTTCGATCGATTTACTCTCGAGCCATCGAAACTGAGTCCCGACAAGATTCGGATAGAGTGGTTAGAGAAGAGAAGCGAAGCGTACTTCAATGCAATCGCATTGTCAGATGGGACGCTTCGGTTCATGTGTCTTGCCGCGCTGCTTTTACAGCCTCGCCTTCCAGCAATAGTTTTGTTGGACGAACCAGAGCTCGGGTTGCACCCATCAGCGATAAGTTTGATCGCAGAGCTATTGAAGGCCGCAGCCCAGCGGACCCAAGTAATAGTCTCTACGCAATCAGTTACTCTGGTGAACCAGTTTTCACCCGAGGAAGTTTGGACAGTCGAGAGGCGAGAGGGAGCTACGGTCTTCAATCACCTCGGAAAGATTGACCTAAAGGAATGGCTTGACGAGTATGAGGGCTGCGAGGGATTTAGTTTGGGCGAGCTTTGGGAGAAAAACGTGATTGGCGGGCGCCCTTAGGGCTATGCGGGCACTCGTATTGGTTGAAGGACAGACTGAGGAAGCGTTCGTTAAACGAGTCCTTTCTCCACACTACGATAACTTTGGGTTGTATTTTCGTCCAACGATTATTGAGACCAAGCAAGTTTTGTCCGGGGGCGCGTTTCGCGGAGGCGTAACGAGTTTCTCGCAGTTTAAGCGCCACGTTGTGCGCTTGTTAGGTAGCGCAAGGAATCCTGATGAGGCGATAGTGACATCGATGGTGGATTACTATCGACTTCCAAACGATTTTCCTGGAATGGGGAGTCGACCTGTGGGATCGCCCGAAGCTCGCGTATCTCATGTCGAGCGGGAGATATTTAATCATTTCGGATCCCAGGCTAACTTCGTTCCGTACCTTTCATTGCACGAGTTCGAGGCGCTTCTTTTTGCGTCGGACTCAGTACTGCCCGGTGTGATGAACGAGAGCCACCGATCGGCTGAGATGCGAGCGATCGTCCATGAACATGGGAGCCCCGAGCACATCAATGAGCGACCAGCCCGTTCACCTTCGCACAGAGTTGTCGGGTTATTCCCTAGCTACAGGAAACTACTTCATGGCAGCATCGCAACTACGAGGATCTCTCTGAACGATATGCGGGGTGCTTGCCCTCATTTCGGTGGGTGGCTTGCTAACCTAGAAGCACTTGCCGGGATTTAGAGTATTCCTCGAATCGTCCATTTGAAATGACCCGACCCTCGTGACACATAGTTGGCTTGCGGACATCTTCGGTGGCGATAGCCCACAGGTCTACGGGATCAAATCGCCCTCCCGCAGCGGCTCAATCACTCCGTTCTGCAATTTGCTTTTGTCGAAGCCCTCCGCTTTTTCCGCGCGCACGGTTACCGCCACCTTTCCAGCTAGGTCAGCGAGATTGGCTATAGCGTTCCAAGCGCTGAAAAGCTGGTTGCGGTCCGCGTTGAAAGTCAGTTCAACCTGCGTCTGAACGGCCGATCCGCCCGCCGGCTGAGATCCGGGTTGCGATGTAGGTATTGTGCCGGGCGGCAAGGCGCCAGGGCCTTGGGTTGGCACCACCCCGGGCTGCATGATGCCAGGAGTGGATACAGCCACCTGCAGCGGGACGGCCTGGGGCAGCATCAGGAAACCGGATTCAAGATCGATCTCGTCCTCGGCAACAACGCTGTCGAAGCGCACCTTGGCAGGCGGGACCTGGTATTTTCCATCGGAGTCAAGGGCGGTCGCTCCGCCGCTGGTGTAGCCGAAGACGCACTCCTTCACGCCGCGCACGATGGCTTTACGAATGATGGTGTCGGATGTCAGGCGCGTAAATCCAATGAACGAGTAAAAACCGCTAACAATCTCGCTCGTGCCAATGCCAAGTTTGGCTGGTGTGCCTTCACCGAGTTTGAAGAACTCGACGAGTTTGCCCGGATTGAGGGTGTCGAACACACGCTTCTTTAATTGCGTGATGAGTTCCATCACGCGATCGTGGACGCGGGCTTCCTTCTTTTCGTTGAGCGTCGTTTGCAGCGGCATCCCGCCGACTTCGACGGACTCAATCGTGATAGCTGAGTTTTCCAGCTTGGGCAACCAGATTTCCGTGTACAGCTTCAGGAACGCAGATTCCGCTGCGGCCTTCTCTGTCGCTTCACGTTCGCGCAACTGGCCCCTCTGCTCGTCTGTCAGATTGTGTTGCCTGGCCTTCGACTTCACGCGCTCGATAGAAATCATGTAGCGGACGGCGCGGCGCAAGGCTTCAATCTGGTCAGACGTGGGGACAGCGAGCGCGAGGCCGTTGCGGAACTGGCGCGGTTTGTCGCCGTAGTGCTCGAAGATGTCTTTGGCCGCTGCTTGCCGGTCTGATTTGGATTTCGCGGCGAACTCCAATGGCATGTAGGCGACAAGGAAGGATGGCTGCTTGTCAGGAACCGCGCCGGAGTTGGCCGGCCAGACTTCGACACTATGACCGGCGAGCCGCGCCTCAAGCATCTCTTTGATTTTGTCGCGCACGGCATCTTCGTCGCGTGACACCGCTTCAGCCTCCTGTTCGACAAGGAGTGTGATGTTCGGGTCTTTTTTGAAGCAGTAGCGAACACCGTCGAAATGAAGGTAAAGGCAGTGGTCCTTCAACTGTTTCAGGCACGCTTGAACGGTCGTGCTGTCGAGGTCTGGGCCAACACAAATCGACATCAAGTCGGCTTCAGTGATGCCTGCCGGAAGAAGGTCCGTCTCGTTTGCTCCTTCGCGCCGGAGTCCGCCAAATGAGTACATCAAAATGGCAGTGGCGATCCGCATAGCCGGGCGCTTTAGCGCCTCGGCCGGGAACTCCTTCGCTCGCTGTTCGTCAATGCGGCGAGCGCGGGCGTTGGCCCCGACTAAGTCATGCTCCAAGCACGCCTGGAAGTCGGTTTGCTGGCCAACCTCCTTGAAAAATGCGAGTCGCACCGCCGGGTCGTTAATCGGAACATCGCACGGACCCAAGACGGCCCGGCTGGTCCCGGCGGCATGGGCGGTCCGCAAACAGACGGCGAGGAACCGCAACGCGCCACGTGTGCGTTGGAAATCTGGAATGGCCGCCCAGCGTTCCCGCATCAGGTCTATGAGCGCCGGATGGAAGGGATATGCGGCGCGGATACGCTCGCGCAATTCGATGCCTTCCTGTTCGGCCTGTTGTTGCTCCGCCGGTGTTTTGGCATACGCGCGACGCATTTGCGTGACAATGTCTTGAAAGGCGGTCGCGGCCGGCGTCGAGTCCCCTGCGGTGGGCATCTTGCCCAATAAGCGGCGTTGGATGACGCGAAGCACTTCGTCGCCCTCGACCGGCTCGCGTCGCTGGTCCTTCCGCGCGGCGAGATGGTCGATCGTTTGCAGCAAATTGATGTAGTCGAGTGATTCGCGCTTGCTCGACTGCAACGAGAAGACCAGCACGCTGTTTGGCGTGTTGCCGACGGCCACCGTGAGGCGCTTGAGGAAGTTCAACGTCTCGTCACGCAACGTCGTATCGTGGATTTTTATTCCGCCGGCGCTGATGAGATATTCGAGGACTTCGTCGAGCAGGATCAGGTTAGGCGCGTCGCCAAGCAATTTCATAATATCGTCGCCGCCGGGCGCGACACGGGCCTGGTCATCTTTGCGAAGGATCTCATAGCCGGTGTCTCCGCGGAGCGACCATGCGACCCATCCCCAAAGCGTGTTCGCCTTGCCTTTGCCTCCAGGGAAATCCTTGCCGTTAGATGGGCTGAAAAACTGTCCATCGAAGACGGCAGTGTGGACCTTACCGGGGTTAGGCAGCTGCTTGCCTTCGGGAATCACGTCGAGCGCCTTACGGTTGCGGGCCGCGTGGTAGAGCGAAGCGAGCGTGTGTGATTTGCCACCGCCAAATGGCGTTATCAGCTTCATCACGCGATTCCCTGCACCGCCGGACAAGCGCGAAAGCACGTCTTGCAATAGCGAGCGCAACCCGTTCGTGAGATACGACGCGCGGAAGAAATGCTCGGGGTCACGATAGACGGCCGGGACATTCTTGTTACCGTCCGCGAGTGGCCCCAAGTCGAGGGCAAAGATGTCTTCGGAGAAATCCGGTGACAAGACATCCGGGTGAAGGATGACCGATTCAACCCAAGGTTTGATGACGGAGTTCTTCATGCTGAATGGCCCTTTCACAGCAACTGCTTCTGGCCGGTCTTTCGCTCTTCGCGCTCGCCCGTAGTGAGCGCCGCGTCTTCCACCACGCTCTGCCAGTTGGCCGTCAGTTTCCCGAGGGCGGACAACTCGGCAGTAGGTGAGATATCGCCCGACTCGCCACCCTTCAAAGCGGGACCAGCGAGGGCCTGGGCGACTAGGCGCAACTGCTCGCGGTTTGGCTGGGCCGCTCTTAGAAATGCGCCAAGCTCCGCAGGTCGTTTTTCCATCAACCAAAGCGTACGGTGAAGTATGTCAATAAGAGGCGCCGGCTGGCCATTGTCGGTTGGAAGTCCGAGTTCCTTATCCTGGCCGCGCTCGGCGAACGCGCGCACGCGGTAGGTGGTACGGACTTTTTCCACCAATGCAGGAGATGCTCCGGAAACGCCGTCGTGCCCGTCGAGTTCGATGCCTTGTGTGTAACAGAAAACAAAAGCGTCTCCCGCTTCAATAGCGGATTCCCTGTAGGTAAATCGCCAAAGGATGTAGAAGCGGGTTAGAGCGTCCACGGAAGAAACTCCGGCCTTGGTGAAACCGAAGATTTCTTCGAGCATGGTGTCGAGAACGACACCTTCGACTTCTCGCAAGAAGCTCTCTGGCGGCACTTCCTCGCCATTCTGGTACTCGACCTTCGCGAATTGTGTGTAGGGGCGCAGACCCGCCCCGACTGCGGCCATCAGCAAGTCCGCGCCGCCGATTCCCTTCCCACTCGCCCAAAGTGTCTTGATGCGTTCCCGTGCGATCCGTTCAAGAACCGGTTGAACTTCGGTTTCGTATTGACCAGTTGCCTTTGTTTCTCGGCGGCGGGCTACAAGGAAGATGCTGTCGGAAAGCGCGGCAGCTTCGTTGGCGTTGGTTCTTCCCTTCGCCTCGGTCTGGATAGGCCACGCTTCAGTCACCATCAGGCCAGCTGGAACAAGAGCTTTGATTAACGAGGCCCATCCCTCTGTGCTCTTGTGGGCGTAAACACAAACGAGTGGGCAGCCAGGCTTGAGAACACGGCGGGCCTCTGAAAATGCGCGCTGCATCATATCTCGGTAATGCTGTTCCGCGCGTTCGCTGTCCCCGTCATGTTCACTCGCCTGTGCCACTGCTTCGCGTTTTTTTGGCGGGGAATGCAGGGCAAAGTGCTCTGGGTATAGATCGCCAACATTGCGCCGCAGCCAAACGTAAAAGAAGGAGGAGAGGTCTGCGTAAAAAATGCTGCTGTAGTAAGGGGGATCAGTAACAACCGCGTCGAAAGTCGCGTCTTCGTAGAGCAGGCTTTCGGCGTTGCCTCGTGTGACGACCGTTTCGTTTTGGACCGCGGCAAGTTTCCGGATACAGAAAACCTCGTTTTCGAGAGCCATAGGCAAGCAGCCGGCCGTTTCTGCGAACGGGTTTATTTCGGAAAAATCGTAAACCATCTTCAACGCCTGCCTGTCGCCGATCGCGGCAATTGTAATTTGATCGCGTGCCTGCCATCGGCAGAATTTTGTGAATGAATTCGCCAGCCGACCAAAGGCCATGCCGAGGAAGGTTGCCACAGCTTTTGCTCGCTCCGCCGCCATTCCTTGTGCGACCATCTCAAGGTGCGCCGCGCGAATGTTTTTGGTTAGCTCCATGAGAACGACCAGTTGGCGGAGTGTAAACAAGTCTCGGAATCTGGAAATGCCGTAGCTTGGCAACTGGTCACGCAATTTGCCTTTTAGTTCCTCGTCTGGCGCTTTCGCGGCGAGCTCAGTCTCAAGAGAGTTGAGCCGTTCCGAGAGGCTCTTCACGCTTGGTAGCGTAGCCGCTACCGATGGGGGTAAGTAGATCTTCGAGCGTCCTCCATCCACGACTACGGCGGCAAGAACTTCCTGAAGTCTTCCAGCCATCGCGCATTCCTTAACGTAGTCTGATGGAACAGGCGTCGTGCATTCAGGACAGCTTGATTCGCCCGCGCCAGTTTGCTCGCCAGTGTCGCTGTCTACATCCCCCGACGTACTGCCAGACATGATCTCCCAATCAAGTCGCCGTCCCTTGTCTTTGGGTCTGGGCACGGAAGCAACGAAGGAACCCTTCTTCCGCAACCAAGCCTGTCGAACCAGCGGAACAATCGCGGCGCAACCTGGTTTCTTGCAGGGCACGGTACGCGCCCAGATATAGGCGACTGGTTGACACTGTTGACCAGTTGTAACGCCGTTCGCTACTTCTCCGAAAAGCTCGATTTGCTCCTGCACTTGTGCGGAACCCGGAATGCGAACTTGTGGATATAGGTCTGCGGTCCCCTTACGGACTCGTTCAATGACTTTTCTACCCCACCGATCCAAGTCCTCTGCGAGCGTCGCTCCGAAGCGTTGCGGATAGATCAAGGTGCAAAGCTCAATGAGATGCGCGACGGGATTGTAATCAAGCGCATGCGACTCGCATCCCAACCGCGCGGCTTCAAGAGGTATTGCACCACCCCCCGAGAAAAGATCGAGGACTTTGGGTTTTCGGCCTCCATGGTAAGCACGGATTGCTGCGACCGCACGAGTCAAACTCTGCGGCGTCACGTCATAGGCCGCCAACTGCGTTACGAATTTTGCTGCTTCCTCACGTTCCGCGTCACTTGTGGGCGCCGCCACCAACGTCGCGTAGATAGCTGCGCGGGACGCTGTGATGGGCCGTCTCGCGGGCCAGTAGTGAACCATGGCTACGTAGTGCTTGGGATGTTTCTTCTCCTTTGCAGCAATCGCATTTAGCGCATTGATTGGCAGGTAATCTTCGATCAGTCTGCGGTCATCATTCATGATGTTTTGGACAGAGGATTACTGACTTTGAGTTCGTTTCGCGCAAGTGCGCCGGCAATAAGTATCGTGAGAGCCGCGCACGAGGAAACGAGCAGGTCGGCGGCGAATGGCGACGGCTCCCGGGAATTCTCCCCGTGGGCGTGGCGGTCGCCAAGTTGGTGAGCTGCCTGGTAGGCGTTCTGCGCCAAGCTACGCAACGACGTAAACACCTTCTTTGTGTCGTCTCCGCTCACCCGCGCCAACGCCTCGATGTTGGTCTGCTGGCAAAGCGCATTGAGATATTCGGGGAGTTGCTTACCTGCGGGGAGAGGCAATCCAAGCCGCTCAAGCGCCACGCGGCACGCAGATTCGGCTGCCGAAGTGCAGGCGGTAATCGCACCGGACCGGTCGGTGACGAGCCGGCGCAAGCCCTTTGTCAGCAACTCGGTCACTTCTCTGAGTTGCACCGCGCCGGCCCGGTCGGTTGCAGCTTCGAGGAGCATGGTTGCTTCGGTGGCCTGCGTGATTTGGGAGACAGTGAGTCCGCTAGCGGATAAACCTTGTTCAAGGTCTTCAAGTGAACCTTCTTTGAGTCGTTCTTGGTTCCGTTGCACGAGGATTCCTGCCATCCGCAGCAGGATTCCATCGGCTTCGGGTCTGTCGAAGTCGTCATAGATAGTGTCAAAACCTTGGTTGAGAAGAACAGACGCAGATATGTAGCCCTTGGCCCCCATTGGACTTGCCAGAGAGATTTTGAGGATTCGCTCGGCGTTGGCGCCGCCGTCAAGGAATAACTCTTTCAGGCCATCACGCGACGTATTCAACGCGACAAACCTCCTGATGGCGCCGATAGTTTGGGGCTTCAAGGCCGCGCTCACGGCTGCCTCCTAAGGCTAGCCGCGGCTTCCTCGATTGCAGTAGCGGGAATGTCAAAATAGCGGGCGGCCACGACTTCTTTCTTAGCGTGGTCAAGGTGCTTCGCCGGGTTTTGGATCCGGAGTGGTTCGGCGTCGGGTTTGTCGAGCGGATTCCACACGACGTAGAGCCAATACGTATCACCGAGCTGAACCGCCTTATACCATTCGTTGGTTGTCAGTCGGACGTGTTTTCCGCGTCCACGCCCCTTCACTTCAATCCGGCGGATGGCATGCACGGGATCGCGGTAGCCGGTCTGCGCGTCCGCCGGGCCAAGGCTGCGGACATCGAAACCGATTTTCTGATGGCCGACACGCTCAGTCTCCCAACCACGCGCTGTCTCGTAGGCGATGACGACGTTTTCCGCCGCGAGCTCGCTCTGGCGATTCAGTTCCGGGTCGAGGTCGTCGAGCAAGTCGGCGATGGCCGTCTTGGGTGCGTCCGACGCGGGTACAACAACCGCAGTGGCAATGTGCCGAACGGGGCCGTGTCGGGCGATGGCGAGACGGTCAAGGCCGGCCATGCGTTCCTTCTGCGAGCGACCAATGTCCGCGAGGTCGTTCTCGGCTCGTTGACGGGCTAATGCGACTTCAGGTGAGCCGGCTTCGCGGGCGCGCAACTCCATGACGCGGTCTTGGGCGGCGCGCAAGCGGGCGCTGAACGACTTTTCCAGATATTCGCGGCAGACTTGCACGAAATGGCGGCGTTCCTCCTGACACTCCTGCCGGCGCTCGCTTTGGTAGGTGCTCTTGAGGAAGTCGGCGGCCGGACCGGCGTCTAGCCGTCCGATATTTTCCGGCGGCGTTGGATGAGCGGGAAAATCCAAAAGGCAATCGGCGGACACCATCGCAAACTTTTCTGCCGCGCCAAGGGTCAGTTCCTCGCGGACGGCAACTAGCTCACCGTGCAGCGTCTGGTTTTCGCCCTTGGTGTTCTGGCCGCGCACGCTAATTTCAAAAAAGTGTATGCGGCAAGGTGTCTCGGCGGTGGCGTCCACGTAAATACCGATGCCGCCGATGAGCGACGCAAGCTTCTCGTTCAGCCGCTCGTCCACGGCGCCGTACAGCGGGTTGCCGGGGCCAACCAAAATGGCGTCGAGGTGCTGATCTTCTTCCAGATGGCTTTTGTGGAAGGTGAATTTGCGATACGCGGTCTCGGGCTTGCCCATGCGCCGGACGGCTTCCAGCCGGTCGGAACGAAGGTCGGCGAGGACGTGCTCAATTCGCCAGAGTCCATCGGCCCGCGGTTCGACCTTCAAACCGATTTCGCCGCACGATTTGATAAACTGCTCCTCGACGTAACGCGGCATGAGGCGCGACTCCTCGGCCTCGACGTTGGCGCGTTGGAAGCCGGAGAAGTCCACGTTGGCGCGGGCCAGCGCGATGCCGGTCGCTTGCTCGTATTGGGTGAGCCGTGCCGGGTCAACCTGCTCAATCTTGTCGAGGTATTCCTCAAGGCGACGCGGATCATGGGCCGCTTCGCGTAACATCTCCGGCAGATTGACATCGTTGAGCGAAAGCACTTCGCCGATGACATCGAAAACGCGGTCGGCGAGCACCGCGCGCATTTGTTCAAGTTTCTCCAGAAGTCGGGTGAGGATTCTTCCCTCAACGATGTCCTGGCCTTCCTCGGACTGCGCCGCGACGAAATTGAAGGCGTGACAGTCGCGCTCCTGCCCGATGCGGTGAATGCGGCCAAGCCGCTGTTCCAAGCGCGTGGGGTTCCAAGGCAGGTCGTAGTTAATCATCAACCGGCAGAATTGAAGGTTGATGCCTTCGCCTGCCGCTTCGGTAGCAACGCAGACTTGTTTCGCCGTGCGAAAATCCTCTTGGGCGCGCTTGCGCTCATGTGGATTCATGCCGCCGTGAATCTCCGTCACGGTGTAGCCCCATTTTTCCAGGTGGTGGCGCAAGTGTTTCAACGTGTCGCGGTGCTCGGTGAAGATGAGCAGCTTACCCCGACCGTCGGTCAGTTCCTTGAACTCGGCGCGCGTAAGGCATTCATGAAGTGCGGAGAGTTTGGAGTCGGCGGCCTGGTCTCGCACGCGGCGGGCACGGGAAAGCAATTCCTGGAGCGCGGCGATTTCAGAGCGAAGCTGGTCGAGTTCAAGCGCGGCGGTGAACTCGTCGGTAAGGTGGTCGCGCTCGGCTTCGTCGAGGTCGTCCTCGTCCTGCTCGGCGTCGGTCAAGCGCCCTTGCAGTTGGGCGAGCCGGCGGGCGCGTTGCGCGGGCGGCAGGTCTTCGAGTTCTGTCAGGAGCGCCTGCTGTTTTTCGAGACGCCGCCGGATGGATTCAAAAATGGCCAGCGTCGAACTGGCCAGGCGGCGTTGCAGGACGGTGCGGATGAGCGCGACGCTCTGTTTTTTTCTGCCGCTGGCTTGGGGCAGAAATTCATTGATGTAAGCCGTAACCGCTTTGTAGAGGTCATATTCGTCGCGGTTCAATTGGAATGCGATGGTGTGGGCGTGGCGGTCGGGAAACAGGCGCCGGCCCTCCATATCTTTCAGGTCT
>Ga0184634_10000345_pt1 | contig 11627 bp, 13 predicted proteins | sample PLM31_200_b1_FD_133016 | JGI IMG/M metagenome (GOLD analysis project Ga0184634, IMG submission 133016) | Groundwater sediment microbial communities from an aquifer in East River, Colorado, USA - PLM3-1_200_b1 | ecosystem: Environmental > Terrestrial > Soil > Riparian zone | place: USA: East... | reverse complement strand
ATGGGAAAAAGCGCTTTGAGCTTTGCTTCCTGCCCGCGGAGTCGCGTTGAGATCGCGCTCATCGCCAGGCGGGTGGGAAGGGAGGTGGAGAGTTGCAGGGCAAAGCCCTTTCCCAGGGTTAGGATGTCTTCAGGACGCCACGGCTCCGGCTGATAGCGAAGGAGACGAAATTCCAGGGGCAGGGACTTGAGATGGGTTTCGACGTAGCGATTCACTCCCTGGCTGTAGGCTTCCAATCGGTCCATGAAAGCTTCCGGCAGGATCGCGAGCGAAGCGCGCGCCGATCGGCGGATGCCGATCAGCCGGACGAAAAAATCCAGGTCCGCGATAGTTTTATCCCGGAAGTGGATGGAAAGTTCCCGCCAGGGAAGGGATCTCTCCCCGAAGACTTCCGCGAGCTGGCCGCAGAAGAAGCGGCGGTTGAAGTCCATCTGCCAGAGCCGCTCCCGGGCGTGCAAGTAGCCCTGGGCCACCAGGAGGTCTCTCTCGTTTTGCGCGAAGACATGAGGAACCCGGCAGGGACCCCAGAGCACCTTGACTTGCTCTCTCAATCCGGGGATCACCGGCGTTCCGTCGCTCCGGCGCTTTATCCCGCGGGCCCACGCCCGCAATAGCGGGCGAAGAAAAAAAGAGAAGAGATTCATGGGAAGATCAAATTGAGAGCTCGAACCGGGAAAGCCCTGAGACGGCGGATAACGGACAGGAACGCCTTGAGTCAGAGGGTAATCTTCACCGAGGGGCGCTCCTTCATCCTCCTCAGCCATGCTCTCAAGCGGGGAAATGACGGATCGGGGAGGACGGCCATCGCCTCCAGCCGGAGAAAGCGCGGGATCAGATCGGCGTCTACAAGGGAAAAATCGCCGGCCAGGTAGGGCTGCTCCCCGATCTCCCTCTCAAAGCGGACCAGAAGGTTCTGAATTTCTCTCTTGGCCGCGTCCATCAACTCCGCGTCGCGTTCTTTCTCTTCTTTGCCGAACTCTTTGCGGAGGTTCTGGTAGTGGGGATCAAAATGGTTCATGCCGTAGTCGACGAGGATGCGGATCTTGGCCTTCTTCGCCGAATCCTTCGGCATCAGCGGCGGTTCGGGATACTTTTCGTCCAGGTACTCATTAATAATGCACGATTCATACAGGACCGTGGCGCCGTCGGCGATGACGGGCACTTTTCCATAGGGGTTGAGCTTCAGGAACTCGGGTCTTTTCTGTTCCATCTTTCTCAGGTCCACGGGGGTGATGCCGTAAGGAAGCTTCTTTTCCTCCAACACCACCTTCACGCGCTGGCAATTGGGAGAGGATTGAAAGTCATAAAGTATGATTTTATTTTCCGCGCTCACGGTTTCCCCCTCGCTTATTTTCGTTTCTCTTTAGCTTAGCTCAATCGCAAAGGCAAGACCTCGATTAAAACATCGGGCTTCGATTCATGGCTATCCTGACCGGCTGAGACAGGGATACCCTATGCGACTTATTTACTGGAAGATGACCACGATATCCGAAGTGTCTAAGAACCTTTAGGGAAAAGGACGTAGGCACGACGATGATGTACACCGATGTTCTGAATCGGGTTGGCGGACCCCCTCCCCTTGACAGAGAATGGGGGGTTGCGCTAACCTTAGAAAAATTTCGATCTGGACACCTTATCCAGAGTGGCCGAGGGAGTAGGCCCGCTGAAGCCACAGCAACCGGTTCCATCCTAAAAAATGGAATGCTGGTGCTAATTCCGGCCCCGCATTAGGCGGGGATAGATAAGGTGAGGTAAAAACCTCTCCTTTATCTATCATCTTAGGGAAGAGGTTTTTTTTTGCCCATGAGTCTCCGTTTAACAGCGGATCAGATCGAGCGCTACAGCCGGCAGATGATGATCCCGGACCTGGGGGGCAAAGGACAAATCCGACTGCGCCAGGGACGGGTCTTGATCGTCGGAGCGGGCGGTTTGGGCTGCCCCGCCGCCTTCTACCTGGCCGCCGCCGGAGTGGGCGCCCTGGGCCTGGTGGACGACGATCAGGTAGAACTCTCCAATCTCCAGCGGCAGATTCTCCACTCCACGAGCGACCTGGGCAGAAAAAAAGTTGAGTCGGCCGCAGAGAAGCTCCGCGGGCTCAACCCCGAGGTGGAAATCAGAACCTACCCGGTCCGGCTCGATGAAGAATGCGCGCCGGAAATCTTCGCCGCCTATGACTTTATCATCGACGGCACGGATAACTTTTCCGCCAAGTTTCTGATCAATGACATCGCCGTAAGCATGGGAAAACCGTTTTCGCACGCCGGCGTAGTGCGCTTCGAGGGCCAGTGTCTCACGGTGATTCCGGAAGAGAGCGCCTGCTATCGCTGCGTTTTCAAGGATCCCCCGGCGCCTCACGAGATCCCCAACTGCCAGCAGGCAGGCATTCTGGGCACCGTGGCGGGAACCATCGGCTCGATTCAGGCCACCGAGGCGATTAAATATCTAGCGGGAATGGTGGACGATCTCCTGCTCAACCGGCTCCTGACCTATGATGCCAAGGAGATCAAGTTCCGAATCGTCGAGGTCAAGCGCGATCCCCAATGTCGCGCCTGCGGAAAAAAAGAAGGGAAAGAGGCCAAACACACGGTCGCGGTCTGAAGCGGAATGGGGCGGGATGCCGCCGCCGGCCACGCATTGAGCACAAGGAGAAAAAAATGAGCTTCGTCAAAGGACTGAAATGCAAAGAGTGCGGGCAAGACTATCCCAAAAAGCCCCTGCACGTTTGTGAAACCTGCTTCGGCCCGCTGGAAGTGATCTATGATTATGAGCAGATCAGAAAAAACATCAGCCGGGAAAAAATCGCCTCTCGCCCTCATAACCTGTGGCGTTATCGAGAGCTCCTGCCCATCGACGGAGAGCCCCGGACCGGACTTCATTCCGGTTTCACCCCCCTCATCCGCGCGGACCGGCTCGCCAAAGTCTTCGGGGTGAAAGAGCTGTATCTTAAGGACGACTCCGTCAATCATCCTACCTTCTCCTATAAAGACCGCGTGGTCTCCGTCGCCATTACCAAGGCGATGGAATTCGGCTATGACACCGTCTCCTGCGCCTCCACGGGAAACCTCGCCAACTCCGTAGCGGCCCACGCGGCCAAGGCCGGCCTCAACTGCTATGTCTTCATCCCCGACGGCCTGGAGCAGGGGAAGATTATCGGCTCCGCGATTTACGAGCCGCATGTCGTATCGATCCGGGGAAATTACGATGACGTGAACCGGCTCTGCAGCGAGATCGCCGACAAATACGAATGGGCCTTCGTGAACGTGAACCTGAGACCGTATTACGCCGAGGGGGCCAAGACCCACGGCTTCGAGGTTGCGGAGCAACTCGGATGGAAGCTTCCGCGCCACATCGTCGTCGCCTCCGCGGGAGGGACCATCCTCCCCAAAGTGGCGCAGGGATTTCACGAGCTGAAGCGGGTCGGTTTGATCGAGGACGATCATTTCAAGATCTACTCGGCGCAGGCGGAAGGATCGGCGCCCATCATCCACGCCTTGAAGAGTGGCACGGACCTCATCAACCCCGTAAAACCGCAGACCATTGCGACCTCCATCGCGATCGGAAACCCGGCCGACGGCTACTACGTGTTGCAGGCGATCCGCGAATCCGGAGGCTGGGGAGAGAGCGCCACCGACGAAGAGATTATTGAAGGCATAAAGCTATTGGCCCGGACCGAGGGGATCTTCACCGAACCCGCCGGCGGAACCGAGGTGGCGGTCACCCAAAAGCTCATCCAGCAAGGACGGATCCCGCGAGACGAATCCATCGTCATCAGCATCACCGGCAACGGGTACAAAACCTTGGAGGCGGTGGCCAATTGCGTGGCGAAGCCTTTCACTATCAACGCCACACTCCCGCACTTCGACGAGCTCTACAAAAAGCTCGCCGAGCCCATTTCCGATAAAGCCCTCGCCGCCAAGGGCTAAGGACCCGTATTCCACGGCTACGGGTGGAAGTTGCCTTGAAAGGGCGGGCCAGAAGGTTTATAAACAAAGGCTATCAGAGGAAACTTTACGGAGGTTCGATTATGGTGCGTGTTCGCGTTCCCACTCCCCTGCGTAAATTCACCCAAGGGGCCGACGAAGTCAGCGCCCAGGGGAATACCGTCCGGGCCCTCATGGAAGACTTGGAGCGGCAATTTCCGGGAATGAAAGAACGGATCTGCGATGAAACGGGAAAAGTTCGCCGGTTCGTCAATGTCTACGTGAATGGGGATGACATTCGCTTTCTCCAAAACCTGGAAACCTCTATCGGCGAGGGCGACAATATATCGATTGTGCCAGCCATAGCCGGAGGGCTTTAAAAGCCTCCTTCCTCCCATGGCCAAACCCATTATGGCTCAGAGGAGCTTCGTCCAGCGGGCGGCGGAGCCAAAAAAAGTCGAGTCCGTCTTGGATCTCGTCGGCGACACCCCTCTGGTCGAGATTCGCAAGCTGACCCGCGGCCTACCTTCCGGGGTGCGGATTTTCGCCAAGCTGGAGGGTTGCAACCCGGGCGGCTCGGTCAAGGACCGGCCCGCCTTAAAAATGATCCGGGACGGAATTCAGTCCGGAAAGCTCTCCCCTGGGAAAACGATTATCGATTCCACCTCGGGAAACACGGGTATCGCCCTCGCCCTGATCGGGAGAATCCTGGGATACCCGGTCGAATTGGTCATCCCCTCCAACGTCAGCACCGAGCGCAAGAGAATCATCACCGCGTTCGGCGCTCGGATCATCTACAGCGATCCCCTCGAAGGCTCCGACGGCGCGATCCGCCACTGCTGGAAGATCCTGGAAGAAGAGCCGGAGAAGTATTTCAAGCCGGACCAATACTTCAATCCCATGAACGTCCAGGCCCATTATGAAACCACGGGACCCGAAGTCTATCGCCAGACTCAGGGAGAAGTCACTCATTTCGTCGCCGGCATCGGCACCGGCGGAACGATCATGGGAACCGGCCGGTATCTCAAAGAAAAAAATCCCAAGATCCGGATCATCGCGGTCGAGCCGGACGATGCCCTCCACGGGCTGGAGGGGCTCAAGCACATGGCCAGTTCCATCGTTCCCGGCATCTACCACGAGGAAGAGTTGGATCAAAAAATCAACGTCTCGACGGAGGCGGCCTACGCCATGGTTTACCGTCTCAGCCAGGAAGAAGGCCTCCTCGTGGGGCAGTCGTCAGGAGCGGCGATGCATGCGGCCCTGGGGATCGCCAAGCAACTCCAGTGGGGCACGATCGTAACCGTCTTCCCGGACTTCGGAGACAAATACCTGAGCACCAATTTGTGGATCGGGTGGCGAGAGAAAATGTCCATCGGCGATCTCCAATTTTCTATCTGAGCGAATCGCCCGCGCATGGCCGCACCTAAAAAAACCATCTCCGACCGCGTCTACCTCACTTTTCGCAAACAGCTCGTGCGGGAACCGACCCTCTGCCTGCTTGCAAAGAACTTTGACATTCTCTTCAATATTCGCGGGTCGACCGTGACCGCGGAGATGGGGCTCATCGCTCTCGAGATCAACGGCGCGCGGCAGGAGATCGACCGGGCCATCCAATGGTTGAAAGACCAGGGCGTCGTGGTCGAACCGATCGAGAAAAACGTGATCGAGTAAGCGATCGATGCTCATCCAATGCCCTAACTGTCTCATTCACTACCGCGTCACCGACAACGCCATTACCTCTTCCAATCCGGTCTTTCGCTGCACCCGTTGCAAACATGTCTTTTCCCTTGGGGCCGCGCCGGAGACCCGTCCCTCAGAGGAATTGATTCCGCCTCCCCCCGTCACCCGGCCCCAAGAAAAAGAAGAAAACCAAGAGTTGAGCTTTTCGTTTCCGCCTCCGGAGGAGCCGGGGATCCCCGAAAAGACGGATGAAGAAACGGTCTTGAATCTTCCGGCTGAGGAGCAACCCTCGTTGACCTTCGCGGAAGAAGAAACAGGCCCATCTACGATAGAAAAGGAAGGCGCAGAAGAAGAGAGGGTCGCGGAGTTCTTTCCTCCTGAAGCGGAACAAGAGGCGGTGTCGTTTCCAACCCCTCCCGCGGAGGAAACTTTCTCCACCAAACCTTACCTGAGCCTTTTCAGCCTCCTCATGCTGATCTATTTTTTGGCGACGGTCTTTCACGCTTCCCATGCGCAGGGCGTGGAAGGTCTTCTCCGCAAGGTTCCCTGGATCGGATCCTCGGTATTCAGAAACAGCCACCTCAAGCGGGGAGTCGTTTTGGAATCTCTGCGTCCGGGCTTTTACCGGATCGTGGGGAACCGCGAGGTCTTCGTGCTCGCAGGCGTGGCAGTGAATCAGAACGCGGTCGGCGTGCGGGAGGTGCGGGTCGAGGGAGTCATTTACGACGGCGCAGGAAAGGAAATAGAGCGGCAAACCATTTCCATCGGGAACCCCATCTCCGCGAGAATCATCAGGGACCTCACGGCTCAGGAGGTCTCCATTCTGCAAAAGCTCAATCCCCAAAAAAGCTTCGAGATCTCCCCGGAACAGTCCAGGGAGTTCGCCATCGTTTTTTTAAAACCCGACGGGAAAGAGATCACCGGCTTTGCCTGCCGGGTCTCCGGCGCCCAGGGGACAATGTCATAGGGGTTTTCAGCGGCCTGCTAAGGCTATTTCTTCCGGCTCTCTTCCTGTCCCGGCGCCTTCTTGGGAGTGACGTCGATCTCGTCCGGCTCTTTCAGCGATTTCCGAAAGCTCCGAATCCCTTTTCCCAAACCTTCCCCGACTTCTGGAAGGCGGCGGCCGAATACCACCAGGACGATCAGAAGGATGACCAAAAGCTCCCATATCCCCAGACCAAACATAAAGGTCCTCTAAACAGAGATTCTAGCCCCCTTCCTCCCGCCCCGCAACTATCGCTTGCCCCTCGAACCCGCACAGAGTTAATATGTGAGAAACGCCGTGGAAGCACGATTCAGATCCCTGATCCCCTTTTTTCTCCTCTCCTGCGGCCTTCACCTCCTCCTGTTCCTGGCTTGGTCCCGGAGGCTGCCGGATAAAGATCCCCTCTCTTCGTCTATCCCGGTGGCCCTGCTCCCGGCGCCACCGGGGGAAAAGACCGGCCTCCGCGAAGAGAGCCGTTTAAGAAAGAGCCTACGGCCAACCCCCAAATCCCTGAAAAGAGCAGCGCCGTCAAACAGGACCGGAGCTTCCGAAGTCGCAAAATCAAAAACAAACCCCCAAACAGCCTTAGCCAAAGAGCCGGTCCAGGAAGCGCTCGCCCGGGAAGAGCGCGGGATCATCCAGCCTTCCCTTCCGACTATTAAAGAGCTGCTTCCGCCCATAACCTGGTCGAGGCAAACGGACGGAGTAACAGAGGGAGAGGGCGCCGTCCCATTGAACAGCCGCGAACCCCGGTATGTCTCTTACCTGACCAGCGTCAAGCGGGCGATCGAGCTGGTATGGGAGTACCCGGAAGCGGCCCTCCGCCGAGGCATCGAAGGAAAGCTGGTGTTGGAATTCACCATCACGGTAAACGGAGGTTTGAGTGAGGCCGTTCTGGTCCAGTCTTCCGGTTCTGGGGTGCTGGACCAAGAGGCGCTCCGGGCCGTCCGGGCCGCTTCACCGTTTCATCCGATCCCATCTTGGGTCGGAAAAAATCCTCTTCATATCGTCGCCAGCTTTGAATACTACGACCATCGCGTCAAATACGGCCCGCTGCGTTGATGAAACCACCCGACGAAAGGGTTGACGACTCGATCCCCCCCATTTGAAAGAATTCCATCAACCGTGACAACCCAAGGACACCGGAGAAAATCAGCACAATTCTTTCCGATCTGCTATAAACGGTTTACCTATGTTGGTGATCTGTTCCGCGAACGCATCCAACCGGATTGAATATCTTACTCCCGGCGACGCCCCCACTGCCCTCCGGCGCGGCGATCGCACTCTTTGGTTTCACCTCGACTCCCCGACGTCCGAAGAAATCGCGTTTCTGGAGAAGGAGCTTCGCATTCATCACTTGACTCTTGAAGATATCGTCAAACAGAACCAGCGGCCAAAAATTGAAACCTTCGAAGATTACCTCTACATCGCAATTCACCCCCTGGTACGCGGGGAGGGCTGGGTGGTTCAGCCGTCGGAATTGGACCTGCTTTTGGGCCGCAACTGGCTCGTGTCGGCGCACTCCGGGCCTTTGCCCGGTCTCATAGAAAACAACCACTTTAACGAGAGAATTGTGAGCGCGGTCGGCCGCGGAGCCGACTTCCTTCTCTATACCCTGGTGGATCTGGTGGTGGATAGTTACTTTCCAATCCTGGATGGCATTGACGACGAGATCGACGACCTGGAAGATCGGTTACTCGCGGGCGCTAGGCCTGAAGACATGAACCGGCTGTTGGCGTTGAAACGCTCTCTCATTCATATCCGCCGCGCGGTTGGGCCTCAACGGGACGTTTTCAACCAGCTCACGCGCCATGATTTGGTTTTCGTGCGATCAGAGAACCTGGTTTACTTCCGGGATGTCTATGACCACCTGCTCCGAATCACCGAAGAGCTGGATAGTCTGAGAGATATCCTTTCAGGAGCCCTCGAAATCCACCTGGCTTCGGCATCCAATCAGCTCAACCTGAACATGAAACGGCTAACGGCTTGGGGCACTATTTTTGTGGTGATTACCGCGATCGCGGGCATCTACGGAATGAACTTTGAATACATGCCGGAACTGAGGTGGCGCTACGGCTACTTTACGGTCATGGGCCTTATGGCCCTGGCCTCGGGCGGCCTTTACTTTTACTTCAAAAGAAAAGACTATCTTTAAGACATCGGGAGGGAGACGATGGCCTGCCCTCGCGCAGCCGGTCACCCGGATACAACGGCTCAAAATGCTCCACCTCGTTGGCGCTGTTGAATCCTTTCGAAAAAGGGGTGGGAACGTCGACCCGGACCGAGCCGGTTTTCTCTGGCAGACCGGGCGCTTCCGGCGGATGTCATTACGTGCAACTTCGTCTACGCCTTCGAAGGCCGTCTCGCGCCCCAACCATTTCCGGGTCTCTTCCAGTGAAACGCTCTTAGTCTTGGCTTGATCTTTCATAATACTACCGCGGATTGAGCCGCTACCGGCGCCCGCACGAGCGGGCCGACCGTTCCGACCGGGATCCCATAAGTCCGCCGCAAGAACAGCACCGCCTCCCGAAACGCGTCATCCGCCGCCTCCGCGGCGTAGCGATCCCCTCCGGGCAAGGTGAAGGCATGGTCACAGCCGTGATAGACCTTCAGCTCGAACCGTTTGCCCGCCTTGTTGAGCTTCTGGGTCAGATCGTAGACCTGGTCGATCGGCACCGGCGTGTCCGAAGCGCCGTGGATGATGAGCATCGGCGCCTGGACGCGCAGAGCCGCCTCCACGGTCGCGGCGGAGAGGCCGCCATGCCAGATCACCCCCGCTGAATAACCGGGGAAGTTGGCCAACGCCTGATACGTGAGCCCGCCGCCCTTACAGTATCCGCCGACGGCGATGCGCTCGGTGTTTACGTCGGCCTGGGATTTAAGAAAACTGAGGCCGCCCTCAACGCTTCGGAGCATGTCTCCCAGAGAGGGCTCTTTTGTGTGGGTCATATAGTTGAGGGCAAGACCGACGATCCCCTCCTCCGCGAATCGGAGAGCGACATCCCGGAAGCTCTCGGTCGCGCCATTCCGGCCATGAAGCAAAGCAATCGCCGGATAGCTGCCCGTTTCCTTTGGCCGGGCGACCCACGCCTGGAGCTTTCCCCCGCCGCCTGGAAACTGAACTTCTTCGATATTCGTCTGGACCATAAGAGCACCTCCGCCGTTGGGGCGGAGAATATCCGATAAGGCAATCTTAGGTCAACTGGGGCGGCTCCCGGACACGGCTGGACATTTTCCCCGCCTTGAAGTAATGGGGTTGGACTGATGATTGATCCAACCGCGTCGCACCGATTTTTTTCCGAGCTCGTGAGCCAGCCGGAAGAGGAGCTCGACCTCGCCTGGGCCACGCTCGCGATCGCCTTCCCGAGCTATCCCGGCCTGGACGCCGAACGCTGCATCGAAAAGATCGCGACACTCGCCGCCAGGGTCGAGAGGCGCGCGGGCGGAGAGCGAAATCCCCTTCGGCTCGTCGCCGCCATGAATCTGGTCCTCTTTACCGAAGAGGGTTTTCGCGGAAACTCCGATGACTATTACGATCCAAGGAACAGCTTTCTCAACGAGGTGCTCGACCGCAAGACCGGAATCCCGATCACGCTTTCAGTCCTCTACATGGAGGTGGCCCGGCGAGCCGGGCTGAATCTCCAGGGTGTCGGCTTTCCGGGCCATTTTCTCGTCAAGTGTCCGGCTGAAGAAGCCGCGGACGAGCTCGTCATCGATCCCTTCCACCGAGGCGAAGTGACCCCGGCGGGCGAGTTCGCAAGCCGGGTTAGAGAACACTCTGGAGAGCGGCTCGCATTCCATCCCGGCCTGCTCGACGCCGTCTCCAAGCGGCAGATCCTTCAGCGCATGCTCAACAATCTTAAGGCGATTTACTTGAAGCAGGCGGATTACCGGAGTTGCCTCGCTGTCGTCGAGCGTCTTTTAATCCTCGATCCCGACTCCCCCTCCGAGATCCGGGACCGTGGCATCGTTTACTTTCACCTCGAATGTTTCTCGCAGGCGCTTGCGGACCTCGAGCGCTATCTTCACGCCGCGCCCGGGGCCGGGGACGCGAAAACCGTGCGCGAGCAGGTGGCAGGGCTGCGAAGGTTCATCGAAGGAATGCATTGACTCGAGAAGTGATCTTAGGTCAACTCGCCGGTCACCGCTCCCAGTTAATGGACCTGTCTTCGCCTCAAGATAATTGGCGGGATTAGACTAATTGGGGAAGGTTAAACTGTTCTCGGTTTCTCCTCCGGACTATTTAATGACAAAAAAACATAATACTTTGCCCGGGTCATACAATTTATCGCGCTTTTTAGCCGCTAGCTTTCTGAGACAATGGCAGGAAGCCTTAGGGGATGGTGCTTCCCTAACCGATCTATTCCGTTACCAAAGTGTCCGACAGGTATGGAATGAATATCTGCCACTAACTGGCAAATGCGTCTCGACCATCAACGGCCCCTTCGACCCCGAACCATTAATACCGCCTAGCCGTTGGGTATCTGAATACAACCGTTACGGCTATCTCGGCACGGTCTATGATCATGCAATCGGGTTGCTGTTAACAGGCCAATGCTCGCTCCTATTAATCCGTCAAAAGATTTTACCATTACGGCTCCGGCTGCTTTTTGATCCAATAGAAGATCTTCTTCACACGGAAATGGCCGCTGTTCGGACAGGGAAAAAAAGGGAAGATCAACTGGACTTCTTCCGCAGCATTGCCCTTCTTACCGATTTGCGTGCGACGGCGCACGGATATAAATGCACACTTCCCTTAAGCCTCTCGCGGCAAGTTAAAACCGAAGGCGAACTGCGGGGGATGCTTCATGATTTGTTCGGTTCCCACCGGAGAACGAGCTTGCGCGCGGTGCGGATTTTCGATCCGATCAGGCTCCGCTGGTGCTGCTCAAGGCAGGAGTAACGCATCGGTGGCAACTCAACGATCACGGCCCAAACCTCCGCCTATCCACTTCGACCCGTCCCCGATCAGGAACCGTTAGCACAAATAAGTCTCCGTACTCCTCCGGCGGGGTGTCTGTTCCCCCTAAATAGCGATAGAT
>Ga0184634_10000344_pt1 | contig 11628 bp, 11 predicted proteins | sample PLM31_200_b1_FD_133016 | JGI IMG/M metagenome (GOLD analysis project Ga0184634, IMG submission 133016) | Groundwater sediment microbial communities from an aquifer in East River, Colorado, USA - PLM3-1_200_b1 | ecosystem: Environmental > Terrestrial > Soil > Riparian zone | place: USA: East... | reverse complement strand
CGTCGACGTCCGCGGAGTCGACGTACGCGATCTCGGGACGCAGCTTCTCGATGATGGCTGCGAACAGCTTCGCCTCGAAGACGTTTAGGCTCATCTCCGCCCGCATCGTATCGATGTCCTCCGCGGGAATCACGATGATTTCGCATTGGGTGAGCTTCCGGATCTCGGGGGCGAGCGCCTCCCGACGCTCCGGCGGCAGCTTCTTTGAGTCCCGCACGTTCAGCTTCCGGAGCAGGGCGTCCGATTCGATCGCGACTCCCGCGACGACCAAGGGACCGATGACGGGGCCCCTCCCCGCCTCGTCGACCCCACAGATCATCCCGTCACCCCGTAGAGCTCGCGGGCAATCTCCTGGACGCGATCGATGACCATCGTTTCGTCCACGGTTCTCACGGACCCGCCGTCCACGACGACCTTACCGTCCACGATCGTGGACCGGACATCGCTCCCCCGACATGCGTAGACGACATGGCGGATGATGTTATCTCGATTAAAAGGCGTCGTATGCGGCCGGCGGAGGTCGACGACCGCGAGGTCCGCCGCTTTTCCGACCTCGATCGAGCCCAATCGGTCCGCGACGCCCAGGGCCCGCGCGCCCTCAATCGTCGCGAGGTCGAGAGCGGTCTGCGCAGGGAGGACGGACGCGTCCCACCTCGTGGACTTGTGGAGGAGCGCGCAGAGCTTCATCTCCTGGAACATGTCCATCCCGTTGTTGCTGATCGGGCTGTCCGTCCCCAGGGACGCGACGACGCCCGCGTCGAACATCTCCGGGAGGGGGGTGACGCCCCCGGAGGCGAGCTTCATGTTTGAGGTCGGGCAGTGGGCGACCTTCGCGCCGTGGCGGGCGAGGATGCGGACCTCGTTCAGCGTGACCCAGACGCAGTGCGCCGCGACAAGCCGATCCGAAAGGAAGCCAATCTTCTCGAGCCATTCCACAGGTCGCAACCCCGTCTTCTTGCGGTGGTTGTACACCTCGGCCCGGGTCTCGCTGAGGTGTGTGTGCATCCCCACGCCGTTCCGCTCTGCGACCTCCTTCGCGCGCGCGTACGTTTCCTCGGAGCACACGTAGACGCCCTGGAGACCGACGGACGGCGTCACAAGGCCGTCGCCCTTCGCCTTTCGGACGAACTGGTCAGCGTTCGCGACGGGGCTCCCCCGTTGCGTCGTGAAGGCCTCGTCGAGGACGACCCACGAAAGGAAGGCGCGAATCCCGGACTCCCGCGCCGCGCGGGCAACCTCGTCCTCCCAGTAGAAGAGGTCGTGGAACGACGTCGTGCCGGACTTCAGCATCTCGATGGATCCGAGGAGGGCCGCCATCTGGACGTCCCGCCGGGTGAGCTGGGCGTCGATCGCGAATGCGCGTTCGAGCATCGCCTCGAGCGGGACGTCGTCCGCCGCCCCTCGCAGCAGCGTGTTCGCGACGTGGGTGTGGGTATTGATCAACCCCGGCAGGACCGCAGAGTTCGAACAGTCGAGGACCTTGTCCGCAGAGTCCCGCACCTCGCCGACCTCCGCGATTCGGCCGTTTTCGACCAGGACATCCCCGCGGAGGACCTCCCGGCCGGCGTTCTGCGTGACGAGATAGCCGTCGCGAAGAAGGAGGGACATCGCGGCCCGGCCCAACAGGGCCTCGGGGAAAAAGGTTGCGGGCAGAGGCTTTGCGCCCTCTATGCGTTGCGGGTGCGGATGGACCTTATCCGCGAGCTCACGGACCTTGTCGGCCAGATTCCACGAGGACGCGTGACGACGTTCCACAATCTCGCAGCGGCACTCGGAGACCCCGAGGCAACGACCGCGGTATTCCGCATCCTGCGAGACACGCCGATGGCGGGAGCCCATCGCGTCGTACGGACGTCAGGAGAGATTCCGAAGGCGAGCAATGGTGCGAAACTCCGCGGGGAGGGGATCCGCGTGTCGCGCGATTTCGTTCCACAGCCCGAGGCGGTTTCCTTCCGGGATTTTCGGAGTGGGCAACCCCTTGCCAGGTTACGCGACGAGCAGCGGTGGCTCGCCAAGCGGGTCCGCGAGGCGGACGACTTCGAATCCGCCGAATACGTCGCAGGATTCGATCTCGCGTACGCGGGGGACCAAGCGACCGCCGCGGCCGTCGTCGTGCGACGGTCTGGCGGCGAGGTCGTGCAGACCGCCCGCGCAATCGTTCCCGTTTCGTTTCCCTACATTCCAGGATATCTGGCGTACCGGGAATTCCCCGGCATCGAGCGGTGCTACGAATTGCTCGATCCGAAGCCCGACGTCCTCATGATCGATGGCCACGGGACGCTTCACCCCGCCCGCTTCGGTATCGCATGCTATGTCGGCCTCTCGTTGGACCGCCCCACGATCGGCGTTGCGAAGAACCTGCTCGTAGGCGACGCCGGGCCTGTGCCACGACATCCGGGCGGTGTCGCGGAGATCCGCGTCGATGGGGAACTCCGCGGCTATGGTCTCCGGACTTCTCGCTCTCGCCGACTGCGCTACGTTTCCGTGGGACACAGGATTTCTCTCGCGACCGCCGTCAAACTCACGAAGACGATGTGCAAGACGAGGATGACGGATCCGCTCGGGCAGGCGCACTCACTGGCGAAAATATGAAAAGGAGAGAAGAAAAAGCGCAAAGATGGTTGGGCACGTCGAAGCGTTGCTTCATCCCAAAAAAAGACCCTAGCGCTTCTTCTTCTTGCCCTTCTTCTTTTTTATTTCCCACACGGAAGGTTGCTCCTCCTATGAGAGTGTATGGCATTTCGAATCTTAAATATATCGAGGCGCGCATTTTTCGCGAAATATAATAATTCACGGACGCAACTGGCGGGCACCTGCGCAATCAATTCGTGCAAATCGTGACGCAAGTCTCAAGAAATTCGCGGTCTATCACCCGTCGTGGACATTCTCGTCTTCGGCGCAGGCGCGATGGGCAGTTTCTTCGGAGGAATTCTGTCCCGGAGAAACCGCGTCACACTCATTTGTCGACAGGGACACGCGAACGCGATTCGCAAGTCAGGACTCCGCATCGGGGGGAAGACATCTCTGATCGCACATCCCACCGTTGCGACGGCCGCAGCGCGCATTCGCCGCGCGGACCTTATCCTCATTTCGACGAAAGCATACGACACGGAAGTTGCGGCCCGCACATTGCGCCGATTTGGAACGAAGCCGATTTGGCTCACGCTGCAGAACGGACTCGAAAACGCGAGTGTCCTCGCTCGCACGGCAACGAAGGTCGTCGCGGGCATCACGAGCCACGGCGTGACCCTCGGGCGGCCGGGCGAAGTCCGCCACGCGGGAGTCGGCGACACAGTGATTGGCGGATTCTCGGGCGTCGACGAGAACGACGTCGTCCGCGTCCGCGACGTGTTCGAAGAGAGCGGAATCCACACGACGATTTCGCCGAACATTCGCCGCGACTTGTGGTTGAAGGTCATCGTGAACGCGGGGATCAACCCCCTCGCCGCCCTCACCGGGCTGCGAAACGGGCAGCTCGTCGCCGTCCCTCCGCTCCACGAGGCGATGACGAAACTCTGCGCAGAGGCTGCCGCGGTCGCTCGCGCGGAGGGGTTTGAAATTTCGAACCGCGAGGCGACTAACCTGACGGTCCGGGTCGCGCGGAGGACCCGCGAGAACAAGGCGAGCATGCTCCAGGACATCGAACGCCACCGGCGGACGGAGATCGACGCGATTACGGGTGCGATCCTCCGGGCCGCGGACCGCCATGGCCTCAAGGTCCCCACGAACCGCCTCGCGTACGCCCTCGTCCATGGGCTCGAGCGGTCGTACCGTCCCCCGACATCGTAGGAATCTCCCTTGGAATCCCTTGGCGCGGGGCGATACGTATTTAAATAGGGATTTAAATCGGGAACGTCCACGGGGGCGGAGCGAGCACTCCTCGACCAGCTCTAGGGGTCGTTGTTTATGGCGAAGATCAAAATCGAGAACGTGGTCGCGTCGACGTCTCTCGGCGGCGAGCTCGACCTCCAGGCGATCGCGCTCGCCCTCGGCGGCGCGGAGTACGAGCCCGAGCAGTTCCCGGGCCTCATCTACCGGCTTAAGGAGCCGAAGACCGCGACCCTCCTATTCCGCAGCGGGAAGGTCGTGTGCACGGGCGCGAAGAGCCTCGAGCACGTGAAGACTGCCATCGACATCGTCGCGAAGCAGATCGAGGCGGCAGGAATCCCGATCAAGAAGGACCCCATAATCGAGGTGCAGAACATCGTCGCTTCGAGCGACCTCGGGACGCAAATCAATCTCAACGCGATCGCGATCTCCCTCGGCCTGGAGAAGGTCGAGTACGAGCCTGAGCAGTTCCCGGGCCTCGTGTATCGGATCGACGAGCCGAAGGTCGTCGTCCTCCTGTTCGGCAGCGGGAAGCTCGTGTGTACCGGGGCCCGGAAGCCCCAGGACGTTGAGCAGGCGGTCCAGAAAATCACGTTGGAGCTTAGAGCTGCGGGCCTCCTGCGCTGACCGGCGTCCGCTCCTCGGGTTCGATGGCGATCTTCGACAACCATTTCCACCTGCGCCCGTCCGGGCTGGGAGTCGCGGCCGCGTCGCAGTTCGAGAAGGCGGGCGGGACCGCCCTGATGCTGACCCACTCGCCGTACGACGACATCCCGATCCGCACCGCGGACGATTACGCTCAGGCATTTGACCGGACGCTCTCCCTCGCGGACGCGGTCCGGCGGGAGACGCGGCTCCAGGTGTTCGTCGCCCTCGGCCCCTATCCGATCGACCTCCTCCCTCTCCAAGCGTCGACCGGTCTCGCCGCCGCCACCGAGGTCCTTCGCGGCGGGATAGAGATCGCCGCCCGCCATGTCGCGGACGGCATGGCGGTCGCCCTCGGCGAGGTCGGCCGACCCCACTTTCCTGTTGATGAGGAGGTTTGGCGCGCCTCGAACGCAATCCTCGCGTACGCGATGGAGACCGCGCGCGACCTCGGCTGCCCGGTCGTGCTCCACACTGAGGACCCGAGCGCAGACACGTTTCGCGAGTTCGCCGCGATGGCGGACCGGGCGGGTCTTCGCCGGGAGAAGGTCGTGAAGCACCACTCTACGGTCCTCGACGCCCATGACGCGTACGACGGGATCGTCCCGAGCGTCCTCGCGAAGGAGGACTTGATCGAGCGCGCGGTCCGGGCGGGCGGTTCGTTTCTCCTCGAGACGGACTACATCGATGACCCGCGGCGCCCGGGCGCGGTCCTCGGTCCCGCGACGGTTCCCCGGAAGACCCGGGCGCTCCTCGAGCGCGGCGTGCTCACGGAGGACCTCGCAGCTCAGATCCACGAGGAGATTCCCGAGAGGACGTACGGCATCAACCTCAGGTAGTCCGTCCCACGGTCAGTGCCGGACTCCGAACTCCGTGAACTCTTCAGTCGGTGTCTCCCATCTCACGTCCGCATGCTCCACACGGGCCTGCGGCTGGTGGGACGCATTCCACTCGATCGCGTCTTCAATCACGTGCCGCTCACCCTCGAAGACGGCCTCGACGGTTCCGTCCCGAAGGTTCCGCACGTATCCGCGGAGACCGAGCTCTCGCGCCCTCTGCTGGCAGTGGGCCCGGAAGTACACGCCCTGGACGAGTCCGCGGAAGATGACCCGAGCCCGTGCGATCATCGCCGGTCAAGATGACCGCAAAGAACGTTCATATAGGATTGGGACCTTGCACACGGTCCCCCACGAACCGGGTGCTCCCCCATGCGACGCTCCAAGCTCATGGATCTCCGGATCCGAGACGTGATGTCTCGCGATCCGGTGACGGCGTCGCCGGACGACACCCTGGGCGACGTTCTCGGCAAGATGAAGCAATACGACATCCACGAGGTCCCGGTCGTCCGCGGGAAGGAGGTCGTGGGAATCGTCACGATGGCGGGGGTCATGCGCCGAAAGGCGATCCCGCCGACCACGAACGCAATCACGGTCGCCCAGAGATCCCCGGAGGTGTCGCCGGAGGAGGACCTCCCGACCGTCGCGGAGCGGCTGCTGACAGGCGGCTTCCGCGGGCTCCCCGTGATGGAGAAGCGGCGGCTCGTTGGAATCGTGAGCCAGACGGACCTCGTCCGCGCGATTGCGGATCTGGACGAGTTCTCGGACGTCGTCGTTTCGACCGTGTCGACTCCGCACCCGCAAACGGTCCGTGAGAACGATTCCGTGGAGGTCGCCATCCGGCTCATGCAGAGCCTCGGCGAGCGGACAGTGCCTGTCATCGATGCGAACGGGAGGCTCGTCGGCGTCGTTGGCCACAAGGATGTCGCGGCCCTGTTCGCGCGGCCGAAGACAAAGGCGCGGTCCGGGGAGGCGGCGGGGGAGAGGGGGCGTCTCGCCCTCGAGGTAAAGGGGCTCATGCGGTACCCCGTAGTGACCGTCGGCCCCGGGGCGACCGTGGACCGTGTCGCGGACCTGATGCTCAAGCACGACATCTCGAGCGTCGTTGTCGCGGAGAAGGACCAGCCGGCGGGGATCGTCACGAAGCTCGACCTTGTCGAGCTCGTCGCGGGTCTCAAAGAGCGGGAAGAGCTCCTCGTCCAGATCAGCGGGCTCGAGGAACGGCCCGAAGTCTACGACAGCCTCTACGGCGTCATCCGGAAGGCGATGATGAAGATCGCCCATATCGTCACGCCGCGGACCCTCACAATCCACGTCCAGACGTACAAGGCGGAAGGGGACCGTTTCAAGTCCTCCCTCCGGGCCCGCTTCGCGACCTCGCACAGGATGTACTACGTGACCCACTTCGACTGGGACCTCCACAAGGCGATGCAGGGTCTGATGGACATCCTCGAGAAGCAGATCCTGAAGGAGAAGGAGCGGCGGGTCACGGAACGGAAGCGACACCACGGCGCGTAGGGCTCACGTCCTGTCGATTAGAGGGTCTGCAGATCCCGCAGGATCAAAGAAAGGTCCGCCTCGCCGAACGCCCGCTGGTCGAACGGGAGGATGAGCCTCGACTTGTGGACGGACACGATGTCCACGAGGGTCTGGACGAACCGGACGACCTGACGGGAATCCGTCTGGACCACGAGGTATTCGAGGCCGTCGAGGAGGACGATACTGTTCTGCTTCCCGCTCACGAACCGCTCGATCTCGTGGGCGAGGGCCCCGAGGTTCGTCGGATTCAGGGAATCATTCCCGAAGCTCCGGCTCATCCAGAGGACCGTCGCTGTGTCGATCCGGTAGCGGCTGCGGACATCTTCCGGATACAGGCGGGTGATCGCAAGACCCTTCGCGCCTCCCGCGATCTCCTCCGCGAAAAGCAGGAACGCGCGGTCAGGCCGTTCGTGGAGAATCGCGTACACGGCGCCGGGGTCCAAGACAAGCTCGCCCGGCATCGGCCTCGGTCTGGCGCTGCGGGCCTCCTTTCGGCGGCGGTAAAGCGGGATCGCGAGGACGAGGAGGCCCAGGAGGGCCGCGAGGAGGAGCAGGAGGAACGCATCGACCCCGATGTTCGCGTAGCTCGCGGGGCCAATCGACAGCGCGATGAACCGCTCCATGTGGCTCGTCCGCATGTCCGCCTCGCGCGGGCTCGCGATAACCCGGAACCCGTCGATCAACACGTGGACGACGTTCGTCATCTCCTGCTCCCCGTTCGTATCCACGACGCGGTCCGTGAGGAGCAGCCACCGCCGCCAGCCGTTCCCGTCCGTCCGGAGGATCGAAAGGACGACGCCGTCCGCGGTCACGTTTACCGACGCGTTCGGGACCCGCTGACCGAGGTTCGTCTCAACGAGGACATGGAGGTAGTTCTTCACCGTGAGGACGGAACTCACGAGGAGCTCCGGGACGATGTACGTCGTGTTGATGAGAGTCGTATTCGAGGCGACGAGGACGAGATCCGACTGCTGGGCGGCCAGTGTCGTGTTCTCGAGGATCGCGCTTACGTTCACGAAGTAGACGGACCGGTATCGGGCCCCTGAAAGGGCGGACGAGGCGATGAGTAGGTCTGTCGAATCCTCCGCGCGAACGCTGTCGTTCCCCCCGATGAGGGTGACGCCGACGATCCGCGCGCTTTGGGAGTGAGAAAGGAAGATCGAGCGGTCGCCGTTCTCGCGGAACGTCCCGCCAAGGACATCGACGACGCTCCGCAGCGCCTGGACGCCCGCCTCTCGGCATCGGGACACGTCGTTCCCCGTGAGCCGGACGCTCGAGTCCGTGACGAGGATCCCGATCCGCGTCGTCGAGATGTCGTTCGCCTCGAGGATCGGGCCGACCGACGTTTCGATCCGAATTCCGACGTCGGCCGCCCCAATCGTGTTCCCGCTGAGAATCGACGCGGACTGGATGAGGCGAACGGCAGGACCGGAAGCAAGGAGGATCATGCTGTTCACGACTCTGACGGACGTCGTCGCCACGGTCAGGCCCGTCGTGGTTGCCTGGATCACCGCGTTTGCGATAATCGAGTCCGGCAACGCCGAGGACCGGAACACGATCCCCTTCCAGTCCCCCGCCCGCATGTCCGCCTGGTGGCTGAGGAAGTACGCCTTGCTCGCCGGAAGTCCGTCGACGGTCAGGATCCCGTTGATGAAGAGGCCCGTGTCTCGGCAGAACAGGATTACGGTGCCCGCCTGGACGACGAGCTCGGTCCCCACTGCCACCGTCGTGTCGGAGCAGATTCCGTAGGGACCCAGGCCGGGGTCCAGCGTCACGCGACCCGGAGAGTCGAAGTCCCTCGTGATCCACGTCGAGACCCTCGGGGCGACGACGTTGAAGAGCGTGTACGCGGAGAGCTTCGTGGCGCTTCCCCTCGTGACGTTCACCGTCGCGGTCACGTTGAAGCCCGTGCCCTCCCGCGTCGCGATCCAGGAGTCTTCCGCGCGGGCGACGGACGACGCGACGGGCGACGTCCGGACGTACGTGGTCCGGAACGGCGTCGAGGCGCCTGGGTCGTACCAGTCGAACCGGACGGGGTCGAGGTTCGCGAGGTTTCCCGAGTACGACACATTCGCGATCGCGCGGACGGTGTTCAGGCCCGTCGCGTTCACGTACTCGACCTGGTTCGTCGCGACGGAAATCGCCTGGATTTCGTCCCTTGCAGCCGCGTTCGGGCCGAGGGCGAGGAGGACGACGGTCAGAAGAGCCAGAGCTAGATGGGTCGACCGCGATCGACGTCGCACGAACACGATACTTCGCTGAGCTCCCTACATAAGAGACACGGTCCAATTCCAAAATCTGAAAACCGTGGCCGCGCGCGGGAGTAGGTCTATATGGCGCCCGGGGTTCGCGTCCCGCCATGCAGCGGGAGCCGCTCCGCGGTGAGCATATCGTCCTCCGGCCCCTCGAGCGCGAGCACCTCGCCCGCTGTGTGAAGTGGTTCAACGACTCCGACGTCACGTATTTCCTGGGCCGCGAGGGACCCCTCACAATGGCGGAGGAGGAGCGTTGGTTCAACGAGTACCGCCAAAAGATCGACGAGGAGATCTACGCGCTCCACGTCGACGACGTTCATGTCGGGAACGTAGGGCTCCATCGGATCGATCGGGTGAACCGCAAGGCGGACGTCGGGATCGTGATCGGGGAGCGGGACTACTGGTCAAAGGGATACGGCACGGACGCGATGCGGACGATCCTCCGGTACGCGTTCGACCGCCTCCGGCTCCACAAGATCTCACTCGACGTGCTCGAGTACAATACGCGCGCCCTCCGGTCCTACGAGAAGTGCGGGTTCGTCCGCGAGGGGGTGCGGAGGGACGAGCTCCTCAAGCGGAAGCGCTTCGTGAACCTCGTCCGGATGTCCCTCCTCGAGAGCGAGTTCCGTCGCCAGTGACACGGCGGGCCTAGCCGACGACAATCAGCTCGCGCGGAGCGGTCGAGAGGACCTCGGGTTCGGACCTCGTGATCAGAACGTCGTCCTCGATGCGAACCCCGCCGAAATCGGGGACGTACACGCCGGGCTCGTTCGTGAACACCATCCCTGCCTTCAGGACGATCGTGCTCACGGAGTTTAGGCCCGCCCCGTCGTGCACCGCGAGGCCAAGGCTGTGGCCGACGCCGTGGATGAACCGCCCCTTGTACTTCGTCGAGTCGATGAGGGCCCGGGCGGCAGCGTCGACGGACTTCCCCTTCACGCCGACCCGCATTTTCGCCATCGCGGCGTCCTGCGCCCGCCGGACGGTCTCGTACATCTCCCGGTGCTTCGCCGTCACCGCGCCGACGACGACGGTCCTCGTGATGTCGGAGTGGTACATGTCGTACAGCGCCCCGTAGTCGATCACGACAAAGTCCCCGCGCTCGAGCTTCCGGGCTCCCGCCGTATAGTGGGGCTCCGCGGAATTCGGGCCGGACCCGACGATCGTCCGGAACGAGGCGCCCATAGCACCGTTCTTCTGCATCGTGTAGACGAGCTCCGCCGCGATCTCGCCCTCGGTGCGCCCGATCTCGATGAACGGGAGGATCTGCTCAAGCGACCGCGACGCGATATCGCATGCGCGGCGGATCTTCTCGACCTCCGCCGCGTCCTTCACGAGCCGAGCCTTCATCACGGCGTCCGCGACGTCGACGAACTTCGCTGTCGGCGCGAGGCTCCTCAGCTCGAGAAACGCCCGGTGTGTTATCTCGGAGCCGTTGATCCCGATCGTTCGCCCGCCCTTGACCAGGCGCTTCATCTCTGCGAGGCGCTCGTCTCGAGTTCGATACACGCTAAGGGGAAGCCCGCTCTTCTTCGCGGCCTCCTCCTCGAGGGCGGACGTGATGATCTCGCACCGTCCGTCCGGGAAGAGCCACGCCGTGCAACCCTCGAACAGACCGTCCGTGAGGCCCGTCGCGTAGAAGAACGACATGTCGATGTGCGGCTCCGTGGCGTTCGAGAACACGATGACGTCCGGCAAGCGGTCGAGGTGACGATAGATTGCGGTCACCCGGTTCTGCACCACAGCTTTCCCCAGTCCGTCGGAAGGCCCGGTTCTGGAAAAAGGTTTGGACCGTCCCGGGATGGGATCAGTGCGGGCGAACTCCTTCCTTCACGCCCACCTCCACGGTCGTGTCGGAATCATTTAAACGGGCCCCGCCCGTTCCGACGCCCGATGGCGCGGCGCCGGAGGCGGGGCTCGGAGCGACGGATTGCCCTCGAGCGGATCGAGATTCTGTTCCGGCTCGCGGAGAAGGAGGCACTTCGCGGGAACGGGTCGCGAGCGAACCGGTACGCGTCCCTTGCAGCGAAAATCGGCATGCGGTACAACGTCCGGGTCCCGCGGGAGTTCAAGCGGCGGTACTGCCGGAAGTGCCATGCATTTCTCGTACCCAGCGTGAACTGCCGCGTGCGGGTCTCCCGCGGGAAAATCACGTCGACATGCGCGCTCTGCGGAGACATCCGCCGCTTCGCCTATGTCCGCGAGCAAGCGGCCCGACGGGCGGAGCGTCAGTAGCTCGTCGTCATGTCAATCTTGCCGGCCTTGCGCGCAAGATATTCTCCGAGCTTGAAAACTCCGAGCGACAGGAGGAAGAAGGTCAGGCCCGACGCGAGCAGCAGCACGAGGATTCCCAAATCCGAGAAGTCCAGGAGTCCCGTCGAAATGTCATTCGATGGCAGCAGAACCCGGTGGATCAAGTCAAACCAGTACGTGAGCGGTATCGCGCGGCTAATTCCCCACGCCCATGGCGGGAGGACAGTCAACGGGACCAGGACCCCGCAGAATACGTAGAAAATGCCAGGGAT
>Ga0184634_10000343_pt1 | contig 11635 bp, 7 predicted proteins | sample PLM31_200_b1_FD_133016 | JGI IMG/M metagenome (GOLD analysis project Ga0184634, IMG submission 133016) | Groundwater sediment microbial communities from an aquifer in East River, Colorado, USA - PLM3-1_200_b1 | ecosystem: Environmental > Terrestrial > Soil > Riparian zone | place: USA: East... | reverse complement strand
TTAGTTACACCATCTTCAGAGAAACAGGAATTAGAAACCATCATACCTGCTAATTTCATATTTTCACCTTCTACTAATCCAGAAGGTATCAAACCAAAGTTGTAAATATCGAATCCCCCTTTAAGATTCTTCGCAACCCTGAATAATCCGTTAAATTCTAACTCCCTAGTAAAAAGCGGCTCTTGACCCGCGGACTCGACCGTTGTTTTCCTTACTTCCTCAGATACAATAGCCGAACCCCCTAAGTTATTAACACGATCAAGAATTTCTATAATAATTCTCTCATCAAGCGTACCATCCTTAGTCTTTGTAATAACCGATGTAACAGGTATTTCAAACTCTCCCGCTCCGACATCCATAGGACTACCAAACTTCCATTCCTTCCTAATAATTAAACCACCTTGTTTTGTTTTAGTTTCAAGTGTTTTACCAGCTAAGAGTTTGTTATAAAGTTGCTTAAATTCTTCAACGTTTAAAGGAGTATCCTCCGCACTAGCACTGGAAATACCGGTACTGACTAAAAACACCAATAGTGAAAACAGTATAAATATCCTATTCATTTATTGTCTCCTGTTAACCCGTTTTAATCCTTTTCTTAATTCTAACAAAGAAAAGTCACTTTAAAAGGAATATAAATTTACGAAAATAATGTTGGCAAAAAAGAGGGATTCGAAATAGCAATTTCTAATTAAGAATATATAAATAATAAGAGATTCTATTTCATTTTTTCAACGGTCTTCAACCTATAATAATCATGAAGATGTCGTATTCTGCAGAACAAAATTCATTATTTTATCAAACTTTACATACCCTTTAAATTTTCTATTCTCAAAATTCTCGACTACAGGTATCCATTTTAATCCATGGTCCCTCATAGTTGCCGCGACAGATGTACTCGTATCATTAACAGTCACAACAACAGGATCTGATTTCATAAACTCTCGGACCTTTGAGTGACGATTGAATCCCGAGTCCACAGCTCTTAAAAAATCTTCCTCAGTTATGATCCCCCTCAAATTATTTTCGTCATCTATCACGATGCAAAAATCTACAAAGTCATTACTTAGATGGTTTAAGGCTTCTTCAAGGGTTGAATCCGGATTCAGATTGGATAAATGAGGCGCAATAAAACAAGTTATAGGTTGACGATCAAGTGCTTCGTATGCTTTTGGAAATCTTTCCCATAGGTTTACACCCCTCCTTTTAACAGCTTCGGCTAATATATCACGGAGTGGTGCCAGTGCACTTGAGATCTGCTTGAAGACCTCCCTTCCCATGACGAGTACCTCTACGGGTGTACGAGCTCTTACACTGGCATTTCTAGGACGGTTATCTATAAGAGCCATCTCACCGAAGAAATCGCCCGGACCCAGGATAGCCAACGACTTTTGTTCCTGTCCGATGGCCAAATTCTTCAATACCTCGACTTCTCCACTCTCAACCACGTAGAAATTCGTGCCAGGATCACCTTCAAGAAATATGTAGTCCCCTGGCTGGTAGTGGGCCCTTGAGATACGTTCTGTCTGGTTAGCTTTGGGATGTGCAAGGTCTCGCGAGTAAAAAAAATCCCAAGCCCAATCAAAACCAACTTTAACCCTATGCGACCAAGAAGGGAGCTTAAACATATAGACGGTTCTCCACATAAACCAGGCGACAAAACCCGAAAAGTGGAGTCCCAATAATTCTGCAACCGCATTATGCCCCCCTATTGCACATAATTGACCTATTGGTTTAAAACGAAATGGCTTGGTCTCTTTACCATTTAAAACATTGATAATATTAAGTGCAGCCTGCCTGCCTTGACGTTCAGCAAACTGCCCTGTTGGAGGGCTAGTGGATCCATCATATGCGTTTACAATATTTGCGCAATCGCCTACAGCCCAAACACTGTCTCTACCCTCAACTCGCATATCCGGTTCTGTTAGGATTCTCCCCTTTTCTTTAGGAATATCAAGCTTTGCAATCAATGGAGATATAGCATTGCCAACAGTACTGACTACAGTTGCACCCTTAATAATCGTATCATTGTTAATACCAATACCCTGGGGCGTCACGAAGGCTACTCTGGTATTTAAAACAACTCTGATTCCTGCCTCCTCCATTTTCTCTTTTGTAAAGTCACGGAGTTTAGAGGATACCTCCGGAAGAAGTTGGTCCCTAGAATGGATAATAGTTACACAAATATCCTCCGAACGAATATTCGAGTAATAATTTCGAGTTTCGCGTACCAGGTCATTTATCTCCCCGGCAACCTCGACCCCACTGAATCCTCCTCCTATGATTATAAAAGATAGATACCACCGTCTGAGTTCAGTATCTTCACACACTTCGGCATTCTCCAGTTGCCGCATTATCTGGAATCGCAAAGCAATAGCATCACCAACTGTCTTTAGAGGAAAGCTATGATCAGCCATACCTGGTATGACACCTAGGTTTACAACTGACCCGCAGGATATGACCAGCTGGTCATATCTCATTTGACCAGTTTTCCCATCGGAGCTCTCATAACATATCGTGTTATTATCAAGTTCGATCTTAGTTATATCTTCAGTTCTACAATGAACCCCAGGTAACATCTGTCTCAACGAGACAGCAACTGAGTCATAATTGATAGAGGCGCCTACAACCTCGGCTAAAAGTGGCTGGAAAACCAGATAGTTTTCACTATTAAATAGCACAATCTGATAATCCTTTTTGGCAAGCCCCTTTCTCAGCGTGTAGGCACACTTTGCACCAGCAAAACCCCCACCTACTATAACAACCCGCTTTGTTTGCATTAATTTAAACCTTTGAATAATAAAATGGAGAATATTATGAGATGATACTTAAATGGGTTATCTCGTGTCAACTTAATAATCTCTATGTATTTTGAAAATGAATGACCATGCAGCTTCAAAGAATTTGCTGGCTAAAAAGCCTTCATTTGCTTCAAAACATAATCAAGAGATTCTATAGACCTATTACGAAGAGCTTCTCTTTAGCCTTTTTAAGTTTTTTAAATTTTTTAGGTTTCTAATATCATCATCAATGTCTTTTAATGGTGTTTCTACAATTAGATTTAGATGTATTAGCTCCGGATGATTTACAATCGATCTAAAGCCCTTCAATCCTATATGACCTAAACCTATGTGTTCATGCCTATCTTTTCTCTCTCCCAAGCCGACCTTAGAATCATTACCGTGTAATAGTCTTAACCGATCCAACCCAATAAGATTAGAGAACCTCTTAAGCACAGAATCCAGTTCATTCTTAGTTCTTATGTCATAACCTGAAGCTAGTAGATGTGCAGTATCAAGACAAATTCCCAACTCAGCAACTCCAACTTTCGCTAGTATCTCTGAGAGCTCCTCAAAGCTATTTCCTATTGTTCCTCCCTGCCCTGCTGAGTTTTCAATAAGGAGTTTGCTTTGGAAATCAGATCTATCCAATATCCTCCTCAATCCCTCAATCACCAACCTATTAGCCTCCGCCTTGTTTAAGTTCTTACTACTCCCAATATGTGTCATAACATATTTTGCCGCTAAAATACTCGCCCTCCTCATTTCGTCTTTTATGATGTTAATAGAATTTTTTCGTATATGCTGGTTCTCGGATGCAAGATTTATATAATACGGAGTGTGCACATAGTATTCCAACAAACCATATTTAGAACACTCCTTATGAAAAGAGTCAACAGTTTTTTTATCAAGTTTGGGGGGTTCGCCACCACGAGGTGACCTGGTAAAAATCTGAAAGCAATCGCAACCAATCTCGTAAGCTCGTATTGGAGCCCTATCAATTCCTCCAGCTATAGAGACATGCGCGCCGAATCTCATTTAATTGAAGTAAGACACTAAACAGTATTAATTAAAATATGTTGAACCTAAATAAATCATAAATTACTCGAAAGAATACCTATTTGTAAAATCTTTATTTGATTTATTGACTTATTAAAACTATTCGTAAAAACTATTGACATTTTAATCGATAAAGATTCGTCAAGTCTTAACGTCAGTGAGGGGAGGCAGGTTAATTGGTACCAAAGACTGCATTCGTTACTAAGGGTGTAGGTAAGCACAAGGAAAAATTAACCAGTTTCGAGATGGCTCTCAGAGATGCAAGGATAGCTGAATTCAATCTTGTAAGAGTATCGAGTATCTTTCCAGCAAAATGTAAACTAATCTCGCCCCCAAATGGTCTAAAGCTTCTTAAACCGGGACAGGTAGTTTATGTAGTTATGAGCGAAAATGCTACTGATGAACCTCACCGCCTAGTTGCCGCATCTGTTGGAATGGCAATACCTAAGGAACCGAATCGTTATGGATACCTCTCAGAACATCATAGCTTTGGGCAGAACGACACACTAGCAGGGGAATATGCAGAGGATTTAGCTGCTTACATGCTTGCTACTATTTTAGGTGCACCTTTCGACCCAGACAAGAGCTACGATGAGCAAAAAGATATTTGGAAAATAAGCGGTCACGCTGTTCAGACCAGAAATGTTACGCAATCGGCAGTAGGAGATAAGAAAGGCTTATGGACAACTGTCGTAGCTGCAGTTGTCTTTTCATCATATTTTTAAATGAAATTTTTATCCGAAGTCACTCTTCCTTGATCATTTCTCGCGCGGCTTCAATCGTTTTCTCGGTAACTCTAATACCGCCCAGCATCCTCGCTAGCTCCTTAACCCCCTCTTCTCGATCCAAGGTCTTAACGTCAACTTTTGTAACATTTTTATCAAATCTCTTTGAAACCTTAAAATGGGTTGTAGCAAATTTGGCAACCTGAGGCAGGTGGGTAATACAGAGAACCTGGTATTTCTTTGAAAGATTCTCAATCTTTCTGCCTACCGTTTCGGCAACAGCTCCACCAATACCAGAATCCGCCTCATCAAAGATTAGAATCGACCCCCCTTCCACCCTCGAAATCACCTCTTTTAATATAAGCATCAAGCGCGATAGCTCTCCACCAGAGACAACTTTTGAAAGTGGCCTTGGTTTTTCGTCAGGATTCGCTGAAAAAAGGAATGTAACCTTATCATATCCAGTACTGGATATCTCCTTTCTCTCGAATTCAATCTTGATTTTCGCCTTCTTCAATCCAACCTCATCAAGACCCTTTTCTACCTCTTTCGTAAATAATTCCGCAGCCTTATGACGTTTCTGAGAGAGTTCCGTTGATTTTAATTCCATGTCTTTTTCCAGAACTTTTATTTCAGTCGACAGATCGTTCTCCTTATCTTCATAGTTAGTTAAGGCATCCAAATCCTCCCGCATCTTTTTTCTTTTCTCAATTACTTCTTCGATTGTTCCACCATACTTTCTCTGGATCCTCCTTAACTCCTGAAGACGTTCCTCAATCTGGTTTAATCTATCCGGGTCATGCCTAAACTCCGAACAATAATCCCTCAAACTGAATGCCGCTTCTTGCAGCTCTGAGATCCCCCGTTCTAGGGTATTTACGACCCCACCCAAATTCTCGTCAATCCTCGACGCCTGCTCGATCTGATTCCTAACTCTTTTCAGTACTTCAAAAACAGAGCCCTCACCCTCGTATAGATCTTCATAGGAACCCTTGGTTACAGAGAACAAGGTCTCCGCATGATCCAACCTCCTTTTTTCCAACTCCAGCGTCTCATATTCTGCGGGTTTAAGCCCAGCCGCATCTATTTCCTTACACTGATATCTTAAAAAATCCTCTTTCTGTAAAAGTTCATTCTTATCTCTCATAAACAATTCAAGTGTCTTCTTAATGTCTGCGTGCCTTTGATAAATAGTTGAAAATTCAATGGTAAGTTCTTTTAACCTGCCAAATTCGTTGAGAATCCTTAGATGAGAATCCTCCTTGAGGAGGGTCTGATGTTCGTTTTGGCTAAATATATCTACAAGCCCCTCGGTTATCGTTTCCAACATGCTAATTGTTACTAAACTCCCGTTGATATAGACCCGACCCTTTCCCTTTAGAGACAGATTACGTTTGATTAACAACTCCTCGCCATCGGATTCGATTCCAAGCGAGGTAAGCCTATCAACCAAAACATCATTGCCACTAATGTCAAAAAGTGCCTCGACCTGTGTCTCCTCTTTACCAGATTTTATAATATCTGAGGAAAATCTGTCCCCAAGGATGAAATTTATGGAATTTAGGATTATCGACTTCCCGGCCCCGGTTTCCCCCGTGATGATGTTTAGACCCTTGCTAAAATTGATTGAGATATCATCTACAATAGCAAAATTTTTTAGATTTAGTCCAAGAAGCATTCAGTCTATTCAATAAAACTCTTTAACATACCCCCGATATCTGAATCTTCAAGCTTTTCTAATGACCTCTTTTCAATCTGCCTTATTCTTTCCCTGGTCAATCTGAATTCCCTTCCTATTTCATCAAGTGTGTAAGTAGTTTCAAAACCAATTCCAAATCTCATTTTTAATATCTTTTCTTCCCTATCCGACAATTTTGAAAGTGCGCCCCTTAACTTATCTGTAAGTGTAGACCTGGCAACAGCACTGTCAGGAGTTAAAGACCCCTCATCAGGTATGAATTCCAGTAGGGTTGTCTTCTCTCCATCAAGTATCGGCGTATCGAGATGTACTACGTCCTTTGTTGCATCTATGACCCTCTTTACACCCTCGAGCGAAATCCCAGACTTCCTTGAAATCTCTTCAGGAAATGGCTTCCTACCCGTCTCCTTATGCAAAAGAGAGCTTATCCTATGAACCTTACTCGCCTGCTCAAGCACATAGACAGGTACCCTTATGGTTCTCGTTTGATCTAGTAAAGATCTTGAAATCGCTTGGTGTATCCACCATGAAGCATAGGTTGAAAACTTAAAACCCTTCCTGTGATCAAATCTCTCAACAGCCCTCATCAATCCAACATTTCCTTCTTGAATAAGATCGGGCAGGGGTAAACCACGTCCCATATATCTCTTAGCTATGCTTACAACAAGCCTCAGATTAGCTTTAACGAATCTCTCCTTAAATCTCTTTGCCCTTTTTAAATATGCCTTTGCAAGCACACTAAAACTTCGAACCTTTCTTGTATTCAGCCTTTTCCTGAAATTCCTTTTTAATAGGTTATTTAGTAGCCTTAGCTGCCTATCTTTACCTTTATTTGAAAGGCTCTCAAGATCTGTAATGACATCTTCTATGCTACCACCCATTTTTTTAGTAAAGATTTTTTCGAGCATTTTTTTGGTTTCTCTAGCCTTTGATTCACACTTTTTTATCTTAGCTGAGACTTCCACTTCTTCTTTTGGAGTGAGCAAGGGCTCTGTCCCCATCTCTCTAAAATACACCTGAAGAAGTCTAAACTCGTCGTCAGCTGTCCATTCCTTTTTCTTATTTTCGCCAACCTCGCCCTTTGAGTTATCGATCTGAAGATCGAAATCTGATTCCTCAATCTCGGACACGAGCTTATCTTCAAACTCTAATGACATAAAAAATTCATCATTCTCATTAATTTCTACCACATCTTCAATCCGGAATTCATTTTGTGAATCACCTTTGGACTTAGGCTTTTTCAGAGCCTTTTTCGACTCAACCTTTAAAATTCTGTTAGCATTATTTGTTATAGGATTGATAGAGTGTGTATTTAATCTTCTTCTCCCTCTCAACCATTTTCCTCCTTCTTATGTTTATGTTCTAATTTGACCATCCCCATAAACTATAAATTTACTTACCGTAAGATCCTCAACACCCATTGGACCAAATGCGTGCAATTTTGAGGTACTTATTCCAATCTCTGCTCCTAAACCCAACTCAAAACCATCGCTGAATCTCGTAGAGGCGTTTACTATTACGGTTGACGAATTTACATTGTTCAGAAACAACTGAGCATTTCTATAATCCCTGGTAACAATGGCCTCAGTATGGTTCGATCCATATTTTTCTATATGACTAACTGCATCACTTAAGCTATCCACTACCTTTACGCTGAGAATAAGATCTAGATATTCTTCATACCAGTCCTCTTCCTTCGCCTGTTTTACATGCGGCACAATACTTCTGGTACTTTCACACCCACGTATTTCAACACCGTTCTCTTCCAAACTCTTAATGACAGAGGGAAGAAATTTTTCTGCTATTTTTTCATGGACTAGTAGAGTCTCAGCAGCGTTACAAACACCCGGCCTTTGAACCTTTGCGTTTAAACATATAGCCTCAGCCATCTCAAAGTCAGCAGTCTCGTCCACAAAAACATGACAAACCCCCTTATAATGCTTTAAAACCGGAATCCTAGAATTTTCTACCGTGAATCTTATCAACCCCTCCCCTCCCCTTGGAATTATCAGATCTATATATTCCTCTTGTTTTAATAACTCAAGAATTAAGTTCCTGTCCGAAATTGGAACGATCTGTATGCTCTCTTCCGGCAAGTCAACCCATTTTAATGCCCGCCTTAATATCTCACCAATTGCCAAATTTGATCTAATCGATTCGGAGCCTCCCCTCAGTATCACAGCGTTCCCAGCCTTCAAACACAATCCAGCACCATCCGCTGTAACATTTGGTCTGGATTCATAGATTATCCCAATTACCCCAAGTGGAATGCGCACCTTACCAACCAGAAGACCGTTAGGCCTCTTCCACATACTCAAAACCTCACCCACTGGATCCTTGAGAGAGGCTATTTGAACCAGACCGTCTGACATAGACTTTATTCTGCCTTGATCTAGTGTTAGACGATCGATAAACGACTGGGATAGACCCTTATTCCTAGCCTCTTCGATGTCTTTTTTGTTTTCCTCAATTATAAAACTGCTTTCGGACAAAACACCCACTGACATTGCCCTTAGGGCTTCATCCTTTATGCGGGAGGATACTTTGGCTAAAACACTAGATGCATTTTTTGCTTTTTGAGCAATCTCAACAGCCAGTCTCGTAGTTGGAGACCCGTGAGTTATGGTTTGTTTCTTTATCTCTGACATTTAGAGTTAATTTTCCCTTTCTACGCATTAAAAATTCCTCAAAAAAATCTTAATACATCTCTAAAGACAAAGTCAAGCGTTATTTTCTACAGAATTCGCGAAACACGAATCAAATATTATTAAGCCTCAATCTATACTTTCGTGGATAGGGGTATCAATCGATCAGCTGTATTGATATAATTAGAGTTACTCGATAAGAAAATTATATTTGAGGAGACCCGAGAATGAAAAAAATAAGAGAAAATCTGCTAACAGAAATACCGGGACCCATGTCCAAACAGATGATTAAACTGAGAGAAAAATATATTCCCAGGGGCGTATTCAACACAGTTCCATCCATAATTCAAAAAGCAAAAGACGCCCTTATCACAGATATTGACGGAAACACATTTATAGATTTCGCAAGCGGTCTTGCTTCCACTAATGTTGGACATTCAAGAAAGGAGATAGCGGAGGCATTGAAAGAGCAGGTGGATAAATTTCTCCATACTTGCTTTCATGTTTTCATGTACGAGCCATATATACAACTCGCCCAGAAATTAGCTGAAATTACCCCAGGAGATTTCCCAAAGAAGACTATGTTCGTAAACAGTGGGGCTGAGGCTGTCGAAAACGCTATAAAGATAGCAAGAAACTTTACTAAAAGGAAAGCAGTTGTAACTTTCGAGCATGCGTTTCATGGAAGAACTCTACTAACTATGAGTCTTACAAGCAAATTAAGGTACTACAAACTTGGATTTGGTCCGTTTGCACCCGAAGTATACCGTATGCCATATGCTTACCCATACCGTTGTCCCTTTGGAAAAGAGTATTCGAACTGCGCGGTTGCCTGCCTTGACCACTTTAGGAGCTTCTTTAAGACCCATGTGGATCCGGAAGAGATTGCCGCTGTAATTGTCGAACCCGTCACTGGCGAAGGCGGATTCATAGTTCCTCCGCCTGAGTTCCTTCCCGGAATAGCTAGGATCTGTGAGGATAATGGAATCGTTTTTATTGTGGATGAGGTGCAAACAGGTTTCGGAAGAACCGGTGAGATGTTTGCTGTTAACCATTACAACTTAGAACCTGATATAATGGTCATGGGTAAATCGATAGCCTCGGGGCTTCCTCTCGGCGCGGTGACAGGCAGGGCAGAGATCATGGATGCACCTGAAGTTGGATCTTTAGGTGGAACATTCGGAGGAAATCCATTATCATGTGTTGCCTCTTTAAAAGTAATTGAAATAATGCAGAGGGATGGATTCATGGAACATGCCCGCAAGGTGGGGAGTATAATAAATGAGAGGCTTAAAGAGATGCTGGAAAAATACGCAATAGTCGGAGATGCTAGGGGGCTAGGAGCTATGGCGGCTATTGAGCTAGTTAAAGACAGAGCCACAAAAGAGCCTGCAAAGGAAGATACAGCGGAAGTACTTAAGCAGTGTCACAAGAACGGCTTGGTACTAATGAAGGCTGGCGCGTATGACAATGTGGTAAGAATCCTTGCACCATTAATAATCACAGAGGATTTATTATTGAGAGGTTTGGATATCTTGGAAAAGGCCGTGATTAAGGTTAATAACACAATAGAAACAAAAAAGCCTAGAACCAAGGGGGTCAAATTGGTATAATCATCAACTAGGTAATTAAGGGTCTGTTGCTTAGGTATAAGGTAGTATGAATTCCTGAAAAATAGAAGGAAGGTGATCCCAATGGCAGTCAAAAATTACAAGATGTTCATAGACGGGAAATGGGTTTCCTCCCACAAAAGTGAGACCTGGAATGTCATCAATCCTGCTAATGGTGAGGTAATTGCACGCGTCCCACTAGCGGATGAAGAGGATACAAGAATGGCTATTGATGCTGCTAGGCGTGCATTTGATAATGGCCCATGGAGAAAGATGAGCCAGGTTGAACGCGGAAAGCTTCTTCTCGCGCTAGCCCGTGCTATCAGAGCTCAGTCAGAGAGACTGGCAAGGCTTGAGACCCTTAATTGTGGTAAGCCCATAAGAGAATCAAGATTTGATATGAGTGACGCAGCAGACTGCTTTGAATTCTACGGTGGATTAGCAGACAAGATAAATGGAGACATTGTCCCCGTTCCTGACCCAAATACACTTGCTATGGTACTAAGGGAACCGGTGGGTGTCGTAGGGCAGATCATACCATGGAACTATCCATTACTGATGTCGGCATGGAAGTTGGCTCCTGCGCTTGCTACAGGAAATTGTTGTGTTTTAAAACCAGCAGAGATCACACCACTTACGGCATTAGAACTCGCCAAGCTGATTAAGGACGTTGGTTTTCCTGATGGTGTCGTAAACATCATTAATGGCCTAGGACCGGTAGCAGGAATGGAACTCGCAAAAAATAATAACGTTGACAAGATCGCCTTTACGGGAAGCACAGAGGTCGGAAAACAATTGATGATAGCGGCTTCAGGAAACGTAAAGAAGATATCCCTTGAGCTAGGTGGAAAATCCCCGATGATCGTATTCGATGATGCTGATTTTCCACTCGCTACAGAATGGGTTCAGTTTGGAATCTTCGTTAATCAGGGACAGGTATGCTCAGCCACGTCAAGGCTTTATATCCAGGAAAAGATACACGATAGGTTTGTAGAGGAGTTAACAAAAAGGACAAAGAGGATTAAGATAGGTAATCCCCTTGATGAATCAACTGAAATGGGTCCAATCGCCTCCGAGAAACAGTTAAAAAAGGTGATGCAATACATTGAGCACGGAAGGA
>Ga0184634_10000342_pt1 | contig 11652 bp, 10 predicted proteins | sample PLM31_200_b1_FD_133016 | JGI IMG/M metagenome (GOLD analysis project Ga0184634, IMG submission 133016) | Groundwater sediment microbial communities from an aquifer in East River, Colorado, USA - PLM3-1_200_b1 | ecosystem: Environmental > Terrestrial > Soil > Riparian zone | place: USA: East... | reverse complement strand
CCACGACCAGAGCGCTGACGTTCATGATTCGCGACCAGCGCGGCCACTGCCGCTTCTGCACAGGCATGAAGGTAGGCTTGAGGAACACTCAACCGCACTGGCGGACGATCATCATCACCGGTGAGCACTAGTGGTCCACCGGCAGCGAGGATCACCAAGTCACTATCGACATAACTTGCCTTGGGACCATCCTGCCCAAACGCAGAGATAGAAAGGTACACCAAACCTGGATTGAGTTGCTCTAAGTCTGAGTAACTCAGTCCCTTCTCCGCCATCGCGCCGGGATTGTCAGACTCAATGAAGAAATGCGCGCCACGAACAAGACGACGAAGAATGGCCTTTCCTTCAGTGGTCTCAAGATTCAATGTGATGCTGCGCTTATTCCGATTGTAGGCCCACCAGTAGAGCGAGCGATTCGCATCTGGGACATCATGGTAAAATGGACCAAGCCGCCGCGCAGGGGAACCACCAGGCGGTTCCACTTTGATAACGTCGGCTCCCAAGTCACCAAGAATCTGCCCGCACAGCAGACCACGTTCGGTTGTCAGATCGAGTACACGATAAGGACTGAGCACGCACTGCCTCCGTTCACGAAAGTCGATAAGCCCTTCCCCTAGCATAAAACTGTAACCTCGGCAGGGGGAGTTTCGAGGCGAGTCGAAAAAAGTCAAGACTTTTTTCGACTTCGGTCTAAAGGCCACAACAAGCTAGGCCATACCGCGCTCTCGCTTTGATGAGCCTCCGAGGTTGGGAAATTCGTCACCGCTATCGTGTAATGATTTACATTTAACGCTCTCCGTTATAGCCTCAACGTGTGATTCGCTCCTTTAAGCATCCTGATACGGAAGCCTTATTCAACGGCAAGCGCGTGAAACGTTTCGCCAATATCGAACGAGTGGCGACCCGCAAACTTCAAATGCTTGATGATGCCGTTGATCTCTCAGACCTGGCTACTCCTCCAGCGAACCGGCTGGAGGCATTGAAAGGAGACCGGCGGGGGCAGTACAGTATCCGAATCAACGACCAATGGCGGATTTGTTTCGTCTGGACAAAAACGGGAGCGGAACAGGTAGAAATCGTTGACTACCACTGAATGGAGACACGCATGAATAACATGAATAAAATGCGCTCAATTCATCCTGGCGAGATTCTTCGTGAAGAGTTCCTGGCACCACTGGGGTTGTCGGCCAATGCCCTCGCCGTCGCGCTACGGGTACCAGCACCACGGATCAACGACATCGTCCGAGAACGTCGTGGGGTCACCCCCGATACCGCTTTGCGACTTGCCCGCTACTTTGGCACCACACCCCAGTTTTGGCTGAATCTTCAGGTGAGCTACGACTTAAAAATCACCCAGCGGGATACCGGGAGCCGCATCGAGCGGGAAGTTTCGCCACGTGCGGCCTAACAGGATGCCGGTGTTCATCCTCCGACAAGTCTGTCCTGCAAGTCTGTCTGAGTTTCCTGAAGACGAAAGGTCGTGCGGCGCATCATTCCCGCGAAAGCAGGAATCCACGTACCCTAAGAGTTTGATACCGACTCTTTTGCTTCCCTTTTGACTGACTGCTGACTGCTGATTACTGACAGCTCTTCCTCACTTCAGTCCCGCCTTGCGCAGCGCGGCAATATGCCGCGCTAACATCGCCGGGTCCTTAATTGGCGCTCTCTGTTTGTGAATCTCCAAAGAAAAATTAGGATTGATCCGCAGCACTTCCGCCGCCTCGGCCCGTGCTTCTGCTTCTCGACCCAACTCACTGTAGACGGCAGCCAGAGTCAGATGAGCGCCCAAATGTTTCACTCCTTTGCGAACGGATGCAGGACGATGTCTTTCCTTGGACTTGTCTGAGACTTGCCCTCGACTGGTTTCGACTTGTCTTGACGCTGGACTGAAAGACTGGGAGACTCCTTGACTGACTCAGCCGTTGCCCAGTCGTGGTCGGGCAGAACCACCAGTTCCGGCACTAGTTCCTTGAACTTTTTCAGTCGCCAGACTTTCTCCCACCACGCTGTTCGATCAAAAAGCAATCCTGGAAAGCGAGCATACAAATACTGCTCTTTGGTCCACGCCAGATTCCCACATAACAGGACCGGTCCAGTAGGGAGACGCACAAGGGCAGCGACGCCACCAGCGGTCGCGCCGGCCACATCCAGCAGCAGAATACTCCCATCCTCAAACAGGTCTCGGTGAGCCGGAAAGGTGCCCAGTGGGGGAGCGTCGGTGAAATTCACGAACTGCCACGTCCGTATTTGGTCATACTCCTCGCTTAGGGAGAGGTGATCCGCGTCCGACCCGGTTGCTGCGAGATGCTCAGACGCGGCAACAATGACCTGTGCGGTGGGAAAACTTTCGACTTCACCAGTATGGTCGAACCGTAAATCCGGCAGTATGACGTGGCGGACTTTCTTCTGGGAGAGCTTGGCTTTTGGCAGTTGTGCGGTAATGTCCTGCCCTTTGGCCATCGTTGGTTTTCCGAGGACCATGAGCCATCCTGGCAGGTGCTGGGCGGAATCGTCCGCAAGCGCGCGGTTCAACCCTGTCCCGAAGAGGATTATTCCTTGACGTGGATGGTCAATGGCAAAAACCAAAACGTCCACTGTCTGTTTCTCCAGCACGCTGCTATCGTGATACACGACTTTGGCGGGGACCTCGATTTTTCCAGTCTGGAAAACATGCAGGCGCATCCCAGGAACTCCTTGATAGGGAGTGGGCCAATTGTGGAGTTGCGGCGGAATGTATGGAAACCGCAGGGGTTTCTCGCAGGCCGAGAGCCCAAGCAGGAGGACGACCACACAACTGCGTATCATTTGCTCGACTGTTTCTGCCCGGACGCACACAGCAATTTCTCCTTGGGATCATTATTGTCTGGTTCCTCCTGAGTTGACCAGACCGGGGCGGTCTACTAGTGTCGCCGAACTATGACAGAGCAGAGAAACGACACGGTTGGGATTCCAGGCACAGAGGAACGGCTTGCCCTTGCGGATGTCGAGGAACGACTCCGACAGGTCCGTGGACGATGGAATTTCCATACGGTGCAGCATCATCTGTATCGTCTTGGTACCGTGCTCGCATTGGGGACGGCCCTCTTGATTGTGTGTACCTTCCTGCTGTCGCCCGTGCTGTTTACTCTCCTCTCCTGGCCAGTCCTTGTCCTTCTCGCCTTCTGTTTTCTCTTTTTTCTTCGCCGTGGGGTAGGGGACTGGGCCGATCTGAACGAAATCGCTCTTCGGGTTGACGCGAAGGCTCACTTGAAAGAGCGTCTGGCGACCCTCGTTGCCCAACTCACGGGAGGTGTGATTGGCAAACCGTCGCCCTCACCTTTGTGGCCGCATCTTCTAGCGGAGAACACACGACTCCTGAACGAATGGGAGGTGAAAAAAGTCACTCCCTCGCGTATCCCCTGGAGCGCGGTCCCATTTCTGCTCGCCCTCTTACTAGCTTTTTTCGTTGCTTCTATTCCCATGCTTTCGGATCGCTCGACACCGGACCCGTTTGCGCTCGCGAATTTGGAAACGGTCTTGGGAGATTTTCCCAACCGTGCGGGCGAACTCCTCGACCGCAAACTCTCTTTACTGCCCGATGCGCAGAAGCAGTGGGGAGGAAGCACGCTTTTTGACACTCCTCAGAATGTGGAGGGGAAACCTCAAGCAGAGATCGAGGCGGGCAATCCGGAGGAGCAACAAGGAGCTGAGAGCAGCCGCAATCTGGACGCGCAGTCGCTGGCGTCCTTGCCGCAAGCGTTGCAAGAAAAAATTCGTCAGGCGCTCCAAGGGTTGCCAGATAAAGGGCCGAAGCCACCACAGCCCCAGGAGGCGCAGTCAGCGGAACAGGATCGTCGCTTGGCGCTCCAACCGAGCAAAGAGCAGAAGACCCCGACCTTCTCCATAGAAGGACAAAATGTTCCGCCAGGAGAGCAGTCTCCCAGTGCTTCACAGAGTCGCGGAGGCAAAAAGAAAGACGGTCCTACGAGTGGCAACAATCCCGGCGCGGCCATGTCCGCGCCCTCGCAAGGGACGGGGATTCAACAACTTGAGCATGCGCAGCTTGAGCGCAAGAATGCGCGCGGGACCTTCCAGCCTGATAGTCCGCAGGTGCCTGGCCGTGGCGGCGAATCAGGGGAAGGCGGTCCTGGGGCTGGGAGTGGAACCGACCCACGCCTCTACGGTGAGGAAAAAGTCACCGGCAAGGGCGGCCAGACGTTCCAGCTTGCGCTCGAAACCACACATGAAAAGAGCCATGAAGGGGAGGTGGACATAGAGGAGAAGGACACGGGCGGCATTATTGAGAAATCAATAAAAGGTCTGAGCCAAGAGCAGTCGCTTGACGATGCGATTCGGAAATCGCGAGTACCCGCAGAGTACGAAGATATTGTGAAACGTCTATTTGTGCGAGGAGAATCACGGTGAGTGAAACCCCAGCCACCCAGTTGATTGCTGATTTCCAACAGACCGTCCGCCGTATCGAGGCGGAACTAGCGAAGGCCATTGTCGGTCACGAAGACATGGTCCGGAACATTCTGATCGCTTTTTTCGCTGGTGGGCATGTGCTGATTGAGGGAGTTCCCGGCACGGGTAAAACCTTGATCGTGCGCTCGCTGGCAGAGGTACTCAATCTGAGCTTCAATCGTATCCAGTTTACCGTGGATTTGATGCCGGCAGACATTACCGGGACGCGGATGGTGATGGACCGCGACGAGGGGCGCCGTGAATTCGTCTTTGTCGAAGGTCCCATTTTCTCGCATGTGTTGTTGGCGGACGAGATCAACCGGTCCACCCCAAAGACCCAAGCCGCGCTCTTGGAAGCGATGGCAGAACAACAAGTGACAGTGGCGGGGACGACCTATCGTCTGGCCCCGCCTTTCTTTGTGCTCGCCACGCTCAATCCTATCGAAATGGAGGGGACCTATCCGTTGCCGGAAGCGCAACTCGACCGCTTCTTTTTCAAGGTCCGCCTGACCTATCCGACGCACCACGAAATTCAGCGGATCATCAGCACGACCACCACGACGGTCTCACCCGATCTCCATCCCGTGTTCGATCACACCGAGGCTCCACAACTCATCATGTCCTTGCGCAAGTTGGTTCGTGAAGTGATGGTTGCTCCCCATATCGAAGAGTACATCGCCGCCCTCATTCATGCCACGATTCCGGCTGGCGCCAAATATCTCAATCCCTCAGATGCTGCTCGTACCACCCTGCCGAAAGATGACTATGTCAATCGCTACGTTTCTTTTGGATCAAGTCCGCGTGGTGGTCAGACACTCCTGTTAGGTGCCAAAGTTGTGGCCCTGCTCGATGGTCGCGCCAATGTCAGCTACGAGGATATCGACCGGGTGGCTATTCCTGCATTGAATCACCGCCTGGTACTCAATTTTGCCGCGGAGGCGGAAAATATCGATCCTGCGGTCATTGTTGAACGTCTCCTCCATTCTGCCCGCAAATTGCGACGCTAGGCACGAAGGGCTGATATTGTGGCGCTGACTGATTTCGCGTTCTTTCGTCAACTGGATCGCCTGCGTCTGCGGATACGAACCGCTCGTGGGCACCGTCCTGGAGAAATCCTGATCCCGCGTTCAACCCAGGCGTGGGGAGTCGAGTTTGAAGCCTACAAAGACTATGTGCCTGGCGACGACTTCCGCTATGTCGATTGGAATGCCGTTGGGCGACTCGATCAACTCGTGGTCCGTACCTTCACCGCCGAGCGCGAGATTCCTGTCCATCTCTTTCTCGACACCAGCGCCTCGATGGGGGCTCCGGTCGTTGATCAGAAGTTCACCTTTGCGACTGACCTGGTCTCTGCCCTTGGGTACGTCGTGCTGAACAATAACGACCCCCTTCATGTCGTGGCACTCGCAGCCCCCAAGTCAGGACAACTACCCTTTCGTTCGGCCCCGCTGCTGCGCCATCGCAGCCAGTTTGTTCGTCTGCCAGGGTTTCTCCAGACCCTCGCGCCCACCGGCAAAACCTATCTCCGTGAGACCGTACGGGCCTATATTGAACAAACCCGTGAGCCAGGGATCGCCACTGTGGTCTCAGATTTTCTCGTCGAACCGACCCAGTACGAAGGCGCGTTAACGTTGTTGCAAGCTCGTGGCTATGAAGTACGGGCCGTACACGTTATCGGTGCGGCAGAACTTGCTCCAGAGCGGTTCTTTCGTCGTGGCAAACTCTACGATGTTGAAGAACATGAAGAACGGTGGGTCTCCCTGAGTCGCACGCATCTACAACAGTACCAAGAGGCGTTGCAGGCGCACCTCGACGCGCTCCAGCAGTTCTGTCATCGTCACCAGATGCTCTATACACGTGCGACGACGGACACCCCGCTGGCGCAAATCATGACCGAACAGTTCACGCAGGCAGGGTTTCTCGCCTTTCGGTAGAAAGTGCAGACCATGGGCATTCTGAATCCGGCTGCGCTGCCGCTCCTCACCCTGCTTGGCATTCTCGTGCTCATTTATCTGCGTGAGCGCTGGCGACAGCGTATCGACGTGCCCTCGCTCCTTTTTTGGCGTGCCGTTCCAGAGGATAAAGCCCGTATTCGTCGCTTTCTTCCTGATCTACTCTTCTTTGCCCAAGCCTTATTGCTCCTGCTCCTGATTGGTGGCCTCTTGCGTCCCTATCGCTCACAGACAGTCACCGAAACGCATGGCACCCGCCATATTCTTGTGGTTGATACCTCTGCCAGCATGCAGGCGCGCGAGGGGCGGACGCGCCGGTTCGACCTCGCGCTGGATGAAGCCAAACAGGTAGTGAAGTCGCTTGGTCCACTAGATGAATCCATGGTGATTAGCATTAGTACCCGCCCGCAAGTCGTGAGCGGCGTCACCAGCGACCACCTGCTCGTGCTGCATCTCTTAGAGGCCCTGCGACCGGTCGAGACGAGCACGAATCTCGACTTAGGTGTGGAACTGGCACTGGCGCAACGGGACCGTGACGGACGTCAGGGACGGGTCCATGTGTTTACTGACCTGCCACAAAGTACCCTCAGTTTACCGCCAGAACAGGTGAAAGAGCTGGAGTACCACCGCATAGGCAAGAATGATGACAACCTGGCCCTGGCGGCGTTGCATCTCTACCAAAACCCTTTTCAGACGTACTCCCAGGCCCAGGCGTATATGCTCGTTCGGAACTACGCCTATCATCCGAAGAGTGGAACGTTGACGTTGCAACTGAACGACCAACCGGTTTTCCGTCGCGAGTTTACGTTAGCCGCACGAGAAGCGGCGTCGTTTTCCGTGAAAGGGTTCGAACGCGCGGGGAAACTCGTTGCGCGGATCGAGCCCAGCGATGCGCTCGCGCTTGATAATCAGGCGCTGTCGTGGTTGGCGGAACGCTCCGAACGGCGGTTAGTGGTGGTGTCACCGGTGAAAAACCTGCACCAGGAGTTAGCCCGCGTGAGTCAGTCGATTCCTGGTCTGACCTTAACTGCCATGACGCCCGAAGCGTTCTCTCCAGAGCGCCTGAACCCACAAGATGTGGCTCTGTTCCATCAGTTTGTTCCGGGCGCTACGGTCCAGGTGAACAGTTTGTATGTGTTCCCTCCCCCCAACAATCCCCTGTTCCCTGTTGTGGCGGAGGCTGCGGACCTGAGTATTCTGGACTGGCGACAAGAGCACGACCTGTTACGTAACCTCCGGTATGTCGAAGCGCTGCCCCTGAAAAAAACACGCGTGCTGGAATTGCCCCCGTGGGCGCAGGTGTTGGTCTCGTCGCGCACCAAAACGAGCGAAGTGCCGTTGGCACTCACCGGTGAAAAAGACGGCCATCGGGTCGTCTGTCTTGCCTTTGATCTCAACGAGGGAAACTTAACGAATTCGGACAATTTGACGCTCTTGTTGTTGTTCCTCAATACCCTCCGCTGGTTATTGCCCCCAGACCCGGTGACCCCCCAACTGGTGTCGACCGGAGAGGCGTTTTTCTTACCACCCGGCACCGCTCCCGATTCCCTCCGCCTTCTGCCTCCACGTGGAGAGGAGCAGGTGATCGAGACTGATACGGTTGAAATCGATCAGATCGGCGAATACCGGTTAGATGGGAGCCGCTATCGCGCGATTCTCTATGCCAACCTCTTCGACGAAATGGAATCCGACATTGCCCGGCGCGAAGAGGAAGCCCCAATCGCGAAACCAACGAGTGCCTCTCCGCAAGAACCCCAAGAACTCACACGCACTGTGCCGCACGAATTCGGACGGTCGCTGTATTACGGCGCCGCCGTGGTGTTGATCCTCGAATGGCTGTATGCCATGTGGCGGTATGCCCGCATGGGGGCACCATGACCTACGAATTCTTTGGTGCCACGTACACCGTGCTCGCTCCCGAGTGGCTGTGGGTGCTGGCTCTCCTGCCACTGCTATGGGTGCCGTTACTGTGGCAGCAGCGGCGCGGCGCGCTTGCCGTTGCCACCCTTTTCCGTACACTGGCTGTTGTGCTCCTCGCTGCGGCGTTGGCGGGATTCAGCCAGCAAACCATTCTGGCTGAACATAAGCTCGCACTGGTCGCCGCCATCGATGTGTCAGACAGTATTGCCAGCGAAGGCCGCGCCTGGATGCAGGAATACCTCACGCGGTTATCACAAACGCTGGAACCTGCCGACGAATTTTCTGCACTGACATTTGCCACTGACGCCCAGGTAGTGATTCCTCCTGGTCCTCCTTCTTCCTTTTCTTTTTCCAATGCGCCATTGCCTGTGACACCAGAAGGCGAGGGAGGAGAGACGAACATCGCGAGAGCGTTGGAACGCGCATTTGCCCTCTACCCTGAAGGCGGAGAGAAACGTCTACTCCTGCTGACCGATGGGAATGAAACCCAAGGGCTCGCCAAGCGGCATATCGCCCTTGCGCGACGAATGGGAGTCAAAGTCTTTCCGGTCATTCCGCCGAGCGGCCAACATCCAGAAGTCTCGCTGGAAAAATTTGTTGCTCCCCCGCTGGTGCGTGAAGGGAGTGCGTTTACTCTTCGCCTCGTCGTCCGCAACGGCAACAACAAGCCGCTGCCGGGAGAACTGACGGTATTGGCGAATGACCAGTCGTTAACCCGGCAAGACATCACCATTGTCCCGGGGTTGTCAGTGTTCGAAGTGCCCGCACAGATTTCTCAACGCGGCACCTACCTGCTGCGCGGTCAGATCACAGCCGCCCCGGATACTATTGCGGGTAACAATCAACAAAACGCCAGCGTAGCAGTGACTGGCAAAGTCCGCGCCTTGGTCATTACCGATAACCAGAAAACGCATTTGGCCCGTGCCTTACAGATGAAAGAGGTAGAAGTCGAGTTCCGCCGCCCAGAGGGACTGCCAACGCAACTCTCGGAACTGCTTGAATACAACTGCCTGGTGTTTGATGATGTTGGGCGCGGCGGCATTACCCAACAACAGATGTCTGCTGTTGAAGCCTACGTCCGCGATTTCGGTGGGGGCTTCATTATGGCTGGCGGGATGCGCGCCTTTGGGGACTTGAACTATAAAAACACCACGATTGAACGAGTCCTGCCGGTCACCTTTCACGAGCAGCGCCCAAAGAAGAAAAAACGGACACCGATTGCGCTCTTTATCATCGTCGATCGCTCAAACAGTATGGGCTACAACAGCAAAGTGCGTGGTCTGCATGATGGTCAGAAGATGCTCTATGCGCAAAAGGCAGCGACCGAACTCCTGACTCAACTCAAGGATACTGACTACGCTGGGGCCATCGCGTTCGATTCCGAGCCGTACCTGCTCTCCCCCCTGTTGCGACTCGCTGAGAATCGCAGCGAGCTCGTGAGCAAAATTGCTCGCCTCCAATATGGCGGGGGCACGGATTTTTACGGGGCCCTGCAAACTGCTGCCGATCAATTGGGCCAAGCCCGCGGGGCCATCCGCCATATCATTCTCATCACCGATGGCGATTCTAATCGTGCGGCAGGCGACCATTATCCGCTCGTGGCCACCGTTGCCCAGCGACAGATCACGCTCACTACCATCCGTATCGGTGCCGATACGGTCAACCTCCAGCTCCTCTCTGACATGTCGACGCGAACTGGCGGGCGATTTTATCACGTCGAAGATGTTGAGGTGCTGCCGCAACTCCTTATCAAAGATACGAAGCAAGTCATGCGGGAGAACGATGACGAGAACGAGGGACCCAAGGAAATTCTTCCCAAGATCGGCGAACGTGGACAAATCCTCCGCGGGCTCGCCGAGTTTCCCGCACTTGATGAATACATGCTCACGAAACCCAAAGACGGGGCCGAGGTGCAGTTGTATACCGATGCGCACACGGACCACGACCCGCTCCTTGCCACCTGGCAATATGGGTTGGGAAAGGTGGTGGTGGTGACGTTTGATCCGAGTGGGAGTGGTTCGGTCGATTGGATTCGGTGGGATGGGTTTAGTAAATTTTGGTCGCAGGCCGTGCGCTGGGCCATTCGTGACGAGACCCCGTGGGACTATCGGCTCAGTGCCTACCAACGGGGAGAACGTACCGTATTGCAAGCCGAGTCCTACGATACCGAGGAAGACAGTCTGTTACAGATTCGTCTGCCTCGTGGTGCACAGACCGACGAATTAACCCTCTTACCAGTCGCCCCCCGTGTCTATGAGGCGACCGTACCAGGAAAACGGCAGGGAAGTTTTTCGGTCATCTTGCTGAAGCGCAAAGATGGGAAAGTGGTGAACCAGAAAAACGAGACGGTCATGGTCAGCCGCCTTCCCGGAGAATCCTTAGACGAATATCGTCAACAATATCCAAACCGCGATCTCTTGCGCGCACTGGCGGACGGCACTGGGGGACGTATAGATCCAGACCTCCAAGAGCTGGTCGCGCAAAAACGAGAAGGACACAAGAAACTCCTGCATCCTCTTGACGGCTATCTCATTACCGCCGCTCTTTTCCTCTTGTTAAGCGACATTGCGGTGCGCGTCTTCTTCGGCCCACCCCTTTGATCGGCTACGGAGGGCGCGCAATACAATGCCGATTCTTCTCGTCTTCTTTCCCTAGCAAGAAAGGAGAACGATAATGAAACGAACACTAATTGCTTCAGCTTTAATCGGTTTCTTGGGAACAACTGTGGGTGAGAGCCGGGCCCAGGACGTGCGGGATTTCACCACACGCCAACCGACAAGTCAGGAACTGGTTGACACCCTACGACCACAAACCCGTGGGATTGCCATAGCGCCAGTTGCGATGGTAGGAGCCGGGAGCTGCCAGGCTTACTGGCAAACACGAGGGATTACCCCGGTCGCGGACATCGCGGCACTCCACGTGACATTTGCGTTCAATTCGGCCGAGATCACCCCAGAATCCCTCCCGCTGCTGAGAAACGTAGGAGAGGCACTCAAGAGTAACGAGCTGAGCGCAAGTTGTATGCGGATCGAAGGGCATACGGATAGTAAAGGGAGCGACGCCTACAACCAGACACTCTCGCAACGGCGGGCGCAGAGTGTGATCCGGTATCTGGTAAAATCCCTTGGTGTTGAAGAAGACCGTCTTCTGGCGGCTGGCAAAGGCGAAATGGAGCCGATTGCCGACAACAGCACCGACTCCGGGCGGCAGAAAAACCGTCGCGTTCAGATTGTGAATATCGGGTATGCCAAAGCGGTGGCCCACAGCAACGACTAACCCACGCTCAATAAAGAGAACACCGAGTGCGCGGAAGGGCAGCTCAATGTGGCTGCCCTTT
>Ga0184634_10000339_pt1 | contig 11696 bp, 12 predicted proteins | sample PLM31_200_b1_FD_133016 | JGI IMG/M metagenome (GOLD analysis project Ga0184634, IMG submission 133016) | Groundwater sediment microbial communities from an aquifer in East River, Colorado, USA - PLM3-1_200_b1 | ecosystem: Environmental > Terrestrial > Soil > Riparian zone | place: USA: East... | reverse complement strand
GAGATCCTGGGCGAAGTGAAAAGGAAGCTCGGCGTGCCGGTGCTGACCGACGTCCACGAGAAGGAAGACGTTGCCGAAGTCGCAGCCGCGGTCGACGTGCTTCAGACCCCGGCTTTTCTCTGCCGCCAGACCGATTTCATTCACGCCGTCGCCGCCGCGGGAAGGCCGGTCAATATCAAGAAGGGCCAGTTTCTGTCGCCGGCCGAAATGAAGAACGTGGTGGAAAAGGCGCGCGAGGCGAGCGGAAAGGACAACATCCTCGTGTGCGAGCGCGGCGCCTCGTTCGGCTACAACAACCTCGTCTCCGACATGCGCTCCCTCGCCATCATGCGCGAGACCGGCTGCCCCGTGGTGTTCGACGCCACCCATTCGGTGCAGCTCCCAGGCGGGCAGGGGACATCCTCGGGCGGCCAGCGCGAATTCGTTCCCGTGCTTGCCAGGGCGGCGGTGGCAAGCGGCATCGCGGGCCTGTTCATGGAGACACACCCCGATCCGGACAAGGCTCCGTCGGACGGCCCGAACGCCTGGCCGCTCGACCGGATGAAGGAGTTGCTGGCCACTTTGAAAGAGCTCGACGCGCTGGTGAAGCGCGCAGGCTTTGCGGAACAGAAACTGCAAACGCAGAAAAAGGGCAGATAAATGAGCTCGATCGTCGACGTCGTCGCAAGGGAAATTCTCGACTCGCGGGGCAACCCGACCGTGGAGGCCGATGTGCTGATCGAGTCCGGGGTCATGGGCCGCGCGGCCGTACCTTCCGGAGCCTCCACCGGCACCCGCGAAGCGCTGGAGCTCCGCGACAAGGACAAGGGGCGCTACGCGGGCAGGGGCGTGCTGAAGGCGGTCGAGCACGTCAACACCGAGATCTCGGAGGCGATCATGGGTCTGGACGCGCAGGAGCAGAGCTTCATCGACAAGACGCTCATCGAGCTCGACGGGACCGAAAACAAATCGCGGCTCGGCGCGAACGCGATCCTCGCTGTCTCCATGGCGGTGGCCAAGGCGGCGGCCGAGGAGTCGGGCCTGCCGTTGTACCGCTACTTCGGCGGTTCCGGGGGCATGCAGATGCCGGTGCCGATGATGAACGTGATCAACGGCGGCGCGCACGCCAACAACGACCTCGACATCCAGGAGTTCATGATCGTGCCGGTCGGCGCGGCGAGCTTTCGCGAAGCCTTGCGCTGCGGCGCCGAGGTGTTCCATGCGCTCAAGGGCCTTCTCGAGAGCAAGCGGCTTTCGACGACGGTCGGCGACGAGGGCGGGTTCGCCCCGACTCTCCCGAACAACGAAGCGGCCCTGCAGCTGGTGCTCGAGGCGATCGACCGCGCCGGGTATCACGCAGGCACGAATGTCGCACTTGCGATCGATTGCGCCAGCTCCGGGTTCTACGAGGACGGAAAATACGTGCTCGATTCGAAAAAGCACAAGCTCGGGTCGGCGCAGTTCGGCGATTTGCTCGCGACCTGGGTGGACAAATACCCGATCATCAGCATCGAAGACGGCATGGCGGAGTCGGACTGGGACGGCTGGCGCGCGCTCACCGAGCGGCTCGGAAAGAAAGTGCAGCTCGTCGGGGACGACGTCTTCGTCACCAACACCAAGATCCTGCGCGAGGGAATCCAGCTCGGCATCGCCAATTCAATCCTCATCAAGGTCAACCAGATTGGAACGCTCACGGAGACTTTCGCCGCGATCGAGCTGGCGAAGCGCTCGGGCTACACCGCGGTGATCTCGCATCGGTCCGGCGAAACCGAGGACACCACCATCGCCGACATCGCCGTGGGCATGAACGCCCTTCAGATCAAGACCGGATCGCTGTCTCGCTCGGACCGCGTGGCGAAGTACAACCAGCTGCTGCGGATCGAAGAAGATCTCGGCGACGCCGTCGGGTACCCGGGGCGGGACGCCTTCTACCAGTTGAGATGAGAATACTCGCCGTTGCCCTAACCGCTTTCGTAATCCTCCTGCAGTATCCGCTGTGGCTCGGGAAGGGGGGGTGGCTCCGGGTATGGAGCCTTGAGCGCCAGGTGCAGGAGCAGAAAAACGCCAACGCCCGCCTGGGGCAGCGCAACAGCGCCCTCGATGCCGAGGTTCGCGACCTGAAGCAGGGGGTCGAGGCGATCGAGGAACGCGCGCGCTACGAACTCGGCATGATCAGGCAGGACGAAGTGTTCTTCCAGATCATTCCTTCCGTCGAGCCACCCGCTACGCCGCAGCGTTAGAACCACTCCTGCTTCGTGAGGGAGCAAAACGCCGACGAAGCCGCGCTGAAGAGGCGGCCTCGAGCCGGAGGTTCAGATCGCGGAAAAAGCCACGGTGTAGGCGGCGTCTTGCCGATCAAGAGAAAAAGCGACCGTGTAGGCGGCGTTTTGCCGAGCAAAAATGGGACGGTAACCCGTTTCGGAGTCGCTGGCCGCGGCGCAGCTGAAAGCTTTAATGTCGCGGCTGCCAGCGGTCCGCTGCCGCGCAAAGCTGAACAGTGACGGCAGGCCACCCAAGGCAAGAAAGTCGAGCATTTTATCCTCCATTGATCCGATCGAGCCGAAACAGCTCTATTTCAACGAACCCAGACACGCTAGTTAAAGCGAAAAGCGGGCCAGATCAGGATAGGCAGTGGAGCGGGGTAGCGAGACGGAGAAAATGGGTCGTATGCTACTGTATTTAAGGGACTATGTTCTACACAGCCGGAACCGGCTGTGAATAACAGCACTTGCAGGAGGCAATCGGGTGGGTGGGAGGCGTCAAGCTTGCGCCGCGGCCGTCAGTGCGTCGACCTGCCGGGCGCGCTATATCGATTCAGGGAGTGACGGAACAGGCCATCCTTGAAAATGGAACCGGGTACTACTTCATGTATTCGATATCATCGCGGTAGCCGCTATAGGCTTGGGCATACTCCATGACCCGCGCTACTTCGGTGATGAAAGTCTCGTCGTAGCCGGCGCGGCGCAGGATATGAAAGCCCATCTCCATGCCGGAGGCGATGCCGCCTGCGGTGACAATACGCCCCGCATCCACCACTCGTGCGCGGCTCACGAGGCACGCGGGGGCCAATTCGGCCAGACGGTCGATCGGCACCTTGCCCATGCTGGAAGCCTCGAGCCGGTCCGGTTCCTTGCGGTTAGTCGCAGGCAGGCCGTCGAGCAGCCCCATCTTGGCGTAAATCCAGGAGCCGGTGCACACGCTCGCAAGCAGGGTTCGCTCCGGCAGCGCTCGTATGAAGGCGTGCAGCCGTCGGTTGTGCATTTCCTGGCGCGTGCCGAAGCCGCCCGGAATCAGGAAGGCGTCCATGTCCGGGTTATCGTTGAAACAGTAATTCGGCAGCACCGTAAAGCCTGCCTGGGTCTGCACGGGGCGGGAAGCGTCCGCAATGAGAAAGGCGTCAAGCTCGGGGTCGAAGCGGCGCGCTACCGAGAACACGCCGTGCGGCGCGGCGTAATCCACGATCTCGGCGTCCTTGAATACGTAGATGCCAAGGCGAAATCCAGGTTTTTTTGCATAGGCCATGGTTCAAGGCGCCCGTCGCCGTCTCAATAGGTCTTGTAAGGCAGGAACTTGCCCGACATCACGACGTGCACGCGGTCGCCCTTGGGGTCGGGCTCGCGGGAAAGCTCCAGTGTGAAGTCGATCGCGCTCATGATGCCGTCGCCGAACTCCTCGTGGATCAGCTCCTTGATGGTGGTGCCGTACACGTTGACGATCTCATACCAGCGGTAAATCAGGGGGTCGGTCGGCACCGCGGTCGGCAACGAGCCCTTGTACGGCACGACCTGGAGCAGTTTCACTGCTTCCTTAGGCAAACCCAGCAGCTCGCCGACGGCCTCGGCCTGCTTCTTGGTGAGCGTCATCTGCCCAAGGCAGGCGGCGGTCGCCCATTCCTTGCTCTGTCCGATTTTCTTGGCGATATCGCCCCACTTCAGGTCCTTGCCGATCTTGGCGGCGACAATCATTTCGGTCACGTCGTTGCGAGTCACGGTTCCTCCTCGGTGAATGGATGCGAATCTTCTAATGGCCGGCCGCACCAATGGCGCCGGCTTCGCCCGCTCGCCGGTCCCCGCGCCTTCGCTCTGGAGCAAGGCCGGGCCGCACCAGCGGCGGCGGGTTCCCCCGGTCGCCGGTCCCTTCTCTCTGGAACAGCTTTGAGCGGTTGATCAGGAAATCGACCAGGTGGTTGCGGATCTTGTAGTACTGCGGGTCGTGGTGAATGGTGTGACGGTCGCGCTCGCGTGGCAGCGTGTTCTCGACCACCTCCGCGATCACCGCGTTAGGACCGTTCGACATCAGCATGATTTTTTCGGAAAGCAGGATGGCCTCGTCGACGTCGTGCGTGATCATGAATACGGTCTGATGCGTGGCGGCGCAGATTCTCAGCAGCTCGTCCTGGATCACCCCGCGGGTGAGGGCATCCAGCGCGCCGAACGGCTCGTCGAGGAGCAGCATTTTCGGCTCGATGGCGAACGCCCGCGCGATGCCGACTCGCTGCTTCATCCCCCCGGACAGCTCGGCGGGCTTCTTGTGTTCCGCACCGGTCAGACCGACCATGTCGATGACCTTCTGGCAGTGCACCTCGACTTGGACGCGGTCCCATTCCGGCCAGCGCGATTTCACCGCAAAAGCGATGTTCCTCATCACCGACAGCCACGGCATGAGCGCGTGGCTCTGGAACACCACGCCGCGCTCCAGGCTCGGTCCCGCGACCTCGAGGCGATCCATGACGACCGCACCGGCGCTGGCCGTATCCAGCCCGGCAATAATATTGAGTATGGTGGTCTTGCCGCAGCCCGAATGGCCGATGATACTGACAAACTCGCCTTTTTCGACGTTGAAGCTGACCTCTTCGAACACCGGCACCGGTGTGCCGTCGTTTCCCGGATAGATTTTCGAAAGGCCCTTGACCTCGAGGAACGCCATCCCTACTCCACGTAAGTCACCAGCCTCTGCAGGCGGCCGATGATGAAATCGAGGACCATCCCGACCACACCGATGGCGACAATGGCAAAAATCACGTTGGCGAGATTGAGGTTGTTCCACTCGTTCCAGACGAAATAGCCTATGCCGGTGCCGCCGACCAGCATTTCGGCGGCGACGATCACGAGCCACGCGATTCCCATGGAGATGCGCATGCCGGTGAGTATGGTCGGCGCAGCGGCCGGGAGGATGATCTGGAACGCCTTTCGCACCGGTCTCACCTGGAGCGTCCTGGCGACATCGAGCCATTCGCGCCGCACGGAGGCGACGCCGTAGGCGGTGTTGATCAGCATCGGCCATATGGAGCAGATGAAAATCACGAATACGCCCGAGAGCGAGGAGTCCTTGATGGTGTAGAGCGCGATCGGCATCCAGGCGAGCGGCGAGATCGGCTTCAATACCTGGATAAACGGATTGAGCGCGCGGGAAATGAGGGGCGACATGCCGATCACGAAACCCAGAGGCACCGCGACAAGCACCGCCAGCAGGTATCCCGCGCCGACGCGCGCCAGGGAATAGGCAAGCTGGATGCCGATGCCCTTGTCGTTGCTGCCGCGGTCGTAGAACGGGTCGGTGATGTGCGTCCAGGCCGTCTCGCCGATCTGCGCCGGGGTGGGAAGCCCTTCGGTTTTCTTCGCGCCCTGGCCCATCAGCTTGGCATATTCGTCGTTCGCCGCCGAAACCCGCTCCTTGGGGAGCGTGGCGAAATGCCAGATGCCGAGCAGAATCAGGAAGAAGAGCAGCGACAGGGCGGTGGCGCGCCAGAAATCGTTCTTCGTCACGGTCAAGCCGTTTTCTTGATGGCAAAGCTCGCCAGGTACGCTTCCGGCCTGGCCGGGTCGAACTGCTTGCCCATCACTTTGAATTTCTTGTAACTCGTACGGGGCGCCTTCATGCGGAGCTCGGCCATGTACTTCCTGGCGTCCGTAACGAGGAACACTCGCTCGGCGATGTCCTTGTACCTGACGTCGCCTTTGACGTAGCCCCAGCGCTTCATCTGGGTGAGAATCCATACCGCCATGGAATACCAAGGGAACGGGTCGAAGTCCGCGCGGTCGGGCACGTTCTTGACGTTCCCCAGACCATCGGCAAATTTTCCGGTCAGCACTTGCTCCACGACCGTCACGGGCTGGTTGAGATAGTTGGCGGGCGAGATCACCTGCGCGATGAGCGTGCGGTGGCGCGCCTCGCGCGCCATGGCCGCTGCCGTAAGCACGGCGCGATAAAGCGCCGAGAAAGTATTGGGATTCTCCTTGATGAACTGGTCGGACACTCCGAAGGCGCAACAGGGATGGCCGTCCCACAGTTCCTTGCTCAACATGTGGATGAAGCCGATTTCGTCGTACACGGCGCGCTGGTTGAAAGGATCGGGCCCGAGGTAGCCGTCGATGTTGCCGGCGCGCAGGTTGGCGACCATCTCCGGCGGCGGCGTGACGCGGATCTGGATGTCGGTGTCCGGATCCAGACCGTGCTCGGCGACGTAGTAGCGCAGCAGGAAATTGTGCATTGAATAATCGAAGGGCACGGCGAACTTGAATCCCTTCCACTGCCGGGGATCGCGCCTGTCCTTGTGCTTGAGGTGCAGCGTGATCGCCTGGCCGTTGACGTTCTGGATGGTGGCGACCTTCATCGCCTGTACCGCCGAACCCAATCCCATGGAGATGGCGAGCGGCATGGGCGAGAGGAAGTGCGACGCATCGTGCTCCTTGTTCAGCATCTTGTCGCGGATAAGCGCCCAGCCGGCGGTCTTGATGAGAGTGACGTTCAGGCCCTCGTTTCTGTAGAAACCGAGCGGGTCCGCCATGATCAAGGGCGTGGCGCAGGTGATCGGGATGAAGCCGATTTTGAGATCCTTCTTCTCCAGCGGCTTCTTCTCCTGGGCCAGGGCTTGCATGGCGCCGATCGGCAGCACGCTGGCGATAGCCGCCATGGCGGTGTTTACGCCCACGGCCCGCAAGAAGCGGCGCCGCGTCGCATCGTCCGGGAACAGCGCCCGCACCATGGCCGACTCGATCGCCCGGTTCGACAACGCCTCGGGATCGTTGGCGTTCAGGTCGTCGGGTGCCGCGTGCTCTGCCTTGTGATTGGACTCGGTTTGATGATCGGCGGTCGCGTGATTTCCGCCGCACGCGCAACGAGTAAGCAATGGACGCTCGGCGTCGTACGCATCAGAGAAATTCGGACGTTTGTCTGACATACCGGTCCTTTCAGGCGAGATGGATTACAAAAAATCGGGCAAGCAGCATCGGCAACTCCATTCAAGTGAGCCGGGATGGAAACGTGGCACGCAGGCAATCTTGGCGTTTTTCCTGCCGTGACCGAATTTTCACTACGGGCACACTGCCGGCCGCATGCCAACGGAGCGGGCAATGACGAGCTTTTTGTACTCGCGTGACCGCGAGAGCTGGCCGTGGCACGACAAGGCTACGGGCAAACCGCGCTCAAGCCTCTCGGGCTTGCCGCAACGGTCACACCACCCGGAAGCTGGCCGCGCAGGTCGCCGCCCTCTTCCCGTCGCTCTGTTCCGATCGCGGCCCCTGATTCAGGAGCGATACTACAATAGCATATTACAAAGGGTACCGCGGATCAGTAGTGGCCGGTTACTCAGTAGTCGGCAATTTAGACGGCGAGAATGCCTCGGAAACCCGCATGGAATAAGGACCTAGACGTTTTCCAAGTTACCGATTTCTGAGTAAATGTCAATCCCATTGTGTTCACGTCATGGAGGCTAGATTCTTCGGTATTGAAAAGCTTCTGAGGTACTCGGCAGGCTTCGCGGGATCAAATATTTTTCCCATGATGTTATATTTGCGGTAAATCCCCTCGGGTGGCCTCCAGCCCGCCTCACTCATCTGTTTTTTTGCATCGGTAAGCCGGAATACCTTTTCTGCTATTTGAGCGTAGTTCACATCTCCCTTGAGGTATCCCCAGCGCTTCATCTGAGTCAGCATCCACACGGCCATACTCTGCCATGGCACCGGGTTGAAGATCAGGCGATCCGAGACCGACAGGTTATTACCCAGACCGTCCGGGAATTGACCGGTCAACACTTGCGCGACCACTTCAAGCGGCTGATTCAAATACGCTTCGGGGGCAATTATTTTGGCGATCTCGACTCGATCGGTAGAGATGCTGGCGATAAGCGAAGCGCCGATGATGGCGCGGAACAAGGCTGCGAAAGTATTAGGGTTCTGTCGGATGAACTCGTCACCCGCGCCGAACGCGCAGCAGGGATGACCATCCCAGATGTCTTTCGACAAGATATGAATGAAACCAACCTGGTCGAATACGGCGCGTTGATTGTACGGATCGGGTCCGAGAAACCCATCGATCGTGCCGTCCTTTAGCTTGCCAACCATTTCGGGCGGCGGCACGGCCAGAATCTTCACGTCCGAGTCGGGATCCATTCCGAACTCAGCCAGGTAGTAGCGCAGCAGGAAATTGTGCATGCTATAGACGAAGGGGACGCCGAAGCTGAAGCCTTTCCACTGTTTGGGATTCCGCCGATTCTTGTGTTTGACATGAAGCGTAATGGCTTGGCCGTTGTTGTTCTGAATGGTTGCAACAGAAGTCGGAAAGGGATCGGAACCCAGTCCGAGACTCATAGCAAGCGGCATCGGCGAGAGAAAGTGCGAGGCGTGGTGCTCCTTTTTCATCACTCTATCGCGGATCACCCCCCACCCGGGCGTCTTGACAAGCTGCACTTTCAAGTCTTGGTCGCGATAGAAGCCCAAGGGCTCTGCCATGATGAGTGGCGTAGCGCAGGTGATCGAAATGAAGCCAATCTTCACATCTTTTCGTTCGAGAGGTCCCTCTTGCGCCAATGCTTGCAGACTCGCGAGCGGCACCACGCTCGCGACGGCCGCCATGGCGGCATTGCGACCGACGGCCTTGAGAAATGCCCGGCGCAACGGCTCATGGGGAAATAGAGCCTTGACGAGCGATGCTTCGATGAATGCTCGTGAAAATTCCTCGACACCGGCCGGATTGCGCACGGTTTGGTGATCAGCGGGTGCATGATCCCCGCCACACGCGCAACGAGTGAGCAATGGACGGTCGGCGTCGTACGCATCGTAGAAATTCGGACGTTTATCTGACATACCGGTCCTTTCAGGGGAAATGCATTACAAAAATCCGGTTCTGACCTTGGCTATCCTTTGCGGGCCTTCCCACCGCGTGGCGAGGCTCAGACGCTCGCTCACATGCACCCTGTCGACGCTAGCGCTTGTCGACTTCGAGATCCCCGAGCCACTTGAGGAAATCGAGGAACTCTTGCGATGACGTTTCCCTGAAGCCGGTAAGGCCGATCTTTTTCAACACCGCTTGTCCATTTCCGTTCGACCCGAGCGCGAGAAGCGCCGCACGGATCTTCGCGATCTGGGCGGCAGAGATCCCAGGCGAGGCGATCAGCGGCATATTGGGCAATTCCGGACTTCTTGCGATCACCCGCCCGCCGTTCTTCTCCCAGGTGCGTCCCACGGCGGAAGTGGAATTGACCACAGCCACATCGAAAAACCCGCTCTCCATGGACCAGCCAATTGCAGCGTCGTCGCGCATGGTGCGAACTTTTTCACCGGCCATGGAAATCTTGTTGTCACGCAGCATGGCATTGGCTACTCGCCACATATTTGAATGTCGGTCGGGCGTTAAGATGCTCTTGCCTTTGACATCGGCGATCGATTTGAGCGGAGAATCCTTTTTTACGATGAAAAGCGCCCGTGAAGGTTCCTTTTCCGCTACCACCGGACGGTAGCCGTAGTCGCGAATGGCCTCGGCCGGGACGTCGTTCGGGCGTGCAAGCAGCAGCGCATAGGACTGCCTTTTTAGGGAGGTCAGTAACAAATTGCGATCGCGCACTGCGACGGTGGTTATGGGCAAACCGAGCACTTTGCCGACTATCTGACTGAACTCCTCGTAGCGGCTGATAGTCTCGGAGGCATCCGAGTTGGCCGCGCCGCCTTCATCGATCGCCAGCAGGAGCCGAGCCTGCGGATCGGCCGCTTTTGCAGCTGCGCCTTGGCAAAAAGCGTTCGTACTGGCCGCAAGTGCCAGGGCGAAAAATGCAAAGCGCGTAAATTTCAGATTTCGGGACAGGAGAGTCTTCTTCATTTCTACTCCGCTAATGTACGTAGTGAAAGCGACGCGGCGGCGTGAAACTGCAAATGACAATCTAACCAAGGGGAGGCCTGAGTCCTGTCAGGTATCTCAGACAAATGGCGTCAGGCATTCATGACGCGGCATAAATATCATGAAAAATCAAATGCAGACAAACAAAAAAGTCACAGCGCGGCGAAGTGCCGGCAGAGGGCAGTCGATGCTTGGTGTCAAAGCCGCGACTGCAATGCGAGTGAGGCAATGGTGTAAAACGTGAATCGCCCCGGCCTGCAAGGCTTGCCGGGGCGACGGGTAGCGGTCGGAAGTATCAGCTGAACTGCGCGCGGGTGCATCCAAATTTGGAGCGGAATTCCTGCATTCCGTCGTCCTTCCCGCCGTCCGATGAGGGTTCGTGCAGGGGAGTATTGGTGGCCTTTGCGAGCGCCTTGCGGTAATAGGCAAGGGACTTGTACAGTGCGTTACAAGCTGCCGCGGTTTCTTCAAGGCGGTCGCGCGCGGTAGCGAGCTGAAAGTACAGCTGGCTCGCCGACCGATAATCTCCGGAGGACACGAGCGAGGGCAAGGCTTGCTCGATCGATCCGGCGGACCCGTCGGACAAGGCGGGCCAGGTGCTTGCGCAGCCGAACTTGGTGCGTATTTCCGCCAGTCCGTCGTCGTTGCCGCCGCCAGTCTCCGCTTTGACCGGCGGGATGCCAGTGTCCTTTGCGAGCGCCTTGCGATAATAGGCAAGGGACTGAGACAGTGCCGTACAAGCCGCCGCGGTTTCCTTCAGGCGGCTGCGCGCCGATGCGACTTGAAAGTACAGCTTGCTCGCGGACCAATAGTCCTCGGACGATACAAGCGACGGCAGGGCTTGCTCAAGGGCGTCCGAGAGTTGCCTGTCCGCATCGGACGACGACGCGGGCGCCATCGCAGCGCAGCCAAAGACGGTGGTCAGAATTACCAAGTATCGTTGAATCAACATGGTCCCTCCCTGATACATCCATACGTTCGCATTGCAAAGGCACAGGTATTGGTGCAGCGACATAGTTGACCATTAGCTGCCGGTGTCCAGTTCCTGCGCACCAAGCTCCAAAATCCAAGGTTTCAAGAGAGCCTGATGCAACCCTAAGCAATACCGATGCCAGCGTCATGCCGGCGGTCTATTTCTCGTGGTAAGTGCCCTATAATGTGAATTAGTTGGCGCGTATAAAGACTTCGATCAGGAGATCCCCTAAGTGAAACTCGGCAGGGAGCAGATTCGGCGCTTCGAGCAGGACGGATACCTGTTCTTTCCCGGTCGGTTCACGCGGCAGGAGACCGGGGTGCTTGTCGAGGAAGTGCCACGTCTCTATGCCCAGCGGCGTCCGGAGAACGTGCGCGAGAAAGGCAGTGATGCCGTGCGCACGAACTTCGCCGCCCACATGTACAGCTATCCGTTCGCGAAGCTCGCGCGTCACCCGCGCCTGGTCGAGCCGGTGAGGCAGCTGTTCGGCGAAGACGTGTACATGCATCAGTTCAAGATCAACGGCAAGATGGCCTTCGACGGCGACCTCTGGCAATGGCACCAGGACTACGGCACCTGGAAGAACGACGACCTCATGCCCGAGGCGCGCGCGATGAACATCGCGATTTTCCTG
>Ga0184634_10000338_pt1 | contig 11700 bp, 10 predicted proteins | sample PLM31_200_b1_FD_133016 | JGI IMG/M metagenome (GOLD analysis project Ga0184634, IMG submission 133016) | Groundwater sediment microbial communities from an aquifer in East River, Colorado, USA - PLM3-1_200_b1 | ecosystem: Environmental > Terrestrial > Soil > Riparian zone | place: USA: East... | reverse complement strand
CCAACGTGACGTCGGCGTCGATCAAGTAAAACACTTCCTTTTCCGCTGTCGCGCCGTCTTTTCTCGCCTCCACCGCTTGCATGCTATTGCCGAGGCTTCTTAGTTCTTGCTTCCAACTGGGAACCGGAGGTGCTTTCGGGGCGGACGCTCGGTGGCTCCGGTAGGGCGGCTGAAGCTCGGAGTCGATCTCGAGAATTTCCAACTCATTGCGGCTTGCCGCACCCTTGAGAAGCCCGTCACGCTCGGCCGCCAGCGCCGCGGCCCAGATATGCTTGCAAGTGCTCAGTTCCTTCGCGAAAAAAGGGCAAGAACAGGAGACGTTGAGATATTCGTCCGCGAATGAGAAATGAATGTCGTAGAGCTGCGAGCCTTGAACTTTTCCCTTGGCGCGCCAGGCGTCACCTTCGATCTGTTTCACCGCGCCGCGAGAGAAATACGACCTGCCGCGCTCTTGAGAAAGCCGGCCCACTGCGTCGTATATTTTTTCCGTGAGATAACCCATGACAAAGTTTGACTAACGTACCGCGAAGAAAAAGTCCAACGCGCCGCAGCTTTCGATGCGAGTTTGGCGATTCACCGAGCCGATCTCATTGACATCCGGGCGACCTCCATGCAAAAACACCGGCGTGGCGAATGCATTGGAGGCAACCATGCAAAAGAAAAATTCTAAACCACGCATCATCGATGCCGACGGTCACGTGCGTGAGACCGACCAGGAGATTATCGAATACATGTCCGCGGGATATCGCAACCGCCGCGATGCCATGCTGTATTTTCCCTTGACGCCGCACCACGGTTGGCACCGCTCTATTCCCGCCAACGATTTTCGATATCAAGACTTTCGCGTTCCCGACTGGCGCGAGTGGGCGAGCAAGCTCGACGAAGGCCATTTCGAGCTGACGGTGCTTTATCCGACCCGCTTCATGCACATCGGCCAGATCGGCAATCCGCCCTACGCGGTGGAGCTTTGCCGCGCCTATAACGATTATCTGCACGACCGTTTTCTTTCGAACGACCGCCGCTTCCGCGGCATGGCGCTGCTGCCGCTGCAAGATCCGCCCGCCGCGGTGAAAGAGCTGCGCCGCGCGGTGAAGAGGTATGGAATGCTCGGCGGCATCCTACCCGCTGACGGCCTCCAATTACCTTTGGGCCATCGCCAATATTGGCCGGTCTTCCGGGAAGCCGACCGCCTGGGCTGCGCCCTATCGATTCACTCGTGCAACTCCCTTCGCGACAACGACCGTTATCTTCAACCCAACGAAGCGGCCGCGCTCACCCATGTGATTCCGCAGATGCGCCAGTTCAACAACATCATGTTTTCCGGCCTGATGAACAAGCTAAAAAATCTTCGCTTGGGATTTCTCGAAGCCGGCTGCGGCTGGGTGGCGTTCTTGATGAGCAAGATCGAAGAACGCCTCGAGCGCGTCGCGCCCAAAGAGCGTCCGGTGCTGCCAAGTGAACTCCTGAAGAAAAGGCAGCTCTACTTTCAATGCGGCGAGGAAATCACAACCAAACGGGATGTCGAATTGTTGGGCGACGAATGTTTGCTGTGGGCGTCGGACTTCCCCCATGAAGCCACGCGCACCGACATGCGCCAGCTAGTCAAGGAACACTTCGACCGCAAAGACCTGAGTCGCGAAGCGAAGAGAAAAATCATCTACGACAATGCCAAGCGGTTTTACCGGCTATGAGCGTGCGACAAGCTTCGCGACCAACTTTGTTGACAATGACACCCTCACCCTTCCCTCTCCCGCAAGCGGGCGAGGGTAAATAATCTTGGTTCGAAAAATTTGAATGGACGATACTAATTCGACTTCACTGCATCACTGACTTAATAAATCCGCTCTGATCTAGGTCCCGAACTGGCCGACTGTCGGCAAAATCTTCCGGCTTCGCACCCTTTGCCTTGGGATTTGTCTGTTCCAATCCCCGGAGCAGACTGGCGATTCCGGGCACGGATGGATAGGGAGGAATCACAAAGTTGCTTTTGATGATCAGGTCGTAGCTTTCTTCCAACAGCTCGCGGTCATCCGTGCGAAAGGTTTTACCCATTGCTTTGAGTGCAAACGCCTTGTCTTTCTGGCCGCGCGCCGCGCCTTCGACGTAAGCTCGCATGAAACGCCGGACCATGTCTTCGTTGGTTTTCAAGTAACGCCGGGTCGTCACCACGCCGTTGATGTGATACTCGGCGTCGAGCTTGGACATATCGAGCAATTCTTTCAGCTTGACTTTTTTCGCTTGCAGCGTCGCCGGCGGGCTCAGCGCCGCCGCGTGAATTTTTCCCGTCACGATCGCCGTCACTGTCTCCGCCGGTCCGCCGGTTTGCACCATCGTGATGTCGCGCTCCGGATCGATGCCGTAGAAGCGTAGCGCAAATCGCGAGGCGAGATCGGATAGCGTGCCGAATCGCGTCGTGCCGAAAATCTTGCCCTTCAAATCCTCCATGCGGCCAATTTCAGGCCGGCTGTAGATCCAGAACAGGAATTTCTTGATGATGGTGGCGATGATGATCGTGTCTGCGCCTGAAAGATTGGCCTGGATCGACGCCGCGCCGCCGAGCTGAATGATCGGCAGCTCGCCGGCAAGCATCGCCTGAAGCGCCAGCGAACTTCCCGGAATGCTGATCGCTTCCACGCTGAGCCCGTGTTTCTCGAAGAAGTTGCCTTCTTTCGCCAGCCACATCGACATCTGCGTCGCCGACGTGGAGCCGCCGCCGACGCGGATTTTGTCGAGTTTTCTTTCCTGGGCGGCCACCGTGGCGACAAAAACACTCAAAGAGAAAAATGCGGCGCCACATAGGAGATATATTTTTTTCACGGCTCTTTCTCCTTTCCACCGATCTCGTAAAACCCCGCCTCTCTGGCCTTTCGCTCAACCGAACGATTCCACCAGCGTTCCCACGGCCACGGAACCGAAACAGTCAGGCACCAATTTTCACCAGCTGCCTGGTTGTTTGCCAAAAACTTCTCATAAAACTTGATCAATCGCTCCGGCTCGTGATCGGCGGTACTCGCGACGATCTGCTCCGAGTATTTGTTTATGATTACCGCGCTGGGAATCTTGACGTTGGGAGCACCCGTCGCGCTGACGAGGAAAACCCAACCGAAAGGTCGCTCGGAATTGCCAACCTCAGTGATTGAGACATGTGCACAGTCGAACCGCGATCTGAGTCGAGCAAGAACCGACTCTTCAGCCTCTGCTTTAGTCAACATCTCTTGGCTCCTGATTCGGACCGCCTGATCGATTCGATCGGCCGATCAACCTGAACATTTGCGACGCCGGTTTCATATCAAGTCGTGCGTCTTCACGGCATCCAACCACCGGTGCGCGGTTACACGCCGAGCCTCTCATCCGATTTTCATCAGATCGGCCTGCGTGATTTGCCGAAAAGAAAAGCGGTAACCTTCATACACCGCGATGCCGTAGAAAAGTAGATCCATCCAGTTGAAAGTCGCTTGCATCAGGCTAGCGACGATTTCGGGATCGAGTTTGTCGAGAATATCGAAGAAAGGAATGTTTTGGTGCTTTGAGATTACTCCTATGACCGAAAGTAAATTGCCAACCGCACAACCGGCTAGTGACCACGCCGCTCCAAGTATGGCGAAACTCTTGTCGATTCCCTTGCCGAACGTCCTGACGGCATAGCCAACCAGAAATCCAACGCCGACGGCCATCCAGCCGATCTGAAAGCTAGTCGCAAACGTGATTGCCGCCCACACGCAGGCACCCAACAGCGCGGCCACTCCACCCGCCAAAATTGCCAACACAAGATTTTGCTCTGACCGCAATCTTTGAATCGCTGCCTGAAGTATGAGCGGATCGACGGTACTTTCCGCCGGCTGCGGCTGTTGTTGCTGTATCTCATCTGCCATCGGCAACCTCCTTCGGTTTAGTTTCGTTTTCAAAGGTTAGCCTACTTCCTTGGGATGTGTAAACGAAAAAAGAAAGCCGCAAGCCGATGCTGGCTAAAGACATCTGAGTAGTTGCTTTCTAGCCCACCCAGTCGTATTTACGCCGATTGCGCGGTCGCACCGCACAGTCAACACCTCAGCTCATTATTCATCGCCCGGTGGAACTGAACTACCCGCGGTTCTAAGCCGAGGGGTTCCGAATATGTTGACTGGAAGGCGACTTCTTTTTCCTCAGTCATTCCCGGGCAGGCGGAAATCTAGGCTTTTCCCTTGATAGGAACCTGGATACCGGCCGGAGTCTATCCTGAGCATAGCCGAAGGACCGGCATGACGAACTTTCACTTCGCCGGAAAGGTGAGGGATTTCAAACATCCACGAACGAATAATTAAACGAGACCAAATTACGGTAGCAGGATTCCAGCTTATCGGTCAGCTTTGAGAAAATCAGCGACCAGCGTGTTGAAGCGATCCGCGTGGTCCCATTGCACCCAGTGGGCGCATTGATCGAAGATATGCAGCTCAGCTTGGGAAATTTTCTGAAAAAGTAAGAGCGCTTGGTCGAGGGAAGTGCCGTGATCGTTGCGTCCCCACAGAATCAACGTCTTGGACTTAAGATTCTTCAATTCGTCGTCGAGAGACTTGGACTTCGCCGCGTTGGCGCGCGCCGATTGGGCTTCGTAATTTTTACCCGTGCTCATTTCATAGCGCTCGCGCACCAGCTCTTCGGTGACCAAATCCTGATGATAGAGCGTTCCTTGCGTCATCTTGAGCATGTTTTCATAGCTCGGCGTGTAGGCGCGCAATTCCTCGGCGTGTTTCTTTGACTTAGCCTGTGACTCCGGCGATCCCTTCGGCACCAGAGTATTACTCGATACTAAGACGAGCCGCGTCGCCCGCGGATCTTCGAGCGCAAGCCGGGCAGCCAGATAGGCGCCCATAGAATTACCCATGACGTGATAGTGTTCGAGCTTCATCAAATCGACAAACGCGCGCGCATGCGCGAAACGAAAATCCAGCGAGTAATCGGCGGGGTTGTCGGTCAGGCCGAAACCAGGCTGATCGAAGGCGTAAACTGCAAAGCCTGCCGCCGCGAGGGGCTCGAGGTTACATTGCCAATTGACCGACGAACACGTGCCCGGCGAGCCGCCGTGACAGAGCACGATCGGTTGGCCTTCGCCTGCCTTGATGTAGAAGGTGCGGAGGCCGAGCACTTCTAGGAACTCACGACTTTGACGGGGCTTCGGCATAGCGCAATACCTTCCCGCCCTTCGGCGCGCGGGTCGGACCGTAGGGGGTGTCTCGCTCGATATAAATGCAGGCGCCGGCGGTATAAGTCGTTCCGCCGATCTCGATCTCGCCCTCGAGCACGTAAAACATCTCGTGGTACGGATGACTATGGACCGGTATATCCGTGTCCGGTCCCCAGTGACGGATCATCATCTCCGGTCCCTTCTCACCGGGAGCCACGTGGAGCCACTTGGTATAGCCGCGACCGCTCTTGGCCATCTGCACATCTTTTTCGTTGACTGCGTGAATCGCCATAATTTCCCTCCGCGCTATTTAACTCGCCACCGCGCTTCGCGGCGCTTGCCGTTCGCTCTCCGGCAGCCATTTTTCATAGGCCGGAATCAAGATCATCTGGTTCTTTTGCCGGTCTCTGACGATCGCCTTGGGATCTTCGCCGCGCGTTACTTTCTCGACTTCGCGCAGATACATCTGGCGCAGCTTGATGATGCCGTCGTCGATCGCCGGACCCAAGTTTTCATTTTCTCGATCGGCAATCGACGGCATGCTGTCGACGACCATTCCATCTTCGATAAAATGCAGCGGCGGGATGTCGTAACCCAGAACCGGATGATCGGATTCGCGGTATTCTTTGTACGGCTCGATGAAATCCCGCGGCGTTTTCCAGCGCCGGCTGAACGGATCGCCTTCATACTTGCCGGGATTGTCCGACGGCTTGAAGCGCACGCGCATCAGCAACGTGTGAGTGTCGTCGATGGGTACGCTCCAGCGCGCCGCAGACACCGGCGTGCCGGCTTTGCCGCCGGTCAAATAGCGGCCACCGCTGCCGCCGCAGCTGACGCCCGGCATGAGCAAATGATGCTCGCGATAATTGAGCATGCCGGGCTCTTTGGTTTTTCTGTACGCTTTATAGACCAGACCCCACTCGGTTTCGTGGAAGCCCAACTCCGGCTCGGTGCTCATGATATCCGGCCAGGCGCCGCCGTGAGTGAAGCTTGGATGAACCGGATCCATGCCGTTCTCGACGCACTGCAGCCAATTGCAGTTTTGAAAACCCTGAATCGTGATGTAGACGTCACCCTCGCCGACAAGAAAGTTATAGCGCGGCACGAGCGGCGCCGGCTGCGGGCCGAAAAAGGCGAAAATCAATCCGCCCAATTCTTCGACCGGATATGACGGCAGGCGGATGTTTTCTTTTATAAGCGGGCTGTCGGGCGGCTCGCCGGGCATTTGCAAAAGCCTGCCTTCGGTATCGTAGAGCCAGCCGTGATAACGGCAGCGCACGCCGTCTCTCTCGATATCGCCGATACACAAATTAGCGCGCCGGTGCGCGCAATAGGCGCCGATCACACCGACCTTGCCTTTCGCGTCGCGGAACAACACTAGATCCTCGGCAAAGACGCGGATAAAAGTCGGCTTTCCTTTCAAATCCGCCGAAATACCGATGGGCCACCAATAACGCCGCAGAAACTCGCCCATCGGCGTGCCGCGCCCGGTGCGCGTGAGAATTTCGTTTTCTTCTTTAGTGGTTTTGTACATTCGAGCTCCTTCGGAAATTTAGCCGCAAAGAACGCAAAGGGCGCAAAATAATTTTCCCTCATGGGAGAGTGCCAATCCCGCTCTTCGTGACCGACTGCAACGCCGCGAAACCGTTCGCTTTCAAGCGACTTGCACGGCCCCAGTTTCCTTTGCGTACTTTGCGTTCTCTGCGGCTAATAAGTTCTTTCATTGCGCCAAGATTTTTTTCATCCGCTCGATGACGTCGGACGGCTGGGCCACCACTCTCTTGCCAATGGCTTCTAACTCTTCGCCTGTGACGGGCTCCAATTCCCAGCCGCGGCTTTTCGCTTCAGCCTTGAATTCGCCGTCGCCGAGCGCTTTCGTGAAAGCGTCGCGCAGGATTTTCACGCGCTCCGGCGCAACCCCCGGGGTCGTCGCCAATGGTCGGCCGATGTTATCGGGCGACAAGAGCACAGTTGCGAGACGCCGCATCAATTCGGATGCCTTGCGCTTTTCCATCAGCTCGTAGAGCGTTGGCACTCCCGAGAGCCGCGGATCTCGCTTGGCGCCGCCGTGAATCAGAACATGAGTGAAATTGCTTTTTGCCCAACTCTTCGTCGGTTCGCTGCCGAAATATCCTTCCAGACTGCCGGCCCGGCATTGGACTTCGCCTTTTTGGATCGCCAAATCGATTTCCGCCGCGCCCTGGTAGCCGAGCACGAGATGAAACTTTACAGCCAACGCCTCTTCCACCAATCGAGGAAAATAGTGGCCGACGGTGCCCAGAGCAGTGGCGCCGCACTTGGGCGGCTCTGCCGCTGTGCGCATATCGTCGATGGTTTTCACCGGCGCGTCCGTGCGGATGTAAATGATCCGCTGGGTTTGCTCCGGCGAGCCGATCCAGACGAATTTGGCCCAGTCGAATTGCACTTCCTTGGAACCGATCAGTTGGTTGAAATACAAACCGGGAGTGAAAAAGCCGAGCGTTAAACCGTCGGGTTTGGCCACGCCGTAAACGTAATTGGCCGCCACCAGCGAGCCCGCCCCCGGCATATTTTGCAGAATGATCGTAGGCTTGCCCGCAATGTACTTGCTCATCGCCCGGGACAACGCTCGCCCCCACAGGTCGCTGATGCCACCGGCGGAAAAGCCGATGACTAATCTGATCGTTTTGTCTTCGAAAAATGACGACTGCGCCCGCGCGTCACGCGCGCACGCAAGAAGCAACAACAAAAAAATTGCCAATCGCTTCAACAAAAATTCTCCTCTGCTAACGGGCGGCACCAATAAAATTGGCGCCATGCGCTCCGACTTCTGACTTCGTCGCGAGAGAGAAGGGCGCAATGAATTGCGCCCCTACTGCTTTCTGCGCCATGCGCTTTGCGCGATGGGATGCGTCACTCCTTCAAATCCATCCGTGGGTCCCAAGCGCGCAGCATGCCCAATTCATCGAGCGCTTCTTTGAGATATTTAAAATTATAGTAATCGCTCACCGGCTTTTTCGGGAGCTTCCACTCGATCGCGTAGATATCGACCTTGCGCTGATACGCCTCGAAGTCGAGCACCGGCCCCCACTCTTTGTGGACGTCGTCGTAGGCCAGGCTGGCCAATTCGCGCGTAATGTAATGATTGTGCCGCAGAATCGAATCGAGAGTCTCTTCCTTGCTCACTCGCGCGATCGCCGTGCCGCGCAGAATCGCGCGCACCATGCCTTTGACAACGAACGGTTTTTCCGCGATCACCGCCGGCGATGTGGAAAATCCGGCTTCCGGAATCGCGAACAGATCACGGCACGAAGTGAGCGCATGCCCGCCCATCTGCACGGCGATGTTCCAGTGCGGTGGATCGCAACACACCGCATCGACTTCGCCTTTGTCGAACAGTGCGAGACGGTAGCGCTCCGTATTAGGAGGCTTGCCGCGGCTGTCGATCCAGGTCAGATCCTTTTCGGGATCGAGACCGTAGTGGCGCAGCACGACCTTGGCGTCCATGCTCGAGCCGCCCTTGAGATCGCCGGCGATCTTTCGTCCTTTGAGATCGGGAATATCTTTGACGTAGGGTTTGGCCACGAAGACGTGCGCCGTCCGATTGGCGATGGAGACGACGTTGACTTCACCGTCGATGTGATCGCGATTCTCTAAAACCGAGCGAAACGGCGGCGAGCCGCCGGGCGATTGGAAAATGATCGCGCCGTCCTTGCGCCATTGGTGGCGCGGATGCTGGCTATCGGGAATCCCTTGGACCGGCCGCAAATCGACGTCCAATCCTTCGTCCTTGAAAAAACCCTTGTCGTGAGCGACCCACATGGGCGCCAAGTTGAGCGGCAATGCCGGGCCGAACACGACGATCTTTTCCTTCGAATCCATTCACGGTCTCCCTTTGATTGGGTAAAATAATTGCAATTGGTCTGGCCAAACAATCCTGTTTTTGCTATATAGCAGGTGAATTCGCCCTGTCAAGGAGATTTTGGCCTGACCAATGATTGAATATAATAGTCTCGTCGATAAAATCGCTACGGATCTCCAAGAACAAATCATCCAAGGCAAATTGAAGCCCGGCGAGAGGCTACCGTCGGAACGCAGCCTGTGCGCGGTTTTCGGCGTGGGCCGGACGACCATTCGGGAAGCTTTAAAATCGTTGGCCGTGCGCGGCCTGGTCACTCGCGCCGGGCGCGGGGTGGTGGTCGCCGATACGGAATTCCTCGCGCTGCCGGGCGCCGACCTTGCCGGGCTCGCGGCGCAGACATCGATCCGCCAGCTTTTCGAAGTTCGTAAATTAATGGAAGTGAGAGTTGCCGGATGGGCGGCGTTGCGCGCAACTGCCGAGGATACTAATGCCATGCGTGCAGCCATCGAGGCCGACCTTTCGCGCGACACGACGGCCGGCAATCCCAGCCGCATGTTTCATGACGCCTTGGCAAAAGCGGCGCACAATCCCGCCCTCGTGCAGGTCTATGAATCGGGCCGCACGCTTTTTTTCCGCCTGCCGTTTTTCTGGAAACTTTTTGGTGACGAAGAAGTAAAGACCGTCAGAGCCTGGCGCCATGAATTGGCGCGCCGTTGGCATGAACAAATCCTTCAGGCCATCGAACAACACGACGCCGCCGAAGCCGAAGGCGCCATGTTTCAGCATTTGGACATCATGGAGAAAGACCTGCTCAATCGTCTGCAAGCCAAAGAAGGCGATTCCAAAAACCAAAAGCTTTTCACCCACCCCATGTTGAGTGATCTCGACCATGAGACGAAAAAAATTTTGGAAGGAACTCGCTCGATCAGATGAGCACCAAGCCCGACGGAAATAAAACCTTTAGAATCATTGCCGCCCTGTTCGTCGCTCTGGTTTCGTTCACAGGAGTGACGCTCGAGGCCGCCGAATCCAAGCCGCGCGAGATGCTCAAGCTGCGCTTGGGACTCGGGTCAGCGCCGGTCCCGCCGCTGCCAAACTCCGTGCTTTGGCTTGCAAAGGACTTGGGGTTCTACGCGCGCGAAGGACTCGACGTAGAGCTGAACGAATTTCAAGGAACGCCGCTGGCGATCGCGGCGATGGTCTCCGGCGATGTCGACGTAGCGAACGTATCGACCTCGGAGGTCATACGGATGAACGCGACGAAAGGCCAGCCCATGCGCGCCATCCATTCCCCTGATGCCCGACTCTACTTTCTTATCGCTGCGAAAGACGAAATTAAATCCGTCGCGGAGCTTCAGGGCAAAACTTTCGCGGTTGCGCGCATCGGCAGCGTTGATCACTCATTAACGCTGCTGGCGCTTAAGGCTTTGGGTGTCAACCCGGCGGCGATCACCTTTGTGGCTATCGGCACGCCTTCGATCCGCGCCCAAGCGCTGGCCGCGCGGCGCGTTGATGCCACGACCATTTCACTTGGCACATGGGTGACGATCCAAAAAGAAGCCGGACTCAAAGTGTTGGTCGATCCAAATACTTATTTCGAAACGGCGACCGTTGTGGAAAAAGTGAATGCCGTCACCACGAAAGTGTGGGAGGAAAAGCCCGAGCATCTTCGCCGCTTCACCGCGGCGATACTGAAAGCCAGCCGGCACTTTGCCGACAACCAAGAGGCATGGGTGGAGGCTATGACCAAGCGCCGTTCCGACGTGGACCGCAAGGACGTGACCAATCTGTGGACGGCCTTCAAGGGTTCCTGGGCAGTGAATGGCTTGATGAACCTAGATGCCTACAAAAAAAGCAGCGAGTTTTTTTACCAGGCCGGCATCCTGGATAAGGTTCCAAGGATAGAAGTCGTCGAGTGGGCCGACACTCGTTTCGTCGATGATGTGCTTAGAGAGATTGGCGTTTATCCAAAGTCCGATGCACCGGGGCGAGCGTTGCGATAGTTAAAATAGACATTCGATGCTAAGCAAGCGAAGAAGTAACCGCAATTAGCCTATCGGCGGCCGAGATTGAACTGCTTGAGCGGCTAAAACTGGAATGGGAAGCTCCGCGGCTAAACGATTATTCATCAGCAAAATTAACGAATCAGGAGGATAACCCTATGGCGATCGGACTATCCCACGGCGGCACGACAATTTACTCCTCTCCCTTCCCTTCAAATGAAATTTTGGTCGGAACACGAGAAGGCGTGATCACGATCGAGCGCGAGACTTCCGGGTCTGAATGGAAAGTGACGCATCGCGCGATACCGGACAAACATATCAGCGCGATTATTAAAGAGCCGCAAAGCGGCTTGACCTTCGCCGGAGCTTTTCACGGCGGCGTACATGTCAGCGCCGACAACGGCAAGACCTGGCAAGAACGCACGAACGGGATGACGCAGAACAACGTCTACTCGCTGGCCGCGCAGCGCCTGAACGGCCGCGTGCGCGTATTTGCCGGCACAGAGCCGGCACATCTTTTTATAAGCGATGATCTCGGAATCAACTGGAACGAAATGCCGTCGCTTCGCTCCGTTCCGAGCGTGCCCAAGTGGAACTTCCCCGCTCCGCCGCACATCGGCCACGTGAAGCACATCAATTTCGATCCCGAAGTGCCGACGACGATCTATGCGTCGATCGAAGTCGGCGGCCTCTTG
>Ga0184634_10000337_pt1 | contig 11701 bp, 12 predicted proteins | sample PLM31_200_b1_FD_133016 | JGI IMG/M metagenome (GOLD analysis project Ga0184634, IMG submission 133016) | Groundwater sediment microbial communities from an aquifer in East River, Colorado, USA - PLM3-1_200_b1 | ecosystem: Environmental > Terrestrial > Soil > Riparian zone | place: USA: East... | reverse complement strand
GGCGAGATACTTATTGAACTCCGTATTCAACACGATATTTTTATACAAGGAGCTTTTCGTGTTCATTTCTCTCCCTCTCTAAAGTAACTTCTCCGATAGTGTTCCCAGTTAACCTTGACGTCCAGTGAGAGGTTGGGATGTGGCCAGGGACGGAATCGAACCGCCGACACAAGGATTTTCAGTCCTCTGCTCTACCGACTGAGCTACCTGGCCAGAGCTTTGGAATATTGCTCAAAACCTGCCTAGAGTCAAGATTGGGGTGAAGTTTGGTCGCCATCAACATTGACTTTGACTTTGTCGGACACGCACAGTACAAAAAAGTATGGGCCTTACCTTCATTGCAGCCTCGGTTTCCGGCCCAAAGGGTCGAAAGCGGTCTCTGCGCTTTCTTGTCGACAGTGGGGCATCCTATACCGTCTTACCCCCCACGGCATGGAAATCGCTCGGCTTGCGCCCAAAGCGAACCCTCACTTTCACCCTGGCTGACGGCACGGAGCTGAAGCGAAAAATCTCGGAGTGCTTGATCACATACAACGGCCTGGAAGGACACACCCCGGTCATTCTCGGTGAACCGGGCGATCAGCCTTTGCTCGGCGCTGTGACGCTTGAAATCCTCGGACTTGTCTTGAACCCTTTCAACCGCTCTCTCCAGCCGATGAGGCTTATGATGGCAAACCAGAACCGGAAGTAAAGGCATCGACCTGTCCTCGACCCTGAGTGCTCGGACCGAAGGGAGCTCAGCCGAGGGTCGCTGCTATCTTTCTGCCGCTTTCTTTTCGATGAAATCGATAATCTGGCTTTCGAGGTGGACCTTGTCGAGCGCGTTGATCTCTTGAACACCGGTCGGGCTGGTGACGTTCACCTCGGTGAGATAGCCGCCGATCACATCCAGACCGACGAAATAGAGGCCGAGCTTCTTGAGCGACGGTGCCATGACGCGGCAGATCTCACGATCTCTCGCCGTCAGATCCGTCTTAACGACCCGGCCGCCGACGTGGATGTTGCTGCGGGTCTCATCCTCGCGCGGGACGCGCAGGATCGCGCCCAGGGGTTCGCCGTCTAAGACGATGATCCGTTTATCGCCTTTCCGGACCTCGGGGATATAGCGCTGCGCCATGATCGGCACGCGCCCGCTCGCCGTTGAGCTCTCAAGAAGGGCATTAGTGTTTCTGTCTTTCTCGTGGAGATAGAAAACCCCACTGCCCCCGCAGCCATCCAGGGGCTTGATGATCATCTCCCCTCCTTGTTCCTTCATGAATTGCTTGAGTCGCTCGATATTGCCGCTCACCAGGGTCTCCGGGATCAGCGTGGGAAAATTCAGGGCATAAAGCTTCTCATTAGCCTCACGCAGTCCCCTGGGATGATTCACAACCAAAGACTCGCGCTCATCCACAAGGCTCAGCAGATGCGTGGCGAAAAAAAACTTCAAATCGAACGGCGGGTCCTTGCGCATGAGGACAGCATCGAACCCGCTTAGAGATTGAGACGCACCATCCCCGAACTCGTGATGGGGCTTGCCCCGGACCACGCGCACGCGCCGACAATAGCCGCCGGGCGTCGTGCCACGGACAAAGAGATCATCGAGCTCCATATAATAGAGCTCATGACCCCTCCTTTGAGCTTCGAGCATGAGAACGAAGGTAGTGTCCTTGGTGATGTCGATTCTTGCGATGGGGTCCATGACGACCCCGATCTTCAGCGCTCCCATAAGACCTCGCTAATTCTTGAGCGATCTGGAGGGGACCATCTCCCGAATGACCCAGGTGCCGGCCAGAAGGTCATGCCAGGCCCTCTTCTCCCGGCTCAGGAGGATCCACAGGAATCCCAGGCCGAGGAACGCAGAGGGGAGGTATCCGAGCCCGCGGATCAGGGCCTGGCGGTAGGTCACGGGGCTCCGATTGGCGCCGACGACTCTCATCCTCAGCAGCCACTTCCCGATGGTCTTCCCTTCCATCCCGTGGAGCAGCACGAAGTATCCGGCCATGAGGGCGGGCCAGGCGAAGAGCAGGATCTTGAGCAGGGCGCTCAGGTTGTGGAGAGAGAGCCTTTGATGATGGGCGGCCAGCCCTACCTTATAGCCCACGTAGACGCCATAGAAGAGCGCCGTAGAAAACGCGGACAAGACCAAGAGATCGATGCCAAAGGCGCAGGCGCGGCGGAAAAAGCCCGCCCAGCGGACCTCCGAAGTTTTTTCCTCCTCTTTTTTGAGGCGCTCGTAGAGCCGGTCGAACTCTTCCTCCAGTGCCAGCTCCGACGCCGCCGGGCCCTGCCACTCCTCTTCTACTGGCACGGGCGCCTCGCTCTGCGCCGGAGCGGCCTCGGGGATCTGGACGCCGAGCAGGGCCCGGCCCGAGGTCCAGTCAGCCGCGCACCGCCGGCAGCGGTCGAGATAGTCGAAGCTCACGTAGCCGCACTGGGGACACTTCATAGAATTCAAAGGGCATCTTATGGGAACTCCGGTGCAGAGGCAAGGTCAGACCTTCAGCCCATGTCGCCCCAGAGAAACTGGATGATCGAGACCGCCGCCAGGGCAGCGGTCTCAGCCCGGAGGATCCTCTTGCCCAGATGAATGGCGCGGAATCCCTGACGCGATGCCTGCTCAACTTCCTCGGCCGTAAATCCTCCCTCAGGACCGATCGCCAGAAGGACGGAACGGAGACGCGGCCATTCCTCTTGGACCCGCTGGATAGTCTGCACCGGCTCCCCTTCCCAAAAGAGGAGCTTCAGCTCGCAGGGCCAGGGCTTCCCGACCAGGGTCTCAAAAGTGTCCAGCTCCAGGATCCGGGGAATGCGCGTGCGCCCGGATTGCTTGGCGGCGCTGAGGGCGATCTTTCCCCACCGGCCATGGCGCCTCTCGACCCTCCTGCCATCCAGCCTGGGCACGGTGTAAGAGGAGAGAAAGGGGACGATCGTCTGCACCCCCAGCTCCGTGGCCTTCTCCACCACCAGGTCCATCTTCTCTCCCTTGCCCAGGGCCTGGGCCAGGGTAATCTCCAGCGCGGACTCGCGCCCGGGCTGATAGGACCTCAGGAGCTCGATCTCCCCGGCTTGAGAGGTGCAGGACTGAATGACCCCTTCGTGTTCCCAGCCGCCATCGTCGAAGAGCGTGACCTGATCCCCGGGGCGCAAGCGGAGGACTTTTCTCATATGCTCCAGCTCCGCGCCGCCGAGGATCGCCTTCCCGCCCTGGATATTCTCTTTGGTCACAAAGAAGCGCGGCACCTTCAATCTCTCTTTCTCAAAAGCAGCGTCGTCCACCCCTTCCGGCGCCTCTGGCGCACCAGCTCGAAGGAGCGAGCCGGAAAGTGGCGCATGAGTTGAGACTGCTTCGGCCTTAAGATCCCGGACAGAATCAGGTAGCCCCCAGGCGCCACCCTTTTTTTCAGCGCGGAGGAAAACTCCATGATCGTCTCGGCGATAAGGTTAGCGACGATGATGGCAAAGGGGCCCTCGACCCTTGACAGTGTCGCCTGGGAGAGCCTCACTGCCCCTGCCACCCGATTGCGCCGCACATTGGCCTCAGCCGCCTTCAGGGCCACCGGATCATGATCCAGCGCCCATACCTCCCTCACCCCCATTTTAGCCAGGGCAATGGCCAGGATACCCGATCCGGTGCCAAAATCCAGGGCCGTGATCTCCTGCGAAGAGAGCAGGGCCACCGCCTCCTCAAGAAATTCCAGACAAGAGCGGGTCGTGGGATGGGTGCCTGTGCCGAAGGCCATCCCAGGCTCTATCACGATCACCGTACGCTTCAGGGATCTAGGTGGATGACGCCACGGTGGGGCAATCCAGAGAGCCTGCCCTACTCTTTGGAGCGGGAAGAATCTCTTCCAGGAGCTGTGCCAGTTCCTGTCAGAAAGGACCCTCCAGCGCAGCGGCGGCGCGCCGAGGGTTGGATAGATCTCCCTCAGCTCTTTCAGGAAGCGCCGGATCTCGCGCCCGAGCGGCGCGCGCTCTCTCGGGTAGGGGAAGAAGGCCCGAACCCCGCCGCCCTCCAGGACGACACCCGGGGAGCCCCTCTCCACAAGGAAGTTTGAGATCACGTCCAATGCCGATGGCGGGGCCTTAAGGGAGAGCTGTAACCACGAGGCGGGCACAAAATTTTTATGCCACAGAGCAGATGCGGGAGCAAACCCCGCAGCCCTTGTCCCCATCGTGAGCTCCCTTATATAGATAGGGAAATGCAGAGAGTCATCCTCTTTTTGGCCACGGGCGCGGGCACGGGTTATTTCCCCTACTTTCCCGGGACCGTCGGGACCCTGGTGGCCATTCCCCTCTCCCTGGCCGTAAACCGCACGGCCACCGTCTCGCTCTTCATCCCTCTTTCGCTCCTCGCGGCTCTTACCCTGAGCGCCGCATGGCTGTGCAAGAGGGGCGAAGAGATCCTGGGCGAGAAGGATTGTCAGAAGATCGTTGTCGATGAGATCGCGGGCTTTTTACTGGCCAACTTCCTCTCCCCACCGGAGTTTCGGGCGACTCTTATGGCTTTCCTTCTGTTCCGCTTTTTCGATATCATCAAGCCCTTTCCGGTGGCGCGACTAGAATCTCTGAAGGGAGGGATGGGGATCATCCTGGACGACCTGAGCGCCGGTCTCTATACTCTTCTCATCCTCCGTCTCCTCTCGCTGGGAGGTCTCTTATGATGGAAAAGGCAGTGATCCTGAGCACCGGCGACGAGCTGATGACCGGACGGGTGGTGGATACCAACTCGTCTTACATCGCCGACCAGCTCCACTCTCTGGGCCTCGACATCGTCGCCATCCTCAAAGTCGGGGACACCAGAGAGAGGCTCCTCTGGGCCCTGAAGCGAGGATCGGAATTGGGAGACCTGGTCATCGGCACCGGCGGTCTCGGCCCCACCGCGGATGATCTCACCACCGAGGTGGTCGGAGAGCTCCTGGGACGGAGGCTGGTGATGAATCAGGAGATAGCCGAGGCCCTGAAGCGCGGCTTCAAGGCCCGAGGCCTGCCGTTCACCCCCAACAATCTGAAGCAGGCCCTCTTTCCCGAAGGCGCCGATTTCATCCCCAACCCTGCAGGTACAGCCCCCGGCTTCCGGGTCGTAACCGGAGAGAAGAGATATCTCATCTGGCTCTCCGGCGTGCCCAGAGAGATGGAGGCGATGCTCAAGGAAAGCATCTTGCCCTGGGTGGCCCAGGAGCGGGGCGCCGGGGCCGAGCTCTCGGTCTCTACCTTCAAGATCTATGGCTTGACGGAGTCCAAGCTGGATGACATATTGAAGCCCATTCCCACATCAGAGAGAGTGAGGCTCTCTTTCCGCGCCCACTATCCGGATCTCACTCTGCGCTTGACGGTCCGAGGAGGGAAGGAGAGAGAGGAAGAGTTCAGGCAGTTCAAGGCCCAGATTCAGGAGTTGATCGGCCCCTATATCTACGGCGAGGGAGAAGAGACCTTAGAAGAGGTCGTCGGCCGGCTGCTCAAAAAAAAGGGTTGGACCTTGGCCCTGGCTGAGTCCTGCACCGGAGGCTATCTAAGCCATCGGATAACGCTGGTCCCGGGGAGCTCGGAATATTTCAAGGGCGCATCGGTTGCCTACTCGAATGAGGCCAAGCTCGATCTCCCGGGGGTGAAGCGGACCACACTAGAGCAATACGGGGCGGTGAGCCAGGAGACGGCCCTGGAGATGGCTCAAGGGATCAGACAGCAGGCGAAGGCAACGATCGGGCTCAGCGTCACCGGCATTGCCGGGCCCACCGGGGGAAGTCCCGAGATCCCCGTGGGGGAAGTCTGGGTCGGAATGGCTCGACCCCAGGGGAGCGAGGCGTGCCGCTTCCGCTTTCGCGGCGAGCGCGAGCGCGTGATTCTTGGAGCCTCGCAGGCCGCCCTCAACTGGCTCAGGACCGCCCTTTCGCAGTGATTCGCGCCTTTGTCGGATTCCGGATCGATCCTGTTGTGGCGCAGAAGATCGCCCAGGTTCAATCCCAACTCAAAGGGAGCCTTACGGGGATCCGCTGGGTCGATCAGGCAAATTTCCACTTTACCCTCAAATTTCTGGGCGCGATCCAAGAGGAGAAGGTCGCGCCGATCGGGAATGCCCTGGAAGAGGCCCTCGGCAGTTTCCAGCGCTTTGCCATCGCCGGTAGAGGAATTGGGGTCTTTCCTGATATGAAGAGGGCCAGGGTCCTGTGGGCTGGCTTACAGGGGAAGGATCTCGGGCCCCTGGTGCGGCTGGTGGAGACGGGCCTCGAGCCCTTGGGGTTCGGCCGGGAGAAGAGAGCCTTCAGGCCCCATCTGACGATTGGCCGCTGGCGCCATTTTGTCAGCCAACCGGAGCGGCTGAAACAGGCAATCGAACGCTGGCAGGATCACGATTTCGGTGAGTCCTGGGTTGAAGAGGTGGTTTTGTTCCAAAGCGTCCTCAAGCCTGAGGGTGCTGTTTATAGCCCATTGCGTGTGATATCACTCAAAGAAACTTTTGAAAGATGAGGTTTCGCCCTTTGCTTTTATGAAGGAGATGCCGATGGCGGCAAAATCAAGTATGGTCTGCTGGACCCTTATGATCCTTATCCTCTCATCGGTATCTGTTGTTGCCAGCAGTTTGAATGCTCAAGAGGCCGTAGACAAAGCAGCAAAGCAAGGACACGTCGCCAAGGGAGTACAAAGAACAATCCAGAGAGAAAGTCAGAAGAATAAAGTGCCTAAAACCTCTGCAATATCCTGGCGCAAGCTCTCGGATCAGCAAATAGCGCGGCTGCTCTTGCCGGATGAAAAGCAAATCTACTTTGGGGAAAGCAGTGAAGGACTAGTCAAAGAAGGCGGGACCATCGATGGGGCTGTTGTGCATAAAGTGAAAAGGCTTGTCGCTAATTTCGACAACGATCCCGCCAACGAGATGGCAGTCCTCATTCGGTACAGCACAGGCATGTGCACATTCTGCGTCAATAATGTGATCGTTGCTATCCTCGACCCACAGGATGGAAAAATAAATGTCCGATGGAGAACAGAAGAAATCGAGGCTTTCGATAACGATGGTTCAGCCGACATTGCAACATTGAAGCTTATAAAGAAAGACAAATTTTTCGAACTCGCCTATATCTACAACGGGACTCCTGGTGGTGTAAGTTCTTCAAAAGAGATGGGCATCATTCGTTGGGATGGCGAGAGGTTCTCAAAAATCTGGCAATATAAGATCGAGAGCCACGATACTGGCGGCCATGAAGCGATTCCCCATGACTCTTTGGCTAGGGTCGATTTTATTGACGATCAGAAAGAGGCTCAAAGAATCAAAGTTGTCGCCATGTATGCAACTCCTCCCCACGCTGAAGATCCGACACGCTACGTACTATATGAGGAATTCACCTGGAGTGAGCAAGACCAGAGGTATTGGTCCGTCAGACAACGCGAACGCAGGTATGAGAAGGATCAGGAGTGTGTGTTTATCAAAGAGCCTGGGCGAAGAGATTACAGGCGGTGCCACAAAATAGAATCAAGGCGGTAAGACCTTAAGTAGCTGCCAGGATGGCAGAGGAAAGATAGACAGAACACCTAATGCCAGACTGATAAACTCCTGCTATAAGGCCGAAACTCTGGACGCCAATGGCAATGTGGTGCGAAGGTGTGAACCTATCTGTGTGCCCAAGTTTGTCGAAAAGCAGAGGCAGAGCTACTTCGTGAAGAACCAGGGTGCTATGATAAGCCTCGTTTAGGAGAACGGAGGTTAAGGCAATGAAAAAACTCCTTACGCTCGTAGTTAGTTTGGCATGGATACTAGCTGCGCAGCCAGGCTGGGCAGGGCCATTGGTCTTCGGGCCACAGAGGTTCACACGGCAGACCGGTGAGCCTCAAAAAGAGGTGGTGATATTTAAGATAGCAAATCCCAGTGGGACTTATTGGCTTCAGCTGGAAAACGGCGAGGGGATTCCTGTACCTGGAGGGCGACCAGGAGCCGTGAAGAGCGAAAATCTGGTGAGTAGCGCAGTGATCTGGGTCAATGGAAAAGAGGTTGCGGGACCCAATGACTTTAACCAGAACATCCTTGGGTTCCAAAAAGACATAACGTTGAACTCCAATAACACTCTCGAAGTGGAGGTACGTGGAGCCCCTGGAAGTTTTCTCACAATTGAGATCAGGGAGGCCGAGCCTAACATGGGGGTTTCAAATCAGAAGGCGGACTTATCGGGCTACAACAGCGGGGATGGAATCGATCTCTGGTGGTCTGACGATGATAGGGCTGCTGAATACATTGTCTATCGTGGTCCTTCCATTGATGGTCCGTGGGAAGAGATATTCCGGAGAATTGGCCGTGAGTCTTCCAAGGGCGTAGATTTAACAACAGAAGCTAGACTGCGTGACCTCTGCTATCGTATAGAGGCCGTGGATGCTAAGGGAAAGGTAGTACGCCGTTATGAACCGATCTGTGTACCTAAATTTGTTGAACGCCAAAGACAGAGTTTTAATTTGCAAAAATCTCCGGTTACACCCGTTGATATAAAAACAGGCAAAGTCAAAACGGATCTTACCGTGCAGTTGACCTCACTTAGTCCTCTGGCCCTTGCATCTAACCCACCCATTAATGAACTCTGCCTGACTAATGAGGAGCTTACGGATTTTAATTCTAGGACCCTACAGCAGATCCGAGATTTTCTAAGAGAACGTGGCAGTTTTTTGCAAGGTAAGATCCCGGATGTGGACGGCATCGAAATCGACGTTGCACAAGAAATCTATTTTAACATGGCTCAAAACCCTCTCATTAGAATTAATCCTCAAGTCGTTCTGACAATCTTACAGAGAGAGCAAGGCGCCATCACAGCGAGAAACCGATTGGAAGATGAGCGATTACAGCACATTATGGGCTGGGACGCAAGAGACGTTGTGATTCCCTTATCGGATAAATCCATCAGAGAGCAAATCTTCGATGGAGCCCGGCAGCTCAGACGGGATTTTGATCGTCTTTCCCGAGGAGACCCTACGGGGCCACCAGGTGGAGAAGGCTGGCAGAATCACAATTTTGGAGAGTCGCGGGTCGAAGAGGTGGTCTTGCTCCAAAGCGTCCTTAAGCCCGAGGGTGCCGTCTATAGCCCATTGCGTGTGATACCACTTAAAGAGAGCTGAGGAAGAGAGACGATGATCGGTCATAAGTTGGCAGCGAGGCTTTTTACCAGTTTTGTACCCCTCCTTGCACTTGCTCTGTTTGCCAACCCCTCCATGGCTGAGTCCGACCCTATACAAGAGGAGCTAAAGTGGGCTTTAAGCGAAGTGAAGAAATAAGTGTGTGGGAAGTTTGTCCTTGAGGACAGCAATAAAGAAACGTACAATCTTTGCCGGACTAATGTGCTCACTGTCAGTCGGTTTAATTTGGTTGGTATTCGGATTGCTGAAGTCAAAAGAGGAGGGGCCAAAGCAATGAGGACAACCCTCAATATCGCGCTTAGCCTTCTATTGTTGGCCGTTTTCCCTAGCTACGCGGAAGAATCGGCTCCCGCACGCCCAAATTTGGACCCTGAGCAGATTCTCAGGCAACTGGTGCCGGAGGTTCCAGACATTAAAATGGTTACACCCGAAGACATGGAGCCCAATCCACAGGGTAAATATCGTCGGCATGCCTTCATTCAAGGCGATTTCAATAAAGATGGTCGTGAGGACGTTGCAATCTGTGCAACAGACGAGTGGATAAAAAAAGGAATATCACTCACCCGTAATAGTTATGTTTTGATCGCTTCAAGAGAGAAGAAGCAGTGGGTTCGCGTCTTTCTTCAAAGGATTGATCGGCTCGCCTTTCCCTTTCTGATATGGGACAGCGAACGGAATAGGCTGCTCGTGGGTGCCAACCGCAGCGACTATGAACCTGGAGATATTGTGTGGGACTTGAAAGAGAAAAAATATAAGTTTGTGGCACCTAACAAGTAAGGGAATGCGCCTGGGGCTGCAGAAATGATGCGGGCGAAATCCGATAAATATAAAAAGAGGGACGATTATGCACAATAGATTGACACTCTATCTTCTAATTATCCTTGCTTTGGGCTGGGCTAGTAGCGACTTGGTATACGGGCAACAAGCGATCGTTTTTGGGCCGGAGACTTTTACTCGGAGTACGGGAGCCCCGGAGACCGTCGTTAGGAACTTCTCCGTTAACCTTCCTTTTAATGAGTTTACCATTTCAGTGCAGAACGGAGAGGGACGACATGGACCGATAAGCAGCGCTGTCGTCAAGTTGAACGGGCAACAGGTGCTCGGTCCTAACGACTTCAATCAGCAAGTGGATCTGATCACTAAGCCAGTAATTCTCCAGGCACAAAACACCCTCAGCGTAGAGCTAAGAAGCGCGCCTGGAAGAGCGATTGTAATAACCATACATGGTCAGTTCCCTTCAGCCACTGAAACAATTCCTTCGGGTGGTGGCACAATCAGTCTGAATGGGCTTGCCTCTGTGATCTTTCCAAATGGGTCGTTTTCTTCTGCCCAACAAGTAACGATTACAGTGACTAATTCTGCTGATGTACACGAAGATTTTAGCGCAAGAGCCGAAGGTCCACGAATCCCATATGAGATAAGAGTCAAGGTTGGGAATGTGCCGCCAGCAACATCGGTCGACGTTATTCTCAACGTTCCTGAGTCGTTTGTCGCTTCCCTTCCCCAAAACCATCAATTTGAAATCTTTGCTCAGCCTATCGAGTTTAGTGAGACAGAGGCTCTTGGTCACTTTAAGGGATATGCTTCCACGTTTGACTCAGCAACTAACACGGTCCGCGCAACGCTTCCTCCAACGATGTTTAATGATGATGCCTCTGATGAGATATTCGAGGCAATTCTTATTGTCGGGGCTATCCCTCAGTACCAGCGGCGTACCATCGGTACTCAAAGTTCTTCTTCGGGGAATTCTCGCAAATCGGCAAGGACAGATACGATCACGGTTGCTAGTCTAAGCCTAACAGGATTACTGGCTGCTGCCGCTCCCGTTTGCGAAGGCTTACCATTGGGCAATCCGTTGGAGAGAACTCCTGTTTTAGGGAGTCCATTCGATCCTTCTAGAGATCACTGGGGCGCCGATTACCACGGCACTACTGGGGAAAACATCCATCCAGTTGCTGATGGGATAGTCACTCAGATTGGTTTCGATTCAAGACCGCTCCCTAGGCCTAATCCCCGGTCGGGATTGATGGTGAGAGGTTGGGGGCGATATGTCGTCATCACGGATGAAGACGGGTCACAAACCCTCTATGCTCATCTAGTGCCTGAAAGCACAAATCACTTGACTCAGGGACAAGCGGTCTCAACCAGCACTGTTATTGCACAAATGGGAAGTAGTGGCGGCTCTACAAGTCCTCATCTCCACATAGAGTACTCTCCCGAAGGGAGAATTCGCGCGCACGACACCTTGGTTGATCCTCAGCCATGTATCGAAGACGGGCAGGAACCTCCTGAACCGCTGGTTCTCGGCCCACAAAATCCAACCCTCACCTGTCCGAATGGCAGCGTGACTTTCGCGGCCAGCGGTGGTAAGCCCCCGTATACCTGGTCCACTACGAAAGGTGTGATCACGCCAGACCCCCAAAATAACGCAAAGGCAACGCTGAAGCCGCCGGAGAACCCTGGCTCTGGTGTTGCCGGGGTCGCGTATCATCTTGCCGGGTGTTCTTTTCAATTCGGTGGAGACTGCTTCCAGCAAGGAGGCGCGAGATGTCAGGAGGCACAGTACGGCTGCAATGATCAGCTTTTGGTTGGATGCGGCGGATTCACAGCG
>Ga0184634_10000336_pt1 | contig 11713 bp, 14 predicted proteins | sample PLM31_200_b1_FD_133016 | JGI IMG/M metagenome (GOLD analysis project Ga0184634, IMG submission 133016) | Groundwater sediment microbial communities from an aquifer in East River, Colorado, USA - PLM3-1_200_b1 | ecosystem: Environmental > Terrestrial > Soil > Riparian zone | place: USA: East... | reverse complement strand
TGAGGAAGAGATGTTACAAGAATATTACAAAGCAATTGACTTGCTGACAATCAACGAAGAAAACAGATTAAAAAGAAAGGTAGAAACATTGGAGGTTGAAAAAACACAATTTGAAGTGCTTGCAGCAAAAGTTGAGGCATTGCAACAGAAGATAAAACAGAAGATAAAATAAAATAAAACATTATGACTTGTTTAGAATCATTTTTGATCTTAAAAGATTGGTTAACCAAATGTAACGCATCAAGAAAATTAAATGATAACTTTGACTACAGGATCAAGTATTCACTTTACACTGCAATAAGAAAGCAAAGATTACCAATGAAGTTTGATACTCTTAAGACTAAAAATCCTCTTCTACATCCAAAACTTTCAACACTCATGTCAAAACATGATAAAGATAATATAAAATGAGGTATGAAGAATTGTGCCACATTTCCATATTTTAATATGCAATTCTTTTGTTTGCTGCAATATTGCGAAACCAAATAATCCATAACAGCTGGGCATTATTGGAGAATTGAGGTACATTTTATTACATTCAACTACCCATTTTAAAATTTGAGGTACATTTTATTGCTTTGATAATCAGATGAAGTACATTTTATTGCTTTGATAATCACATGAAGTACATTTCTTGAAGTTGAAGTACATTTTTACAGTTCTGAAGTACATTTTCACCGATTTGAAGTACATTTTTGTCTTATCACGTACATTTTGAAGTACATTTTGAAAAAAAGGGTAGTTGAAATTCACATACATACTCACATCCACGCTCAGAGTCGAGTACATTTCTCAAGTACATTTTAAAAATAAAAAATAATTGTACGACACATAATAATTTGTGAAACTATTTAACAATTAATGAAATGTACCTAAATTAATTTTTTTAACAATATTTTAATAAAAAAATGTGATAAATATGTATTGTATGTCTAAAAGATGGATGACAATCGAAAAAACTTATTTCATTTATTAATCATACATAATATTGATCATAAACATGAACAAAAAAGTGATAATTATGAATGGGATTAGTGGTTTAAACCATTTTCTAGTCTTCTTTTGATTTATCAATCTATGTGTTTTCCTGGCATGACAATTTGGACACAAAACTTGACAATTAGACTTATCATTATTTGACCTATTTCCATCAATGTGGTCAAAATCCCGCACTATAAGGTACTTCTTGCATACTCCACATTTGTAATTTTGTTTTTGAATCACTTCACGTTTAACAATGGTAGTAAAAGGTCGCCTCTTTTTCCTACTATTCCTTGGTAATAATATTGATAATAGTTCAGCAATCAAGATTTCATAAAGCCAACGGTAAACCCGGCTGTCATGGAAGCAGTTAATGGAATTCCTAAAGATGTTACATCGCCAATTTGACTCATCTTGTCAAAAGGGGAGGCCATCGATGTAAGAATAAATGCAGATAAGCCTTCAAGCCTAGCCATGTTGACTGAAATTATTTGTTGATATTGAAGATATAACAATAATGCGATTATTCCACCGGTAACAAACATTAGTATCTTGATCATTTTCTTTATGAAATAGCCCAGTATGACTCCAATAAAGAAACCGCCGCCTATTGATGTGGCTGTAGGAATTAAATTTTCAAAATTCGTGTTTACATCACTTGTTGGAAGACATACCTGGAGTTTTATTTGTAGGGTGATGACATTGACAAAGGTGACTTTCTAATTCATGTTCTGAAAATTTATGATAACAATTTTTATAATTACATATGGGTTCCGATATTTGGCCAAATACATCAACAACACACCCGTGACTACTTGACATACCGTATATACAGCAATATGGTAGCAATAAATCTTTCTGTATTACTGTATATATGGCTGTCTACAAGATGTTCATAATGTCGCAACGTAAACCAATAAATGAATCAATAAAGGTTAAGACAACTTGGCTTTTACCAAAGAGCTTACTTAAGCAATTAAAACAGTACGCGTTAGACAACGATAGTACGGTAACAGCTGTTATTATTGAAGCATGTACAGAATTTCTTGCTAGGAAAAGAAAATAAAAGGGACTTCAACTAAAACAAAATTTATTCGAATATCCAATATGCCCATCTTTGAAAGAAGGATTAGTCAGAATCTTGTAACTCGATTTTTTCATACTGCCAAAATATAAGAAATTTATGTTGAAGTGAAAATGCCTAGTTATAAGATATCTAGTTTCGACCTTTATTCTTTCTTTAAGCTAGATCCTTAATAGTTAATAAATTAAGAACATGAGAAGCAATTAAGAAAAATAGAAAGTGAGACACTGAGGTAGGAAATACATATCTGAGATAGGCAATAAAAGGCAAACAACTACCGTTAAATATTGGGATTGTGATCAAGCAAAAGTAATGTATAATTTGCACATCAATAACAAAGAGTTATCTGTTTTACTGTTCGTTTCTGTAGCCCTTGTGCTTTTCTCTTTTTTAGTCATTGTAACTCCCAATCAAGTAATTGCGGGAGGAAAGTTCACAATTGAGGCTAAAATAAATTTGAAAAAATTAGATAACCCCAATAAACTGAAGGTTGTAGCCTTTGCTAACGGTGATAACAAAACTAAAAATGTAGTAGCTGAAGACCTAGAATCAGAAACCGCTACTGTTTCATTTCAATTTGATCAGAAAAATGATATTGTCACTGTGGGATCTCGTGATGAATATTTTGCATGTGCCTACGACCTTAATGCCGAAACAAATAAAATGAAATCTTATTCTTGCCTCGAGGGTAATATTGAGCAACCAAATGGAAAAAACATAGCAAGCCTAGGTTCGATGCGTGCGAGTGCCTTGTTCACTGGGTCGTTCCAAACTGTCAATGATGGGGAAAACGCGACAATAAAGAATCCAACTATTAGAGTCTCTATACCACTTTCGGATAGAAAAGACGTAAAGGATCTCAAAGTGGTTACCATGATTAAAGGGGAGTTCAAATCCAAGACAATAGATGCAGAAAAGTTGCTCAAAGAATCTGACGACAATACAATGATAGTTCCATTACTTTTTGACAAGGATCCTGAAATTGGGGCAATCCAAAAAGGAGATTTGTTTTTTGCTTGTGTCTCTGCCAATGAGTTAAATCCACCTGAAGGAACAGAATGTGAGCATAGAGTGACAATACATACAGGACACATACATAACATAGTGGCAAGATAAAATAAAACTAAATTATTTAGACGGGCAAGGAACCAGTATACACATCCAGAAGACTATTGGCACCAAACAGTGCCAAGAATGTAAATAATCCAGTGATCGATCCTGTTACAAGAGCCTGATCCCAATCTACCAATATTCCTGTTACTGAAGTCGTGTTGGTGCTGCCACTTGTTGCTGGCATTATTAGCAACACAAGGATAACAATTCCTAAGACTCCTAGAATTTTATACAATGTTTAATTCTCCATTAATTTTTGACAAAATTAAACATTTCATTTCATTCACTGGATGAAACGGATAAAGCTACTCTATTTGTAACAATACTATTTTTTCTCTGAAATCAATCTAATAATTTTTCCATTTTTAGGCTTGTCCAGTATTGTGATATTATATTCTATTGGCGACGCATTCATTGCAGTTATTCTCACAATAGCCAGGCCGGGTTTCAAAATCCAATTTAGATTTGGGGGAGACTGCCAGTTAATTTCGGTAGGTGCAATAATATGTGGAAAATATTTTGCTATTAATTTTGGATTATCGCTGTCTTTGGGATATTCAGTTAAAAAATCATGTTTAATGCTCGGCACTGATTCGAGTATCCTTGTTTGGTGGTCGGTCATTGTGTATTGTTCATTTAAATTAGATACGTTATCTTTTAGTTCCCCCACCATATCAGATGGCTTATCTAAAAGAAATCCACAAAGGTCTAAGAATTCGTAGGATTTTGCATTAATTGTTAATTTGTATCTTTCTCCAGGTATATTCCAACAAACATTCATTTCTACTCCATCTTGAATTATCATACCCTTACAATCCCTTGTTGCAGTATTACCGTTATTGCTCACCTTGATTCTATTCACTTTGTATTGTAACGCAAATCTGCTTATTTTTCTCAGGTGGCTTGGCAAATCTGGTTTTGTGATATCATACAATGGCAATTCGATAGGTTTCTCTAGAACCGACGGATTATCACTAGAATTGATTTTAAGAATCGGTCTTTTCTCTCGATATCGCTTCCAATCTAGGAGACAATTAGCTCCGAATAATGCTGCGAAAGTGAACAATCCCGATATCGATCCAGTTATGAGTGCCTGAAACCAGTCAACCAATTTCGATCCACCAGAAATCAAAATAACCTAAGGTTTTTTTATTTTTCCTTTCCTTATTTAACAACCCCCTTGTTTATCATATTCTGACAGGTTTGTTCTGCAAGTGTTTTATCTTCTAATAAATTCTTAAAAAATTCTTCCAGAAAGTGGTCTCTATTTAAAATGTCGTCAAAAGTTTTAGTCACGTTCTCATTAGTGCAGATACCATCTTCTGATAGAATACCATATACTGTAACTAGATTCTGTAACTGTCTCAGAACGCTGGGTGTAGCAGTCACAACCACGAAGATCAGAAACGATATGAGTATCGCCAAAATAATATAGCCATTTTTTTCTTCATTTCAATAGATTTCCTTCTCAACTATGTGTAACAAGGGTTTTGTTAATCTAAAGTCACGGATTACCAAGGTTTTTTATATGTTGTTTTAACGATTTCATTGAATTTCTTTGCTAACTTTCTAGCATTAAATATTTGCCAAATAAATAAAACAAAATTAAAAAATTTACTTTGGGGATAACACTTAAACAGCTTTTCCAAATAAAGACCGAGGCCAGCACGTCACTATGAAAGTTAATTATAAAAATTATCTCCTGCTTGTTGCCGGAGTTCATTAATTATAAGATGCTAAAAAATACAACTAGAAAAATCTGTAATTTTAAGATAGGAAGCTAGAAGGAGCACTATGCATTTATTAACGTAGAAAACGTAATAAATAACATGGCCACACCTAATGAAGAATCAAATAAAGAAACAATTTATGAAGGCCTTAGTGATTCAGAAGAACCTGAAAGTTCAGAAGAACAAGAACCAAGAAAATCAGATGAACCTACGACAACAACACCAGAAGAACGTGGCGTGACAGTTGAGGGACAGCAAGAACAGAAGGCCGATTTGACAAAAGAAGAAGAGATGAGACTGGAACCACAGATGGAAGACAGCTACAGAAAGCTATTTGATCAGTTTACAAAACACTTTAAGGTCAGCAAGTTAGCGACTGATAAGACAACCAATACCTTAGAGCAAATTCAAAAAACCTTAACACAAATTGATAAAATATCCGTAAGTAGTAAGAAACAGAATATGGTCATAAAACAATTGGTTGATCAAGTCGCGGCTATAGATGAGCAATTAGGGAAAATAAACAAAACCATAGCTCGGTTAAAAAGCACTCCGACCACAGTCAGAAAAAAAGTTAGTAAGATTAAAAAGAGATCATGACAATTACTATAACGGTATTAAGAATACCTTTTACTAAAGAACTAAAAATTATTTACGGAAGCTGAGGAGGGAGCATGCATTTTGTAACTAGAGTTATATCCAACGACATCTGTAAATAGGTAACGAAGTTTCATAGTCCAATAGATTGAAGAATATTCATATCATTAGGATTTAGAAGACACAAGTGTTATAACTAATATGTTGTTTTCGCAGATCATGAGTTCACGTAACATGATAGTGACACTATTGGTCAAAGTAGCTGGATTAGGGAAGTGGCTACAGGTGATGAGGATAAAATGTGAGGATTGGTTGATGATTTTCGTCACTATGCCATGATGATACTTGAACTACCTGCACCAGACAAGGCAAAGTTCTGATTGTCGTCATAATGCAGAAACGACTAGCCTTGAATAACTTTAGTTATCAGATAACAAAAAGCTAAATAAGAGATAGTAGAACCCTACTACATGAAGGGAACTAATCCCGAAGAGCTCGAATCTGTTACCTTCTATAAAAACAAGTTATGATTCAAATTCCTTAAAAGAAGAAAAACTTTAAAGCTTCAGTTTATTGATATAATCAGAATCCTAATTTTGAACCGATAGCGGCGTGGGTACCGACGGCCGAGGACTTAGATTCAAACGTAATTACTTTTCAAGTCTCATTTATAGTAACAAATAAAAATTTCTAGACTAGACTCTGTATAATAAATTAAAAAATCGTATACGTTCTCTTATAAATCTACGTGATAGCTAGAATTAAATATCAGTTAGGTAGGATAATAAGATAAATGACTTCAATTATTCATAAAAAATCGAAGAATGTCGTACTTACTGGGTGACAGAGAGTCTATTTAGTAACTGGTTACGCAAACTTTCAGGAACAATATTGTCAAAAGTCTGATTAGTCAATTTTTGCCTTATTTGGGCAAGTTCTTCTGTAGTAATACTTTGGAACACTTTAGTTAAGGTCCAATTATCTAAAAGTTGGATGGTCTGCTCGATCACTTTGGAATCCTGATTGGCCAATCCATAAGTGGCAATGTTACTTGGTGGAAGAGAGATCATCTTTTCGGCGATATCACATGCGGTAGATGAGAAATTCCCGGTGTCGCACCTTGCAATAAGATCACTGGCTGCCTGTGTGTTTGCTCCACTTGAATCTGCATATTTAGCGGCATGTCCTTGATAGAAGGGGAAAATGAGTAAAAGAAGGAAAATCAGCATTGGTAACTACTCATGGGATCATTAAAGATCTTATTAAAAATGAACTAGTAATTAAGAAACCAGATAAAAATAACAGTCAAATCCATCATTTATACATCAATGATGAGAATGAATTCAACCGTATTAATAAGGAATTATCAGAAATTGAGAATATTATAGACGAAGTGCATGCACACATAAGTATTACGAGTTCATTTATAGATAATGCACAAGTCGCACCACCTCCATATCCGGGTATTGCTGATTTTCTTAGGGAGCATATGTATATTTATAAACCGCCTATTAAGACCATGCTTCAATTTTTGTTAGTTAGGACGAATAACAATATCCACTCTGAAAAAGATAAACAAGTACTTCATGCAAGAATTATAGAATCAGTGGTAAATGTGGATCATGAACATTTGTACTCCGACTGGACAAAGACCCTAGATAATGATGAACATGGCCTAAAGACATTCTTATTAAGTAAAGATAATCGTTTCCTAAATCCTGATCATTATATGTTGGCTGACGATTTAATAAAAAAAATAGAGAATTTCAAGAAGGAATTTCTTTAACTAACTGAATAATATCACTAGCGATAAGTTAGTTTAAAGACAGTTAACTGCATACATGACAATAATTCGACCAATGATTTTTTACCTAGTGATCTTAGAATGACAATTACAACACAACATTTCACAATTTGAAAGTTTATTGTTTGATTTATCTTTATTTTTATGATGAAACTCCATTATCTGTTTATTAACAGTACGCTTACAATTAGCACATTTTCCATTTTGATTGTGTACCACTTGATGTTTAACACTTGAAGTAAAAGCCCTTCTCTTTTTGTTACTATTACTTACTAAGAGTATTGATAGTAATTTAGATATCAAGATTTGATAAATCCAACTGTAAAACCGGCTGTCATGGAAGCGGTAAGTGGAATTCCTAAAGACGTGGTAGTGTCTAGTTGCGTCATCTTATCGAATGACGACGCTACTGAAGTAAGGATATAAGAAGAAACTGCTTCCAATTTTTCTATGTTGACTGTAATTAATTGTTGATGTTGAAGATATAGTAATAATGCAATTATTCCACCGGTAACAAACATTAGTATCTTGATTATTTTCTTTATGAAATAGCCAAGTATGATGCCAATAAGAAAACCGCCACCTACTGATGTGACTGTAGGGATTAAATTGTCAATAATCATACTTACAGGATCCTACTCGCACACATATTCTACAATTATCTTAAGTTGACTTAACAACATTTTAGGATACAATTCCAATTCTAAGTCGTTTAATAGAAGTTGTCGTTGCAATATAGTATACTATAGTATGCTATTGATATATAGTTTACTATAGCGGACTATTTAAAGCCAAGTGGCTTGATCAAGATTTGTGGCACAATTAAAATTTGTCGGTAGGATTAGCACTCAAGGGAAAAATTTGATTATTTGGATTCCAAAGGAATTTCATAAAGATGCTAAACCTCTGAAGGGTAAACAGGTTAAGATAATCATTGATGATAACATCTAATTTGAATGAAAAGAGACAACAAGACAAGATATTAACATAATAGAGATCTATAATTTATCAATTGATACTAGCCATAATAGCTCAATGATACCTTCAGATATGCAGTAGAGGTAAGGCATCCATCATGGTTCAATGAACTGGCTTACAACTTTTTTCGAAATATCAATATTTCAATGGTATGGAGTCAAATGGATAAATATGACTCCACACTGAAGAAGCCCATAAAAAAAGGCAACGCTAGGTTGCAGCTGCTTGATCTCAAACGATCGAAATTAATTCAAACTCATGCTAAGAAGAATGGCATAAATATTAATTTAATTGATGACGTTCTATTAAAGGAAGACAACTTTAATAAACGATTTTTCCCTATCGATCCAAAACTTTTTGACTACTAATACTGTATAATGAAATTCTAACCGCCAAATAAATCACCATTTTGATGAATTCCTTCGTAAATTTTCTTATACAACTTATGCTTTATTGAATTTAATTCTCATCTTTTACTTCTAGTTTCGTGGTTTATGTTCCTGTCAAAAATATCATATGTTGTCATGCAATCGTTCTCCCCAAATGAATTATTGAAGGTGGGAGTTTCTTAAGAATGAGTTTCTGTTGAATCTGAAACTAATTGACTTTCACTGGTTAAATCTTCTATTTTCTTGTTTATATTTAACGCTATCTCCAATAAGTCAGGTTCAATTCTGTTTTGTTTTATGAATGACGCTAACGCTTGAGTATCTTTAGGTAAACACATTCCATCAAATGGTCTGCCAAATTCGGTGCCATACTTGCCGATTCTTTTATCCAAAGATACCCCCAAGCTTACGACCTTGTGATCTATTCCAAGATGTTGGCATATCAATCCTATTTCGTTAAAAAATGAAATCTTTAATGACAAAAAGGAATTTGATGCATATTTAATTAGTTCTGCAGCCTCAAATGATGTAACGATTATATTTTTTGTCAATGGTTCGTATATCTCTACTAAAATTTTGGATAACTGAGCATGATCTTCACCTATTATTACCCTATCTGGTTTGAAGAAATCATCCAATGATGAATTTTGCCTTAGGAATTCTGGATTGTATACAACATCATAGTCAATCCCTCTCCTTGTTGTACAATTTTTTTCAAGATAATTGACAATTAAATTACGCATTGTTCCAGGTAACATCGTGCTGCGGAAGACCAACAAATGTTGTTTTTCAGCTGTATTGAGATACTCGGTTATCTGTTGTAGTACGGAAAATATCTGAGATAGATCTTGTTCAGAATTATGGGTTGGAGTATTCACGCAAACAAACGAGATGTCAGTTTGCGAAAGTGCTTCACTTAAATTATTTGCTACATTATATCCATCATTCTTTAAAGCTTTAAGTTTTTCTTTTGAAACGTCGTAAAAAATAACTTTGTGACCTAATTTGTGAAAGCCTTGTCCAGTTGCACTCCCTACAACACCAGAACCAATAATACTTATCCTACTCATCCCCAAATCACTCTCTTATATGGGATAATAATTAATAGTATTTATATAATTATCCGATTTCCCAATTGGATTTATATAATAACTTGGAATTTCTGTTAAGTTATACTGTGAATGTTCTAGATTTCTAAAATTCATATACTTGTTAACATACTCAGCATATAACTTACAAATTCGATGCATTTGTTCTTGGGTTTTGTTATACACCTTATGCTATATTTAATTTAATATTTATGCAGATTAGCTATCCAAGAAAGATGAGATAGATTGGGATATTGTATAGGAAAATCCAAGGGTAATAAAATGAATTGCAAATCCAATAATTGCACCCATCAGTATGTTATCTGTGTACCAATAAATTCCTAAAAATATTCCCAAAGCAGGAACAGTAAAAAGCAATGCAAGAATTACACTTGCACTTATCAGCTTAATCATAAGATCTGGCGTAACATTTTCTGATTTCTGACAAGGAAACTCAAATTTTACACTTGTTCTTGACAATTGACAAAAAAATTGTTTTTTGAGACCAGATATATGTATTGACATCTTAAAAATTATGAAAAATATTCTCATAACCTGTAGAATTTAATTGGATAATAGTTACATTATGAATTTTATAATAATTGAATAAACAAAAAAATCATAAAAAGCATTGTTGAAAAGTATCTATCAAAACAATTAAAGTATAATTATTCAATCTAGATATTGATAAATTAAACGCTAGCTGTTGTTAAATATCGAACTACTGTGACTGTCGAATTAATTGCAGATTAGATATGATTATGATACAAGGATTTACAAGCATTTATTAGTTTATAATCAACAGCAAACCAGTTGGCATGTCAAACACCAATTTCGCTATTGACCTTATTTGCGATTTACTCAGACATTTCTAAATCCATTGCTTTTTAGTTTTACATTGACAATCTTTTTGAGATTTTATATCCAAAACCCATAGCGACAAAAAGAGTTATGATTCCAGCAGATATCGTTATAATCATATTTGTTTTAATAACATAATGAAATAATACAGCACTGATAATTGCTGGGACTGATATAATAAGAGCCAGTAATGTACCATTTAGAAAAATTTTCAGCGCAGAAATTTTCATATTGCTATTTTCAGAATTTGGATTCAACTTGAACCATATTATTTTTCTATTATATAAAAATCATTCACAAGATCCACTTAGTAACACAATTAATGATCGCTCAACGCAACAAAATTGTTTTACTCCCAATTATAACAATCTTTTACACTTACAATCACATTAGCTTTAGCAAAAAATAACCTATTAAATAACCTAAACACCTTCATAGATCAAATTTGCCTAAGTTATATGCATTTTGCAAACCCTTTGATACTGCTTTTATTAGATTGACATTGGCAATTTTTTAATCATTGCCATAGTCCATGTTCTTAAAATATGTTGACATCAAAAGTAATAAAATAATACTTATTTTCATTCTTTCACACTATCCATTATATTCACCTTCCATCTGAGTCTATTAAGGTACTGAATGGATAGCTAATTAAATGTCAATAAACTCGAATTTCAGTTATACTCAAATTACTATTACTCCTATGATTATTTATCAAATGAATATAAAAGATATTGGTCTTCAATTATGTACTTGCACCTGGCTAGAGATAATGACTTGTATTGGAATCGCATTATATCTACTCTATAATTCAGAATATTATCTTGCTCTGATCACAATTTTGGTTTTTTCACCGCTTATCGGATTTCATTTTGCAATATCAAGGACAAGTAAGGATGACTATTGTGTTAGTTGCGGAAAATCAGAATGGCACTAAAAAACGTAACCATTTTTCATACCTTCTATAATAATTATGGAATAACAAAAACCTACTTTAGAAAATCAATTCATCAATACTCAGAATTCTTCCGCAATACTTGCATTTCAATATAATTTTCTCTTTATCAATAACTTCAATTACAGATTTT
>Ga0184634_10000335_pt1 | contig 11733 bp, 17 predicted proteins | sample PLM31_200_b1_FD_133016 | JGI IMG/M metagenome (GOLD analysis project Ga0184634, IMG submission 133016) | Groundwater sediment microbial communities from an aquifer in East River, Colorado, USA - PLM3-1_200_b1 | ecosystem: Environmental > Terrestrial > Soil > Riparian zone | place: USA: East... | reverse complement strand
TTCTACTTCGTATTCCTTTCCCATTTCGACTGGTTTTGGGCTTGAACCAAATGTTCCTCTATGACCTTCGCCCTTACCATATCCGTTTCTTCCTCCGTAACTCATTAAACTCAAGGAACCACCTCCTTTCCCTAATATGAATGGAATGCAATCAGCACCCTTTTTAGAGAAAATTCTGTTTCAGTATATAATATGTATGCATATAATGTCTAGATGCTTGATGAGGTGTAGCGTCCTCTGAGAGATTTTGATGAGGTGTAGCGTCCTCTGAGAGATTTTGAAGAGTCTAGAAGTTCTTGTGAGGATAATTCAGAATCCGATTACGCCCAACTATTCTGAACTTATACTGCTCACCATATAGGTTAGAATAAAAATAAGCATAACTTTTAGCCGCAGCAAATGTTGTGAAATTGATTCTTAATCCATCAACAACTGTCTTTTTGCCGTATATATCCTCAACTTCTATTACATAAAATTTTGGTAATTTCTTAAGCTGCTTCATTGTCATGTATATTATTATTAGGAAGAATGCTACCACAGCCAGTACCATAAGTAAATGTTCAAAACTTTTGACAAATTCTAGAACGTTATTTGTAACATTCTGTTCGATCCATTTCGAGAGAAATGATATTAATCTGATAGCTGTTATCACAATATAATGAATCATTTTATCCACCTCCAAGTGGCATCATTAAGCATATGATGATATTTCATTAGATCTCCAATAAAAAAATATCTATAATTTTCGAAATGTGAATTCTAGTTGTTATCTAACCTCAATTATTTTATTTTCTACCCATAGTATCAATCTCGAAAAAATTGACAGGAACTTCCACTATCGCAAAACTTGTCTAAATCTCTATCTTACTAGGAACTTAAAGTTGTATAAAGTCAGAATTGAATTTAGATCACTTTTATTTTGTGCCTTTCAGCAGATTTATTGCTTCTAAAAGTTTAGAACCAGTAGCATTGATATGCAAATCTAGTTCTGTCTGATTGGCCTTATCTTTTATTAAATCTCGCAATTTTTCCCGCATCATATGTTCTATATCTTCCATTAAACCATGAGATCCTTTTTCTTCGATTTCATGTTCTACATATTCGAAGTTGTCTAGATAAGCTGCAGTTGCTAATTCCTCTGCACCTGTATAATTGCTATTTTTATATTCAGCCGAAGTTTGGTTTAATAAATTTCGGGCATTCTGTAAATAGTCAATGTATTTGTTTGATTTACCTTGAGTCGTTTCATTTTCTTGCCCAAAGCCAATTTTTAAATCAGATATGTAGGCTGGTGATAAAATAACAGCAATTAGTAGAGTCCATCTTAAATTGATTCTATTCATTGTTAGGTGCCCCTAATTAGACTTTAAATGATATTTAAACAATCTTGAAGACAAAATTTTAAGAAACTAGACAAATTATTTGACTGAAATTGGATATTTTTTAATTAAAAAAATTCATTCTAATACTTTTTATGTGCGGAACATGAAAAAACAGTCCGAAACAAAAATGAGTACAATTAATTCAATCATCTTTGTTGCAAAAACAGTCTTTTCAAATCCACTGTATATCATAATATCGTCAATAGCAGGCTTTGCTTTTTGGATAGTAACAAACACATTTGATAAGCTTCTATTTTTTTCACCTGCCTTGGCATTCTATGTTCCCAAAGATATGCTTGCAGGATTTCTTTTGACTTGTATCAATTCAATTCTAGTAGGAATTTTGGTAAACTTGAATTTGCATATATTAAGGAACTTGAGATTAAGGATTAGTAAATCAGCGTTATCCGGTACTACAATAAGTGTTATTTCCAGTACCTGTGCAACTTGTTCAACCTTGGGATTCACGATTGCTTCGACGTTTGGTGCTATAGGTATCGCTGCATCCAATTTTCTATCAAGTAATCAGATATTGATAAGAGAAATTTCCACAGTTATTTTGTTATTTGCACTTTGTACTTGTTATATTAAAATTAGAGATAGTTGTAAATCGCCGTATCGACTTCAAGTACCGGACAAATCAAGCAAGTCATCATAGAACGTCATTTTAAATAATTGTTTCCGTTTTTTCTAATCAGAGCATAAGATAGTTAATATAATTATCCAAAAACGTCATTATGAAAATTGCATATTGACTTCAATTTCACTTAATTAAATTTTGAAAAATGAAAAAAAATGGTGGTTTCTTAATTCCAGTGTCTGAGTCTTTTCTAGATGCGCCGTAGTATTAATAGATCACAATGATATTTATTCTATCCAGTCATGTTATCAGTCATGTTACCAGTCATGTTACCAGTCATGTTACCAGTCATGTTACCAGTCATTCCAGTCATGTTACCGGTCATATTACCGGTCATGTTACCAGCCATCATTGTTTCCTTACCAGTCATATTTTCAGCAAACACAATAGTACCAATCGCAGGAACTAGTAACATTCCTAAAGCCAATGTGATAGCTAATGCCAAAACAAGAATTGTAGACATTTTTATAAGAAACGGTACTACTTTATTTAAGTATTTCTTGAAGTTTTGTGAACAAAAAACGGTATAAATTTAATATTTAATTTATCAAAATACTAATGAATTATAACATTTTACTTAAAATATAAAATTATTAGTAAAAGACAATTGTGATAATTGATAGCTCTCATTAAGATATTACCATGTAATAGCAATAATGTTATTGATATTTTTAATCTAGGCCAATTATTGATACGAAAATCATTATTACTTATGAATATGATTGAAAATTTTTAAACCAAAATTATTTCAGTTTGTATATCATAATTTATAAATTTGACCTCGATAAATAATGTGTAAATATGAACTCATCTTTTGATTTTGGACTAGTGCCTATTAGAATTATGGTGGGTATTACGTTTATTGCGCATGGAATACCAAAATTTTACGATGTATCTGGAGGATACAAGTTCTTTCAATCTGTCAATTTACCCGCTGAGTTGTTCATACCGATAGCACTCCTGGAAGTCATTGGAGGCTTAGCGATTTTGTTTGGTGTACTAACAAGAATTGCTTCAGCGCTACTAATAATTGAAATGATAGGTGTGATATTGATGGTCAAATTCTCTAAAGGATTTGTTGGTGGATACGAGTTCGAATTGCTATTGATGTCGATAGGCATAACGCTAGTTATAATGGGGCCGGGAAAAATATCTATAGAGAATTATATCTTAAAAAGAGAAATATTCCCTAGAGGGAAACAATTGTATCAAAAAACTTATTCCTCTAAAGCAGATAAGAAATAATATTTTTACAAGATTTAATTTATTTTCATTTTTTATAGTACCCGCCTAAAAAATCGAAACAGTAATCATCCTAGTACTTACACAATAAATTCAATGTGCTAGAGCATAACCAATAGTGCTATGTTTTCATCATCATGATGTTAAGCCCCATTTTTGACGTACTTTTTCTTCCAGTTTTGAAAAAACAAATCTATCAAATAATAAACCAACCCCGAATATTACAATCATAGTTGCTATTATTTGACTCATGTTGGAGAACTCTCTTCCTATGGATAAAATATATCCAAGTCCTACTCCTGTTGTGATCAACATCTCAGCGCCTACCAAAGCGTGCCAGGCGAAAGACCAAGTTTGTCTTAGACCCATTATCAAAGAGGGTGCGGCCGCAGGTATCATGACATGTCTAAATAATAAAAAACCGCTAGCTCCCATATTTCGTGCTGCATTTACATATATAGGCGGTATATTTCTGATCCCACCGTAGGTAGAATTCATTACTGAGAATACAGAATTCATCACAATAACGAAAAGTATCCCAAAATCATTGAATCCAATGAGAAGAATAGCAAAAGGTACCCATGCTATACTCGGAAAAGATTGGAGCCCTAAAGCAAATGAGCTCATGGTTTTCCCAAATTGTTTGAATCTAACCATAACAAGTCCAACACATCCACCAATTACTACTGATATTACAAATCCAATAAATAACCGCCACAGTGTAATAGTGATACCCTCAATCAGAGTATTTTCAGATACCAAGTCAGCAAAAGACTGAGCAACCATTGCTGGAGAAGGAAGAGATACACGAGGCCATATTTCTAAAGAGTATACAATTTGCCAAACAATCAGAAAAACTATTAAAAATGAGACTATGCTTACAATATCCTTTATGTTAAATTTGATCTCTTTTTTTGAATTTGGGGGAGTATCCAATTCAGAAAACCTTTCTATTAATTACTCCTCTCGTGGAAAACTTCATTCATTATAAAATTCGATTGTGATTGGATAGCCATGCCGGATAGATTTTAATTGTTTTGATAATTATGGAAATATAAATGGTTTCTATTGTAAATTTTTTCACTATTTTTGATCGCAAGATTAAGTAATCTTCTTGCTTCTTGATGATGAGAATGAAATGATTAGATAAAATTTCACATAATTAGAGCTGTTGCAATGAACCGAGTGCTAGATAAATTAAAAACCAATCCTAGTATATTGAAATGTAAATAGTTTAATGTTACTCAACTAGGAATCTGTGTTATGACTTGTTTTATTGCACCTTCAAATACAGAGTAAGGCTGGGCGCCCTCTATTTTCAGAGGAGTTTTTCCCTCAGCAATTAGTATGAATGTTGGGGTACTAGTTAAACCAATACTCCGTGCCAAATTGTCATTTGTAACCACTAGATTTTCATATTTTTTGGAATCAAGACATGCTGAAAATTTGTTTACATCAGTAACCCCTGCGTAAACTGCAAATTGAGTTAAACTATTTTTCGAAACCCAGTCAGTGTTTTCTCCTTTTGAGTTTCTATATACTTCATCATGATATGGCCAGTATTTTCCTTGCTCTGCTGCACAATAAGACCCAATGGCAGCGAGTGTTGATAACTTATCTGATGGTCTATCATTTATGACAAAATCTTTAAATAAAAAATTAATCATACCAGTATTGACAAAATCATTAACGATTTGATCTTCGGTTTCCCTATGAAATCTTGCACAATATTGGCATTGATAATCACCAAATTCTAGTAAAGTTACATTGGTTTTACTTGTTCCCAGTGCTGATGCATTATGAACTATTGGCTGAAGAAGCGTGTTAATAAGCTGCTCAGGATTTTCGGGATTTTTAGGGCTATTGTTTTTCCCCATTGTCGCAAATGCCGTTATCGAACCTCCAACTAATACTACACCAAATATAATTGCCCACATTAAGGATTTTTTCTTAAATTTCTTAGAACCCGATTTTTTGAGCTTCCGCTTCAATAAGATATTCTTTGTTTTAGTAGCATAAAAACCATAGTAAAGAATCTAACCATTAGATGGTTTATTTAAACCTAGTATATCTTTTATTCTGTTAATTAAAAATGAAAGCACAATGATTCAATTTTGTGATACATTTATTGTATCCCAACACTGTCTACATAATTGGCCATCAATTTTCCATTTTGGTTTTGGGTTATACCTTACGAAACCAATTTTTTTTCCACACTGAACACAAAAATTTATTTTTGTTTGATATGCTAATTCTTTTTGATCATAGCATTTTTCACATAAAAAAATGTCATTGTCCATATCCCACTGCCATCTAGGTTTCTTTTTTTTCTCTGGGTCAATATGATTATCACAGATGAAGCACTGATTTTGTTTCTTGTCAATTTTTTCTTCTTCTTCTTTTTGTTTAATTACAAATTCCTTCGTTGTTTTCATATGACAGTCGCTACAAAGATAACCAGTAATATTCCAAGATTTATCCGGTTTATATCTAAATTTGAGATCCTTATTGCACAGAGTACAAAACTGAGGTTTCCTAAATTGCAAACATACTTTTTTCAAGTATCTCGTAAAAAAATGTATCTTTGATATTTTTGCAATATACTTCAATACAATGTTTGAACATAAATCAGGATTCGATTTGGGGCTCTCAGGTACAAACGTAGGCGAATTTAATCCTAAATGAAAATAAGAAAATAATAGTCAATATTTATAACACACAAGTCAATAGTAAGCAAATGATTACTAAACAATGTGATAATTGTATTAAAAAGGGAAAGAATTTTTATTGTAATAATTGTACCAAAACAGCTGAATATTTTGATATCTATAGCTATTACGGCAGTAGGATATCAAACAAGAATACCTTGATAGGTAGAATCAAAGCTTACACTTGGCATGATGTGTTAGAATACATAAAGAATAATTTTTTTTATGATCAATCTAATAGTCTTAATATAGACTGTGAAAAAGACTTTGCATTTATAGAAAAAAAATTATCAGAGCAAGTCGCACTTAATGGTCATACTAACAAGTCAACTAACCACCATCCTATTGGTTACAAAATATATTTGAATAAAGACAATAAATCATTTGAGTTTTCCTCCAAAGTCAGAAACTTTTGGGATTTAACTGCTGTTACTAATTATAATAACAAGTAGGGTCAAATCTATTCATTGAAATAATATTCAAGCTTTGAAATTGTATTGGTGGTCTCAACTTGTTTTTTGAAAGTCTTTACTACCATATTATTAAAGTTGAATAAATTAAAAAAGATGAAAATTTTCCAAATTATCTTTTCTATTTTAATATAATCAAGATTAAAATTAAGCGCTAAATGATATGACTTCCTTTTTTCCATATTTTCTAAATATTTCATCATATTTCATAGACTTTGCTGATATTAGATTTCCACTATCATCATACATCTTTACAAAATTTGCGCGCAATGCAATATTCCCTGTTGAATCGAAGAATCTGATACTATAACCATTCATCCCGCTCTGTCTAGTTTCTATTACAAATTTTGCAGTCGTTACCAGCTCAAGATTCAAATGTATATGCCATGATTTATCTTCATAGCCGATTGTCATCCATTTATCATTTACTCGAATTGGTAAACCTCTTTCAGTCTTAACTTCACAGATCCCACTTCCGCTATTCACCGAAAACATAATATCATCTAGATTCAATATATCAGAAATTAATTCTTTGATCAAGCTATAAGACATGTGTAAATCTTATTACAAAGGTTTAATAAAAATATGAGGTAAACACTAGCCTTGTTGATATTTTGTTGCATATGACAAATATATCATGTAAAATTGAGATTGTTTTTTGAATTGATGTCTGCAACTCTTAATGGTTCTGGAAATCTTTCATTCTCTTTTGTTATTTTTTGAATGATTTGTATAGCTTTTTTTAAACTAATTTTATGTCCAACGCTTACGTAGATTGGTTTTTTTCCCTCTTTTTTAATTCCATATCCCAAAACGGATCTGTCATATTCAATAAAGTGATCCTCCCGTACAGAACCACATAAAAGATTTTTAGCGACTCCTATTGTTGGTTTATCAAGCATGTAACCAACATAACTTGCTAATCCACATTTCCTTGGATGCAAGATTCCATGTCCATCAATAAGCAGAATATCGAAATCAAAATCATTTTTCAGTAATATCAGAGTATTCAGTAAAGGTCCAGATTCTCTTAAGAAAAGCAAACCTCGAATATAGGAATATTGTACTTCGTATTTGCGGTTAACAGAAGCTATCAAGTCAAAGGTAGTATTAGTTATTACAGCGGAACAATATGCTACGTTATTTTTGTAAGATACATCTATGCCACAAATATTTTCTATTTTATCAAAAGTATCAACAGTGTTTAACTTTGTTGAAATTTCTTTTTGAAGATCAAATGCCCAAGAATAAGGTTTTTTTTCCACAATACTAATTTGATATCATGTTTCTTAATCTTGACTATTATGAAATTGTTACTCATAGACGAATGATGAATCAATTTTGGTCACCACGCAATCTTATTAGCCTGATAGATATTCAATTAACTCCATTTTGTAATAGGAGGACTTTACAATTGCAAAATTCAGCAGCTCAATATGAAGAGTCTACTTATCAAAAAGAACAAAAAAATCTGTTGAATTTAGAATTTATATGAATTTGTGACAAGCATACTATATAAAATCTATTCAATATGATATATGATATGATCGTTCGTCCTTTGATCCCTATCACACAGGTTATCAAGTTAAAGGATGTTTTTTATATGATTGCTTGGATTACACTGCTGATATCTAATGTCAGATGACCTTTCTGGAAGTAAATCACAAGAAGAGTATGAATGGCAGATAACTGAGAAACTCAAGGAGACGCATGATACTTATACATACACGTTATTGCCAGTTGCTAGCTCACAGAGATTCGATTTGAGTATAGGCCAGTTTGTAACTGTAAGTGCATTACTTAAGAGACCAACAGCATCGGGAGGTTTTGATGAGAGTGTGATTAATAGAGCATATTCTATTGCATCGTCACCAACAAGAGATTTTATCGAACTTACCATCAAAGAAGAGAAACCATATGACTATATCAATCCTGCAACAGGAAAACCGGATGCTTTTGCCGCTTATTTTAATGAACAGGTTAAACTGGGAGATAAGATCAGGATAAAATTAAATCATAACAAAGAACATTTCTTATGGAAAGTAGCTGCTGGAATTGAGAAGAACATTGCATATTGGTCAGGTGCAAATGGAGCAGAATCTGCAAGAGGTTTGATTCAGTATATGCAAGACAAGAAAGACCCCGAATTTAGCCTTACACTTTTCTACAGTAACACTAAATTATCTACAGACAGTACAAATAATAGGCATATGAACAGCGATGGACACCACCCCATTGATTCATTGAATGTGATTTACTATAATTGGTTGAGGGATGTTGCAAAAAAACTTGAAAACTTCAAAGTGATTTTTACATTCACAAGAGAACCAGAAATACCTTCCACGTCCCCTAACGATATAAGGATAATTTATAGGAAGGGAAGATTCTTCTTAAATCCTGATGGTACACCCGAAAGGACATTACTTAAGTATGGTGGGAATGTAGAAACAATATTTAATCCCATATGTGGTAGCAGTGGGTTCATAAATGGTATTGTAAGGTTACCAAATGGCAAGATAAATAGGGGCAAAGGGATAATGCAAAATTTGATGGAAATTGAAGGAGTAAAACCAGAAAAGACCGATAAGGAACAATTCTACTTACAACAAGTCGGCGTAAATCATGGAAATGAACAAGCATAACATTCTGTAGAATTTGAAAATTAAAAATATATGTTGATTAGTATCCTCCTACAATTGACTTTCCGTAAAAGTTTAATCTATCATTATATTAATAAAACAAAAATTTGTGATATATCTATTATCATAAGACTGAGTAATGAAAATTAAAGAACTAGCCAGACAATTGATTTATTGAGACAGATTGAGAAACATCACTTGATATTTGATACTGAAAAGGTAGAGTATATCTATCATTTTGATAAATGGTTACCTAAAAAATAATATGAAGATTTAGCTATAAAATATTGAGCCAACAGTTAATTGCATTACGTTTCAGAGGATAACGACAATGAATACGAAGAAGAAAGGAATGTCAATAGCTGTCATATTTGTTGCAGTAGCTATCATCTTTGTATCGTCAAGTCCTCTGACAAATTATGTGTCTGCAAAAAGCCATGATGGAGAAGATGATCCAGGGAGCATGTACTATGAAAATTTCCTAAATTGTCTGTCTGATGCTGGCGGGTCAAATAGTTATCCTGCAGGTGATCAAATAGTAAACTGCTTCGCAGAGAGTGGTTACATACAGGGAAGTTCCAGTACAAGTAACAGTACAAGTAACAGCGATGACACTGAAGATGAGACTGAAAATGTAGATTTAAGCGTAGCTGATGACGAGAGTGATGATGAGACTGAAAATGTAGATGTAAGCGTAGTTGATGACAACACTGACAACAGCGATGACAACAGCGATGACAACAGCGATGACAACAGCGATGACAACAGCGATGACAGCAATAACTAGACTAACAGTGTAGTTGATACTGAAAAAAGAATCCCCTTTATTTCTTTTTTTTACAAACAATTTACTTCTTTGCTTAATTTGTTTTGATATTTGTTTTGATATTAGTACGATGAGAAATATTGTTTTACCGAATCTTTTTTTGCCAACATATTTTCTAATATCAAATATTTTTGATTTGTCTAGATGGTGCCAACTTTTCTACAAATTTTAGAATCTGATTGTCCTACTTGATTACTCAAATGTACTAGTGTACATCTGTCTAATATTCCAGAGGCCGTTGATCGGTTCTATAGATATCTATATTGAATACTTTTTCTATATAATTTTAATATCCTATAGCTCTTATTATGTATCAATATGGAACATCTTGAACCAAATCAATTTGATGGATTGTTGTCTGAAGGAAAAAAAACTTTGGTGATGTTCTATGCAGATTGGTGTCCTTTCTGCCAGAAGTTCAAACCAATTTTTGAATCCTTTGCAAATTCTCCTGAAAAAGAGTTGAATTTGTTTGCTTCTATGATCAATGATGATGATAACCCATTGTGGGATAAATTTTCAATAAATACCGTTCCGACACTTATTGCATTTGATAAAGGCGTTATTATCTCGAGAAGAGACGCAAAAATGGGTTTTGGTCTAAATAAATCTGACATTGATTCTATATTAGCAGAGATATCTGGATAATATTTCTGTTGTTCTTTGATCGTCATTATGTTTAACATATTATGAATAAAAACTATAATTAACTATTCACTTGCAGTCAAGTAGAATTCTTACATCAACTACCTTATCAGAGGCTGCAGACAAAGCTTCATTGATTATATTTAGGTCGCTACTAATAGGAAGACCAGGTAATCAAAATCAAGTAGGAAATTTTATTATTTTGATATTATGAATAATAATTGTTGTCTTTTTAATTAGCAACAACCTAGCAAGTTTGTTATTCACAAGAATACTGAGTCCATAGATGATTTTTCAAGGGGACCGAAAACCTTGTATCCTTTCCTTACATATTTCCAAATATTTCTTGTCTATGTCAAAACCTATGCATGAAACCCCCAATCGAAGAGATGCCAATGCAGTTGAACCTATTCCAATGAATGGATCTAGAACGACTTTACATTTTTTAATTCCATGTAGTTTTATACACATTTCTGGAAGCTTAATTGGAAAACTAGATGGATGCGGTCTCTGCTCTTTGTCCCAGATAGTCTCATAGGGGATGAACCAAGTGTTACCACGATCTCTTAGGTCGCGGGTCGCTCTTATCCAGCGACCAATATTTGTTTTATCTTGATAAGGAACTCCAATGGATAGTTTATCTAATTTAACCTTACCCTGTTTAGTAAAATGAAAGATAAATTCTGAACAATCATTTAGAAATCTATCGCTAACTAGAGGTTTAAAATGACCAACGGCTATGTTTGATGTTATAGTTGGATAGCTACCTATATCAGATTTTGGAATTGCTATAGATTTTACCCAAACTATGACGTTTTGTAATGTAAAATGCTCTCTCAAAACAGTTGCAACGTCTAAAGGAATCCATGGATCCGAAGGTTTGCTTCCAACATTAATAAAAAAAGAACCATCATCAGTAAGAGCCTTTCTAATACATCTGCCCACATTAGATAAGAATTTTAAGTATTCGTTTCTAGGTAATGTGTCGTTATAGCGATTGTATCTTACACCTATGTTATATGGAGGGGATGTAACAACTACGTCGATGGTTTTTTCCGATAAATGATTTTCAATTCCACTAATACAATCGCCATGGTATAACTTGATAAAGATACCTTTTCTCTTTAACTCAGCAAATTTTACTGGTATAGCTTGCTTAATTTTGATTCAACTTCTTTTCA
>Ga0184634_10000332_pt1 | contig 11775 bp, 7 predicted proteins | sample PLM31_200_b1_FD_133016 | JGI IMG/M metagenome (GOLD analysis project Ga0184634, IMG submission 133016) | Groundwater sediment microbial communities from an aquifer in East River, Colorado, USA - PLM3-1_200_b1 | ecosystem: Environmental > Terrestrial > Soil > Riparian zone | place: USA: East... | reverse complement strand
TGGCGATCATCGGTGCCTGCGATGGGCCGACGGCGATTTACGTCAGCTCAAAGTTCGCACCGCACATGCTTGGCGCGGTGTCGGTGGCGGCGTATTCGTACATGTCGCTGGTGCCGCTCATCCAGCCGCCGATCATGCGCGCGCTAACGACCGAAAAGGAACGGCAAATCGTCATGGGCGTGATGAAAGAACCGGTTTCCAAGACGACGAAGATTCTTTTTCCGATCGTGGTGACGATCTTTGCTTCGATTCTCGCGCCCAAAGGCGCACCGCTGATCGGCACCGTCATGCTCGGCAATCTGATGAAAGAGAGCGGCGTCGTCGATCGCTTAAAAAGCGCTTCTGAAAACGAGATCGCCAATATCGTCACGCTCCTTCTCGGACTGTGCATCGGCGCAACCATGGAAGCCGACAAGTTTTTGCGCGGGCAGACTTTATTGATCTTGGCCCTCGGCTTCATCGCGATCAGCCTGGACACCGCGGTGGGAATCATGTTCGGCAAGCTCATGTGCTTACTCACCGGCGGTAAGGTCAATCCATTGATCGGCGCGGCGGGAATCTCGGCGTTTCCCATGTCTGCGCGCGTCGTCCAAGTCGAAGGGCAGAAATATAATAAGAAGAATTACTTGCTGATGCATGCCATGAGCGCCAACGCCGGCGGACAGATCGGTTCCGTGATCGCGGCCGCGGTGATGCTCTCGGTGCTCCAAGGCATGGGCATCGTCGGCGGATAAACGAGCGGTCACATGGCGCAGAGCAGGGAAGATCTTGAGAGAAAACTTGCGGCACTGGAACAAGTTGCCCTGGATGCCGACCCGAAGGTTGCTGCCAAGCAGCATGCCGAAGGCAAGCTCACCGCCCGCGAACGCATCGACAAGCTCCTCGATGCCGGCACGTTTGTCGAGGAGTTCATGCTCGCGGAAACCCAATGCGCTGATTTCGGCATGGCGCAGAAACGGCTGCCGTCTGCCGGTGTGGTTACGGGCTTCGGAAAAATCGACGGCCGGCCCGTCTATGTCTATTCCCAAGATCGCGCCGTCCTAGCCGGCAGCGTCGGCAGCGCCCACGCGGAAAAAATCGCCTACGTGATCCAAACCGCGCGCAAGCTCGGGGTGCCGGTGATCGGCTTGAACGACTCCGCCGGCGCGCGTATCCAAGAAGGTCTCTCGGTAACCTCGGCCATCGGCAAAATTTTTTTTGAGAATAGCATTGCGTCCGGCTGTATTCCGCAGATCTCGGCGATCATGGGACCCTGCATCGGCGTTGGTTCTTACTCACCCGCGCTGACGGATTTCATTCTTCAGGTGCAGAACACCAGTCAAATGTTCATCACCGGACCGGCGGTCATCAAGGAAGTGCTCGGCGAGACGGTCACGATGGAAGAATTGGGCGGTGCGAAAATTCACTCGGAAGTCTCCGGGGTGACGGATCTAGTCGCCAAGGACGACGAAGACTGCCTTGGCATGATCCGCCGCTTGATCGGATTTTTGCCGGCGAATTTCGAGCAGCCGCCGCCGCGCCGAGAATCCAAGGACGATCCGGCGCGACCGCTCGACAGCTTAGAGAAGATCGTGCCCGAAGACATGAAGCGCGCGTATAACATTCTTCAGGTCATCAAAGCGATCGTCGACGAGAGCGATTTCTTCGAGCTGAAAGCGAAATTCGCTCGCAACTTAGTGATCGGCTTCGGCCGGCTCGACGGTTATCCGGTCGGCTTCGTGGCCAATCAACCGATGTTCCTCGCCGGCAGCTTGGACGTCGATGCTTCGGACAAAGCAGCGCGCTTCATCCGTTTTTGCGACGCGTTTAATATTCCGATTATCACACTGATGGACGTTCCCGGCTTTTTCCCCGGCAAACAGCAGGAAGAAAAAGGCATCATTCGCCACGGCGCCAAGATGCTCTACGCCTACGCTGAAGCAACCGTGCCAAAGATCACGATCGTTTTGCGAAAGGGCTACGGCGGCGCCAAGCAAGCCCTTTGCACGCGCGAAATGGGCGCCGATCAACTTCTCGTCTGGCCGGGAGTTGAATTAGCGGTAATGGGCGGGGGCGGCGCGGTCAACGTCCTGTATAGGCGCGAGATCGAGCAATCGGCGGACCCGGCTAAGACGCGCGCCGAAAAAATCCTTGAATACCAAGAACGTTTTAACGGTCCGTTTGAAGCGCTTTCGAAGCAGTTCGCCCAGGCGGCGATTCGGCCAGCGGAAACCCGCAAGCGGTTGATTCAGTCCTTGGAAGTTTTGCGTTTCAAGAAAGAAGAGCGGCCGCGCAAGAAACACGGGCTGATGCCGGTGTAGATCGAACCTTGGCAGACAGTATTCGTCTGGCGCCAAGCGAAGACAGCTTCACCAATTCAATCGCGTTCAACCGCACCCGTTAAGCGGGCAGCGTGAAAGTGAAGGCCGATCCCTTCCCTTCTTCGCTCTGGGCCCTAATCTGACCGCCGTGCGCTTCGACGATCATCTTGCAGATCACCAGTCCGAGGCCGGTTCCGCTGCGGTCGCCCTTTTGCCCCCGGGTGACGCGGCGGTATTTTTGAAAGAGCTGATCGATCTCGCGTGGCGGTATACCAACGCCTGTGTCGGCAACTTGAATCCTGACGGTCTTCCCTCCTTCGCCCTGAGCCGTGACATTGATCTTTCCGCCAGGGTCGGTGAACTTGATCGCATTACTTAAAAGGTTATTGAGCACCTGTTCGAGCCGGCGGCGGTCCGCTTGGATCTCCAGCGGATGTTGGCCGACGCCGCAGGTCAGATGCAACTCTTTTTGTTTGATCAGAGCGTGATAGTTTTCCACGGTGTAACTGACGAGTTGGTTGATGTTGAGCGTTTCCCGAGCCAGCTCGATATATCCCGACTCGATCTTTGAGACGTCGAGAAAATCACTGACCAAACTCACCAAGTTTTGTCCACTGGCCCGCAGCCTTTCCAGCCATTTTGTTTGCTCCTCGGTGACCGGTCCGAAAAGGCCATCTTTTATCGTCTCGGCGACACCCATGATGTTCATCAGCGGCGAGCGTAGATCATGGGCGATCATGGCAGTGAAGTCAGCCTGCAACTGATTGGCTTTTTCGAGCTCGTGGGCTTGTCTTTTGGTTTCTTCATAGAGTTGCGCCCTTTGAATCGCGATTCCCATCTGGTTGCCGATCGTTTCCAACAGATGAATTTCCTCCGGCTTGAATTCGCGTGGCGTGCGGCTCGCCAGCTGAATAATACCCAGCACCTCGCCGTTTGCGCGAACCGGAACCTCGACAAACGATTCAACACCTTCTTTTCTCAACGTCCTGAACCCTCGGCTTTCCTGCACATGCTCTTCGATACATGGCTCATTAAAAACGCGATCCCCAAAACGTGACTTCTTGCTTTCCGTGGTCCGAGAAAGCGCGCGGTGTCTCAGAACGTTTTCCGGGTCTCGATAACCGCGCACAACTGCCACCTCGAGCGTCTCGCCGCTTTGGTCCAGCAAACGAATATTGCCGAGATCAAACGAACCGCTGAGCATCGCTTGCTCCAGAATTTGATCGAGAACCATCTTGAGGTCTAAAGAGCCCAGAATGGTCTGACTAATTTTTCTCAGCACCAGCAGTTCTCTGTTGCGCTCTTTCAGACTCTCCTCGGCTCTATGGCGCTGGATCGCATAGCGCAGAGCGCGCGTGAGCAGAGCGCCATCCGTTTGTCCTTTGATAAGATAGTCTTGCGCTCCTTCTTCGACGGCCTTGACGGCGACCTCCTCGCTATTGAGGCCCGACAGCACGACGATCGGCACGCTCGGACCGTCGCGCCGCATGCGCCCAAGGGTTTCCAGTCCGTAGGCGTCCGGCAAAGAAAGGTCCAACAGAACCGCATCGAACCTTCCCCTCGCCAATTTCTCTAAGGCGGTCGAAAGCAGCTCCGCCCGCTCGATTTCAATCGCTGTCTCTGACAACGTTTCTTGAATCAATAACGCGTCGTCTTCGTTATCTTCGACGAGTAAGACTCGCATCTACTTTACCTCTTTACCTCGAAGTGGAAGGAACCCGGGCGACCAACGCTTAATAAAGGATTCTTCCATCGTCTTACGCGCCGGTGAGCTGGAATGATCACAGCAAGCTACAATTCGATCGGCAGAGTCACCGTAAAGGTGGAACCCTTGCCGAGCTCACTGCTCACCCTAAGCTCGCCACCGAGCCTTTCAATAAATTTTTTCACAATAAAAAGGCCCAGCCCGACGCCGCCATAAGTCCTGGTCGCCGAGCTGTCCACTTGGTGGAATTTCTCGAAGATAAAGGGGAGTTCCTCTTCGGAAATGCCGATCCCTGTGTCCGCGACCTTGAACGCAACCTTCCCGCTATCGGTGAGGTAACCGACATAGATGGTGATGCTGCCCTGGTCGGTGAATTTGATCGCGTTATTGATGAGATTTTGTAGGATATGTTTGAGCTTCTCACCGTCGGTCGCCACGGAGGGAAGCTCAGAGGGGTAGTCCCATCGGAGATTAAGGTCCTTATCTAAAGAGCCAGCGTAGGTCGATTTGATCTCGTTCAGTAGCTCGCCGAGTGCGACCTCTTCCTTCGCCACTTTAACCGCCTCAGCCTCGATCTTGGTCGCCTGCAGAATACCGTCTATCATTCCCAATAGGTCCTTTGAGTGGCCGAGGATCTTTCCGAGGGCATTCTGCTGCTCCGCATTGATCTCCCCGAAAATTCCCCGCTTCGTCATCTCCGCATAACCGGCGATCACATTGAGCGGTGTTCTTAACTCGTGCGACATGACGGTGAGAAATTCATCCTTTCCCTTATTGGCCTTCTTCAGCTCAATTGCCTGGTCTCTGGTCTCCTCATAGAGCTGGGCTTTCTGGACCGCGACGCCCATCTGGTTGCCAATGGTCTCAAGGAGATTGACTTCCTCAGGCCTGAATTTACGCGGCGTCCGGCTCGCGAGCTGAAAAATCCCTAGTACCTCACCACCCGCGCGAACGGGCACCATGATAAATGATTCCACGCCCTCCATTTTTAACGTCCTATTACCACTGCCTTGTTGCACCTGTTCTTTGATGCAAGGCTCTTTTAAAAGGCGATCTCCGAAACTTGACTTCGCGCTTGCCGTCGTCCGGGAAAGCGCGCGGTGGCGCAAGGCGTTTTCCGGGTCTCGATAACCTCTACTGGTCGTCACTTCGAGCATTTCCCCGCTGCGATCCAGCAATCGGATATTGCCAAGATCGAAAGAACCGCTTTGCATCGCCTCCTCTAAGATCCGCTCGATCACCGACCGCAAATCCAAAGAACCCAGAATGGTTTCGCTGATTTTTTTCAGAATCAGCAGCTCTCGGTTACGCTCTTTCAAATTCTCCTCGGCCCTGTGCCGTTGGATCGCATAGCGCAGAGCGCGCGTGAGCAGAGCGCCATCCGTTTGTCCTTTGATAAGATAGTCTTGCGCTCCTTCTTCGACGGCCTTGACCGCGACCTCCTCACTATTGAGGCCCGACAGCACGACGATCGGCACGCTCGGACCGTCGCGCCGCATGCGCCCAAGGGTTTCCAGTCCGTGGGCGTCCGGCAAAGAAAGGTCCAACAGAACCGCGTCGAACTTTCCTGTGGCCAGCTGTTCCAGCGCCGTCGACAGCCGCTCGGCGCGCTCGATCTCTATCGTCGTCTCAGACAACGTTTCTCGAATCAGTAACGCGTCGTCTTCGTTATCTTCGACGAGTAAGACTCGCATCTACTTTACCTCTTTACCTCGAAGTGGAAGGAACCCGGGCGACCAACGCCCAATAAAGGGCAAATTGCCGGATCACCTCTCTGAACTTATCAAAGTCCATCGGCTTGGTGATGAACGAGCAGGCGCCTCTGGCATAGGACTTGACAATGTCTGACTCACTGTCGCTTGTGGTAAGCATGACGATTGGGATGTGCATTAGAGCGGGATCCGCTTTAATTTCATTGAGCACCTCGAAGCCGTTCTTCTTCGGCATGTTGATGTCGAGAAGGATGAGGCCGGGTAGTTGGGCGTTTTGGTATTTCCCCTCGCGCCGCAGGTAGGCCACAGCTTCTTCACCATCGCGCACCACGTACATCAAGTTAACCAGTTTGGCCTCGACGATGGCCTCTTGCTCAAGCAAAATATCGTCTTCATTATCCTCTACGAGGAGGATCTCCACCGGTTGAGCGCTCATAATTCGTTCACTCCTTGCAAATTTTTGTTTTTACCGAACGTAATAATAAATTCTGAGCCGCCGCCATCTCTCGGCTGCACCCAAGCGTTGCCGCCATGCCGTTCGGCGATTTGCCGAACGATGGCCAATCCGGCACCGGTGCCCTCGATCTCCCGCCCAACCGCGCGCTGAAAGAGTTGGAAGATACGTTCGGCATGTTCCGGCGCCACGCCGGGGCCCCGATCGCGCACGGTAATCCCGACCGTTTCGGAATTGGTCTCGTCCGGCCGATAGGGCGACACTTCGACGTCGGGCACGCCGCCGTCGCGGGTAAATTTGAGCGCATTGGCGATGAGATTGTAGACCGCTTGAGTCGCCCAGGTTTTGTCCACGCGTAATCCGCCAAACTCTGGCGCGACATGAACCTGCGCATTCGTGGCGCTCACTTTCCCTTCGAGACGCTTGAGCGCCTCCTGCACGATGGTCTCGCCGGCGACCGCTTCGGTTGGCGCGCCCATGCGTTGCGACCGTGAGAGCATGAGAATATCGTCGAGCAGCCGCGTCAACCGTTGCGATCCCTGGATCACGCGGCGCAAGAAATCCTGGCCTTTCTCATCGAGGCGTTCACCGTAGCGGTCATTGACAATGCGCGAGAAGTTCTCGATGGCGCGCAGCGGCTCGCGCAGATCGTGCGACGTAACGTAAAGAAGCGTCTCGAGGTCGCGGTTTTTTGCCGCGACCTCCGCCTTCGCCCGTCCGCGCTTGGCGACCTCACGCTCCAAACCGGCATTCAGTCTCGATAATTCTTCCTTTTGCCGCGCCATGACAACCAGCAATTCGTCCTTCGCCTTGTTTGAGTTCTCCAACGCAACCGCCTGCCTTTTGATTTCCTCCAAAAGCCTGGCATTTTCCAAAGCGATGGCGCAGCCATTGGCCAATTGTTGAAGCAGGTCGATTTCTTCTTGAGCAAAGTCCCTCGGTTGATAGCTTAAGGCCCTCAGCACACCGATCACCTCTCCGCCTCTGGAGAAGAGCGGCACGCCGACGTAACCGCGCAAGCCCAAATTCTTCATGGTGGTGCCGGTGGGAATATCAGTGCGGTTCAAATCCGGGATTGCGAGGGGCAAACGATGTTGCTGGATCCACCCTGCAGGGCCTCGGCTCGTCCCAGAACGGCCCGAGGTAAGCAGGCTGGCCTCTATCCCCGCGATGCCTGTGAGTCTCCACTGCCCGGTCACCAAAACTCTCACATCTGATATGTCGACTCTTAATATCTCGCGCACTTTTTCCGTCAATTTTTTGAGCAAGGTATCGATGTCTAGTCGCGTGATGTCTTGGTTGAGTTCTTTGAGAAGCGCCTGAATCTCTTCCTTCCTCTTTAGATCCTGGTTAGTCCTCTCCAACTCAGCCCCCTGCTTCCTCGTTTGCTCATAGAGTTGGGAATTATGAATCGCGATGGCGGCTTGGCCCGCGACTAAGGAGAGAAAATCAATCTCTTCCTTTAAAAACTGATGCTCTTGTCGAGTGAGCGTGACCAAGACCCCTAAGACTTCGTCCTTAACGACTAACGGTAGACCGAGATACGAAACGATGCCCTGGTTGCGGTAAAATGCCGGGTCCAGGGTGCGCGCGTCCGTTTGAACATTGCGCACGACGACCGGCGCTCTGCTGTCCATGGCTTCCTTGACTAGAGCCGGAGTGTTCTTCAATTGACGGCGCTTCCATTCCGCCTCATCGAGATTCCGGCACGCCGCACGTTCCAGCACTCTGGACTCTGCATTCATCAGCCAGACCTGGATCGCACTATAGGGTAAAAAGATATCCATCTTCTCCATCAGGACCTTCAAAACGGCATGAAGATCCAGCGTCGACGTGACCGCCGCAGTTATTTGATGGAGGGCCGCGACACGAGCTTCCGTCGCTGCCTGCTCATCCACCCGCCGTGCTAATTCCGCCGAGGTCAAATTCGTCCTCCCGATAAAGCCGGCCCGTACTCTAGATCTTCGACACCGAAAAAGGGTTGGCTTGGCTGATCTCTCAACCCAGGTCCCAGCTTCAAAGAAGCTACGGATGCCATTGAAAACCTCTCACCTCTTCGCGTTTGGTTTCGAGCTACAAAGAGAGCAGCGACCGAGAAAAGAACACGGCCTCATGCCGGTGTAGCGTAGCTCCGCTCCTCGCTATTGAGCGGCAGCGAGACAAAGAAGCAACTTCCTTTTCCCGGACTACTCTCCACCCAGATTCGCCCGCCGTGGGCTTCGACAATTCTCTTGCAGATCGCCAGTCCGAGCCCGGTGCCTTTGCGATTCGATTGCTGCCCGGTTATGACTTGGCGATATTTGTCGAAAATGAGTTCGATCTCGTCTTGGGGGATGCCGATTCCGGAATCTTTGACCCAGAGAACCAGATCGGAATCACGCAAGACCCGCGCCGCCACCTCGACTTCGCCGCCGCCGTCGGTAAATTTAAAGGCATTACTCAAAAGATTATCCAAAACCTGATTGATGCGCCGGCCGTCCAGAAAAAGCGGCGGTAAGTTCTCGCTGAACTCGGTTCTAAGCGCGATCCGTCGCTTATCGGCCTCCAGCGAATATTCGAGCAGTCTTTCCTGCAGCAGCGCCGTCAAGTCCACCGGCGCCTTGACCAATTGAAGTTTGCCGGCGTCGATCTTCGAGACGTCGAGAAAATCGCTGACGTGGCCGATCAAGCTTCGACAGCTCTCCAGCACTTTCCAGAGCCATTTCTGTTGCTGATCCGTCACCGGACCGAATAGCCCGTCTCTGATCGAATCGGTGATCGATACCACGTTGGACAGCGGCGAGCGCAGGTCATGGGCCACCATGGCGGTAAATTCTGCCAAGGTTTTTTCGGCGCGTTTGCGCTCTTCGATTTCCCGGCGCAGATCCTCGTTGACTTCCAGCGTGGCGCCATAGAGCCAAGCGTTCTCCATCGCCAGGGCGATTTGGCGCGACATCGCTTGGAGAAATTGCTTTTCGTCCGTGCCAAACGCATGCGCGCGCGTGCTCATCAACGCCATCGCCGCGCGCAGCGGCTCACCATGCGTCAGAGGCAAAACCGCGAGCGCTTTGATTTCGTTGTCGTGCGCGGCCAGTGCAAGCTCCGGCGTCGCGGCAACGTCATCGACGAACCAAGGATTTCGGCACTGCCAAAAACACTGCTCGAACTCGGCGCCGAGCTGCGACCAAATTTGCTCGAGATCCTTCTGCGAACATGGCTTTGAGCTGACGCCGTAGGAATTGCGCCCGGCCACTGCCGCGGAGAAACGCACGATCGCGTAATCGAAACCGTCGGTCGACAGGATTCGACTCAAGCTGCGCTCGACCACTTCTGCGACGGACAGCGTTCCGGCGATATCCTGGGACATCGAGTTTAGGTTCTCCAAGTGGTCGGTATAGGCGAGCAGTTGCTCTTCGCCTTTGCGCAACAACGTGACGTCACGCGTGATCGTGGCGGCTCCGACAATTTTGCCGGCCAAATCGCGGATCGGTGACAGGGAAGCGGAGACGTCGAATGCTTGACCATTTTTGCGCATTCGCTTGCTCTCATAACGATTGATGCCGCGCCCCAGTTTCACGATCTCGAGGAGGTCGGAGACTTCGCTGTGAAACTCCTGGGGGATCAGCCGCTCGACGGGCTGGCCGATAATTTCTCGCGCCCGATAGCCGTACATTGATTCGGCGCCGGCATTCCAGCTGGTCACAATCCCGTCCAAGCGCATGCCGATGATGGCGTCTTCCGACGACTCGACGATCGCCGCGAGCCGGGCTCGCGCCTCTTCGGCCTCGGTGCGGATTTTCACGTAGGCGACGACGGACTTGCTGCCGATCAGCCAGGCAATACCAGTTGCCGATAAGGACACCAGCGCGAGCCAAACCAGGTTGCGCGCCAAGGTTTGATTGACTTGACCGAAGGCGACATCTTTCGGAACGCCGACCATCACGTAAAGTCGGCCGGCGCCTTTGATCGAGAGCGGCTTGAGCGCATAGAGCCGGTCCACCCCGTCCAAGCCGACCAGCTCTCTATTGGCCTGGCTGCGCAACTGGAGCATTTCAAATAGCGAGGCATCCGGAATATGTTTGCCGACCCATTTTTCCGGCTCGGGAAATCGGCTTAACAGTGTGCCCTTGCTATCGACGAAGGATAGGGCGACTCCGTCAGGTAGCTTGTTTTCCGCGGCGAGTTGGTGAATCCAATGCAGATCCAGCGCGGCGAAGATCACGGTAGCCACTCCGCCTTCTGCGCTCAGAATTGGATAGCCGAAATCAATCGTCTTGCGCTCGGCGTCATTCTGCAACCGATAATCGCCCACGGCGAAAGTCCGTTCCTTTACGGTGCGTTGGAAATAGCTGGCGCTCGCGATATTGTCGCTATCTTGGCTGGAATCCCGCGCCCGGCAGCGCACGTCACCGTTGGCGTCAGCAACGCCGAGATCGACGTAGGTCTTGTCGCGCTCGACAAATCGCTTTACGAAATCGTTGCAGGCCGCGACGTCGGTCCCTGCTACTTCATGGGTTTCGGCCAGGAGAGTTAACAGCTGTCGCGCTGAATCAATGAATCGGGACTCTCGACTGGCGACTTTCTCGACGATCTCCCAGGCATATTCCTGCGCCTCGACGATGTGAACGTCGCGTGCCATTTTTGCCTGATAGAGGATCAACGCCAGAATAGGCAGAACTGCCACCAGGATGATGACCAGCAAGCGATGGCGCAGCTCCCGCAGAAACGAGCCCGTGACCTGCAGTAAGATCTCGTCAAGCTTCCACATGCCGGATAGCTACCTGATGCACCTTTGGATCGCGCGCATTCGCCTGGAAGCGATTCCGCGCGGTGTTAAAACGAAGTTGACTGCGTCGCGAAGTCTGGGGCAAGCAAATGAAGTGTATCAATAATCCTTCAGCTGATTTATTTGCGCTTCGTTAGAGCCATTTTCTTGCTCGCTGTCATGAGAGTCACAGTGAAGTGCTTTCCTTCTCCGCAGCAGGATCGGACCCCTCGCGGAACTGAATCCACTGGGCGAGTTGGCTCTCTCGCACGCGCCACTGGCCGCCAACTTTGAACGCCGGCAAATCGTTTCTCCGGATCATCCGTTGCAGGGTACGCGTGGAGACGTGGAGCAACTCCGCCGCCTCGCTAAGGGTGAGCAACCGCAGACTCTCCAAATCCTTTTCCATAAGAAGACTCCCAGCGCCTTTGGAGCAATGTCAATGCCATCGCCCCGATGTCGTTAACCGCTTGTTTTCGCTAGAGGAGGCAAACGTGGAGTGGCGGGAGCTCAGTACAGAATTGGACAAATCATGACGGCTTGGGGCAAAGTCGAAGTAGGCCAATTCGGAGAAAGCGAATCGGAAAAAGACCCACCGCCGTATCGGTGAAAAGTTTGCCGGGAAAAGAGCGGCGCTATATTTCCTCAGCGGGTCAACTGAAAGCCGGTTGTGAGAATCCCATCTGTCGGCTGTGTGAACGTGTAAGAATTGCGCAATCTACTGCCGATACAGGAGCTCGCCGGCCCTCGCGGTATCATACCCGCCGAGATCGGCGACGGCGCGTTTGAATCCATCGGAACAGATAATAGTCAGAAGTCTCGCGCCGCGCTCGGATTCGAAAAAAGGCAGAGAAACGAGT
>Ga0184634_10000331_pt1 | contig 11799 bp, 11 predicted proteins | sample PLM31_200_b1_FD_133016 | JGI IMG/M metagenome (GOLD analysis project Ga0184634, IMG submission 133016) | Groundwater sediment microbial communities from an aquifer in East River, Colorado, USA - PLM3-1_200_b1 | ecosystem: Environmental > Terrestrial > Soil > Riparian zone | place: USA: East... | reverse complement strand
GGGTGTGCGGCGTGTCGAACTGGCGGGTGGCCGGGCGCGCCGCCTCCCTGATCGGCACGGGCGGCAGATGCTCCAGCCGCGGGCGACGGTCGGCCACCTCCCGCGGCGGCCGCTCCTGCAACAGCAACTCCGCCGCATGGGCGAGCGGATCGTTGTGGAAGCGCCGGCGCATGATCCCCTCGTGCAGCGTGTTCGCGAGCGCCACCAACGATATGCCCTGGTGGTGCGCCATGTAGGCCCGGACCACGGCCGACTCCTGGCCTTCCGCGAGACGCGCCGGCGTGTAGTCGATGGCGTCGTATGGCCCATAGCGGCCCTGCCCGCCCTCTGCCTGGATGCGCGCGAGATTGCGCGCCGCCGCGGGGCCGTCGTACATGGCCGCCAGCGCAGTGGCATATGGGGCAACCACGAGGTCCTCGCCCAGGCCGCGCTTCAGGCCGAGGCCTGGAACACCGAAGTCGGAGTACTGATAGGTGAGCGCGCGGTCGCGCAGGTTGTAGGCGGACTCGGAGATCCCCCACGGGATGCCGTGCTCGTCGGCGTACTCGATCTGCCGGCCGACGACCAGGCGGCAGGTCTGATCGAGCAGCGTGCCGCGCGGCGTGTACATCACCAGCGACGGCATCAGATACTCGAACATCGAGCCGGACCAGGACAGCAGGGCCGCGCGCCGGTCGATCGTCGTCGACGCCCGCCCGAGACGGAACCAGTGGGACGCCGGAACGTCGCCCTTGGCCACGGCGATGAAGCTCGCGAGCCGGGCCTCCGACGCGAGGAGATCGTAGTAGCTCTCGTCGAGGGCCGAATCGTTGACGCGATAGCCGATGGCGAAGAGCTGCCGGCTCGCGTCGAAGAGGAAGCCGAAATCCATTTCCGCGACGCGGCTGCGCGCGCTCGCCGCCAGCCTGCCGAAGCGTGCCCCGAGCTCGGCACAGGCGATGCCCCAGCGCGCAACGGCCGCGGTCATTTCCGACGGGGCGCTGCGCGCGCGGAGATCCGCGAGGATCGCAGGGAGCCGCGACTCGAGTCCGACGAGACTCGCGTCGGCGAGCAGATGGCTGTCCAGCACGTCGTAGAGGAGCGCGCGGCCGGACGGCTGCTCCGAACGAGTCGCGGGCGACCGTTCCGTGGCGAACATCGCTTCCAGCGGCGCGATGTCACGGGCGCGGCTCTTGACGTTCGCGTGGAGCTCGGTCGCCCAGGTGAGCACTTCGCTGCCTGCGCGGTCCCCTCGCTCTTCCGTGAAGGTCGCCGCGATATCCAACAGGATCGCCGCCTGTCGCTCCAGCGCCTCCCAGCGCTCGACCCAATCGGAAAAGCGATCGGGTGCGGCGCCCAGCAGCGCCTCGCACTCTCCCAGGACCGCTTCGAGCTGGCTCAGGTTGACGATCAGGGTGCGGCGATCGTCGCGCATCGCGCGCACGGCCGACCGTGCCAGCCGCAAGGCATCGCGCAGGCCGTCGACCGATTCCGGCCCGAAGAGCGGCTGCTCGACCGCCTCGTCGCAGCCCTGCGCCACTGCGAGCAGATGGCCGGCCAGGTTGCCGCTGTCCACGGTCGACACGTACTTCGGGTCGAGCGGGCGCAGCTCCCGCGTCTCGTACCAATTGAAGAAATGCCCGCGGAACCGGGGCAGGTGCTGCAGCGTGTCCGACGTGGACTGGATCCGGTCGGCGAGGTCGTTGAGGCCGATCCAGCCAAAGTCACGCGCGGCGACGCACGACAGCAGATAGAGCCCGAAGTTCGTGGGCGAGCTGCGATGGGCGACGACCGGTTCCGGATCCTCCTGGAAGTTGTCCGGCGGCAGGGCGTGGTCCGCGGCCGTCACGAACGTGGTGAAGAAGAGCCAGATGCGGCGTGCCGTCGCGCGCAGCGCCGCCACGTCTTCGGCCGACAGGGGGTCCGCGGGATCCTGCCTGGGCGGCGAGCTGATGAAGCGCGCGAGGAGCGGCGCGCTCGCCCACAGCGCGAGGAGCGGCGCGGCGTAGACGAGCGCGCCGGGGTTGCGGGCGAGCACGAGCGCGCCGCCGGCGACGACGACGATGCTCGCGCTCCGCAGTGGCCGCATCGCGCTGAAGGACCGCCGGGCGACGCTCTTGGCCTGCGCCGCCGTCACCCAGACCAGCAGCCTGCGGCGCGTGACGAACAGCCGCGTCAGCGTCCGGACGATGGCATCGAGCATCAACCACGCCTGCTGCGCGAGGAAGGCGGCGGACAGGGTGGCATAGACGAGCGCGCGCATGCCCTCTTTGGCGAGCGCTCGCAGGTGGCTCGAGAGGGAGACGTCCCGGCTGCGCGGAAGCAGGACATCGAACAACGACAACGCCGGAGGAAACGCGAGGGCCCCCAGTACGAAGGCGGTCCACAGCCCCTGCGGCGCCTGCGGCTGCGACCAGCTCGCGAAGAGGAGCCCGAGGCACGCGATCGGGGACAGCGTCCGGCGCAGGTTGTCGAGCATCTTCCAGCGGTTGATCGCGGCGATGCCGCGACCGGCCCGCCCGAAGATCCAGGGCAGGAGCTGCCAGTCCCCCCGCGCCCAGCGATGCTGGCGGGAGGCCGCCACTTCCGTGTGCGAGGGAAAATCGTCGAAGAACTCGACGTCGCTGACCAAACCGCAGCGCGCAAAGATCCCCTCGAACAGGTCGTGGCTGAGCACCGTGTTCTCCGGTACGCGCCCCGCCAGGGCGTTCTCGAAGGCATCGACGTCGTAGAGTCCCTTGCCGGTGTAACTGCCCTCCCCGAAGAGATCCTGGTAGACGTCCGAAGCGGCCGCCGCGTAAGGGTCCACCCCGCTCGGCCCGGAGAACACTTGCTGGAAGATCGTGCTCTCGCGACGCGTGGGAAACGCCGCAGTCACGCGGGGCTGCAACACGCCGTAGCCGGCGACGACGCGGCGCGCTTCGGGATCCCAGACCGGGCGGTTGAGCGGGTGCGCAGCCGTCCCTACCAGCCGTCGGACCGCGCCCAAGGGCAGCTTGGTGTCCGCGTCGAGCGTGATCACGTAGCGCACGCCGGCCGGCAGCACGGGCACTTCGCCGTTGATGGCGACAAAAGTCGTGTCGGTCGCACCGCGCAGCAGGCGGTTCAGCTCGTGCAGCTTGCCGCGTTTGCGTTCCCAGCCCATCCATTTGCGTTCGCTCTGGTTCCAGATGCGTCGGCGATGGAGCTGGAAGAACCGTTGACCGCCGTCCTCTTCGGCTCGCCCGTAGCGTGCGTTGAGCGCCTCGATCCCCGCCGCCGCGTCGGCCAGCAGTTGCCCGTCGGCCGGCACGGTCTCGCTATCAGCATCGCGCCAGTCCGAGAGCAGCGCGAAGCAGACGTCGCCATCGCGGTTCGACAGGTAATGCGTTTCGAGCCGCTCGAGCTGCCCGGCGATCTCGTCGGTGCTGGTGAGCAACGTCGGGACGACGACGAAAGTCCGCAGCGACGACGGAATGCCGTCCTGGAGGCCGAGCCGCGGCCAGGACCGCGGGCCGATCTCCCCCATAACGAGACGATTCTGGAGGGCGATCGCCATTTCGGACGCCGGCACGAGGCCCAGGACGCCGAGCACGACGAGGCCGGCCCAGCCCACGTGCGCCTCGGCGCTGATGATGATCGGCAGGGCGAGGAGCGCGAGCGTGGCGAGCAGGATCGTTCCGAGATACGCGGACGTGGCGTGCGCCACGTAGCCGCGGACGAAACGTCGACGCAGGCCGATCCGGTACCCCAGCTCCCGCTCGAACGCCTCCCGGCCCCCTGCGATCAGGTAATAACCGGGATCCTCCAGTCTCCGGTCGACGGCTACGCCGCGCTCGTCCGCGTCGACCCGGATCTGCCTCGCCCGGGCGACGACGGCGTCGGCGACGTCGCTCTCCGAGCGCCGCGAGCCGCGAGCGAGATCCTCGATCGCGTGCCGGTAGCGGTCACGCGTCGCGAAATCCATCGCGACGAATCCGGGATCCTCGCGCAAGCGCGCGTCGACCGTGCTGACGTCCTCGAAGAATGCGCGCCAGTCGAACGCGGCGATCGCGCGCATGCTGGTGATCAGATTGCGGACCGTCAGGTTCGCCGCCGCCTGGCTCGCATGCTCCTCCTGCACGATCTCGTCGGTGCTGACGGCTTGCGCGGCCGGCTCGCGGTTGAGCCACTCGAGGAGCGGCGTAGCGTCCGCGGCCTGGTAGCGCAGGCGCTGCACCAGTTGAACCGCGAATGCTGGGCGCAGGCGCGTCGCGTCCAGGCTGCGGATCGCGCGTTCGATCGTCCGCCCGGGTTGCGTGCCCAAAGCGGGCAACAGCTCATCGACGAACGCGTCGGCGGCTTGCCGCCCCAGCTGCGAGCCGACGATGCGCACGCTCAAGCGGCGCAGGTTCTCGACCATGACGATGCGCAGCGAGATCGGCACCGCCCAGAGCTCGCCGATGGTGAGCGGCTGGACGCGCTGGTAGGCGCGCACGAAGCGGACGAGCCAGGCGGGGTCGAAGCGGCTATCAGTATGCGCGACGACAGCCCACGCGAGACCGTAGACCCGCGGGTAGCCGCGCAGATGCCCTTCGGCGAGCTTGGGCAGCCTCCGGTAGTAGCCCGCCGGCAGGTGCTCGCGGATGTCCCGCAACTGGTCCTCGACGATGTGGAAGTTGTCGAGGAGCCACTCGGCGGCCGGGGTGATCGCGATCTGCTCGCGCGCCGCATCGCCGATGCGCGCGTAGGCCTTGTGCAGAACCCGGCCGTTGTCGCGGACACGGGGCACGAGCGTGCGCTCGCCCGCGGGCTTCTCCGTGATGGTCTGGGCGACCGCCAGGCTCTCCGCGTGCTGCTCGAGCCGCTCGGCGCTGAAGAGCTCCGCGCGAATCGGCGCCTCGAGCTCGGTGAAATCGATGCGCAGGCGCACCCCTGCGAGTCGCCGGAAGATCTGCAATACCCTAGTCATGCAATGCCAGCCCTGTTGAGGAAGTGCCGCGCGCCACTCTCAGGCGCGGGGAAGCGCTCGGGCTGGGCGGATGGTGCAGGGGCGGACCACGCGCCTGCTCGCGGACTCGAAATTGATCCGGTCGGGGGCCCGCGTTCGCGGCGGCCGCCTCCGGCACGGCGGAATCCGCCGCGCCGGGGCCGCGACCGCGTGATTGACCTACAAAGGACTCAAGCGCCGGGATGAGACTTACTGGCCGCCGATCGACACGGTGAAGTTGGCCGTCTCTTCCTTGTACGACGAGGGGAGGTACACGAGCTCGAGGCGGATCTCCTTCAGCTTCTTCGCCTTCAGGGCCTCGGCGGGAAAGTCCACGTCCACGGACTGGGTCGCCTCCTGCCCGGGATCCAGCCGCTCGGCGCCGCCGTAGCTGGAGAACCTGAGGGTCGGTTCGATCCGCTTCTCCTCGACCTTGATCGGTTGCCCCTGGGCATCGATGAACTGGATCTTGCCGCCGACCAGGCGGACGCTTTGATCCTTGGAGCTATTGGTCAGCTTGAGCTTCCCGGTGAGCTTCGCCATGGAGACGACGTTCCCGGAGCCCTTCTCGACCCGCTCGGTGACCTTCATCTCCGTGACCTCGCCCGTCATGATCCCGGCCTTCGCCAGCACCGAGGCCGGCATCACCGTATAGACCTTGTCCTCGATCACGACTGTCGGCCCCGACGGCGGCGGGGAACAGCCAAGCACCATCGCCGCAACCGCCGCACTCACCGCCATCAGACCTGCTCGTTGCCACATGGCTTTCTCCTCGCGAAGAACGCCGACAATCAGCGGTCGCCGCCGTAACGTTCGCTTGCGCCGCGCGCCGTTCGCTCCGACTCGGCTCTGATTCGCCCGGGGCTGGCCCTGTCTCGGTGCCGCCCGGGAAAATAGCTACCGGCGCCCGAGATTCGACCATCGCCGTGAGAAGTATCCGCGCGCCTCCGGGCGCACTCTGTACGTTGGCGTACATACATCGAAAGATCGCGACGCACGGAGCGCCAGGGCTGCGGCCCCATCGCGACGAGACCAGTTGACGGCGACGCCGGTCACAAACGCGCATAATCGCCGGGTCACGTCCGGATGCGCATCCTCTCAGGAGAACTCTCATGCCCAAGGGCCAGCAGCGAAGCAATCGCGAAGCCAAGAAACCGAAGCAACCGAAGAAGCCGGCCGCTCCGGCCGCACCCTATCGCGGCGGGCCGTTCAAGACGCCCGCTGACGTGCCCGGCGGGAAAACCTGATGAGCGACGATCTTCCGCGACGCGGAAGATCGTCGTGAATCGGCTAGAGATCTCGCACGAACGAGGGAGCGAGGGAAGGGGTGGAACCCTTCCCTTCCAACCGCTAGGCGCGCTTGAGCGCGCGCACCAGGAATAGCACGACCACGGCGCCGATGGTCGCCACGATCAAGGCGCCGATCAACCCGCCTCCGGCGGACAGGCCCAGCTGACGAAACAGGAACCCGCCGACCAGCGCGCCGACCACGCCCAGCAGGAGGTCGCCGACCACGCCGAAGCCGCCGCCGCGCATGAATTGTCCCGCCAGCCATCCGGCGGCCAGACCGATCAGAATGAACCAGAGAAATTCCATATCGTCTCTTCCTTTCCAGGTCAAAGGCCCGGTATTGCTACCGACTGCAACATCGCCGCATCGTTCACGGCGTCCGTTAGAGGGTAATCCGATGTCGGACCGGGATCGGTGCGCTAGCGTACAGACGGCCCTGGCGGAGACGGACATCATCGAAATGGGTGTTCATTCCCTCCCTCTTGAGCACCTGCAGTCCCCGGTCCGGAATCGGCTCTCCCCGTTCCGGGCCTTCCTTCGGCTACGCTCGTCGGGCCCATGCGAAAGAATCGTGTGCGCTATGGACGCTAGCGTACGGAGCGTCCTGGAGGAAGCGGGGATGATGCAAACGGGTGTTTAGCTCCTCCCTGATGAACACCTAAAGTGTTTGGCCCGGTCACGGCACCCCCGTACCGGGTCTTTTCTTCGACCCTCTAGGAGACTCTGGTGTCATCCACGAGGCGTGTCCCCGCCACGAATCGTCTGATTGCGGCGTTGCCCCGCAAGGATCGCGAGCATCTGCTCGCGGGCTGCGAGCGGGTCGAGCTCGCTTTCGCCGATGTGCTCTCCGAGCCCGGGGACCGGATCCGGCACGTCTACTTCCCCGACGACGGCTTCATCTCGCTGTTGACACCGCGCGACGGCTGCGCGAGCCTGGAGGTGGGGCTCGTCGGCAGCGAGGGCATGCTCGGAATCACGCTCATGCTGGGCGTCGACGTCTCACCCTTGCGCGCATTGGTCCAGGGCGCGGGTGCCGCGATGCGGATGGATGCTGCGCCGTTCCTCCGCGAGCTCGCCGATAGCGCTGCCCTGCGGCGCGAGCTGAACCGCTACCTCTACGTCTCGATGGCGCAGCTCGCGCAAACAGCGGCGTGTACGCACTTCCACCTACTGGAGGCACGGCTCGCCCGCTGGCTGCTGATGACCCACGACCGGGCGCACGCGGACGAGTTCCATCTGACCCACGAGCTGCTCGCCCAGATGCTTGGCGTCCGCCGGGTCGGCGTGACCAAGGCGGCGGGGGGGCTGCAGCGGCGAAAGCTGATTCGTTACCGCCGCGGCAACATCACGATTCTCGCCCGCCGCGGCCTGGAGGCCGCCGCCTGCGGGTGTTACCGGTCAACGCAGAACGTGTACGACCGCACCCTCGGCTAGAGCGGCAGTGACGTACTCGTTTCAGATCACGTCGCGATGGCAGTGGGGAGCAGGCGATCGCATTCCCGCTTGACCACCTCGTAGCACTCGCAGGCCTGGGCCTCCAAGCCCGGCCGATCCAGCACCGTGATGCGGCCACGGCTATAGCGGATAAGGCCTGCGCCCTGCAACTTCCCGGCGGCCTCCGTGACCCCTTCGCGGCGCACCCCGAGCATGTTGGCGATCAACTCCTGCGTCATGGTGAGCTTGTTCGAGGGCAGCCGATCGAGGCTCAGCAGCAGCCAGCGACAGAGCTGCTGGTCGACCGAATGATGCCGGTTGCAGACCGCCGTCTGCGCCATCTGCGTCAGTAACGCCTGGGTATAGCGCAGCAACAGATGCTGCGTCGGCCCGGCGCGAGTGAACTCGCGCTTCAGCAGCTGCCCCGAAAGCCGGAACGCCGAGCCGGCGCTCTGCACTATGGCGCGGCTCGGTGTGGTCTCACCTCCCATGAAGAGGGCAACACCCACCATTCCCTCGTTGCCGACCACGGCGATCTCGGCGGACGCGCCATCCGCCATGACGTAGAGCAGGGACACGATCGCCGTAGTGGGGAAGTACACGTAGTCCTGCCGGCTGCCGGATTCGTAGACGACCTCGCCGAGCACCATCCCGACCGGCTCGAGGTGGGGATACAGCCGTTCGCGTTCGCCCGCCGGCAGGACCGCCAGGAGCTGGTTCGTTTCGGGAATTTGCGGCGCAACCTTTGCGGGCATATCCACTCGCTGTTCGATACCGCCAAGGGTAGTCTAACGGCGTTTGTACGCCAGCGCACCGAACGGGTCGGCGAGAGGGTCACAATCGAAGGGTTGCGTTTGGTGGACTGGCAGGAAGCGGTGGCAGGATTCCTTACAGATCAATGCCCTCGGTGCCGCGGCTCCGGCACGTCCGCGGATCTCATCCGCGTGCGGCGCCGGTTGGTCAGCCTCGTCCGGCCGCGATACCGCTACCGGTCGATGGGCTGCGGCGCAGGCGGGCGCTTCCCAACGCTGCGGCGACGCAGCATCTCGCGGACGTTCCGGGTGGTGAGAATGGCGAGGAAGCCGGTGATCCGCGCACCGTCCTCGAGCTCGGCCCATTCGTCTTCATAGAGCCGCGCCACTCCCGGGGCACGAGCGTAGGCCGCCGCGCGCGGCCGTATCATCGTTGCCATGAAAGCCCTCGTCGTGCGCTGCGACGGCAGCCAGAAGCGGGCCGACCGGAACGACCGCGTAGCGATGGACCCGACATGAAGCTGAGTCCGCGAGATCTGGACGAGCTCGCCGGCCTGACGCTCGAGCATTACAACCAGCGCGCCGAGGATTTCCGGGACGGCACGCAGGACCACGACGTCAGCCAGAACATCGCGGCGCTGCTGCAACATATCGAAGGCGAGCCACCCTTCACCATACTCGACCTCGGCTGCGGGCCAGGGCGCGATCTCAAGGTGCTTGCCGGCCTCGGTCACGTCGCGGTCGGTCTGGAAGGCGCCGCCCGCTTCGTCGCGATGGCGCGTGCCGACAGCGGCTGCGAGGTGTGGCAGCAGGACTTCCTCAAGCTCGACCTGCCGGATGAGCGGTTCGACGGCGTGTTCGCCAACGCCGCGCTGTTCCACGTCCCGAGCCAGGAGTTGCCGCGCGTATTGCTGGAATTGCACGCCACGCTGAAGCCGGGCGGCGTGCTGTTCAGCTCGAACCCGCACGGTGACAACGAGGAAGGCTGGAACCGCGGACGCTACGGCGCGTACCACGATCTCGAAACCTGGCGCCGCTACGTCTCGGCCGCGGGATTCGTCGAGCTGACCCACTATTACCGCCCTGCCGGCCTGCCGCGCGAACGGCAGCCCTGGCTGGCGAGCGTCTGGCGGAGGCGTGGGTGATGATCGAATCGCTGCTGCTGGCCGTGACTCGCGTGACGACGATGCTCGGGCAGCAACACCTGACCAACGCGACCGGCTTCTTCTTCGCGCGGGATGACCGGTTGTTCCTCGTGACGAGCCGGCACGTGGTGCTGGACGAGGCGAGCGATCATCACCCGGACCGGCTGGAGATCGAGCTGCACGTGGCACCGGAGAACGTGGCCATGACGAGGCAGTTCTCCATTCCGCTCTACCGGGACCGGAAGTCGGTCTGGCGGGAAGGGCGCGACTCGGCCGGCGCAATCGACGTCGTGGCCCTGGAGCTCGAGCGCCCGGCCCTGCCGGAGACGTTTCTCTATCACGCATTCACGCCGGCTCACCTGGTGAAGCAGCTCGACCAGATCGAAGTGGGTACGTCGGTGCTTATCGCCGGTTTTCCGCTCGGCTTTCACGACACGCTGCATCGCCTGCCGGTCGCGCGGCAGGCGGTCATCGCCTCGGCGTTCGGGATCCGGTTCCAGGGCAGCGGCTACTTCCTGACCGACGCGCGGATGCACCGCGGCACGAGCGGCGCACCGGTCGTCGCGCGCGAGCCGACCCAGGGCGCGGGCCGGGTGGAGCTGCCGTGGAAGCTGCTCGGCGTCCACGCCGGCCGGATGGACGTCACCAGCCGCGACGTCGAGCAGGACGAACGGCTGGACCTGAACTGCGCCTGGTACGCCGACATTCTCCTGACGCTGACAGCGCACGCCGACGACGACGAATAGCCGCGCCCGGTCGCTTGCCAACGCCGGCCCACGAGCGCGCCCGGACGTGGTTTCATGTCGACCTTCCCCATCGACGGGGTATCCGCCCGGGGTCTGGAATGCCGACGTTCAGGAAAGTCGTGCTGTACACCGATCGCGACGGCCGCGCGAGATTCCGCGAGGAGGACGTGGCGCTGCCCGAGGGTTCCCCGCAGGCGATGCTGTCGGCGGTATTCCCTTCCTCCGGCTACCAGCTCCGCCACAGTCCGGTCGGCTTCCGCAGCCAATGGCACTGCACGCCGAAGCCGCAGTGGGTCCTGATCCTCGAGGGCGAAATGGAGATCGGGTTGCAGGACGGCAGCTCGCGCCTGTTCAAGCCGGGCGGCCACTTCTATTCGGCGGATACGCTTCCGGAGGGCGCGACTTTCGATCCCAAGGTGCACGGGCATTGGAGCGCGCAGCGAGGCAGGAGCCCGCTGGTCACGCTATTCCTCAAGACCTGAGAATGAGGGACGGAAGCACTGGCGGGCGCCTTCGCGCCCGTCCCGGCCTGGTTACATCGGGCGACTGAACTCACGCTGGCGTTTCTGCCAGTCGGAGAGCTGCCGCTCAGCTTCCTCTTTCGAGACCCCGTACGCTTCCTGGATCTTGCCGGCGAGCTGATCGCGCTTGCCTGCAATCACGTCGAGCTGGTCGTCGGTGAGCTTGCCCCACTGCTCCTTGATATTGCCCGTGAGCTGCTTCCAGTTGCCTTCCACTTGATCCCAGTTCATCTCGATCTCCTGACGTTGATTGAATATCCGTAGCGGTCGCAGTGTGCGACCAGCGGGTCGCGAACGTTGCAAGCCCGGTGTTGCCTCGAATGGTTCGAGCTTGCCGGGAATGCTCTCTACCGTCTGCCGGTCAGCGCACATAGCTGATGCCCAGGCAGTTCGTCGACCGGTCTGAGCTTGTGAATATTCCTCGTCGTGTGTACGCGAGCGCACAGTGCGTCCCGGGGAGAGGAGGACAATTGCCGCAACGATCGATTTCTGTTCGCAAAGGAGGTCGCCATGAACATCACCTTGAGCCTTGCTCCCCTGGTATCGCTTCTCGCCGGCATTCTCATTCTGGTCGTGCCCCGGTTGCTGAACTACATTGTCGCCGCCTACTTGATCGTCTTCGGGATACTTGGACTGTTCGGGGACATTCGTCTGAAGTAAGCCAGCCAGACGCGAAGCCGTTCATTGCCTGCGAGACCGGCATGACACCAGGGGAAAGCGCCAGGGAGCAGATAGACGCGGTCGCCGCGCACCTCGCCGCGAGACGCGAGGCGCTGTTGCAGCGCTGGCGGGAGGCGGCCGACGCGGACCCGGAGCTGACGACCGCTTCAGCCCTGTCGCGCGCGCAGTTCTTCGACCACATTCCCGAGGTGCTGGATGCCTTCGAGCGGATGCTCCGCGCCCGCTACCGCGAGGAGCGGGCGGAGGCCGCCGAGGACCAGCGCGAAGGCGCGGCGGGCCACGGGATGCACCGCTGGCAACAGG
>Ga0184634_10000330_pt1 | contig 11812 bp, 16 predicted proteins | sample PLM31_200_b1_FD_133016 | JGI IMG/M metagenome (GOLD analysis project Ga0184634, IMG submission 133016) | Groundwater sediment microbial communities from an aquifer in East River, Colorado, USA - PLM3-1_200_b1 | ecosystem: Environmental > Terrestrial > Soil > Riparian zone | place: USA: East... | reverse complement strand
TGGCCGCAGGTCATGCCCGTGATGCGCAATTTGACGTTGGCCATACCCTCCTCCGCGAAAACGCTTGATTTGCCTGGGCGCTCAGGCCAAGTTTCACGCCCACTATAATTTACGACATGGACTCTCGCGCCGCGCGTGCCGCGTCTGCAGCCCCGCCATCGGCCGTCCCCGCCACCCAGCCGACCGCCGCGCTGCCGGCCGGGGGGGGGGGGGCGCTGTCGCGCGACCAGCTGCTGGAGATCTACTACTACCTCCGCCTGACCCGGACGCTCGAGGAGCGGCTCGTGGCCCTGTATCGCCAGAGCAAGGTCATCGGCGGTCTGTTCCGCTCGCTCGGTCAGGAGGGGGAGTCGGTGGCCAGGGCTTACGCGCTGGAGCGCGGGCGCCACAAGGACGTTCTCTCGCCCCTGATTCGCAACCTCGGGTCGCTCCTGGTGATGGGTGCCCAACCCGCCGAGATCCTGCGGCAGTACATGGCCAAGGCGGAAAGTCCGACCCGCGGCCGCGAGTTGAACGTCCACTTCAACGATCTTGAAAAGGGCTATCTCGGCCAGATCTCGCATCTGGGCGACATGATCCCCGTGATGGCGGGGATCGCGCTGACGTTCAAGCTGCGCGGCGAGCCGCGGGTTGGTCTCGTGTATATCGGCGACGGCGGCACCTCGACGGGGACGTTTCACGAAGGGCTGAACTTCGCCGCCGTGCAGCGGCTGCCGCTCGTCGTCATCGGCGAGTACAACCACTGGGCCTACTCGACCCCGCCCGAGAAGCAGTTCGCCGTGAAGGATCTCGCCGACAAGGCGAAGGGATACGGGATTCCGGCCGTAACCGTGGACGGCAACGACGTGTTCGCCGTGTACGAGGCGACCAGGTTCGCGGTGGAGCGGGCACGGCGGGGGAAGGGCGTCCACTTTATCGAAGTAAAGACCTACCGCCGCAAGGGACACGCCGAGCACGACGACCAGCACTACGTGCCCAAATCCGAGCTGGAGCGCTGGGCCAGCGAAAACGATCCCGTGGATCGTTACGTGCAGCGTCTGCTCGGGGCCGACATGGTCGCCGAGGCCGACCTGAAGGACATCGACGATCGGGTGCGCGTGGAGGTGGACCAGGCGACGGACGCCTGCGTGGACGAGCCGCTCCCTGCACCGGAAACGGCGCTGCCGGGCGTCTATGCCGACCCTCCCGCGGCTGACAAGCTCTGGTTTCGGAGCGTCTGATGGCGGAAGTCACGTTTCTCGAGGCGCTGCGCCAGGGACTCTGGGAAGAGATGGAGCGCGATGAGCGCGTCTTCATCCTGGGGGAGGACGTGGGCCTGTACGGCGGCGCCTTCAAGGTGACCGACGGATTTGCGAAGCGTTTCGGTGAGTCGCGCGTGATCGACACGCCGATCTCCGAGGCGGCGATCGTGGGGGCGGCGGCGGGCGCGGCGCACATGGGCATGCGGCCCGTCGCGGAGATGCAGTTCATCGACTTCATCTCGTGCGCCTATGACATGTTGACCAACTACGTCGCCACGGCGCGCTACCGTGCGGGACTCGCGACGCCGATGGTCGTGCGAGGGCCGTGCGGTGGCTACGTCCGCGGCGGGCCGTTCCATTCGCAGAACCCCGAGGCGGCGTTTCTCCACACGCCCGGGCTCAAGATCGTGTATCCCGCGACCGCGCGGGATGCGAAAGGACTCATCAAGGCCTCGATCCGCGATCAGGACCCGGTCCTCTATCTCGAGCACAAGTGGCTGTACCGCCGCATCAAGGAGCAGCTCCCCGAAGGAGAAGAAGTCCTCACGCCGATCGGCGAGGCCCGGCTGGCGCGGGAAGGGAAGGACCTGTCGATCATTACGTACGGCGCCACGGTATGGAAGGCGCTCGAGGCCGCGGAGCGCCTGGAGAAGGAAGACAACGTGTCCGTCGAAGTGCTCGACCTCCGCACGCTGCTCCCGATGGATGACGCGGCGATCATTCGGACGGTGAAGAAGACGAACAAGGTGCTCATCGTCCACGAGGACACCCGCACGGGCGGCATCGCCGGCGAGATCGCGGCGCGCATCAACGAGCAGGCGTTCGAGTGGCTGGACGGGCCGATCATGCGCGTGACGGCGCATGACGTGCCGTTGCCATACGCACCGACGCTTGAAGACTTTGTGCTGCCGCAGACCGATGACATCGTGAAGGCCGCCCGCTGGCTCGCGGCGTACTGACGGAGAAACCATGGCTCGCGTTGACGTATTGATGCCGCAGATGGGGGAGTCGATCGCTGAGGGCACCTTGAGCAAGTGGCTCAAGAAGGTCGGCGACGAAGTGAAGCGCGACGAGCCCCTGTTCGAGATCTCGACCGACAAGGTCGACGCCGAAATTCCGGCACCCGCCGCCGGCGTCCTGGCGGAGATCAAGGTCCAAGAGGGGCAGACCGTGCCCGTGCAGACGCTCGTCGCGGTTCTCGAGACCGACAAAGCCGCGGCAATCGCGGCGCCCGCGAAGTCAGAGCCTGCCAAGGCCGCCGCGCCCGCGCCCGTTGCTGCCAAGCCGCCGCCGGAGCCCGCTCCCGAACTGCCCGTCCGCCCGTCCGCCCGTCCGCCCGTCCCCGCGGGGACGGGTGGGGATGGGCAAGAGACCGCCGAGCAGCGGCTCCGCACGAAGTCCACGCCGCTCGTCCGCAAGATCGCCGCGGAGCACCGCGTGGACATCTCGCGGATCCCGGGCAGCGGCTTCGCGGGGCGCGTGACGAAGCAGGACATCCTCGGCTACATCGAGCGCGCCCCAAGCGCGGCCGGCCCCAGGCCCCAGGCCCCAGGCCCTGTCGGTGCCGTCGAGCACCCCGTCGTCGAGCCCTGGCCCGGCGACCGCGTGGAGCCCTGGTCCAAGATCCGCAAGATCACCGCCGATCACATGGTGATGTCGAAGCGCGTCTCGGCCCACGTCGCCAGCTTCTTCGAGGTGGATTTCACGCGGGTCGCCCAGCTCCGCGGCAAGGCCAAGGAAAGGGTGACGTTCCTGGCGTTCATCGTGAAAGCGTGCGCCGAGAACTTGCGCAAACATCCGGTCGTCAACGCCGCCGTTTCCGGGGACAGCACGATCTATCGGGCCGACGTCAACGTCGGGATCGCGGTGGCGCTGGACTGGGGTCTCATCGTGCCCGTGATCAAGCACGCCGACGAGCTGTCGCTGATGGGCATCGCGCGCGCGATCAACGATCTGGGCGAGCGCGCCCGCACCAAGAAGCTGTTGCCCGACGACATTCAGAAGGGCACCTTCACGATCACGAACCCCGGCGGCTTCGGGCCGTTCGCCGGCATCCCGATCATCAACCAGCCGCAGGTCGCGATCCTCGGGGTCGGCGCGATTGAGAAGCGGCCCAAGGTCGTCACGGCCGCCGACGGGACCGACAGCATCGCCGTCCGGACCATGGGCATGCTGACGATGTCGTACGATCACCGGGTCGTGGACGGCGCCGATGCCGACAGGTTTCTGGCCGACGTCAAGAAGATGCTGCAGGAGTTTCCCGAGGGAGCGGTGTGAGCATGCCCAAAGTCCTGACTGCCGCGCGCGTGCGTGTCGCGGCACCGAACGAAACGGAGTACGTGAGCACGCTGCGCGAGCTGAGCCAGTTCGCCGAAGCCCGGGGGCAGCGGATCTGGCTGTTCCGCAACGCCAAGGACCCGCGGCTGTTCATCGAATTCTCGGAGAGCCCCACGGAGATGTCCCATCGCGCGCAGGCCTCACGTCTCCCCGAGGAGATCAAATTGGAAAAACGGCTCCAGGGCCTGGCGACCTACGCGCCCGACGCGTGGGAGCTGTGGAGCGAGGTACCCGTCGCGACGACGTCGCAGGCATAGCGTCATGGCGCGACGTAGCCTCGTGGTGGACGGCGAACGCTGGGAGGTCTACCCGTCAGGCCGGGTGACTGTGTACGGCCGCGACCAGTTCGGCCTCATCTTCGAGCACGGCACCGGCTCGCAGCGCCGCCGCCGGGTCACGCGCTATTCCCCGGTAGGGGCGCGCTCGCCTGACCGTGCGCTCGCCGAGCTCTCGGACCGCGAGCTGCTCGAGCTGTACCGCCAATCCCAGCCCGCCTGGACCGCGCCCGAGGCCGCCTACGCCGCACATTGACCTGCACTGCCATTCGACCGCGTCCGACGGGGAGTGTCACCCGCCGGAGGTGGCGCAGCGCGCGCGGGAGGTAGGGCTCGTCGCGATCGCGCTCACCGACCACGACACCACCGACGGCGTCGCGGACGCAACGCGCGAAGGGGACAAGCTGGGAGTGCGTGTGGTGCCGGGGTGCGAGTTCAGCGTGCGCGCTCCCTGGGGGGAGCTCCACGTCCTGGCGTTGTTCCTGCCGCTGGCCGACGAGCGCCTCCAGACGTTCCTGCGCGACACCCGCGCGGCCCGTCGCCGGCGCGGCGAGCAGATCGTCACCAAGCTGCAGCAGCTCGGCGTGGAGATCGACCTCGAGGACGTGCGGGCGCAGGTGGGCGGCGGGGACGGCGCGCTCGGCCGGCCGCACGTCGCCCGCGCGCTGGTCGATTGCGGGGCCGCGGACGACATGAGCGACGCGTTCAAGCGCTATCTCGGACGGGGTCGCGCGGCGTACGTGGAGAAGCCCCTCCCCAAGCTCACCGAGGTGACGTCACTCGTGCACAGCGTCGGGGGGCTGACGGTGGCCGCGCATCTCGGCGACCACGGCACGGAAGGACAGATCCGGCAGTTCCAGGATCAGGGGCTGGACTGCATCGAGGTGCGCCACCCCAGCCATTCCCCGGCGTTGGAGCAGCGGCTGACGCACATCGCCGAGCGGCTGGGTCTCGGGATCAGCGGTGGGTCCGACTGGCACGGTGACAGCGAGTACGGCAATACCCACGCGCCCCTGGGCGCGATGCAGGTTCCCGACACCTGGCTGGACCATCTCGAGCGGCGCCTCGAGGCGACCGCGAGGAAGAACACATGAACGAACCGTTACCGATCGGCAGCACAGCGCCTTCCTTCAGCGCGCCCGCGTCGGACGGGCGCACGTACGGCCTGGCCGACCTCCTCAAGGACGGACACGTGGCGCTGATCTTCTATCCGGGGAACAACACCCCCGGCTGAAACCGCCAACTCTCCGCCGTGCGCGATGAGATGACGAAGTTCAGAGCAGCTGGTGTCCAGCCCTTCGGCGTCAATCCGGCCAGCGTGGATAGCCACAAGGGCTACGTGGAAAAAATGTGCTTCAATTTCCCATTGCTGTCCGACCCCGAGCGGTCCATTGCGGCGGCGTACCATGCGCTCAAGGACGACGGCAAGGGCATTCAGCGCACCGTGTACGTAATCGGGGGCGATGGAACCGTGCGGTTCGCGCAACGCGGCGCGCCGCCCGTGGACGAGATCGTGGCGTCCGTAGGCAACAGTGCCCGCTGACTTCCACGGCAAGGTCGCGCTCATCACGGGGGTGGGACGCGTCGGCCAGATCGGCCACGCGGTGGCGCGCGGCCTGGGCCGGGCGGGCGCCAAGCTCCTGCTCGCCGACGTCAACGCCGTCGGCCTCGCCGAGCGGGTCAAGGAGTTCGCCGCCGAAGGCATCCCGGCCAAGGCCTCGCCCGGCGACTTGACCCAGCCGGAAGCGGCGCGCGCAGCCGCCGCCGCGGCCCAGTCGCATTTCGGCGGTCTCGACGTGGTAGTAAACGTCGCCGGCGGCTTCTTCAGTTTTGGCCCGTTCACCGAAGTGACGCCTGAGATCCTCGATCGCGAGCTGGCCGTCAACTTCAAGACGGCGTTCTTCACGTGCCAGGCCGCTGTGCCGGTTCTCCTGGCTGGTAAGGCCGGGGGATCTATCGTGAATTTCGCCTCGATCGCCGCCGTGCAGTCGCTCATGCACATGGCCGCGTACAGCGCCGCGAAGTCCGCCGTGGCGGGACTCACGCGCGCGCTGGCGCGGGAATACCGCGACGCCGGCATCCGCGTCAACGCGGTCGCGCCCGCCACCGTGCGCACCGCCGACAACGTGGCGCAGATGGCGGACCCCAAAACGCCGCTGCTCGAGCTCGAGGACGTAGTGCACACGGTCCTGTTTCTCGCCAGCGATGAGGCGAGCGCCATCACCGGCCAGATCGTGCCCATCACGGGGAAAGCGCACTAGCGTGCGGCTCGAGGGGACGGGAGCGCTCGTCACAGGCGCCGGGCGCCGCATCGGCCAGGCGATCGCGATCGGACTGGCCCGGGCCGGCTGCGACGTGGCGGTGCACTTCCACGGCTCGGCGAAGGGCGCTGAGGAGACGGCGCGCGCCATCCGTGGGGCGGGGCGCCGTGCGGAGCTGCTCCGCGCGGACCTGACCGACGCCGCGGCCGCGCGCGGGCTGGGGGAACAGGCAGCGCGCCTCTTGAAGCGGCTCGACGTCGTCATCAACTCGGCGGCGATCATGGTGCGGCAGCCGGTCGAAGACGTGACCCCGGAGAGCTGGGACGCGACCCTCGACCTCAATCTGCGCGCGATGTTCTTCGTGTCGCAGGGTGCGATACCCCATTTGCGGCGCGCCAAGGGCAAGATCGTGAACCTCGCCGACGTGGCGGGGCTCGAGCCGTGGCCCGCCTATGTGCCGCATTGCGTGAGCAAGGCGGGTGTCGTGATGCTCACCAAGGCGCTCGCGCGGGCGCTCGCGCCCGACATCGCCGTCAACGCCGTGGCCCCAGGCCCCGTCCTGCTTCCCGACGAATGGGACGCGGCGACGCGCGAGCGCATTCTTGCCACGACGCCGCTCGGCCGTCTGGGCGAGCCGGCCGACGTCGTCGCCGCGGTGCGGTTCCTGCTCGCGGACACCGACTTTGTCACCGGCACGGTCCTGGTAGTAGACGGCGGGAGGCTCATCCGCTGAGGGACGTCATCGTCGTCGGAGGCGGCTGCTACGGGACTTTCTACGCGACCCAGCTCGCGAAGGCCAAGGCTCGCGGGAAAGTCGAATTCCGGACCGTACGTGTGGTGGATCGTGACGAGAACTGCCGTGCCCGCCGCGAGCTCGGAGATGCATACGATCGGCAGTTCGTGACGTCAGACTGGAGTACATTTTTCGATCGGTCCCTGGCGACCGTCCGACCGTCCGACCGTCCGACCGACGATTTCATCGTGCCCGCGCCCCACATGCCGCACCTGATGTTCCAGTGGGTGCTGCGGCGTGCCCGCGGCCGCTGGCCGGGTCGCGCCGTCACCGTCGAGGAGGTGCCTGGCGATGTCCGTACGCCGTACGACCGCACCGCGTCCGACCACACGCGCTACGTGTCCTTCGCCGACTGGATCTGTCCCACCCACTGCATCGAGCCCGCCCTCTGCCCCGCGATCGGTGCGCCGCGGACCTGGGAGATGGCGGACGCGCTGCGTGGGCTCGCGGACCGCCTGCGCGGGAGCGGACACCCGGTCGCCGGGCCCGCGCTGTTCGTGTGCAAGCATCATGTCTTCGGGGTGGGGACGTTCGCCGCGGAGGCCGTGCTCGCGGGTGATCGCCTCGTGGCGGAGGCGGGCGCGAGCGGCGCGGCCGCCGCGGTGCTCGTGGGGACGATCTCGAGCTGTCATGGGGCGATCAACTTGCTGAGTATCGGTGCCGAGCCATCTGCCATCAGCCGTCAGCCGTCTGTCACAGATGGCTGACGGCTGATGGCGGATGGCCGCGGTTCCCTGACTCCGGAGGATCGCCAGCGGTACCTGGAGCACGCCCGCGACCTGTTCAATTCAGGCGAGTTCTGGCTCGCGCACGAGGCGTTGGAAACCGTCTGGCGTTCTATTATTAAGGAGGATGAGGCGCGGGTCATGCAGGGCCTGATCCAGGCCGCCGCCGCGCTGATCCATCGCGCCCGCGGCAACCGTCACGGCACCGTGGTGGTGGGAGCGGCGGCCCTGGAAAAGCTCGCTGGTCCGCAGCTCTCCGGGATCGAGTTCGATACGGCGCAGTTCCGCGCCCAGTTGGCGCGGGCCCTGGCGGGGGAGGGCGATCCTCCGCAACTGGAATTCCGAGCACATGCCTGAAAACGAGAAACGCGAATACGACGTCGTCATCGTCGGGGCCGGCCCTGCGGGGCTGTGCGCCGCGCTGTATGCGGGACGCGGCATGCTCAATGCGGTCACGATTGAGCGCGGCGCGCCCGGTGGCGAGCTTCTCAACACCGATGTGATCGAAGACTACATCGGCTTCGAGAGCATCAAGGGGTGGGATCTCGCGCAGAAGATGGCGGACCACGCCAAGAAGTTCGGCGCGCAGATCGTGACCGACACCGTGGAGCGCATCCGCAAAGGCGCGGACGGCTGGTTCGACGTCATCACCGCCAAGGGCGATACCTATCGCAGCCAGGCGGTGATCCTCACCGCGGGCGGGACGCCCGTGAAACTCGGCGTGCCGGGCGAGAAAGAGTACGCGGGCAAGGGCGTCTCCTATTGTGCGGTGTGCGACGGCGCGTTTTTCAGAGGCGAGCGCCTCGCGGTTGTCGGCGGCGGCGATGCCGCGGTGGAGGAAGCCGCCTACCTCACCCGGTACGCGAGCAAAGTGCACCTCGTGCACCGCCGCGACGACTTCCGCGCGTCCAAGCTGCTTCAAGAGCGCGCCTTTGCGAACCCGAAGATCGAGGTGATCCGGAATACCACCGTGCCGGAAATCGTCGGCAATGCGAAGGGTGTGACCCACGCGGTGCTCGAGGACAATGCGACCGGCGAGAGATCCAACCTCGATGTCGGCGGCGTGTTCGTCTTCGCCGGCTTCAAGCCCAACACGCAGCTCGTGGAGGGGCATGTGGACCACGATGCGGGCGGCTACTTCATCACCGACAACCGGATGATGACGTCCATGGCCGGATTGTTCGCCGCCGGGGACGTGCGCAGCCAGCTCACGCGCCAGATCACCACGGCCGTCGGAGATGCCACCACCGCCGCGATCGCGGTCGAGAAATACCTCGCCGCGCTGCGCGAGCAGCAGGGCGACGGGAAAGCCAAGAAATGAGAATCGTGCAGATCCCCAACGGCGTGTTCGCCGAGAACTGCTACCTCGTGATCGACGAAAAGGCGGGAGAATGCGCCATCGTGGATCCGGGTGAGGAAGCGGGGCTGATCCTGCACAAGCTGAAGGCGACAGGCGCGAAACCCATGGGGATCTGGCTCACCCACGCCCATTTGGACCACGTCCTCGGCGTGCCCCAAGTCGCGGCGGAGACCGGCGCTCCCGTCTGGCTCCACCCGGCCGATCGGCCGCTGTACGACGCAGTGCCCCAGCAGGCGGTGTGGTTCGGCCTCGCGGCGCCTGCCCGGCTCCCGGCGCCCGACGAGGCATTCACCCACGGGGGAACCGTGCGGGTCGGAGGGCTGAGCTTCGCGGTCCGGCACGCCCCCGGTCATTCGCCCGGAAGCGTCTGCCTGGTGGCGCCCGGTATCGCGCTGGGCGGCGACGTGCTGTTTGCGGGATCCATCGGCCGGACCGACCTGCCCGGCGGGGACTTCGAGACTTTGATCGGCAGCATCGAGCGCGAGTTGCTCCCGCTCCCCGATGGCACCATCCTGTACAGCGGCCATGGACCCGAAACCACCATCGGACAGGAGCGCCGGTCGAATCCCTTCCTCACCGGCGCCTACCGCCTCGCCTAAGCCTCCCCCGCGGCGGCGGCCCACGTGCATGCGGTGCGGCGCCGAGGTTCGGCCCAAGCCGTGGGGATGCAAGAATCCCTGTCCGAACTGCGGGTTCCTCTATCCGCTCGGCGACTGCTCTGACTGACATCCGCGTGACGTTTCTCCCCGACGGCGCCGAGGTGCGCAGCGCGGGTGGACCGAGCGCTGCCGCGACCGTGCTGGATCTCGCTGACCGTCGAACGGCCTCGCGTGATGGATGACCTGTGAGCCACCTCCTCGCGATCCTGCTGCTTGCGCTCGACTGCGCGGCCCGCGCGGCACGAATCCAACTGGCCACGTGGGCCGCCGGCGGCGGCCTCTCGTTCCGCGACGCGCTGCGGTTGAACCTGTACGGCGAAGCGGCCGCCACGCTCACGCCGAACCGCCTGGGCGGCGAGCCGGCGCGCTTTCTCGGCATGACGTGGTCCGGCATCCGGCCGGTGACGGCGCTCGTCGCCCTTGGCGTCGAAGTCGCCGCGGAGTGGCCGGTCTTCGGTATCGTCGCCGTCGCCCTGGTGGGCTACTACGTCCCCGATTGGAGCCAGGCGGCGGAGCGGTGGCTGAGCCGCAACCTGGCGCGGGATCTCTTGACGATCGAGCTGGTGGCGCTGGTGGTGCTGGTGATCGTCTATGCGCTGCAGCGCCTCGTGCGGCCGGGGGCGATCCGGCATCGCGTGCGGCGGCAATGGCGGGTCGCGCTCGCGCACGTGCGGCGCGCGCCGTGGTGGGTGCTGTTCGCCGGCGCGCTGCTGACCGTCATCAGCCTCGCCGCACGCGCGCTCATCCTGCCGGCGCTGGTATGGGGACATGCGGACGCGCCGCCGTTCAGCGTGATGTTCTTCGGGTCGCTCGCGCTGCTGCACGCGCCCTTGGTCGTGCCGCTGCCTTCGGGCGGCGGAGGCATCGAGTTGGCGTTCCTGTCAGGATTCGCCGGCGATTTCGGCCCCGGGCATCAGGTGGCGATGCTCCTGATGTGGCGGTTCTACACCACGATCCTGTTGACCATCCTGGGCATCTATCTGCTCGTGCGCACGCACGGCGCCGCCGCCGCCAAGGAGCTGCTCACGGTCGGCTGGTTCCGCCGCCGCCGTTAGCTATGCACACCAGCACGATGGTGCGGGCTTCTGCGCGTTCCACGCCGTGCGGAACGCCCGCGGGCGCGAGCACGAGGTCTCCCGGGCCGGCGCTGGCGGTTCGCTCGCCGATGATGAAATTGGCCTTTCCGCTCAGCACTACATAGAATTTGTCGGCGCCGGCGTGCGTGTGCACCGCCTGCGCCTGACCTGGCTCGAAGCAATTGAGTCCGACGAGCAGACGCTCGGAGCGAAAGCAGTCGATCTTGGTCATGGCGTCGGCGCGGAACGCCGCGCGGTCGGGCAGGTGCTGGACCAACTCTCGGGGCTTCATGGGCGATTCCTGGCTCCAGACGGACGGCAGTCGGACGGAACGGAACGGGGCGATGAGCGCAACGCGCGTCGAACGCGATCCTCTGGGTGAGCTGCCCGTCCCCGCCGGAGCCCTCTGGGGCATCCAGACCGAGCGGGCCCGGCACAACTTCCCCATCTCCAATCTGCGACCCCTTCCCGCCTTCGTCGACGCCGTCATCTGGATCAAGAAAGCCGCCGCGCTGACGCATCGCGATACCGGCCGCCTCGACCGGAAACTCGCCGACGCGATCGTGCGGGCTGCGGACGAAGTGCTCGCGGGGGGGCATCGCGAGCACTTCGTCGTGGATCCGTACCAGGCCGGGGCCGGCACGTCGCACAACATGAATTGCAACGAGGTCCTGGCGAACCGCGCCAACGAGCTGCTGGGGGGCAAGCGCGGCGAGTACCAGCCGGTGCACCCGAACGATCACGTCAACATGGCCCAGTCCACGAACGACGTGATTCCCACCGCCATCCGGCTCGCCGCGCTGTCGCAGCTGCCCGCGCTCGTGGAAGCGCTGAACCGGCTGGGCCGCGCGTTCCTCGCGAAAGGGAAAGCGTTCGACGGGATCGTGAAGTCAGGGCGCACCCACCTGCAGGACGCGACGCCGGTGCGGCTCGGCCAGGAGTTCACGGCCTACGGCCATACGATCGAGCGCAACCGCGAGCGCGTGGTTCGCGCGGCCGACGACCTCCGCGACCTCGGCATCGGGGGGACGGCGGTCGGCACCGGGTTGAACGCCGAGCCCGAATACCCCGCGCTGATGGTGAAG
>Ga0184634_10000329_pt1 | contig 11821 bp, 11 predicted proteins | sample PLM31_200_b1_FD_133016 | JGI IMG/M metagenome (GOLD analysis project Ga0184634, IMG submission 133016) | Groundwater sediment microbial communities from an aquifer in East River, Colorado, USA - PLM3-1_200_b1 | ecosystem: Environmental > Terrestrial > Soil > Riparian zone | place: USA: East... | reverse complement strand
TCGGTATTGAGGCCGTAACCTTCTTCGATGCGGTGCGGCACATGGTAGATCGGCTGGGCGCCGATTTCGCGCAAAAACGAAATGAGCACTGACGTCCCTGTCGTGCCGTCAACGTCATAATCGCCCCAGACGGCGATCTGCTCTTTGTTTCTGATCGCATCCGCCAGACGTCTCACCGCCGGCTCCATGTCCGCCATTAGAAACGGCGAAGGAAGATCCGCGCGCAAGCTCGACGACAGATAACGCCGGGCCGATTCGGTGTCGGCGTAACCGCGCAAAGCGAGAATACGCGCGATTAGGACGGAGACGTTCAATTGCGCCGCGTGACGAGCGACGAGGTCTTCGTCGACTGCTTTGAGAACCCAGCGTTTGGCGAGGTCATTCGGCATTTAGGCTTTATCAGAATCGAAAGTAACGGAAAGAATCGAACGGAATCGAATCGCCGTGACGGATCGCGTTGGTTTCGGCAAAATGCCAACGAAGAGTCATGACTATCTTCTCGCGATGGTACTCCCTTCCCATAGCAGAATAACCGGACTGGCGATAAAAATCGTCGAGTAAACGCCCGAGATAAACCCGACCAACATAGAGAAAGCGAAGGGTCTGATGACCTCGCCGCCCAAAAGATAGAGGGCGAAAAGCACCATGAGGGCCGTTCCGGTGGTTAAAATCGTTCGGCTCAAGGTCTCGTTGATGCTGGTGTTGATAATTTTTTCCAGAGTTTCTCGTCGGATCTTTCGCAGGTTTTCGCGGATTCGGTCGCAGATCACCACGGTATCGTTGACCGAAAAGCCGACGATCGTCAGGAGCGCCGCGACGACGGTCAGATCGAACTCATAGTTGGCCAACATCAGAGCGCCCACCGTAACCAAAACATCATGCATTAGCGCGATCACCGCGCCGATGCCGAAGTGCAGGCCGAATTTCGCTCCGAAGACCGAGCCGAAACGAATCCAGATGTAGACTCCCATCATGACCGTCGCGGCAATGACGGACATGGTGCCGCGGAAACGCAGATCTTCGCCGACCTTCGGTCCCACCGACTCGATCCTGCGCACCTCGTATTTACCTTCGCCGAATCGCTCCGTTAGTCCCTTCCTGATCTGGTCACCCAATGCCCCGATCTCCACGGCGCTCTTGTCCAATCGAATTAAAAACTCATTGGCACTCGGTTCGCCGAAATCCTGGATCACCCCGCCGCCGAGTTTCACTTTTTCAAGCGCCTGGCGAATTTCCGAAATGGAAACTTTTTGCTGGAACTTTATGTGCACCATCGTGCCGCCGGCGAAGTCGACACCGAGATTGGGCCCTTTGACGAAAAGCGCGATCAGTACGACGACGTTGACTATCGTTGAAAGAATGACCGCAATCTTGCGGTAGCTAGTAAATGGGATATTTGTGCCGGGCCTGATTAGTTCCATGCTTTGCCTCTCAAATGCTGATGCGATCCAGTTTGCGGCCGGATATTCGATAATCGTAGTAAACCCGCGTCATGTATACGGCGGTGATGATCGTCGTCATGATACCGACGCACAGCGTCACGGCGAAGCCCTTGACCGGCCCCGTGCCGAATTGAAAAAGTATTACGCCGGAAAGAAACGTCGTGACGTTGGAGTCGACGATCGCCGGCAAAGCATTTTTGTAACCCGCTTCGATAGCCGAGCGCGCCGCGCGTCCGGTTCGCAACTCCTCACGGATGCGCTCGTTGATCAAAACGTTGGCGTCCACCGCCATGCCCACGGTGAGCACGATACCGGCGATGCCCGGCAGCGTTAAGACCGCTTGGAAGCCGGCCAGGATTGCCGCCATATATAGAACGTTAAAAATCAGCGCGGCCACCGCGACGAGTCCCGCGCCTTTGTAGTAGCCGACCATGAACAAGACCACGAACGCGGCGCCGACGATAAACGAGGTGGTTCCCTGATTGATCGAATCCTGGCCCAGAGACGGTCCGACCGTGCGCTCTTCGGCGATTTCAACCGGCGCCGGCAACGCGCCCGCGCGCAGCACGATCGACAAGTCCCTGGCCTCTTTAAGATCGAAGTTTCCCGTGATCGAGGCGCGCCCGCCGCCGATCCGCTCCTGGATGACCGGCGCCGAATACACGCGATTGTCGAGCACGATGGCAAGCCGCCGTTTGACGTTGGCGGCGGTGATTTGTTCGAACAGCCGCGCGCCGCTATTGTTCAAAATAAGTTCTACCGACGCTCCTTGAAGCTGCTCGGCGGGACGGACCCGGGCGTCTTGAATGTATTCGCCCGTCATCAACGGGCGGGCTTCGATCACGTAGGCTTGCTTTTCCGCGGCGAGTCCCTCGCCTCTTCCCGCATGTCCGTAGAGCACCTCGCGTCCGGGCGGCGGACTGTTCTTGATCGCGTCCTCCGGGTTCACCGTGTCGTCGACCAACTTGAATTCCAAAAGTGCGGTTTTGCCGATGATCTCCTTGGCTCGCTCCGGGTCTTGAATGCCGGGCAACTGAATCAAGATGCTCGACTGCCCCTGGCGTTGAATGATCGGCTCGCTCACGCCGAATTGATCGATTCGATTGCGAATCGTCTCCAGAGACTGATCGACGGCGTAATCTCTGAGCGAACGCAGCTCTTCCTTGCTCAAGCTCAAATAGAATTCGATGTTGCCGCCGCCGGTTTGCGCAGCTCTGGCCTCCGCCAGATTGCCAAAGTCGGTCTTGAGGATGCCGCGCACGCGCTCGGCGCTGGCGGCTGGAGCCTTCACGTGAATCTGCGTCCCCTCCACCCTTTCAACCGACACGCCGGAAATCCCTTTTTCGCGCAAGGCGTTTATCAGTTCGCCGCGAATCCGCTCGATGTTATTTTCGATCGCTTTGTCGACCTTTACTTCGAGAATCAAATGACTGCCGCCCTGAAGATCCAGGCCCAGGTGAATCCTGTCTGCGGGCATGAAGCGGCTCCACCACTCGGGCAGCGGATTCACGAACGTGGGCACCAAGTAAATTACCGCCACCACGATGGCGACGCCGAACAGGATCGCTCGCGTCAGAACGCTCTGTCGCATTCTGTTATTCCTTTCCTTCCCTTGAGCTGGTTTTCTCGCCGGTGAGTACGGTTGAAATCTGTGGCCGGTGTACGCGGATTCTTACGTTCGGCGCTACCTCCAGCGTCACCACCGTTTCTTTTAAGTCGATCACCTTACCGTAAATTCCACCGGAGGTCATCACCTCGTCGTTCTTTTTTAACTTGCCGAGCATGTTTTGGTGATCCTTCGCTTTCTTCTGCTGCGGGCGCACGACCATGAAGTACATGATGACGAATATCAGAACGAACGGGACCAGCGTCATGAGCGGGCCGGGACCGCCGCCTCCCGTAGCGTTTTGGGCATAAGCAATATCGAACATGATTCCTCCTAAAAAATTTCACGCGAGGGCATCGCCAACGGCGCAAAGCCCGGTCCACAGCTCGGCTCGGCCGGCGCGGATCGCTTCCCGACACTTATCCATGAGCCGGTGATAAAAGTAAAGATTGTGCAGGCTGTTTAGCTGAGACGAGAGGATTTCACCGGCCATGTACAGATGGCGCAAGTAGGCGCGAGAGAAATGACGGCAGCAGTAGCAGGCGCACGACTCATCGAGCGGCCGCGGGTCGTTGGCGTACTCGGCGCGCTTGATGTTGATCTTTCCCTGCGCGGAAAACAGCGTGCCGTTGCGCGCGTTGCGCGTCGGAATCACGCAGTCGAATAAATCGTAGCCGGCGCGCACGGCATGGACGATGTCTTGGGGCCGCCCCACGCCCATCAAATAGCGCGGCCGCTCCTTGGGCAACAGTTCGGCCGTAAAACTGCCGATGGCGTTGAGCTGCTCTTCACCTTCGCCGACGCCGAGGCCGCCCACGGCAAATCCGTCGAAAGCCAGCCGCGACAAAGTCTCGACGCAGCCGCGGCGCAAATCTTCGAACAGGCCGCCTTGAATGATGCCGAATATTAATTGATCAGGCTTGCTGCGCGCGCCAAGACAGCGCTCAGCCCACCGGATCGTCCGCTCAGTGGAGATTTTCACATACTCCCGAGTCGCGTCGTGGGCGATACATTCATCGAGCACCATCGCGATATCGCTGCCGAGCGCTTCTTGAATTTCCACGGCTTTCTCCGGCGTGAGCAGCTGAGAAGAACCATCCAGATGGGATTGAAAACGCACGCCCTCGTCCGAAATCTTGCACATCTTGCCCAAGCTGAAAACCTGATATCCGCCGCTGTCGGTCAAGATCGGTCCGTGCCAGCTCATGAAGCGGTGCAAACCGCCGAGGTCACGAATCAATTCGTGGCCGGGACGCAGGTAAAGATGATAGGTATTGCCAAGCAACATCTGGCAACCAATCTCTGTTAGATCCCGCGGCAGCATCGCTTTAACCGTCCCTTGCGTTCCGACGGGCATGAAGCAAGGCGTCTCCACCTCGCCATGCGCCGTCACCAGGCGGCCAAGGCGGGCCTTGGTGTTGGGATCTTTTTTGATGACGGTGAAATACGTATCCATCGAACAATTTTGGATTTTAGATTTTGGATTTTCGATCAAAGATTTCGACGCTATGAATTAGTCGTTCGCAGACACGGGGTTTTTAATCCAAAACCTGTCCTGAGCGAAGTCGAAGGATCGCAAATCCAAAATGTTAGAGGATCATCATCGCGTCGCCGTAGCTGTAGAACCGATACTTCTTCTCGATCGCTTCTCGATAGGCCCGGCGCAGCAAATCCAAGCCGGCAAACGCGCCGACGAGAATCAGAGGAGTCGATCCGGGTAGATGAAAATTCGTGATCAACGCATCCAGGACACGAAAGGAATCACCCGGGCGAATATAAAGTCGTGCAATGCCCTCATCCGCGACGATCTCGCCTCTTTGAAGCGCGATCCATTCGAGCGCCCGCGTGCTCGTCGAACCGACCGCGACGATGCGATGGCCGGCGCGCTTCGCTTCTCTAATCTTTTCTGCAGACGCCGCGCTTAGAATATAGCGCTCGCCCTCCATCCGGTGGTTCTCGATGGCGGCTTCGCGCACCGGTTGAAAAGTACCCGGCCCGACGTGGAGGGTCAACAGCGCTTTTTCTATTCCGTTCGCCTCGAGCCTGGCGAATAATTCCGGCGTGAAGTGAAATCCCGCCGTGGGCGCCGCGATGGCGCCGGTGTGAGTTGCGTACACCGTCTGATAGCGCTCCGAGTCGAACGCTTGGGTCGGGCGCTGGCGCCGCACATAAGGCGGCAGCGGCGGCTCGCCGAGAGCTTCTATTTGTTCGTCAAACTCGCCGTCATGATGGAACTCGAGTCCGAATCGGCCGCGGCCGAGATCGCCGATCACCTGCGCGCTCATGCGCTCGCCAAAGAAAAGCCGGCTGCCGACCTGCGGCTTCTTAGCGGCGTCGACCAGGGCGATCCACAAAGTCCGGCCCGCTTCGGGAAAGCGCTCGATAAGCAACACTTCGACCTTGCCGCCGCTGTCTTTCTTGCCGCGTAGCCGAGCGGGGAAAACCTTCGTATCGTTGAGCACCAACAGATCGCCCGAGTCGAGAAACTCCCCCAGCTCGGCAAAGACGCTGTGAATAATCTTTCCGCTCTTGCGCCGGAGCACGAGCAAGCGCGATTTTTCACGGTCTTGGCTGGGAAAGGCCGCGATCAGCGACTCGGGAAGCTCGTAGTTGAATTCCGTGAGATCCATCCAGCCTAATAAAATAGGGGCACGGCGTGCCGTGCCCCTACCAGTATTGAAATGACCGGCGAAATCGACTCGCCGGGTTCTTGTTTCTACTCTAAGTCTGATCGCTTTTCTTCAAGAATGGAGTCAGCAGGTCAATCGGCACGGGGAATATCGTCGTCGAATTTTTCTCCGAGGCTATTTCGACCAGACTCTGAAGATATCGGAGCTGCAATGCCATCGGTTGTACAGCCATGACTCCCGCGGCATCCGCAAGCTTTTGCGACGCTTGGAATTCGCCGTCGGCATGGATTACTTTGGCCCGTCTTTCGCGCTCCGCTTCCGCCTGTTTGGCCATGGCCCGCTGCATCTCCTGCGGCAAATCGATATGCTTCAACTCCACCAGGACGACTTTAATACCCCAAGGATCAGTCTGTTTATCCAAGATATCCTGGATGCGGGTGTTGATTTTTTCCCGCTCTGCGAGAAGCTCGTCCAATTCTCCTTGTCCGCACACGCTGCGCAGCGTCACTTGAGCGAGCTGGGAGGTCGCGAAAAGGTAATTCTCTACTTCCCTAACCGCCAAATTCGGATCGAGCACCCGGAAATAGAGCACGGCATTTACCTTCACCGAAACGTTGTCACGGGTGATCACGTCCTGCGGCGGGATATCCATCGTCACCGTGCGAAGATCCATCTTCACCATCTTCTCGACGCCTGGAATGATATAAACCAGCCCCGGCCCGCGTGCGCCCACCATGCGGCCGAGGCGAAAGACGACCGCCCGTTCGTATTCTTTTAAAATTTTAATGCCGGTGATGACGGCCACCACGACGAGAATCAGAAAAGTTAGCGGTACTCCCAAACCAAACATGCCGACCTCCTCACGCTCCTTTGGACGATCGCTCCGATGATCGCCGTACTTTAAGACTCATCCCCTCATGCCCAACCACCTCCACCTTCTCACCGACATCGATTTCGCTGTCGGCTTGCGCGTTCCAATACTCACCATGAACGAAAATCTTGCCCGAAGGACTCAATTTACCTCTTACCTCGCCGATTTCGCCGATGAGTCCGGCGATCCCCAAAGTCGGTTTCGACTGCTGCGAGCGAAAAACCAGATAGCTCACCACTAGCACGAAACTGCCGAGCGTCGCGACGGCGGTAAAAATGATCGAACGATCGACGATCAAGTCGGAGCCCTCGGTATCGAATAGAAAAAAAGATCCCAAAGCTAAAGAAATAATCCCGCCGACGCCGAGCACGCCGAAGCTGGGCGCGAACGCTTCGCCGACCAGCAGACCGATACCGAGAATGATCAAGCCGAGGCCGGCATAGTTAATCGGTAAAAGCTGTAAAGACGCGAAAGCCAGCAGCAGGCAGATCGCACCCGCCACGCCGGGAAAGATCACCCCGGGGTGGGCGAATTCCATATAGAGCCCGAGAAATCCGGCCATCAACAGTATATAGGCGATGTTGGGATCGCCGATAACATTGAGCATCTTTTGTTTGAGGCTCATCTCATGGCGTTCGACACGGGCGCCTTTGAGCGCAAGCTCCTGCATGCGTCCGTCGATGTCCACTTTTCGCCCGTGCGCTTGCTCGAGCAGATCGCTGATGTCTTTGGCGACGATATCGATGACTTTGATCTTGAGCGCTTCTTTCTCGGTGATCGCTACGCTCTTGCGCACGGCTTGGATCGCCCACTCCGTGTTGCGGCCGCGCTTTTGCGCGATGCTTTCGCTGAATGAAGCGGTAAAATTCTCGATCTTTTCGCCCATCACACCTTTGACTTCCTGACCGCCGCCGGCAACCGGATGGGCCGCGCCGATATTGGTTCCCGGGGCCATCGCGGCAACATGTGCCGCCATGGTGATGAACACGCCGGCTGAACCGGCGCCCGCGCCGCCGGGCGCGACGTAGACCATCACCGGCACAGGCGCGCCGAGCAGCTCTTTGACGATGGTGCGAGTCGAACTCAACAATCCGCCCGGTGTGTCGAGCTGAATAATCAGGGCGCTCGCGCCGTTGGTTTTGGCCCGCCCGATGCTTTCCCGAATGAAATCATCGACCGCGGGATTGATACTGCCGTCGATTGAAATCAGATCCACGTGGGGCGTCGACGCATCTTTCGATTGCGCCAGGACCGCCGCGCCGATCAACAACAATAAAATAAAGAAACCAGTCCTAAGCGTCTTCACCATGCATCTCTTTGATAACTTTCTTGATATCTTCCCATACCAATTTTTTGTCCGCCGGGTTACGCAATAAATACGCCGGATGGAAAGTCGGCATCAGCTTGATACCATGGTAGCTCGACCAGTTGCCACGCAATTTGCTGATCGGAACTTTGCTTTGGAGCAGCGTCTGCACGGCAAACTTGCCAAGGGCGACGATGATATCGGGCCGCACGATATCGATCTGCTTTTTGAGAAACGGCTCACAAGCGGCAACTTCATCCGGCTCGGGGTTGCGATTTTCCGGCGGACGGCACTTCACCACGTTGCAAATGTAAACATCCTCGCGCTTGAGCCCCATGCCCTTGGTGATGATATCGGTCAAAAGCTGTCCGGCACGCCCAACGAATGGTTCTCCTTGAAGGTCTTCATCGCGTCCCGGCCCTTCACCGACAAACATCAACCTTGCGCGCGGATTGCCCACTCCGAATACCAAGTTGGTTCGGCCGGAGCAGAGCTTGCAGCGGCGGCAATCGCCGATGGCGGCACGCAGTTCTTCCAGGCTTCTGGCATTGAGCGCCTCGGCGTTGTCGGCAAATAGGTCATCGACCGTGCCGCCCAGTATATTTACCTCTTGCGCAATCGCTGGTTTCACTTCAGATGGGTTGCCGGCGGACAGAACATTTATCCCCGCGCGCTGCCGCCGCTTTAAATGACGTCGCAACGAGGTCACCAACGTGGCAAATTCTTCGTTATCACTCTGCTCGGACACGACGGCTTACCCCTCCAGAGGCGGATCTTATCACCGGAGAGTTACGGGTAGCAATAACATTTCCTGCGCGAAACGGCGCACGAAGAAATTCAGCCGAGATCTCTTAACTGCGCTAGATAAGACCCTCGAAGCGCCGTCAAAAACGCCAGCGTCTCGGGCCATAAATAGTCTCGGTAGGTGTATGGAAGACCGTGGAAGCCGCCGTTGTAAAAGAACAGCGTCGCTTCGCCGTAGATGCCGGAGTGCAGATAGATGCGCTGGCTGGCATTTTTGGTGGAAGCGAGAACGACTTTGAACACATCGAGATAACCGGGGTCGAGATTCACTCGTCGTCCGGTGGAAACGGGCTGTCGATACCGCTCCTCGACCTCCTGCGTCTGCAGCTTTATGAAAGCGAGATTTTCTGGTGATTTTAAAGGCGCGAATGAAAGGAAACGGCGCAGCAAACCGGTGCCCATCTCTTGCTCGTAGAATTTGGCAGCCGTCCAGGGGAGAACTTCGCTTCGTCCATCGACCGCGCCGAGAATCTCCGTTAAATCCGTTTCGACTGCGGTCAAGAGATCGGCTGATGACGTAAGCAGAGCGACAAAATATTTCGCCGGCTTGGGCTCCTGGGCAGTGCCCATCTCAGCGCTGGCTTTTCAGGGCAAGGAAGTGGTCGTAAATACAGTCTGCCAATTCATCTTTGCTCATCAGCGGCAGCGAGCGTTTGGCGCCGGTGCGGTCGATAATCGTGGCGATGTTAGTATCGCCGTCGAAGCCGCTGCCCGCTTCAGCGACGTTGTTGGCGACGATTATGTCGAGATTTTTGGCGCGCAGTTTCTTCTCGGCATTGGCGGCGAGGTCTTCGGTTTCGGCGGCAAAGCCGATCAAAACTTTTCCGTCTCGTTTCTGGCCCAACGCTTTGAGAATATCGGGATTGGGCTCGAGCCGTAGCTCCAGCGGCCCTTTACCGCGTTTGATTTTTTGCTCGGCAACCGCCACCGGACGGTAGTCGGTCACCGCCGCCGCCATCACGACCGCCGTGCATGTGGCGAATTCTTTTAGAACCGCGTCGTGCATTTCCGCCGCCGTCGTCACCGCAATCAGCCGTGCCCCGGAGGGCGGATCGAGAGCCGTCGGACCGCTGACCAGCGCCACTTCTGCGCCGCGTCGCAGCGCTGCCTTGGCCAAGGCATAACCCATTTTTCCGGAGGAACGATTGGAGATGTAACGCACCGGATCGAGCGGCTCGCGATTGGGTCCGGCGGTGATCAGAAACTTCTCGCCCGTCAGATCCTTCTTGCTCAACAGCCGTTGAATTTCCGCGAAAATCGCTTCTGGCTCGGGCAAGCGGCCCTTGCCTTCGTAACCGCAAGCCAAAAAGCCCTCCGCGGGCTCCATCATGTGATAGCCGATGCGGCGCAGCTTACGAAGATTTTCCTGGAGAATCGGATTCTCAAACATGTGAATATTCATCGCCGGAGCGATCAAAACAGGCGCCTGGGTTGCCATAACCACGGTCGTGAGCAAATCATCGGCGATGCCGTTGGCGATCTTGCCGATCACGTTAGCGGTCGCCGGCGCGATGACGAAGAGATCGGCCGAGTCCGCCAAATTGATGTGACCGATTTCAGATTCTTGTGTCAGATTAAACGTTTCGGTGGCGACGGGGTTGCCGGACAGGGTCTGAAATGTGAGCGGCGTGACAAATTCCATGGCGCCCCGGGTCATAATCACTTGAACTCGGTAACCGGTCTTGACTAATAACCTGACGAGCTCGACCGCTTTATAACAGGCGATTCCGCCGGTTACCCCGAGCACTAACGTTGGCTGTTTTGCGGCTGTCGACACGCTTTAAAAATAGCCGATCTGCCTGGACGGTGCAAACTTTCGTCGAATGAATTTCCTTGAGAATATAGGACTTTTTTTAGCCCGAAGTTGACGCAAATGCGACATTTTGTCACCTCCGAATGACCAAAAAGATGACACGCAGGCATCGTTTGACGAACCGAGTTCCCTAAATTGCCAGCCTTTTAGCCAGAATGCAGATTGGCCGGCCTGTGGCATGGTTTTAGCTCGTTCAAACTGAATTAACCTGCATTGCGCAATTTTTGATCAGAACCGAATCGATAGAGCTTGACCGCAATAAACAGTTCATGTAAGTGACATCCAGCATGGAGAAGGAGACAAAGATGGAAAGTAGTTATTGGCGTTGGATGCAGCGCCTTTCGATGGCCGCAGTGCTTGCTTTAGGGCTTACACTGCCGCTCGTAATGGTGGGCCCGGGTAGTGCTGAGGAGAATTTCGCTGTTGGCGAAGGCGTTGAGCCATCAACGGAAATTGCCACGCCTGACCAAACCGACGCTCAGCAGAGTAGTGACACAGTGGCATTTGAGGCCGCGGTGCTGGGTGCGGCATCCGGTGAAGACTTTGATGAAGATCCATGGGAAGGTTTCAACGAGAAGATGTTTTGGTTCAATCGCGAGATTCTCGATCGCTATGTTTTAAAGCCGGCGGCGACGGCTTGGGACTTCGTTCTTCCCGACCCAGTTCAGCGGGGTTTCCATAACTTTTTCGACAATCTCGACGTGGTCCGGCGCGTGGTGAACAATACCCTGCAGCTAAAGCTTACCGGCGCGGCGACAGAATTAACGCGATTCACGATCAACAGCACCATCGGTCTTGTGGGATTCTTTGACGTCGCTAAAGACGCATTCGGCATTGAACAGAGAGACGAGGATACCGGACAGACCTTCGGAGTGTGGGGGATGAGTCAAGGGCCTTATCTGGTGCTGCCGCTGCTCCCGCCGCTCACTGTTCGTGACGGGTTTGGCTACGCCCTCGACATCGCCATGACTCCATATATGTATTTCATTCCGTGGTACGCTAGCCTCGGCGGCACAGCGACCGAAATTGTTAACGAGCGTTCGCTCAATCTAGATCGTTTCGAGCGCGTTGAGGAATCGACTGTCGATCTTTACGGCGCGGTACGAAATGGTTATTTGCAACGGCGCGCGGCGGCGGTCAAACAGTAGAATGGCTTAGTTGTCCGTTAATTGGTGGTAAGATTAACGCGGAAGGTCGGCGGATCGTCGGCCTTCCGCGTTTTTATTTTTGGTACTTCAGGCTTTTGTGTGGATAATGTGTCACGTTCAGTTTGTTTTGTTCACCACGAAGAGCACCAAGGACACGAAGGTTTCAGATACCTCTAATTCGAAATGGCGTGGGCTACGCGG
>Ga0184634_10000328_pt1 | contig 11841 bp, 21 predicted proteins | sample PLM31_200_b1_FD_133016 | JGI IMG/M metagenome (GOLD analysis project Ga0184634, IMG submission 133016) | Groundwater sediment microbial communities from an aquifer in East River, Colorado, USA - PLM3-1_200_b1 | ecosystem: Environmental > Terrestrial > Soil > Riparian zone | place: USA: East... | reverse complement strand
ACTGGCACCAGAGGAAGCCGGTATGGGGGCGTTTATAGAGGCGTGGCATAAGTTGTCCTTATGCTGGGGTTGCGTACCCAGCCCCGATTACTAATCGGACGCTCCGCTCCGCTAAGAACAGGAAGCGGAGGGAGCCTACTCGACTTTGGCGATGGCCGCGCGGACCTCATCAATTCGCCGTTGCAGGCAGCCGATGTTGGTTTGCCCATGAATTGACTTGTCCGCCATGCTCAGGAACGCGGTCGCTTCATTAGCAAGCGCCTTGGCCGCTTCCAGCAGGTCCGGCGCCGCCAGCCACCGGGCCGCGATGCGGCGGGCCTCTGGCATGCTTCGAGGACAATCCTTATCATTCTCAACCGCCCAGACGTACAGCAAGTGGGCCAACTCTTCCATCGTGATCCTCAGCTTCGTTTCGCTCATTTCCGGTCTCCTTTCCATTTGGGACTTATATACTTAACTCCCATGACTTATTGACTGTTTTTCTCCCAGTATTCGGCCATCGTGAACACATCAGGCTCGTGCGGATATGCAGTCTCGTCACGAATGTATGGCTTAGATCGGCGCATAGTAGTGTCGTTGAATCGCTCGGATCGCTTTGGCTCTTTGGCCTCTCCTAGAATGACTTGGACATCAACCACATCACCGTCTTTGAGTTCATCGAAATGCTCGATGATGAATTTATGGGCGTTTGGCATGGTTCGCATTCCCATGCCACGCGATCCCCACTCACATAGATCGTTAGTCGCCGTGGCGTCAGATAAGCACATCAGCATGATGCTAGAGCCGTCTCGTGGATACCCGCTCCGACGGTGCAGGAACCAATCCTGGACTTCAATCGGAGCGGCTTCGTCCATTCCTGGGATAGTTGCAAGCATCTGAATAGCAATCGCCAGGATGCAAGTCCCCTCGTCTCGAATCTCAAGCAACTTTGTTTTCACTGTCTTATCCTCCTCCTCCTCCTCCTCCTATCATACTCATCCATGATCTGCCAGTACCGACGGCGCGCATTGTGGATTAAGAGACCACGACGGACATCTGTACTTTCATGCGCCTGGTCAAGAGCCATTCCGGTTGCAATCTGTGCATCGTGGAGTTCGGCATCGGTTAAGCGTTTGAAGCGGTCTCTATATTTCATTTGTTCAGCTCCCCCTTCCCATCGGCCAGTGCCAGGGCCGCTCGAAGCGGAGAATCAGGCAACCAGTCAATAGCCACGATCCCTCTATCGTGCCTGTCCCTTGCTTCTTTCGCTGCATTGTACAGCGCATCAGCCGCCAGCATTCGGGCCGCGTGGTGCTCACAGTCCATGTGAGACAGCAGCGAGTCGTCCGACTCATGCCGAAAAAGCAAGGTTGCTAACTCCCCAACCGTGATCCTTAGTTTCCCGCCTCTCATTTCCGGTCTCCTTTCCGTTTCGCTCGCTTCTCTTCCACCACTTTCACTCCAAGAACCCAAGCGTCCACGCCCAGTTTCTCCGCCGCTGTTGCTCCGTCAAACCGGAATCCGCGCCGCCGCAGCGCGTTCATTTCGAGTTGCAGCAAAAAGCGGTCGGTCTCATCGGCCAATCGGAGCGCGCTCATGGTTGCCCCCCTGTCCTGAGCGCAGCCGAAGGGCCTTCCATGAGGCTGAGTTCAACAGCCTGCAAGCCAGCCCGGATATTCTGCCCGTTGTCATTGAGAATCCGCTTGAAGTCCGGCTCTGGCCCGGTTCCGCCTTCCGCCTGCCACACGCGGCGGAGCAATGCGCTCCCTTCGCCATTGATCCCATAAGTGGAGAATTTGATCGGCTTGAGGCGCGACAGGAACCGCTTCTCGAAGTCCGACTCTTTTAAGTCCTCTTCGTTCGAGGTAAAGACGAAGATGGTTTTGACGGGTTGCTCGGTCGCGTCCAGCAGCGACAGAAAGCCGAGTTTCGCGGCCTCAGTCATGGAATCCGCCTCGTCAATGAGAACCAGGCGCCACTTGTTGTACATCGGCATATACGCACACTCGCTGCGAAGCTCTTCTAGCGCAGCCACGTTGCAGCGTTGCGATGGTACATGGAGAACTTGAGCGTCAATCTGCTTTGCCAGAGCAAGGGCCATTGTGGTTTTGCCGGTCCCGGATGGCCCATAGAGGTAGTACGCATCTTCGGAAGGGTTCGCGGCGAACTTCGCAAGGATTTTCTTGGGTTTGTCGAGGCCGATGAAGCCGGAAATGGTTTGCGGCTGATACTTAGAAGTTAGCTGGGCCATTAGGAGATCTCCCGCTGCAACAAACCAGCATCCCGCAGCACCGTGAATAAGGTCTCCTGGTCTATTTCTCCGCGCCACCAAATACGCGGCCCCTTCTTCTCACCGCAACTTTCCGAGAATGTAATCTCGACCGGGGTTCTGTCGGCAATGACGCCGCGTGAATACAAACCAATGATAGTTGGCAGAGACATGGTTAGGCCACCCGCCTTCCGTCGCTCAAGAAGACATAGGCGTCTTGTGGGCGCATCACGACATCATATTCCAGGGCGTACCACGGGCCACGCTCGGTCGAGCCGAATGGCCGGTTCACGACGCGAATCCCTTGCCTGTCCAGGATGATCTCGCGCCGCAATCTCTCAAGGTAGGTGCAAAAGGTTTCGCGGATTCTGACGAGCTGCAAGTCCTGAGCATTGTCGAAGGGTTCCATTTAGGCCACCGCCTTTCCGAAGGTATCTCGGAGATCACCTAACAGGGCGTAGGCTTTTTGCGCGGCAGCGATCCGGCGACATTCGGCGCACGATTTCCAGGAACCATTTAGGATATGGCTTTCGCGTTCGTGGTGGGGTTCGGTCCACGCCCAAAGGAACAGCATGGCATGGTGTAAAATGACTGACGGGTTTTTGGCGTGTGGGAATGGTCTTTCCATTGTGTGTGTCCTTTTCTCCGCTAGTTAGGCGGGGTTAGTGCGTTCTTGCCATTGGTGGTAGGCTACATCGCAAGCCAAATCCCACAGTGGAGTCGGGAAAACCTGCAACCCGGAAACCTTGTTCCGATAAGGATAATCGGGATCGGCAAGTCGGTGGAAAGAGATTCTTGCTTCTCGATAGTACCACTTCCATTCTTGCTTCATCGTGTGTGTCCTTTCCGCCTTAGTGAGGGGCGCTGAATCGTGAAAAGGGTTATTCCGTTGTGGCCAGTCGTCGCAGGCTATCGGGTATGTTCGCCAAGAAACGAGCACTCGCTTCCTGCTCGCTCACAATCGCAGCACGATAGGCTTCCCTTGCGGCATCCTCTGAGGGATACCGCCGCCGACCGAACGCACGGCCGGTTGTTTTCTCCGCGAATACCCAATACCGTTCGCCTGTCTGTGGATTTGTGCGGCTGCTAATCTGACTGATTAGTTCGAAGTTTGTCATCATCGTTCCCTCCGCTGAATCTGTCTTACATTACCTTTATTACATACGATAGCTCGCTTGTCAAGATAAATCGTACAGACAAGCAAGATTGTGAGTACTAGGACACCTTTGGCTTTGGAGGGTGGAGCCGTGGGTCTCTGCGCTTGCGGTAGCCAGCGCGGTAGGCGCGCTGGTAGATTGCGCCAGCAGTAACTTGGTTATCCGGCTTGCGGTTTTTGCGGCCCAGTCGGACGAAATGTTCTTTCCCATAGCGCTTCGCGGTCGTCTTTCCGCCCATGCGCCCAGCTTCCACCGTGTCCATGCACATCATTATATAAGCAAGCTGTCGTTTGTCAATGTGGAATAAGCGCAACAAAGGTGTTGACAAATGACCACAGCCCTGGTAGTAATGGGTTGTCTGAACAATCCAAAACTATTCCGGGGGAGCGCGATGCTCCCCTACCGTTTTGGGCTGCAAGGATAACGGTAAGACGGGGCGGAATAGTGGAAAAGCCTCCACAATTAACGGAACTCAACGGTATAGCAATTCAGCGGCTGGCGGGGGGTGCGCACGGACCCCAATTCCTTGCCGGGGCTGAACGCAAGCGGAAGCATCGAGAGAAGATGCGGGAGCAGAACCACGGCAAGCCGTTGCCTATGGGCAACCTGAACCATGACAGTGTGCGCTTTCGTGTCTGGAAGTCATCGCAAGCTAAAAAAGCCTGGGCGAAACTCAATGCCCAATGTGCCACGAGGACCGAAACCGTGAAAACACGGGCCAACTGGAAGACGTTGGCGGATCAGCACGGGTTGGCAACTTAATCCCGGCATCCAGTCCTTGAAATCGTGGCGAAGTTTTTACCGGGTATGTCCCTAAGTTGCAACTACCGCTCTGCCGAAGGCCGTCTTGCAGCGAAGCGCAAAGACATCCTCTCCCACTCCCGCAAATCATCCCTTGACTTCCCCGCTCCCCTTGACTCACCCTTACCACAATGAGAGGTGTGGCGAGGCGGGATTGTAGCCCATCGGTAAAATCGCTTGCAAGTTAGTGGGAAATTGCTGAATGCTCCCCAAAATCACGCCGCGCGCGGATGGCCTGGGAGTTTCGTGCGATTTGCAGGCGATTTAGCGTGGAGTACCAGCAAGCACATTGGATTAGTAATCCAACGCGCCTCTACAACTTGCCTACTATCAGTAGCTTGCAAGCCTGTGTGCCAGCACTGTGCCAGTGTTGTAGGCTTGGAGGAGAACTGGAAAAGAAGGTGGGAGTCCCATCGGGGGCCGGGTCGGAGCACCCCAGGCCCACCCCTACTGGTAGGTGTAGAGCGCCACAGCGCACTACAAATTCAAAAATTCTTTAGAGTGTTGTAGAAAAGGAACATAATAGCTTGACGTGGGCGGGCAGGTGGGTATAAAGACAGAGGTGGAATCTCTTGGGCGGAGCCTGGGGTCCCGGTATCCGGGGTAGATAAGATTCCTGTTCCCTAAAAGTCCTGAGCGTGTCGAAGGGCAAAATCAAAATCACAATTGAAGGTGGCACGATTCCGTACACGAACTACCGCTCTGCCCTGTCGTTTGTAGAGCGTGGCTGGGCGGATTGGGTAGAGTTGGGGCGGGTGATACGGATGCGGGAGAGCGCGGAGGCGGCGCTGGGACGGCGGGTAGCCTCAGAGATGGAGCGGGACCGGATGTACTGGAGGCAGGTGGCTGTAGAGCGTGGGGGGCTGGAGGTGGAGTTCGAGTGGCGAGCGAGTGCGGCGCGGTCTCCGAGCGGGGTTCCTGGGATGCTGGGCATGGAGGGAAGGCCGGTGGTACATCCTGAGAGGAGCCGAAGGGTTGTCAAGCAAACAGTGGCTTAAGGGCAGACGATCTGAGAGGGCATTGCGGATTGGCACGGCCGGGAAACTGCCGTTCCAGTTCCGGCTCGAATTGCTGGAGCGCTACGAGCAGCTTCTGAAGGATCCCGTAGCGTCCGGCCAGGCCAAACAAATGGTGTGCATGGAGAAGCACGTCACCATGAAGCAACTGGTTGGGGTGCTCTCTTGGCGCAAGCACGTGGATGCGGCCCCACAGCGGATCAAGGATGCGGGGGCATTGCGGGAGGTTCGAGAACGTCTGCGGGACAGTTCGTATGAGTCTGTGGGACTGGCCCTGGAAGAGCCGGAGATGTATAAGCCCGGCGTGGTAGGATTGCGGTTCCTGACCGGGATTGGGGAGCTGGCGCCGGAACAAGGCACCACCGTAAACCAGATTTTTGCCAACGTCCCGGAACAGTTCAAGGAGATATTCTTCCCGCCCAAAACGCTGCCGGAAAAAACATGAAATGCCAGCGCAAGTTCACAGAAACGTTATCACTCGACTCTGCCTGATCCTGTTGCTGGCTCTCATCTCGCCAGCTAGGGCACAGTTGGTGGTTCCGGCGGCGGGACAACAGCAGGGTGGGCCGTGGCTACTGAAATATGCACGAATCAATGCCACGGCCAGCGGTGAAACTACGGTAGTTACGGGTGTTGCCGGGAAACGGATCATCGTTCTGGGGTATCTCTTTAGCAGCTTGCTGGGGGTCTCTGTCGCTGTCAAAAGCAACCCCGGAGGCACCACGTTGGCGGGCGCCTTTGACCTGCCTGCCAATGGGGACAAGAGTTATTCCGGGGGACTCAATGCCCCGGCGTTTCAGACCGAAGTGGGCCAAGCCTTGGTCTTCGATCTGGGCTTGGCCACCAGCGTTCGGGGACATCTGACGTATATCGAGTTTTGAAAACAGGCCGGGTGGAGGTCAGCATGAAGGGAAAAGCAATGAAGCCGTCGAAACTCATGGAGCACTACCGGAAAAAACTGAGTAAGCAGCAGCCCAAGATTTCGAAGGGGAGGTACTGATGCGCACCGATCCGATTGGGATTGTGCTCTTTGCCACAGCGACGGTGAACGGGGACATCACCGGGCCGGAACTGGTACTGCCGGCGGGCTATAGCCGCATGATTATCAAACTGCAGAACGGCGCGGCCACCGGCACCACGCCCACGCTGAACTGCTACGTCCAAGAAGGTGTCAGGGATGTTGTCGCCGCTGACATCGTGGGGAGCAGGCCAACCGGGAGCGTGGTCTGGAACGACTACGTGGCATTCACGCAGACAACGACTACTGCCACGCGATATGCGCGGATCAAGGAAGGCAGCTCGGTCGAAGCCGTTGCCGCCGACGCCGCACTGGCAGCCGGGACGATCCGCAACGGCCCCATCCCGCAGCGCGTCCGGGTCAAGATAGATGTGGGCGGGACCAACCCCAGTTTTGCCACCGTTAGCGTGATCGCCGAGCTCATGCCCTAGATGGCCGAGAAAACTTCCGCCTTCACCGTCAATAACACCGGCGACCCTGAAGCCGTGATTGCGACGATTCAGTGCCGCGAAATCCGCATCATGGAAGACCCGGCGGTTGCGGGGTGGCCCACCTCCGATTTCCTAATCTACAACCCTACCATTGGCGCCACGCCAGCCCGCCGGCTGGTGGGCACTTCCTACGTTTTCGTGCCGTCGGAAGATAATGGGCAGCCACGCAGATTCAATCCTAACGAGACGGTCGGGTTTGTCGCCACCGTAACCGGCAGCACCACCTTCCAGATGATTGAGGTCTATTGATGCAAGTCCAGCCCAGCGCGCGCTTGCGCGGGTGGCTAATGGATAACGGATACGCCCACCACGTCAGCGGCTTTGCGGTGGAGGAGGGCGAAATCGAGCGCCTGACTGCGGAATCCAGGAGAACGCATGCATCGCGCGATGAAGCCTATCACCATGATTGGGCGTGCTACTCGATCCTGGCCCGCAACACCATGACGAAACAGACCAGGGACGAGCTGGGCGGGGCGAGCCTTGACATGGACCGCTGGGTGAAGACTTCGGAGGCGCAGGCCAAAGGGTTCAATGTTCTGAAGGGCAAGTTTGAGGAATTTTTGGACTCATCTGCGCAACTAGCGGCGGCAATTTGCACTTCGTCTGAAACTGCCAAAGGGGAACTGCTGGAACAACTGCGGCAGATGGACCACAAGGTGGAGGTCGAACGCATCTATTCGCATGTTTTCATGAACGGAGTCATTTCCAGGATGGATGCTGCTGCGGAGAGGAAGCGCAAGGAACGAAGATGGAGTTGGGCATGGGGAATTGTCTTGCTCGTTTCCATGCTCGCGGCTGCCATCGGCTCCTTCGCGCAGGTTCCGCACGACCGGATTATCCTGCGGGCGCAGGATGAAGGCGGAACCCTGGCTGGCTCCACGCGCGATGCGGGGTTGTGGGTGCTCAACTGCGCCGGGGCTGGCGTGGCTTGCTCATGGTCCGGCTCCACGCTGACATTGACCGCCTCCGGCGGTGGCGGTAGCCCATTAACCACCAAGGGTGATTTATTCACATTCACCACCGTAGACGCCAGGTTAGCAGTGGTGGCCAACGGCTTATGTCTGACGGCCGACTCTGCCCAAACCACCGGTCTGCTTTGGGCGACCTGCGGAAGCGGCGCGGCCCACAACCTGCTTTCAGCAACCCATTCGGACACCTTGGCCGGGACTGTGGTTCTGGGAGACACGATCTTCGGGAACGGGACGCCCGCATGGGCCAGGCTTGCGGGCAATACGACTACGGCCCGGCAAGTATTATCCCAGACTGGGACGGGGGCGGTTAGTGCTGCTCCTGTTTGGATTTCGCTCATAGATTCAGACATCCCGGACACGATCACGCTGACGAACCTCACGCAGATCACCAACCGGGCCATCAGTGATACGACCGGAACATTGCTCGAAGGCAGAGGCGGAACCGGCGAGAGCACCTATACGCTGGGTGATGTGCTCTATTCCGACGCGGCCAACTCGCTGGCAAAGCTGGCGGGGAACATTACTACCGCGAAACAATTTCTGACGCAGACGGGCACTGGCGCGGTTTCAGCGGCCCCAGTATGGGGAACGATTGCGGATGGGGATATACCTGCCGCCATCGCGCGAGACGCCGAAATCAACGTGCAGGGCACGGCGAACGAGATCACGAGCACCGGGGCGGGGGTAGCCCCGACGCTTTCGCTGGCGGCCCAACTGAACGTCTCTGGCAAGGAGATCATCGGCGGGGCGACGCCGGTCCGATTCGAGGGTTTGACGGACGATAATTTCTACTCTCAATTCACCTTCACCGACCCTACCGCCACGCGCACGCACACCTTTCCGAATGCTGACTCCAATACAGTCCAGCCCGACGCGGGAGCAGCCAACAATTTCCTGACGGCCATTTCAGCCCTGGGCGTCATCAGCAAGGCGCAACCAGCCTTCACGAACCTGAGCGGGACGTTTGCCGACGCGCAAGTGCCCGCCACACTCGATCTCAACAACAACGTCTTGCAGGGGGCTTCCCCGCTGGTGCTGGAAGGCCTCACGGTGGACGCATTTGAAACCACCATCGCCGTGACGGACCCTACCGCCGCGCGCACGGTGACACTGCCCAACGCGGACTCCAATACGGTGCAGCCGCTCACCTGCGGCGGCACGGACAAGGTGAGTGCCATCGCCGGGACTGGAGTCATCACCTGCACGGCAGATCAGGGCGGCGCTGGCGGCGATTCGATGGAGGTGGAGGACGGCGACAATGCCGGCACGTTCACTGCGATTGTCACCACGGGGCGGTTCGAGGATTCCGCAGATATCAACTTCGTCAACACCACGAACGATATTTCTGGAGTAATCCGGGCGGACAGCGTGGGGATGCCAGCGGACACAACCGGGAACTACATTGCCAGCCTGACCAACGGCACCGGGCTGACGGGATTCCCGGCGGCGGCGGAGAATGCGACGGGGACGCCCGCCTTTGATTTCTCGCAGACGCTCGCTGGCAATCCGGCCTTCAACGCCGAGGAGTGCGTATCCACACTGGATGGCACGGGAGGCGGCGGGTTCCTGTGCGAGGGCAATGTGGGGGCGAATACCAACGAGCAACTCCACCTCTTCCCGGCGCTCGATGGCGTTGATACGACGGACTTCATCGCTACGGCCACCTCCAGCCCCGCTACGGTGGGCCAGGTGTTGCGCGTCACCGGCACTGGCACTGGTAACTGGGGTGCGCTGGACTTGGCGGACGCCGATGCCATCACCGGGGACATCCCTGACGCCAACCTGTCGGCGGCGGTGAGTTTGTTGGGCCAGACTATTGATGACACGGAAATGACAGCGGAAGACTTCGGGAGTTTCACCTGCACGGCTGGCGAGGACGGCTGCACAATTGACGCCGGCTCAGTGGATTCGGGTAAGTTGGCAGTGGCCAACAAGCAGCTCACGAAGTCAATTCCCATCTTCGATCCGACCACGGCCCTGACCAACAAGGTCCAATTTTATTGGGCCGCCGCTGTTACGCTCCAGGAGGTGACTTGCTCCAGCCTGCCCGCCGCGAGCACCGTTACCATCCAGCTTGACGAGCGGGCGGAAGCGACGCCGAACATGGCTGGCACAAACAGTTTGACGGCTTCGCTGGTTTGCGACGATACTTCGGAGACGACCACGGCGTTCGCCGACTCCGCCATTGCCGCTGAGGTGCCGCACAACTTGCAAATAATTTCTGTCGCCGGCACGCCGACAGCGGTAAGGATTCATATTCGTGCGCAGATCAATTAACGCTGTTTTCTTGACCGTGCTGCTGGCTAGACTTTTCCTGCCGCAGGCGGGCTGGGGGGCGTGGGCTTCGGGCGGCGCACAATGCAACACTTCGGAGGAGGTTTCCGACACTACCCTAGTTTGTACCTTGGCGGTTGAAAATGCCGAAGTCGGTAATGTAATGCTCTGTGTTTTCGGGATAGACAATACTGGCACTGCGGATGGAACTAGCAGCGAGATTGCCAGCGTAACGGATTCTAGCTCCAATACCTACAATTTTCTAGCTGCATTCAGGAATGGTCAGGGCGCGGCTGCGGCCGGCGCGCAAGTGGAAGCGTGGTATTCCATTCTCGGCACGTTGCTGAGTTCCGGCAGTAGCACGATCACGCTGACGACAGCCAATACTATCACCGACAAAGTGATGCAGTGCATAGAATTTACCATCGGGGCTGGCAATATCATCACGATTGAGGGAGCGATTCAAACGGGGGCATCGGACAATGCCGATGCCGGAAGCCTGACGATCAGCGGAATAGTTAGCTTGGAGTACCTGTTCCTTCGCGGCATCGCGCCGGAATCCAATGCAGCTACCAGCATGACTGCCACGGCAAGTTATACGCTGTATCCAGGCGCGGGTTGTTTGAACACCTTGACTGGCGGTGAAGCCAGCGACATGGGCAGTTGCGGGGAATGGCGCATCTTGACGGCGACTGGGGATACGTCAGACCCTACATTGGTTGGTACGACCAACGATAATGCATCAATCTATATGGCCCTGAAAGAGGCTGCGCCGCCAGCTACTGCGCCGCAAGTGATCGTTATTGATTAGCGAGTTTTGGGTTGTCATTGTTCCGGGTGGATTATTCTTAGTACAGGAAAGGGGATCAACGCGATGTTTCGTTTGGTTTGTTTGACGCTATTACTTATTGGGGTTGCGTTCGCGCAAGGGCAGAAAAAGGACGAAGGACTCAATCTGAATGTGCCGAGTGCGGACGCGGTAAGGTTTAATTTCAACGTCCTAGACAATGCTCTCGAAATCTGCAAGGAATCGCCTTGGAGCGAGAGGGCCTGTCTGCGCTTTGAAAACTTGCCGGAGCGCGAAGCGGAGCACCTCAAGAAATGGTTCCACCGCCCAGCGGAAGCAGCTAAATGAAATGCCGGAATCCAAGGCACAACCTCGATTCGAATGTCACTCCTATATCAACTGAAACATTTGGGAGGTGAAGAATTCTTAGCAGTCAGGCACAGGTCCGCTTAGCGCACGCTATCCTCTCCGGGAAAGCGCGCAAGAAGGGGATGCCCCTTCGGCTCCGCTCAGGACTTTCAGCCCTTCGGCTCCGCTCAGGACTTTCAGCATCGAAGCTCCCCAACCTGCAAAAATCATTGGCAAAACGTGGTTATGGCAAAAAGCGGTAGACCCCTTCGACACGCCCTTCGGCAGGAGTCAGGACCTACGGCTCAGGACTCCGCAGATCAGCGTGGCTTGCAGGAATACTACGCCATGCGCCAGCGCGCCCGCACGGACCTGCATTTTCTGGCGACGCGAATCCTGGGCTACAAGGACATTGACCTTGCCATTCACGGGCCAATCCTGGATTCCTTGCAGCAGTTTCAAGGTGGAAGTGAAATCCTGGATGATAAGGGCAACTGGCGCGATTACAAGCCGGCGTGCTCATTGTGGGAGCTTTCCGGTTCCCGCGACAACCTGATCCTGGACCCGCGCGGATTTCTGAAAACCACCATCGTTTCCATCTCCCATTCGGTGCAGTGGATCATCAACTACCCTGACGTGCGGGTTCATCTGGGCGCCGGCATCAGCGAACAGGCCGAGCGCGTCCTGAAAGAGACTCTGGGACATTTCCGGTACAACGGGACGTTCCGGT